>Ga0097691_1002130_pt1 | contig 13687 bp, 12 predicted proteins | sample NGESurdeep072012_8_FD_72858 | JGI IMG/M metagenome (GOLD analysis project Ga0097691, IMG submission 72858) | Arctic peat soil microbial communities from Barrow, Alaska - NGEE Surface sample 210-1 deep-072012 | ecosystem: Environmental > Terrestrial > Soil > Wetlands > Peat ...
AGAGCTGGATCATCATGGCGTTGACCATGACAAAATCGCCGACCGTATTGTGTCCGCTGCGGACTCCGATCGCACACATCAGCATCGTCGCGGTCAAGCCGGCGGTGAAAATGATCGCCTGCCCGGTATTGAGAACCGCAAGCGACGTATAGGTCTTCACGCTGGCCTGTTCGTAGCGCGCCATCGAATGATCGTAGCGGGTGGCTTCGCGCTCCTCGGCGCTGAAATATTTCACCGTCTCGTAGTTCAGAAGCGAGTCGATCGCCTTGGTGTTGGCCTCGGTGTCGGAATCGTTCATCTTGCGGCGAATCTCGATCCGCCATTCGGTCGCGATGTAGGTGTAATACATGTAGATCACGACCGTGATCATGGTGGCGAGCACGTAGCGCCAGTCGAACTGCCACAGCAGCACGCCCATCAGCAGCGATACCTCGACGATGGTCGGGACCAGTTGCAGGATCACCATCCGCACGATGACCTCGATGCCGAGACGGCCGCGCTCCAGCACGCGCGTCAATCCGCCGGTCTTGCGCTCCAGATGAAAGCGCAGCGACAGTTCATGCATGTGGACGAAGGTGCGATAGGCGAGCTTGCGCACCGCGTGCATCGCCACGCGCGCGAAGATTCCGTCGCGCCACTGGGTCAGCACCGCCATCAGCACCCGCACGGCGCCGTAGCTCAAGGTCATGATCAGGGGCGAGGCGATCAGCCACAGCGGCCAGTTCGACGATTGCACCGGCGCGGTATCCGCACCCGTCAGGGCGTCGATCGCCCATTTAAAGGTGAACGGCACCGACAGCGTCGCCAGCTTCGCCACCAGCAGCAGCACCACCGACCAGACCACACGCATCTTCAGATCGGCGCGATCGCCCGGCCAGATATAGGGCCACAAATGCGCCAGCGTCCCGATCAGGGTCGCCTGTTCAACGGGTTTGTTGGAGGGAGGCAGCGCTTCGCGGGCGCCCGGGACCGAATCAGGGTGAGCCATCAATCAAGAGCCTGGAGATCGCTGTCGCGCGGATGTTGTCTGGTCGTCTGCATTCCGCCCGTCATATAGAGGGTTTGAACGGCCTGTGCACCCTTGCAGATGGCAATTCTTTCAAGACCTACCTGCGTTTACGCATGGATTCCAAGGCGTCAGCGAGTCCGGCAGGCTTGACGCCCCTACGTTGCAGTGCCACATGCCCGGCATGAACAAGATCAGAACCGTCTGTGTCTATTGCGGCTCCGGCCCCGGCACAAACCCCCGCTTTGTCGAAGCTGCCATTGCATTGGGAAAGGCTCTCGCCGAGAGCGGTATCCGCCTCGTCTATGGCGGCGGCTCGATCGGGCTGATGGGCGCCGTGGCCACATCCGTACTCGATCACGGCGGCACCGTGACGGGCATCATACCCGACTTTCTCACCTCCCGCGAAAGCGCCCTGACGCGCGTTCAGGAACTGATCGTCACGCCCGACATGCACGAACGCAAGCGGCTGATGTTCGAGCGTTCCGACGCGTTCGTGGCGCTGCCCGGCGGGATCGGCACGCTGGAGGAACTGGTGGAGCAACTGACCTGGCAGCAACTCGGCCGCCACGCCAAGCCGGTCCTGCTCGCCAACATCGACGGCTTCTGGGAACCATTGCTCGCGCTGTTCACGCATATGCGGGCAACGGAATTCATTCGACCCAGTCTGGCGGTCGATATCCTCAAGGCGGAACGGGTCGAGGATATCTTGCCGCGGTTGCGCGCCGCCGCGGCCCGCGCGCCGGAGGGCACAGAGAAACTGGCGCCTGAAATGGTGCGCCGGCTCTGAGCGGTTGCAGCTATCGCTTTCCCTCTGCATCATCCGCCAGGAAACGTCACCGCCTCGATACGATTACCATCGGGATCGATAACGAACGCCGCGTAGTAACGGACGCGATCATGCGGGCGCAGACCCGGCGCGCCGTCGGAGCGGCCTCCGGCATTCAGCGCGGCTGTGTGGAACGCATCGACGTCTGCGGCCGATTTCGCCCGAAGGCAGATATGGACGCCGCTCTCCGGCGCGACCGGCGCCATATCGGCGCGAAAATTGATCCAGAACTCGGGATAGCTCTTGCCGAAGCCGACCGTTTTGGGCCGCGTCACCAATCGCGAAAGACCGAGCGGCGCCAGCGCCAATTCATAAAAGCGCGCGGCGCGTTCCAGGTTACTCACACCGACCGAGACATGATCGATCATCTGAATGCATCCCGAGAGTTGCCTGATATTGAAACGTTCATTCCGGGGCGCGTCGAAAGACGCGAACCCGGAATCTCGCTGCTCAGCATGTCGAGATTCCGGATATGGTCCTGCGGACCATTCCGGAATGACGAGGCCAACGCAGGGCTTCGTCAGGCCGGCGCGCCTGATTTCACCAGCTTGTAGATCACCGAATCCATCAGCGCCTGGAACGACGCGTCGATGATATTGGGCGACACCCCGATCGTGGTCCAGCGTTCGCCCTCCTCGTCCTCGCTCTCGATCAGCACCCGCGTGACCGCCTCGGTACCGCCGTTGAGGATACGGACGCGGTAGTCGATCAGCTTCAGGCCTTCGATGTACTTTTGATATTTGCCGAGGTCCTTGCGCAGCGCGACGTCGAGCGCATTGACGGGACCGTTGCCCTCGGCCGCCGAGATCAGCCGCTCGCCGGCGACATCGACTTTCACCACCGCCATCGCCACCGTGACGCGCTGGCCGTTGGCGCTGTAGCGCTGCTCGACATTGACATCGAATTGCTCGACCCGGAAATATTCCGGCACCCGGCCGAGCGTCCGCCGCGCCAGCAGGTCGAACGACGCGTTGGCGGACTCATAGGCGTAGCCCGCGGCCTCGCGCTCCTTCAATTCCTCGACCAGACGAACGAGCTTCGGGTCGTTCTTGTCGTAAGCAATGCCGGCCCGATCGAGTTCGGCGATGACGTTGGAGCGGCCGGCCTGGTCGGATACCAGCACCTTGCGATGATTGCCGACCGACTCGGGCGACACATGTTCGTAGGTCTGCGGATCCTTGAGAACCGCGGAAGCATGAATGCCGGTCTTGGTCACGAACGCGCTTTCGCCGACATAGGGCGCGTGGCGATCAGGCGCACGGTTGAGCATATCGTCCAGCGTCCGCGAAACCTTCATCAGGGTCGCCATCTTGTCCGGCGACACGCCGATTTCGAAGCAATCGGAAAATTCGTTCTTGAGCCGCAGGGTCGGGATCAGCGAACACAGATTGGCGTTGCCGCAGCGTTCACCAAGGCCGTTCAGAGTGCCCTGGATTTGCCGCGCGCCGGCGCGCACCGCGGCGAGCGAATTGGCGACCGCCTGCTCGGTGTCGTTATGGGCGTGAATGCCGACGTGATCGCCGGGAATATGCTTCACCACCTCAGTGACGATAGTCTCGACCTCGTGCGGCATGGTGCCGCCATTGGTGTCGCACAGCACCACCCAGCGCGCGCCCGAATCATAGGCCGCCTTGGCGCAGGCCAGCGCGAATTCCGGATTTTCCTTGTAGCCGTCGAAGAAATGCTCGCAGTCGAGCATGACTTCGCGGCCCACCGACTTTGCGGCCTTCACGCTGTCGCGGATCGAGGCAAGGTTTTCCTCGTTGGTGGTCTCGAGTGCGACCCGCACCTGATAGGCCGATGATTTCGCGACAAAGCAGATCGCATCCGCTTTCGCCTCCAGCAGCGCCGCCAGACCCGGATCGTTCGAGGCCGAACGGCCGGGACGCCGCGTCATGCCGAACGCCGTGAAGCTGGCGTGATTGAGATCAAGTTTCCTGGCAAAGAATTCAGTGTCGGTGGGATTGGCGCCGGGATAGCCGCCCTCGACATAGTCGATGCCAAGCTCGTCGAGCATCTGCGCGATCAGCTGCTTGTCGTGCAGGGTGAAATCGACGCCGTTGGTCTGCGCACCGTCGCGCAGCGTGGTGTCGAACAGATAAAGGCGTTCGCGGTTCATGTCGAAACTCCTGGCGACGTGCCACCGGCCAGCGCCTTCTGCATCGTGGTGTTGGCGAGCCACTCCCCATTGACCGTCACGGTGTTGCGCTGCTTGCCGACATAACCGCGCTTTGCGAAGAATTCCTGCGCATTGTCGCTGGCGTCGACCGTGAGACTCTTGGCGCCGCGGCCGCCGGCGAGTTTTTCCAGCGCCTCGCACAGCATCGACGCCACGCCCTGCCCCGCCGCGCCGGGGTGAACATACAGCATGTCGATATGATCGGCGCCCTTCAGCGAGGCAAATCCGACAGGAGAATTCTGCAGCGTCGCGACCAGCGTAAGCTCGGAGGCCAAGCGCTTGCCGAACTCATCCTCGTCGTCGGCGGCGCTGGCCCACGCCTGCTGCTGCGCCTCGCTGTAGTCCTCGCCGGTCAATTCCTCGATGCTTGCGGCGAAGATCGCCACCAGCACGGGTGTATCCGCCGCAAGGAACGGCCGCAGTGCGGGTTTGGGCAGCGCCTGTCCCATTATGCCCACCAGGATCCGATCAGTTTCAGCGCGAGCACCACCGCGCCCGCGATCAGCAGCCATTTTATCGCGATGTAATAGCGCCAGTGCTTTGGAAACGGTGTGTCGGGCTTCGTCATCGCGAGATCTCCCATGTGGTGCCGTCCTTGGAATCCTTGATGACGACGCCCATCGCGGCGAGTTGATCGCGGATGCGATCGGATTCCTTGAAGTCCTTTCGCGCGCGGGCGGCAGTGCGATCTGAAATCAAACCATCGATTTGTTTCGCGTCGACGCCGCTCGCTTGCTGTTTTCGGCCTTTCCACTCCGCCGCACTCTCGGACAGGAAACCGAGAATCCGCAAGGAAGCAGCAAACTCCTGGCGATCTCGTTCATTTCCGGAAGCCGCGCTATTCCGCAAACTGTGCAACGAGGCGATCATCTGCGGCGTGTTCAGGTCGTCTGACAGCGCCTCGATGACAGCGCCGGAAGGACGTTCACTTTTAACGTCCGACGCAACCCAATACCAGTCGTCGAGCGTCTTCGCAGACTCTTCCAATCCCTTCAACGTCCAACCGATCGGCGAGCGATAGTGCGTCTTCAGCATGTTGAGACGTAGCACCTCGCCCGGCCAATCGGCCAGCAACTCCCTGATCGTCACGAAATTGCCTGTCGACTTCGACATCTTGTCGCCTTCGACATGAACAAATTCGTTGTGCATCCAGACATTCGCCATGGCAGGCGTACCGTGCGCGCAACGCGACTGTGCAATCTCATTCTCATGATGTGGGAAAATCAGGTCGATGCCGCCGCCATGGATGTCGAACACTTCCCCGAGATAAGCGGCGCTCATGGCCGAGCACTCGATGTGCCAGCCCGGACGTCCCCTGCCCCACGGGCTTTCCCATCCCGGCTCATCGCCGGAGGATTGCTTCCACAACACGAAATCGAGCGGACTCTTCTTGTGCGCATCGACGGCAACGCGCGCGCCCGGCCGCTGCTCGTCGAGCTTGCGGCCTGACAGCGCGCCGTAGTCCGGCATCGACGCGGTATCAAACAGAACTTCGCCGCCTGCCTCATAAGCGTGACCGCGCGCGATCAATTGCTTGATCAGCGTCACCATATCCGTCTTGCCGTCGGCGCGCGGCAGCACAAAATCGGTCGCGCGCGGTTCGAATGTTGGCGGGAGAGCGCCGAGCGCCGCCACGTCAGCGTGGAACTGTGTGGCTGTCTTCTCGGTAACCTTGCGGATCGCCTCGTTCAGCGGCAGGCCGGGAAAATCCCGCGCGGCGCGGTCGTTGATCTTATCGTCGACGTCGGTGATGTTGCGGACATAGGTGACGTGATTTTCGCCGTAGAGATGCCGCAGCAGCCGGAACAGCACGTCGAACACGATGACCGGACGCGCGTTGCCGATATGGGCGAAGTCATAGACCGTCGGCCCGCAGACATACATGCGCACGTTCGCCGGATCGAGCGGCACGAACGGCCGCTTCTCCTTGGTCAACGTATCGTAGAGGCGCAGTTCCATGGGTATCCCGTCGGTAGTGCCGCCGATTTGAAGTTCCTGTCCCGCAGGCCGCAAATCCGATCAGGAACTTCAAATCGAAAAGCGGCACTACAATTGTATTTCTTGTCAGTGTCCCCTCCGGCTCTCACGTTCGCAACCACGCCCGCGGCGACGGAGTGCGAACGTGAGAGCCGGGGACACTGCCGGCCGGGCGTCCAGTGATCTCGTGTGAGAAAAGACGGCCTCAGCCAGCGAATCGCTAGCTCGTAATCTCGCGGCAAATGCCACAAATGGCGAGGAAACCGTTCATTGCGTTTACCATGGGCCAGCCCGGGGGACGGCGTCAAGAGCTTGCTAAAAGCCGATTTCGGCCATGAAACCGCCCCGGCGGCCATGGTTAATCATTGTTAATGTTTTCCGTTTATGGAATGAGGGCGGTCCTCTCATTCATCGGTGCACCATGCGATCCGTGTCAACGCTCTTGGCCTGTCTGTTCCTGCTCGCCGCGTCGGCTGCATCGGCCGACAGCCGTGTCTTCATCATCGCCAACCAGGCGGACGGTTACGGCGTCGACCAGTGCCTCGCCAAGGGCGAAAAATGCGGCGAGCATGCCGCCCGGTCCTATTGCCAGTCGCGGGATTTCGCCCAGGCCTCGTCCTACCGGCGTGTCGACCCGGATGAAATAACCGGGTCGGTTCCCAAGGCAGGCGAGAACTGCAACCATGCCGGTTGCAACGAATATGTCGCCATTACCTGCCAACGCTAAAGCCGGCTGCCGCGGCAAGACCGCGCTGCCACATCGGCGCCCCGGAAACGACGTGACGCTGCCCTGAGAAGCGGGTATGTGAGGCCGCGTTGGCCGCGCTTTCGGTTTCCACGCCGCGCGGAGTCGTCTATTGGCCGGATATGCCTGAAACGCTGATTGCCCCCTTCTCCAGATGGATTTTGGCCTGCGCTGCGCTGCTCGGCGTGGTCGCGCTGAGCGTTGACGCCTCGGCGCAGATGAATCCGGGTGCGCCGCCGCAGCAGCAGGGGACGGCCGTCAATCCGATGTGCCCGCGGCTGGAAGCGCAACTGGCGACCATCGACCGCGGTGGCGGCGGGGACCCGGCCAAGGACGAACAAATCCGCCGCTATCAGGATGCCGCTACCAAGCAGCAGGGCGAACTCGATCGCGTCACGTCGCAGGCCAAGCGGATGGGCTGCGACAGTTCCGGATTTTTCTCGCTGTTCAGCGGCCAGTCGGCGCAATGCGGTCCGGTCAACAACCAGATTCAGCAGATGCGGGCCAATCTGGATCAGATCACCACCAGCCTCGAGCGGCTGCGCGGTGGCGGCTTCGGCGGCGCCGATCGCGAAAATCAGCGCCGCTCGGTTCTGCTGGCGCTCGCCCAGAATAATTGCGGGCCGCAATATGCCAACGCCCCGCGAGGCCCGGGCAATTTCCTGGATAATCTGTTCGGGAACAACAATAACAATCCAAACGCGCCAGGCGCCGATCTCGGTCCGCAATCCGGCACCTTCCGCACGGTCTGCGTCCGCACCTGCGACGGCTTCTATTTTCCGATCTCGTTCGCCACCGTGCCCGCCCGCTTCCCGGACGACGAAAAGACCTGCAAGGCTCTCTGCCCGGCGGCGGAGGCTACCCTCTTCAGCTATCGCAACCCCGGCGAAGACATGAGTTCGGCGGTGTCGATCAACGGCCAACCCTATTCGTCGTCGCCGAATGCGTTTCGCTACCGTCAGGAATTCAATCCGTCCTGCGCATGCAAGGTTGCCGGACAGACATGGTCCGACGCGCTGAAGAGCATCGACGACAAGACCGCCGCCGAACAGCAAGGCGATATCATCGTCACCGAAGAGAGCGCGAAGAAGATGTCGCGGGCGCCGGCGAAAGCGGCTCCCGCCGCTGCCAAGAAGGGGGCTGCTCCGGCAAGCACGGCGGCCACCGCCCCGGCGCCGGATGCGCCAACAGGTGCAGCGCCTTCAACCGGCTCCGAAAACAAGCCGATCCGTTCGGTGGGTCCGACCTTTATCCCCGCGCGCTAGGGTCTGATCCAGATTCGCTGAATCAGACCCGTCGCTTATTTTTGTTTGAACATGATCTCTTCCGAAAACCGGTATCCACTTTTCGAGATCGTGCTCTCCTATCCTTCAAACGCTTCCGCCGATCCACGGCTCGCGCGCGACACCAGCGTGTCGTCGGGTTCGGGCAATGACTTGCCGGTGTCGCGAAACTTGTTGGTGATGGGATAGCGGCGGTCGCGCCCGAAATTCCGGCTCGTCACCTTGACGCCCGGCGCGGCCTGTCGCCGCTTGTACTCGGCGATGTTGAGCAGGCGATCGATCCGCGCCACCACCTCGCGGTCGAACCCCGCTGCCACGATCGACGCCAGCGGCTCTTCACGCTCGACCAGCCGTTCCAGGATCGCGTCGAGCATATCGTAAGGCGGCAACGAATCCTGATCGGTCTGGTTTTCGCGCAGCTCCGCCGTCGGCGGCCGCGTGATGATGTCAGGCGGAATGACCTCGCCCGATGGCCCCAGCGCGCCGTCCGGCTTCCATGAATTGCGCAAGGTCGAGAGCCGAAACACCTCGGTCTTGTAGATATCCTTGATCGGATTGTAGCCACCGTTCATGTCGCCATAGAGCGTGGCGTAACCCACCGACATTTCCGACTTGTTGCCGGTGGTGACCACCATCGCGCCGGTTTTGTTGGAGATCGCCATCAGCAGCGTGCCGCGCGCGCGTGCCTGCAGATTCTCTTCGGTGATATCGCGCGGCAGGCCTGCGAAGGTGCCCGACAGGATCTCCTCAAAGCCGTTCACCGCCTGTGCGATCGGCAGCACCTCATAACGGATGCCGAGCGCGCCGGCGAGTTTTGCCGCGTCATCGAGCGACACCTGCGCGGTGAAACGGAACGGCAGCATGACGCCGCGGACGCGCTCCGCGCCCAGCGCATCGACCGCGATCGCCGCGCAAAGCGCGGAGTCGATGCCGCCGGATACGCCCAGCAGCACGCCGGGAAATCCGTTCTTCCCGACATAATCGCGCAGTCCCAGCACACAGGCGGCGTAGTCGCCCTTATCGCCATCGACCACCGGCGCAACCGGCCCGGTGCAGCGCCAGCCGGCTGTGCTCTTGCTCCAGCGCAGCGTGGTGATGCTTTCTCCAAACGCCGGCAATTGCGCCGCCACCGAGAGATCGGCATTCAGCGCAAACGAAGCACCGTCGAATACAAGCTCGTCCTGCCCGCCGACCTGATTGAGATAAATCAGCGGAAGCCCGCTTTCGGTGACGCGCGCCACCGCGATCGACAGCCGCAAATCATTCTTGTCGCGCGCGTAAGGCGAGCCATTAGGCACGACCAGGATTTCCGCGCCGGTCTCCGCGAGGCATTCGACGACGTTTTCGTAATCCTCCGACTCTTCGAGCCAGATGTCCTCGCAAATCGGCACGCCAACCCGGACACCGCGGATTGTTACCGGGCCGGCGGCAGGACCGCGCGCGAACAGGCGCTTTTCATCGAACACGCCATAATTCGGCAGATTGGCCTTGAAACGAATGGCCGCGATGCGTCCATCGTCCAGCAGGGCGCAGGCATTGTAGAGCTTGCCGTCATCGACCCACGGACTGCCGATCAGGACAGCCGGGCCGCCGTCGGCGGTGTCTCGCGCAAGCCCTTCGATAGCCGCGCGGCATGCCGACTGAAAAGCCGGTTTCAGCACCAAGTCTTCCGGGGGATAGCCGGCAATGAACAATTCAGGCAAGACCAAGAGATCGGCGTCGTCAGAGCGCGCCTGCGCGCGCGCGGCGCGCGCTTTGGCGGCATTGCCCGTGACATCGCCGACTGTCGGGTTCAACTGGGCCAGCGTGATCGTAAACTGAGCGGCACGTTCGGTCATGGAGCGATGGTGCCCTGCGCACGGCCAAACTGCAATTGCATGCTTTAGATCGCGCCCATGCGTTCGGCGATGGCGAACAACCAGAACAGACCGGCCATGACCAGCGCAACGCCCACCGCCGCCGAGCCCATATCCTTGACCCGCCCGATTTGCGGATCAGGATCGGTCGTCAGCCGGTCGGCGAGCTTCTCGATCGCGGTATTGAGCAATTCCACGACCAGCACCAGAACGACGGCGGCGACCAGCTCGACGCGACGCATGGTGGTCGCGCCGATCAGCCACGCCAGCGGCAAAGCGAGCGCCAGCGCGGCAAGCTCCTCGCGAACGGCCTGTTCCGAGCGGATCGCAAAGGCCAGGCCGTTGCGCGTATTGATCGTGGCCCGCCAGAACCGCAGCAACTCAAAGTCCCGCCGCGACCGGCATCGGTTTTACCCTGCCGCCGCGTTCCTGCTTGAGCAATTCCGCGATCAGGAAAGCCATGTCGATCGACTGCTCGGCATTGAGGCGGGGATCGCAGACCGTATGATAGCGATCGTTGAGATCCTCATCGGTGATGGCGCGGGCGCCGCCGGTGCATTCGGTCACGTTCTGTCCGGTCATTTCCAGGTGGACGCCGCCAGCGTGCGTACCCTCCGCCGCGTGAATGGTGAAGAACGACTTCACCTCCGCCAGGATCCGGTCGAACGGACGGGTCTTATAGCCGCTGTTCGAGGTGATGGTGTTGCCGTGCATCGGATCGCATGACCAGACCACTACACGACCTTCGCGCTGCACGGCGCGGATCAACTGCGGCAGATGATCGCCGACCTTGTCCGAACCGAAGCGGTTGATCAGCGTCAGGCGCCCGGGTTCATTGTCCGGATTGAGCACGTCGATCAGCCGCAACAGTTCGTCCGGCTTCAGCGAGGGACCGCATTTCAATCCGATCGGGTTCCTGATGCCGCGGAAATATTCCACATGGCCGTGATCGAGCTGGCGGGTGCGGTCGCCGATCCAGATCATATGACCCGATGTCGCGTACCAGTCGCCGGTCGTGGAATCGACCCGGGTGAAGGCCTGCTCGTAGCCGAGCAGCAGCGCCTCGTGGCTGGTGTAGAAATCGGTGGCGCGCAGCTCGGGGTGGCTTTCGAGATCGAGCCCGCAGGCGCGCATGAAGTTCAGCGCGTCCGAAATGCGATCGGCCAATTCCTTGTAACGCCGCGACTGCGGGGAATCCTTGAGGAATCCAAGCATCCATTGATGCACGCTGCCGAGATTGGCGAAGCCGCCGGTCGCAAACGCCCGCAGCAGATTTAGCGTCGCCGCCGACTGGCGATACGCCATCAGCTGACGCTGCGGATCGGGGGTGCGCGCTTGCGCCGTGAACGCGATGTCGTTGACGATATCGCCGCGGTAGCTCGGCAGCTCGACGCCGCCAATCTTTTCGGTCGGCGACGAGCGCGGCTTGGCGAACTGTCCGGCGATGCGGCCGACCTTTACCACCGGCACGGCGCCGGCATAGGTCAGCACCACCGCCATCTGCAGCAGCACGCGGAAGAAATCTCTGATGTTGTTGGCGCCATGCTCGGCGAAGCTTTCGGCGCAGTCGCCGCCTTGCAGCAGGAAGGCCTCGCCTGCGGCTACACGCGCGAGCGCCTTTTTCAGGTTGCGGGCCTCACCTGCAAAAACCAGCGGAGGAAACGTGGCAAGCTGCGCCTCGACATCAGCCAATGCCTTCGCATCAGGATAATCGGGTATCTGCAGCACCGGCTTGGCGCGCCAGCTGTCGGGTGTCCACCGCTCGGATATGGCGTTAACTCCTGAGCAATAACCGCTACTTATCGGAGGTAGCGAAGGGCCCGGTTATACACAGGCTGATGACGGACCGCCAGTTGGATTTCCGCCCTGCAAGACAAGCCCTTGCGGCAAAAGCCGAATTCGCATTTGCTTGGACCGTCGCGAACGCATGGGGGAAATCGCCGTGGCAGAGGCTGCGCTGGACGACGTTTTCATCGATGACATCACCTTCCCCGCAGCGGACGGATATTTGCTAGGGGCAACGCTGTTTTTACCCCGTGGGGCGAAACGCAACGCCGTCCTGATCAATTCGGCCACGGCGGCGCCGCGCAAGATCTACCGGGGTTTTGCCGGCTATCTGGCGCGGCGGGGCTGCGCGGTCCTGACCTATGATTATCGCGGCACCGGCGATTCCCGGCAGAAATCTCTGGTCGGCTACAACCAGCCCAAATCACTGGTCGGCTTCAAGGCCTCGATGTCGGATTGGGCTGCGCTCGACGTTACCGCCGCGGTGGCCTGGATGCGTGAGCGCTACAAAAGTCTGCCTCTCAATTATGTCGGCCATTCCTTCGGCGGCCAGGCGCTGGGACTTCTTGCCAACAACACCGAGGTCTCGCGCGCGCTGTTGATCGCAGCGCAAGCCGGATACTGGAAGCTGATGGCTTCGCCGGAACGCTATCGGGTCTATGCCATGCTGAATTTCGTCGGCACCCCCCTCACCCGGCTCCTGGGCTATGCGCCGGGCTGGAGCGGTCTGGGCGAGGATCTGCCGAAGGGCGTGTTCGAGCAATGGGTCGGCTGGGTCATGAGCGAGCGCTATTTGTTCGACGATCCCAAGCTCAAGGCACTTGCGAACTTCCCTCATTATCGAGGTGCGTTGCGCTCCCTGTGTCTCTCCGATGATCCCTGGGCGACGCGACCGGCGGTCGAACTTCTTTGTTCGGGATTTGTCTCGACCAAGCCGGAAATCCTGACCATCACGCCCGCCGACGCGGGAGCGACCAAGATCGGCCATTTTGGGTTCTTTCGCCCGGAGCATCGCGAAACGCTCTGGAGAGGCGCGGCGGAATGGATTCAGGCGCCGGACTAGGCTCGCCCTCCCTGTCGTCCCGGGACGACGTGCGTGTTTGTTGTTCGATTCAATTTCAAACAGCGAAAAGAGTATGAGTCCGCATTCTCGCGGCGCGATGCGCCCGAGGCGTTGATGAATCTCTCTCCCAACAGAGGGCGTGGGGAATGCCGGGTGCCCGCTGCACCCGCAGCCTCGCGTGCGATGTGAAGTGAGCACACGAGCATATTCACTACAGGTCCACCGGAACACCCGGCATTCCCGCACGCAATGGTTTTAACGGCTTATTTCGTGCTCTCCCCGGTGATCGGGCTTTCTTGTCACCGTCATCGGCAGATATGGCGCATTACGGCCCGGTCGGGCCGACGCGCGCCTCCAGCAACTTGACGCCGGCGTCGAGGCGTCAGGACCACACGACTTCGCCGTCCGCGTCAGCGCCGTTCGTCAGCTCGCCCTGATCGCTCACAGGCCTTTCGACCCGCCCTGCCATCACTTGGCGCGCCCGACGCTGCCGCGTCCACCGCATCCCGCCCCGCGTCCGTGACGATCGCGATACGCCCCTGTGTGGGGTGGGACGGCGAGAGTTCTAAAGTTGATTTGGGTCAGGCGGGAACGGAAATATTTTTGAAAATGGGGCTGGACAGGCAAACCACCAGCGCCGCTGATTTGCCCGACGGGCTGATCACGACTGCTGTCAGATGATAGTCTGCCACTTATACATTCGAAACGGACCGGCCCCATGTTCCGACCGCTGCTTGCCGAATTCGGGGCTATAGGCGCATCCATCCCGTCGCCACGCATTTTGCAACTGGTGCGCTTCAGCTACAGGGACGTAATACCAGAGTTCAAATTGATTAACCTATGGTGGCCCAATCGCGGCTGGCGATGGATGCGATGCGTCCGAGCTCGTTGAGAAGGCTACGCCAGGCGACCTGACAAGCGTCGAGGATTGCGGTGTAGTTTTCGAATACGCGGTTGGAGAGAT
>Ga0097691_1002131_pt1 | contig 13684 bp, 10 predicted proteins | sample NGESurdeep072012_8_FD_72858 | JGI IMG/M metagenome (GOLD analysis project Ga0097691, IMG submission 72858) | Arctic peat soil microbial communities from Barrow, Alaska - NGEE Surface sample 210-1 deep-072012 | ecosystem: Environmental > Terrestrial > Soil > Wetlands > Peat ...
TACCCTGGCCCGCACCCTACGGAGCACCAACTGCATCGAGTCGATGATCTCGATTTGTCGCAACCACTCGACCAATGTGAAGAACTGGCAGAGCGGAGACATGGCCCTGCGCTGGTGCGCCGCGTCAACGGCCACATGCACCTGCCAGTGCTACGGGCCGCCCTGCAGCGGCATGTCGCCGAGCAGACTGTCGGTGCCGACCGTCATGATGAGACCGTGAACGTAGCCTGATGATCATCGGGCCGCTACCGAAGTTCCACGGAACTCGGGACATCCTCGTCACCGATGCGCGTTGGAACTTGAAGGGGATGGCCATGTCCGACCATACGGTTCTGTACGAGCTTCGTGACGGGGTCGCGTACATCACGTTGAACAGGCCCGAGGCGTCCAACGCAGTCGACCTGGATTGCGCCCGCCTTTTCGGGGACGTTGTTACTCAAGTCGCGACTGATGGGCCCCGTGCCGTTCTGATCGACGGCAAGGGCAAACGGTTCTGTGCCGGCGGGGATGTCTCATCGATGCTTACCGCCCCCGACCGTGCGTCGTATGTCTACGAGCTGGCCAGCACGTTCCAGGCTGGGCTGCGTAGGCTGTCGGAGCTGCCTGGTCCGGTCGTGGCTGCTGTCCACGGTGCCGTCGCGGGTGCGGGGCTGGCCGTTGTGCTCAACTGCGACGTGGTGATCGCCGCCCGGTCCACCAAGTTCCTGATGGCGTACTCCGCAGTGGGCTTGACCCCCGACTGCGGGGTCTCCTATCTGCTGCCCCGGGCGATTGGGCAGCAGCGAGCTCTCGAGCTGGCGCTGACCGGGCGGACAATAACCGCAGATGAGGCCATGGCGTGGGGCCTGGTCGCGCAGGTGGTTGAGGACGAGGACGTTCTTGGACGGGCCGGCGAGGTCGTCACCCAGGTCGCGCACGCTGCCACGTCGGCACTGGGCGAGGCCAAGCGACTCATTCGGTCGTCGTGGGAGTCGACCAGGTCTGACAGCGCCCTGGACGAGTCCGCGACCATCGCACGGGCCGTGCGGACAGACGAGGCCACCTCGCTTATCGCGAGATTCGCGCAGCGATCTTGAGGGACGAGGCGCTCTACCGTCCGGAGACGTGTGAATCACCGCTGGCGCACTTCTCTTCAACTTACGTAACGCGTGGTGGAATCTCGGTGAGGCGGTATCGATGACCAGGTATGTCGACGATCACGGAAGCCAGCTCCTGGTTCCGGCCATGGTTGATCGCATTGTCAGCCTGGTGCCCTCGTTGACCGAGGCGATTGGTCAAGTTGTCCGCAGAAGCTGGTTGGTGCGACGGACTGGTGTACGCACCCGGCTGACCTCGATGTGGTTAGGGTACGCGGTACAAAGAACCCGGATCTTGAAGCGATCGGCATGCTCGTGCCGGATTTGGTCGCTGCAAACGCGGAGGAGAACTGGGCCGTCGACATCACCATCCTGCGAGCGCGCGGGATTCGGCGGTGGGTCACGGACATCCGCACCGTGGACCAAGCGCTGGTCGCGATCGGGCGGCCGCTCTATGCCGTGGGTGTCACCGAGGCGGTATGGCTGAATCAGGCGCGGTCGACCTGGGCGCAGACACCCACCGTGGCGCCTAGGCGCAGGGTGCGCGCGGTTGTGCCGATCTGGCGGCGGCCGTGGATGTTTGTGGGGGCGGATATCTACGCCGGGGACGTGTTGCGCCGGCTCGGGGTGGACAACGTGTTGTCCGATTCCGTAGAGCGGTATCCGAAGTTGCCGCTGGGGTGGACATTACGTGGCAAGAGTTTCGGATCGACGTTCCGTGCGATAACTCGTGCGATAATTCCTGGCCATCCGGGCGAAGTCACGGCCGCTCACGGTCGGTCAAAGGAGTGGGACGCGCGCCACCGGAGAGACAAAGCCGCAGGCCAGAGGCGGTCTGACCTGCGTATGTGTGGTGGCCAGGGGCGGGGTCGAACCGCCGACCTTCCGATTTTGGGTCGGAGGCTCCGTACGTGCCTGGGGCTCGATTTGCCCGTACCCGCGCCACGTGGCCACCGCGGGCCCACGACTCCCGAGGGAGCACAGGAAGCATTCGGCTGTCATCCCAGCAGTTCGTCGAGAAGTCCAGGCGCGCTGACAGCGCCCGACAACGCGACATAGCGGCCCCCACTCGCGAGCGCGAGTCGTGCCGCTTCTTCGCAGTCGTCCGCCGGAGCCAGGATCAGCAGTTCGGGAATGCGACTCGCGACTGGTACGGGATCGTCCTCGTCCGTAGCGCGACAGTCGGACAGTAGGACTACAACCCTGCGCTCGGCTCGTGCGGAGACCAACTGTTCGCTGGCGGCTTGCAGGGCGGAGGCTAGACCAGTGACGCCATGACCACGTAGCCGCAACACGCGGTCCACCGTGGTTGTGGGCTTCGCCTGACTGGACAAGGACTTGATCACCTGTACCTCGCGGGCGAATGCCAGAACAGCGTGTTCTGCCGGTGCTCGCAGCACGCAAGCAGCCGCGGTTACCGCCGCCGCGGCGAGCCTGGTGCCGTTCATGGATCCCGAGTTGTCGACCACAAGACAAAGCGCCAGGTCCGGTTGCCCCCAGTCCCGGGAGACAAGCTCATCCAGCGAAGGAGTGCGACTTTCGGCGTAGGCAGCGGCGATGGCATCCATCGACGTGTCGATGTCGAGGTCTCCACCCCGCGACGCGGGGACGGATCGGGGGCGGCTGGTCCCTCTCCGTGTTGAGCGCCCCACACGGGACCGGTCAAGCACCAGCCTCGAAGCGATCCTTTGGGCGGCGGCCCGCAGGCGTTCGTCCGTGGCGGTCATCATGTCCGCAAGCAGCGCCAGCGCGGCATCGGGGTCATCGGCCAATGCTTCACGAAGTGCAATGTCGTCAAGTGCGCCGACTTGGGGCGACACCTCCAAGAAGTGCGGATGCCGGGAGAGTTCGGCCCGACTCGTGGTTCTGCCCTTCGGGCGCCCGCTCTTGGCGTCATGGCGCTTGTTCGTGTCTGAGCCCGCCCCGTCGGGCGGGCTCAGACTTCCCCCGAGTGACCACCGTCCTCGCTGGCGTCATCTGCCGGCGAACCGAAGGCGTCGCGGTAGAGCTCGCGAATGACTTCCTCGGGTGAACGCGTGCAGGACTCCTGCAGGCGGATACGGCCGGACAGTGCAACGAGGGCTGCGTCCAGCCCGACGTGCCAGTCGTTCGGCGGCACGTTCCGCAACCGGGCGAGTTCCGCACTGAGTCCGACGAGGTCGATCGCGCCGCGCACCGACGAACCCACCCTGATATCCGGATGCGATCGTGTGGCCCGCACCAGATCGACGGCTGACGCGCGCCAGGTATCGTCACACGCGACCGAACGCAGGCGGACGATCTGGCGCTCCGCCTCCGCTGTCTGGTAGTCCATCGTGATCCGGCATGTGCGGTCGTAAACGGCCGCTGAGATGCGAGCCGTGCCAACAGCGTCGAACGGGTTCATCGCGGCGACCAGGCGGAATCCTTCCACTGCGACGATCCGGCCAAGACGGGGAACGTTCAGCTCACCTTCCGACATGACGGTGAGTAGAACATTGAGTGTCTCTTCAGGCACCCGGTTCAGTTCCTCGACGTACAGCAAGCCGCCGGTCCGCAGCGCCTCGACGAGTGGCCCGTCCACGAAGATGTCCGGCTTGTAGCCGCGGGCAAGGACCAGTGCGGGGTCGAACTGCCCGACCAGCCGAGCGGGTGTCAGCTCGGCGTTTCCCTCGACGAGTACAAACGAGGTATGTCGCCCGGCCGCCACCTTCCGTAACAATGTGGACTTGCCCGTTCCCGGTGGGCCTTCGAGCAGGACGTGGGCCCCGCTTCCGAGGGCGGCCTCGAGAAGCTCCACCTCACGGTCCCGGCCGATGACGGGTGTCGGTGTGGCGGCAGGAACTGACAACCCGGGCGCCTGGGCGCCCGGGTCGTCAGCCACAGTGGTCATTCGCGATCACGGGTGCTCATGAATGAGCACTCCACGAATGTTCTTGCCGGCGAGCAGGTCCTCGTAACCTTCGTTGATCTGCTCGAGGGTGTACGTGCGGGTGATGATCTCGTCGAGCTTGAGATCACCGCTTTGGTACAACCCGAGAATCTTCGGGATGTCCACGGTCGGGTTGCAGTCGCCGAAGAGACTGCCCTTCACGGTCTTGCGGAACAGGGTCAGGATCGATCCGGGCAGCTCGATGGTCTGTTCCATGAGCTTGTTCAGGCCGGTAACCACGACGGTGCCGCCCTTGCCAATGGCGTTGAAGCCGCTGGCCACGATCTCGGATGTCATAAGGCCCGGCGTCAGGATCGCTGCGTCGGCGCCCTGCCCGCGGGTCATGTCGGTGATGGCCGCTTGGGCTTCTTCGGCGGTGGCGAAGGCGTGCGTGGCGCCGAGTTCCATGGCCTTTTCACGCTTGTTCTCGAGCGGGTCGATCGCGATCACGTACTTCGCCCCGGCGTACCGGGCACCTTGTACGGCATTGATCCCGATACCGCCGACGCCGTACACCGCGACCGTTTGCCCGGCCTTGACGTTCGCGGTGTTGACCGCGGCGCCCCATCCGGTGGGCACGCCACACCCGACCAGGACGGCCTTGTCCAGGGGGAGATCATCGTCGACCTTAACCGCAGAGTTCTGATGGATCACGCCATACTGGCTGAACGTGCCGAGCATGCACATCGCGCCGTACTGGCCCCTTGGCCCGGTGATGGGGAAGCGCTCGCCGGGGAGGTAACCCTCGAGAATGGTGGCACCCATGTCGCAGATGGACTGCTGACCGGACGCGCAGTAGCGACAGGTTCCACAGTTGGGGATGAACGAACAAACGACGTGGTCTCCGGGCTTGACGCGGGTGACTCCCGGGCCGACCTCTTCGATGATGCCAGCGCCTTCGTGGCCGAGGACCATGGGGAGACGTGCCTCGAGGTCGCCGTGGGCGATGTGCACGTCCGAGTGACAGAGCCCGGCATGCGTATAGCGGATCAGCACCTCGCCGTCACGCGGTCCGTCCAGCTCGAGCTCCTCGATCTCAATGGGTTTACCGACCTCGTAGACGACAGCTGCCTTCGTTTTCATGCCCGCTCCTTGTCTGAGATGTGAGTTACACCATACTGGCGCCCAGTGCGGGGACTGATGTGTTCAATTCTTGGACGTTCGGAACCAGAGGCGACCCCCCGCACACCGAGCGTAGGCGCGTGAGTGACCAGGCGGATCCCACTCACTGAAGTGGTCGCTGCGACAGGTACGACAGAGCGCAGTTCGGACATCGCCTGGCCAAGCCGGTCATGCACTCGAAGTACCGAAACAGCGTGCGACGACCGATGCCACACTGACTGTCGATCGTCTGGACGGTCGTCGCCTCGAACCTGTGCTCCCGGAACAGCCGGAACGCAGTCTCTTCGATCGAGGCGTGGCTCGTCGTGGGTCGGCGTCCCGCTCGGGAGCCCGGCCTTGGGCCGGGCTCTGAGTCCGGCGGCGGTGGCTGTCTTCTGGCGACAGGAGCAGAAACCTCCCAACTCCAATTAGGCTGAACTTCCGTGCCTCCTCCCTCTTCCAATATGGCTCTGAGTGCGATTACTGTGACCCACATCACTTCGCCACCGGCGCGACCCATCGCTCCCAAAACTGGTGTTCGAGATGGAACCGAGAACCTGTGCTCGACGATCCGCGGGAAACTGCTCAGGGCGACTCGTTGCTCGCTGAATCGTTGCTCGAAGACGTCCCGATCCACGGCATGTGCGGCGTCTACTGACCGCCGGAGAGGAGGAGAGAAACCGAGATGGCCAGCATGCTGGACGAGGCCCGGGCGCCTTCACCCTCGGTTGCGCTGCGGCCCGAACCTTTTGGTGCGCTCGCTTACCACTTCGGTAATCGGGGTCGATCGGCGCGGGCACTGCTGTCCGATCTGCGTCGGTCGAGATCGGTGAGGTAGTCAACGTGTATAGCCGTGGCGTTCCGAAGGCATCTCACCGCTCCGAGCACCTGGAAGATCTCGGCGGTCTACGACCCGAGATCGCCCTGTCGTGGAAGCGTGTACGCCTTAGCGGACTCGAACCAGATGCTCCACTCGACGGCCTGGGCGCCACGGACTTCGACCCGCGCAGCCCACTTATGGTGGCTGCCTCGCCTGTGTTGGAGGCGTTGGAGGCGCACCTTTCAGACACCAGCTACTGCATCTTGCTGGCGGATCGGGAAGGCCGCATTGTGCATCGATGGTTCGACGACACCCGCGTCGAGAAGGTCCTCGACGATATCGGCGTACGAACCGGCTCGAACTTCCTGGAGGAGTCGGTCGGTACCAACGCACTGGGTACCGTGTTGGAGCTGCGCAAGGGACTCAACATCCATGGCGCGGAGCATTTCGTGGAGGCGCTCAAGCAATTCAGCTGCTACGGACACCCGATCCGGCATCCGCTGACCAAACGGATCGAAGGGGTTCTGGACCTCACCGGCCAGACGAGTGCTGCCAACCCGTTGCTTGCGCCGCTGATCGTTCGTGCCGTCGACGACATCGAACAGCGACTCCTGGACGGAACCAAGTCCTCTGAACGCCATCTGTTCGCTGCATTTCAGGCCGCTTCCAACAGGCGTCACAAAGCCCTGGCTGGCATTGGAGAGAACGTGGTTCTTACCAACAGGGCGGCGCTGGATCTGTTGGAACCCAGTGACTACGCGTTGCTGCGCATGCTGATGGGTGACTTGCAGGGCCGGCCCGAGGTGGCCACCCAGCTCCAGCTCACTTCTGGCGAGATGGTGAGGATTCAAGCCGCGCGCGTCTTCGGTGCTGGTGGCGGAACCTTGTTCCACATCGACTCTGCAACGTCGAGAGCAGGCAGCGTCGTCGGCGCCTGTCCGGCTTGGCAGCCGAAATCGATAGGGTTGCCGCTGCTGATCTCGGGCGGTCCCGGGACCGGCCGGAGCTCGACGGCCCGTGAGATGGCCCTGCAGGCGCCGATCATGTTCCTCAGCGCCGCGACCGCTGTCCTCGCCGGGGACACCGCATGGGCCAGCGAGTTCGAGACGATGATGCGGGCAAGGACCGGAACGCTCTGCGTTGAAGGAATCAACCTTCTCTCCGACCCGCTGCTCACCCTGCTGATCGACAGTCTGGCCACGTCTCGACGTCCAGAGTTGATCTTCACCTCCGGGCTGCGTGAAGAGCTGGCCGGACTCGCGATAACGCTGGCAAGCACATGTATCCAGCGGGTGGACCTGCAGCCGCTGAGCAGTCGCGGTACGGAGATGCACGAGCTTGCGACCCGGGCCATCCGAGACGTGAACCCGGCCTCGCGGGTGCGTCTGACACCCAGCGTGATTGAAGCGCTGTCCGCCCAGAAATGGCCAGGGAACCTACATGAGCTCAAGGCCGTGATGACCCACGTGGCCCAGCGCCGGACCACAGGTGACGTTGTCCTCTCCGATCTTCCGGAGACATATCGGTCCACCACACGCGAGAGACAACTCGCGGGCCGTGAACGTGCTGAACGAGAAGCGATCATCCGTGCGCTCGTGGGCTGTGACGGCAACAAGACGAAGGCTTCCAAGGAACTCGGGGTGAGCCGTACCACCCTGTACGCACGGATGCGTGCGCTGCGTATCACCAGTTACTGACTGTCCAGTTCTTGAACATTCCTCCGCTGTTGTCAGGCCTAATTTGGCCCACATCACAACAACATCGAGGAGGAACGGTGGGTTGTCCGAAAATGTCGCAGGCTACTCCGACGTGGCTCATTCTCTCGAGACTCTGTCCCGGCAATTCCCGAGCTTCGGTGCGACGTCACGATGGCATGGGCTGGAACGATCGACGGCACGCCTGACGCGCTGCCCGTCCTTGACGCGGTGGATCAGCCATCCGGCCTGGTGGTTGCTACAGGGATGAGTGGTCACGGATTTGGGATCGCACCTGTCGTCGGCAGGATCGTCGCGGACCTCGTGACAAGTGGGGGCAGTAGCTATGACTTGAACCCGTTCCGACTCCAACGTTTCCGCGAGGGCCGAGCGAAGGCACCCCAACATCTGCTGTGACTAAGAAACTCCCGGCCTCGACTGAAGCCAGGCTTCACCAAGCAACACCAACTGGAGGCGCACGATGACCACTCTGATCACTGACTCGTCGACCACGGCAATACTGCCCACGGTCCAGGAGTTCCTGTCCCAGCCGAAGAAGCTCTACATCGGCGGTGAATGGGTCGACGCGGCATCCGGCCGTGTCTTCGAGACGCTGGACCCTTCGACCGGCGAGGTTCTCGCGACGGCGGCATACGGGCAAAGCGAGGACGTCGACCGTGCTGTCGCTGCGGCCCGGAAGGCCTTTGACGACGGTCCATGGCGTCTGACCACTCCGGCCCAGAAGCAACGCCTCCTCTGGCGGATCGGCGAGCGCATCCTTGAACGCGCCGAGGAGTTCGCCCAGCTCGAGTCGCTCGACAACGGCAAGTCCGCTGGGGTGGCCCAGGCGGTCGACGTGGCGTGGACGGCCGAGCTCTTCTTCTACTACGCCGGGTGGGCCACGAAGATCGAGGGTCGCACCATCCCGGTCTCGGTCCCGTGGATTCCGGGCGCGCAGTGGCACGCCTACACGTTGCGTGAGCCGGTCGGGGTGTGTGGGCAGATCGTCCCGTGGAACTTCCCGTTGCTGATGGCGGCCTTCAAGGTCCCCGCGGCGCTCGCCTGCGGCAACACCGTGGTGCTGAAGCCGGCCGAGCAGACACCTTTGTCTGCGTTGTTGCTCGCTGAGGTGATGGCCGAGTTGGACGTTCCCCCGGGCGTGTTCAACGTGGTCACCGGATACGGTGACGCGGGTGCTGCACTGGCCGCTCACGACGATGTCGACAAGATCGCCTTCACCGGTTCGACCGAGGTCGGCCGGAAGGTCGTCTCGGCAGCGACGGGCAACCTCAAGAAGGTCTCCCTCGAGCTCGGCGGCAAGAGCCCTCAGATCGTGTTTGCCGATGCGGACCTGGACATCGCGATCCCAGGCGTGGCCAGCGGGTTCCTGTTCAACCACGGGCAGGCCTGCACCGCGGGCTCACGGCTGCTCATCGAGGACAGCATCTTCGAGGAGTTCACGCAGGGCGTCGCAGAGGTGGCCCGCACCAGCAAGATCGGCCCCGGGATGGACCCGACCACCGAGATCGGACCGCTGATCTCCGATGAGCAACTGCAGAAGGTCACCGGTTATATCGACGCCGGTCTCGAGGACGGCGCGCGTGCCATGTGCGGTGGTCACCGTCATGGCGACCGGGGCTTCTACGTCGAGCCGACGTTGTTGGTCGACGTGGACCCGAGCTTCAGCGTCTACCGAGAGGAGATCTTCGGACCCGTCGCTGTTGCCACACCGTTCAGCGCGGCGCAGGGCGTGCGACAGGCTGCCAACGACACCCCGTTCGGGCTTGCCTCGAGCATCTGGACGCGCGACATCTCCAAGGCGCACCGAACGGCCGCCGAAGTCAGGGCGGGGAGCGTGTGGATCAACTGCCACAACGCCTTTGACACGGCTCTTCCGTTCGGCGGTTACAAGCAGTCCGGGTGGGGCCGCGAACTCGGCGAAGGGGCGATCGACCTCTACACGCAAATCAAGGCCGTCAACATCGCGCTCTGACCCAGCTGGTGGCGCGTTGCGGCGCAGGGTCGACAAACCGTGCGCCGCAACGACCGCAGCCCACCGGGCATGCCCATCAAGGAGTGACTCTCATGACCGACACCACCACGGCGACGACGATCTGTCGAGCCGCTTGCCACACCGTGCCAGACCCCAATGCCCGGTCAACTTCCAACAGCCTGGGCCACGAGCCAAGGTCGCGAGCATGACCCGACAGCACGACGCCCACGCCCATGACACGTTCCGGTCGGCCCGCGATCTGCTGCTGCAGTATCGCAGCGATCACGACGGTGCACTGCAGCAGTACCAGCCACCGCGACCGGAGCACTTCAACTGGGCCCTTGACTGGTTCGATGTCGTGGCGGCAACTGCCGAGACCGGACCGCGGACGGCGCTGTGGGTCGTGGACGAGGACGGTAAGGACACGAAGGTCACCTACGAGCAGATGGCGAGCCGGTCGAACCGGCTGGCGAGCTGGCTGCGCGCGACGGGGGTCAACCGGGGTGACCGGTTACTGCTGATGCTCGCTAACCAGGTCGAGCTGTGGGAGATGCTCCTGGCCTGCTGCAAACTCGGCGCGGTGGTCATCCCGGCCTCGACGCTGCTGTCGCCGGTCGACCTGAGCGACCGGATCGAGCGGGGCCACGTCGCCCACGTCGTGACCCGTAGCGACGACGCGGCCAAGTTCAGCGACGTGCAGGGTAGTTGGACGCGGATCGCGGTCGGCGACGACGTCGAGGGCTGGCTCTCGTACGGCGCCAGTCTTCAGCACCCGGGCGGGTTCGAGGCCGAGGAGCCCACCCGCGCCGACGAGGCCCTGCTGCTGTACTTCACCAGCGGCACCACGGCAAAACCCAAGCTCGTCGAGCACACCCACGTTTCGTATCCCATCGGCCACCTGTCGACGATGTACTGGGTGGGCATGCAACCGGGCGACGTGCATCTCAACATCAGCTCGCCGGGCTGGGCAAAGCACGCGTGGAGCAACGTCTTCGCCCCCTGGAACGCCGAGGCCACCGTGCTCGTGGTCAACCAGACTCGTTTCGCCGCAACACCTCTACTGGAGACCATGGAACGCTGTGGAGCCACCACGTTCTGCGCTCCTCCGACCGTGTGGCGGATGCTCGTCCAGTCCGACCTCGCCGCCTTCCGCGGGCGCATCCCGCTGCGTGAGGTGGTGGGCGCGGGCGAGCCACTCAACCCTGAGGTGATCGAGCAGGTGCGCAAGGCATGGGGCCTGACGATCCGTGACGGCTTCGGCCAGACCGAGACGACGGCCCAGGTCGGAAACCCACCAGGGTCAACGTTGAAACCAGGGTCGATGGGACGGCCGCTGCCCGGGTACGACGTCGTGCTGCTCGGCCCGGTGACCGGAGCCGAGGGTGAGGAGGGTGAGCTGTGCCTGCGCCTGGACGGCCCGATGGGGCGCCCGGTCGGTCTCATGGTCGGCTACCAGGGTGACCAGGAGCGCAACGCCGAGGCCATGCGCGGCGACGCCTATCACACCGGCGACGTCGCGAGCCGGGACGGCGACGGCTACATCACGTACGTGGGCCGCACGGACGACGTCTTCAAGGCGTCCGACTACCGGATCAGCCCGTTCGAGCTCGAGAGCGTGTTGATCGAGCACCCGGCTGTGGCCGAAGCGGCGGTCGTTCCCTCTCCGGACGCCACGCGCCTAGCGGTGCCCAAGGCATACGTCGCCCTCGCCGCCGGACACGAGCCGTCGGCCGCAACGGCGGCGTCGATCCTCAGCTATGCGCGTGAGCACCTCGCGGCGTACAAGAGGATCCGGCGCATCGAGTTCGCCGAGCTGCCCAAGACCGTCAGTGGCAAGATCCGCCGGGTCGAGTTGCGTGGGCGTGAGGACGACGTCCACGGCGTCGGCAGCGATGAGGGGTCGCGGGCCAGTGCCCAGGAGTTCTGGGAGGACGACCTGCCCGGTCTGAAGGGCTGATCCCGGGGCAGCCGTCCGGAAAATGCGGGGGCTGATCAAAGACCACATCTCTTACTGCGGAGGAACTGTGAAGGCCCAAGCGTTCTTGTCCTACAGCTCAGGAACCTCCGACACGCCCCTGCTGGGTGACACGATCGGCGACAACCTGGCACGAACCGTCTCGCGTCTGCCCGACGCCGAAGCGCTGGTCGACGTGCCCAGTGGTCGCCGCTGGACGTACGCCGAGCTCGATGCTGGCGTCACGGCGCTGGCTCTTGGCCTGTTGGCCGGCGGTATCGACGCCGGCGACCGGATCGGCATCTGGGCGCCCAACTGTCCCGAGTGGACCCTGCTGCAGGACGCCACGGCCAAGGCCGGCGCGGTGCTGGTCAACGTCAACCCGGCCTATCGCAGCCATGAGCTCGCCTATGTCGTGGGGCAGTCGGGTATGCGCATGCTCGTCAGTGCGGTCCGGCACAAGACGTCCGACTACCGGGCCATGATCGACGAGGTGCGGCCCGGGTGCCACGACCTTCGCGACGTCGTCTACATCGGCGAGGACAGCTGGGACCAGCTGGTTGCGGCGGGTTCGTCCGCCACCGTGGACCAACTGGATGAGCTGGACGAGCGCATGGCGACGCTGAGCTCCGACGACGCGATCAACATCCAGTACACCTCCGGCACGGCGGGGTTCCCCAAGGGCGCCACGCTGAGCCATCACAACATCCTGAACAACGGCTTCTTCGTCGGCGAGCTCGTGGGCTACACCGAGCATGACCGGATCTGCCTGCCCGTGCCCTTCTACCACTGCTTCGGCATGGTGATGGGCAACCTGGCGGCCACCAGCCACGGCGCCTGCATGGTGATCCCCGCTCCGGCCTTTGACCCTGCAGCCACGCTCAAAGCCGTTGAGCAGGAACGCTGCACCAGCTTGTATGGCGTGCCCACGATGTTCATCGCGGAGCTGGGCCTCGAGAACTTCGCGACCTATGACCTGTCCTCGCTGCGCACCGGGATCATGGCCGGCTCACCGTGTCCCGTCGAGGTGATGAAGCGGGTGGTGGCCGAGATGAACATGTCCGAGGTCGCCATCGCCTACGGCATGACCGAGACCTCTCCGGTCTCGACCATGACCAGGATCGACGACGACCTCGAGCGAAGGACCGAGACCGTTGGCCGGGTCATGCCGCACCTTGAGGTCAAGGTCGTCGACCCGTTCACCTGCCGAACCGTGGTTCGGGGTGAGCCCGGTGAGCTCTGCACGCGCGGCCCGAGCGTGATGCTCGGGTACTGGCAGGAGCCGGACAAGACCGCCGAGGCCATTGACGTGGCGCGCTGGATGCATACCGGCGACCTGGCCATCATGGACGACGGCGGCTATCTGTCGATCGTCGGCCGGATCAAGGACATGGTGATCCGGGGCGGTGAGAACGTCTACCCGCGCGAGGTCGAGGAGTTCCAGTACAGCCACCCTGACATCGTCGATGTCCAGGTCATCGGCGTCCCGGACCAGAAGTACGGCGAGGAGCTGATGGCCTGGGTCGTGATGCGTCCGGGCGCAGAGCCGTTGACAGCGCAGGGTGTCCGGGCCTTCTGCAACGGCAAGCTCGCGCACTACAAGGTGCCACGCTACGTCCATGTCGTGGACGGGTTCCCGATGACCGTGACCGGCAAGATCCGCAAGGTGGAGATGCGGGCGGAAGCCGTGGAGATTCTCGGGCTCGCCGACAAGCCCTCATAGGAAACTCTCAGGGAGTTTTCCCACATCTGACGGCCGCCGACCTCGACGGTCGACGGCTGGGCGGATTCGGCAATCCGCTCGAGCTGCATGAACCGGAGTGCTGCGAGCCATGATTGACCGTAGCGGTAGATCGCGCCCTCGACCAGGTCCCGATGCTCGCGCATCGGCCTGCCCATAGCGCCTTTCACAGGCGACAGAAGCGGCTCGACCCGAGCCCACATCTCATCGCTGAGCAACGCCATCCGAATCATTACCGCAGCATTGAGCCTGTACAGGCTCAACATTGGAGACACGCCCTAGGTGGCTGGTGTTCTACGGGGGTTTACGGGGGTGGGCGTGACCCCTTGGGCGGCCGTGAGCGGTTCAACGGGTGGTCGCCGTTGTCAATCTTGTTGCTGGCAGTTGGGTTTGA
>Ga0097691_1002132_pt1 | contig 13672 bp, 7 predicted proteins | sample NGESurdeep072012_8_FD_72858 | JGI IMG/M metagenome (GOLD analysis project Ga0097691, IMG submission 72858) | Arctic peat soil microbial communities from Barrow, Alaska - NGEE Surface sample 210-1 deep-072012 | ecosystem: Environmental > Terrestrial > Soil > Wetlands > Peat ...
TTGCTTCGCCGTGCCGGCGATCACGGCCCGCCGGCGCCGATGGCCATCGGCACCGGTTTCGTAGTACCGGAACTCCCAGACGTCGTCCGTCCGGCTACGCTGTTTTCTTGTCAAAGATCCGAATTGATACCGTATCCGCCTCACGAAATCTCCTTTCGCTATTGGCGGCACGGATGGTGATCGAAGATTACTCTCGTCTCCATCCACGAGTCCAGATCCGGCTTGCGAAAGCGCCAGAGGCGCCCGACTTTGATGGCGGGCAGTTCCTTACGCCGCGCCATCCGCTGCAGGGTTTTGTCATCGATGCCGAGCAGTGCGGCGGCCTGGAGGCTGTTCAGCAATCCACCGCACGCTGCCAACTCCGAGATCTCCGATAGAAGTGCTGCCTTTGCCGCCGATTCGTCTGCGTTCATGCTCTATCTCCTCTGTCGTGGAAATTCACTTCTGTGGCTGTCTTGGACGCCACTCTTCCCTTCCCTACCGAATCGGTCCCAGATTCCTTGCTGCTGATCTCATGCAATCACGAAAAGGCCCTGACGACCAGAAGACTTCGGTATATTAGGGCGCAGAGAATCTTTTGTGCCGACTTCTGACGACGTCGAACGCGCTTGTGTGCTGACGGAAGAGGAGCGGGAAGATTTCCTGGATTGGATCTTCCGGTACACGGCCCGTCGAACCCGGTCGAAGAAAGGGACACAGCCACTCCTCGGGGACCACATATGCCGGTACGGAGTCCACCATTTGCGAGGCTCCGATCAAACCGAGCGGATTTGCGCTGCTGTGCAAGCGCTCGTCATGTCAGGATGCACGCTGAAGTGTGCCTGCTTACTGGTTGCGACCAATCGCTATCTTGATTTCGGAATGTCTAAGCGTGGACGCCCGGCGAAGCGCAAGTTTCAACGAGATGCAATGAACAAGAGTGAGATCGTGCGCTCAATCGCGAGCCGGTTTAGCGGCCCTGCGCCGGAGCAGGTGGTGGGCCGTTACGTGCCTGAGTTTCGGTGGTTGCGTGAGAACGGCATTGTTGAGCGCTCAAAGTACGTTGCGAACTCGGGCGAACGGATGCTGGCCGCATGGTGGAGAGCGATGTCCCGGTTCTCAGGCCGCATTTGAGCATTCCGATCGCATACAGATACTGCACCGTACAGTATGGTAGAACGTGTGGTTGAACGTGTGGTTGAACGCAGGTTGAACGCAGGTTGAACGTTGGTAGAACGCTGGTTGAACGTTGGATGAAGCCCATGCTGAAAGTGTACCGTCATCGCCACCGCAATACCTACCCCCTTTGGAGCCCGTAGACATACGCCAAGGAGGGCGAAAAGCCAACTGCGTTCGCAATAAGAGTTTGGCGCTCATACAGTTGGGGTGGCTACCCAAAAGTCGCGCAAAAAGTTGGCCGGTGTCAAAAAGAGTCCGGCGCGTGATCGGGTTTTTCTAAATGGGCCCCGTTTGAAGGGGTTGGAAAATTGAATTTGGGGAATAGTGGAAAATCGAAGCAGTGCCCCATACCCGTCTGCTATCCCACAATTAGTTCCGATGGCCCTATCACAAAGTGTAAATTAGTCTGGATTCAGGGGATAATGCCTCCGCCCAATATGCCAACAGGTAGGATTAAATTCATATCTTCAGACCGCAGCCATGGATATATAGCGGCTGACACGGGCGACGAGTTCCTCTTTCAGAGAGATGCCGTAGCCCCCGACGTTCTACAAGGTGACATCGTCACCTTCTCCGTCCTTCCGCGTCGCGAGGGACAGCGACTGCCAACGGCGGTCAACGTTCACCGGAGGTCTCTAAACCTTAGGCCTGTTGCGGCTACGAGAATTGATGCCAGCGACTCAGAAAGCAAGATTGCTAGGGCAAAGGAAGCCGGGGCGCTAGCACGACAGGCTCAAGAAGCGCGCGGACATAAGGAATTCGACAAGGCACGAACTCTGTTTGAGCGAGCGCTCGAAAAGGTCGAGAGTTACGACTTTTATCTTTCGTATGCGTCAATGGAACGAGAATTGGCCGAGGGAGGATATTTCGACCGTGCTGCAAGGGTTTACGAGCGGGCGCTGAAAGCCTATCCCAATACGGGAAAGATCTACGAAGACTACGGAATGTTGTACCTTCGGTCGCTTCCACAGCGAGCGATTGAATTCTTTCGAACGGGCATCCAGAAAGACCCCAGCCATAAGATTCTCCATAAATACTTGGGCTCTGCATTATTTGCCACGAATGATCCTGCTGCATATGCCGCCGCAGAACAGGAGCTATTAATAGCCAAGAAAGACGGCTTATTGGATCGACAGGCCGAACTGCAGTTATCGATGTTGCGTGTCCTTCGCGGAAACCCACGCGGCAAACAATTAATGACCTTTTTTGCCAAAGTAGGATTTGATATTCTCTCCATTCCTTCACACGCTCCAACTCACCACGCAGATTTTGTGATTCGCGTATCACGGCCTGAATATGTCGAGTCCTACGACATGGGTTCTGATCTTCTGGTGCGTTGCTTTTATAAACATCAATTGACAATTCCCGATATACGTGACTTCCTAACATATTTTTCATCACTTGCTTCTGAACACGATACGATCAATCGTGATGTGGCCCTCATTGCGGCTAACAATGTCCTTGGCATTAGAGACTACCTATACAAACTCATAGAACAGGCTGGAAGATATCCGACGATTGTTCCTCTTGACGATCTACTGGTATCGCGTACTACGGGAACGCCCAACGCTGACGAAGTCCTAAGGCCACATTTAGACGATTGGCTTTATAAACGAAATCTCTATGAAGATAATTTCCCGGTGTCTGGTCGTCGTTTCTTTGGCCGCGAACAAGAGCTTTCGAATCTAATGCGCAGTGTGGACGCGGGCCAACCCGTCGGTCTATTTGGGTTGAGGAAGGTGGGGAAAACTTCCCTTCTAAAACGGCTTCAGGAAAAGCGTTTACAAGATCTCGTTGTATATATCGACATTCAATCAGTTCCTGAAGGCGTGCGCGATGCCGGCTATATTTACTGGGCGATAGCGAACCAACTCGCTGAAGAGGTCCGCCGTAAATACCCTGAGTTTTCGAACACTTTGGCATTTCGGCTTGCTGGACGGTACAAAGCATATTTGGACGTAAAGAAAACGGAGTTAGTCGCGGCCGAATTTGACGCAGATCTTAAAGTCCTGACCGCTGAAGCTCGGCGCCAGAAATTAGCGCTGAATGTTTTAATTATGTTTGATGAAGTGGAGCGGCTTTTGCCGATTGGACGTTCCGAGGGAATTCGCGGTTATGACAGCCTTTTTGCATATTTAAGGGGTATCTCTCAAACAGAGGAGAATGTTCTCTCGATTATTACCGGGGCGAATCCATTCATTTCAGATACTCCTCAGTTTGAGGGTCGGGACAATCCGGTATTCAAGTATTACAAGGAAGTATTTCTGCCACCACTAGAGCGGCGCGAGTGCCTCGAAATGATTGAGCGATTGGGGCATGGGATGGGCGTGACTTACAACGATAACGGTTTAGACAGAATCTTCAAAGAAACGGCTGGCCATCCGTTTATAACACGCCAACTCTGCAGCCGAATTGCAAAAGTGTTCAAAGAGCGTCCGTTAAAAGTCGATGTGCCCAAGGTCGAAAAGGGAGTTCAAGAGTTTTTGTTTAATGACGCCGATTTGTTTAAGGAGATCATGGAGAGGTTAGGGCGCGACTTCCCACGCGAGAAGGATATTTTGCTTGCGATTGCATCCGGTATTCTAGATGCGACAGCGCTGGAGCGTAGAGTAATTGATGCAAGAGAAGCATTACGGCATCTGCTGGGTTATGAATTAGTAGAGCATAAAGACGGCTGTTACCGCATTAAAATGAACCTTTTTGCGACGTGGATTTCAAAATATTGGCTTGATGAAAAAACAACAACAAAACCCGTTTGATCCTTGGCGTGTGCATACCGATCTCGTATACGGCCGGGAGAGCGTCATCTCCGGTGCGGTCGACGATATTCGACACGGTCGGAGCGCAGCCATTATAGGCGGAAGGAGAATCGGTAAGACTACCGTCCTGCGAAAAATCGAGGAGATTATCAGAAATGAGAACCAACATCAGGAAGCAGCAATTATCGTAATACCGATCTATCTTGATCTATTGTCACTGGATCTTTCGGAGGGATCAGGTCGAATCTACCGCACGATCCTGACACAAATTCACAATGAGTGTATGAGTCTCGGCTGGTTGAAAGCATCCGATGCGAACCAACTTCTTTTGTTGGACGCGCTGAAAGGCGAGGAGAGCCGCGTATTCGAGGACATTCTCACAGCATGGGTGAAGACCGCAACGCCCGCTCACCTCAGATTCGTTCTTCTCTTCGACGAAATTGAGCCAGTGGCGGTGTCGGACTGGGGAAACGGATTCTTCTCGAATTGGCGCCACATCCTAAATAATTCTCCCGAACTCGATAAGCACATTTGTGCGGTGTTCTGTGGCGCCAGGGAAATGAACTACCTCGCTGAGGATGTTGGATCGCCACTTGCGAACATCCTCACATGGCGGCCTTTGGGGGTATTGGCATGGCCTGCAATTCGTACCTTGATTTACGAGCACACGAGCAGTGACTTCCCTATCGCCATCGCGCGAAGGTTGTTTGTGTTGACTGGTGGGCACCCTTTCCTGGCCCAATATTTTATGGAGACTCTTTGGGGCGTCCCTAATAGCGACTTGCATTCGGCCTTGGTAAGAGCCGAGAGAGCATTCATGAGTAATCACACCCAGCAGTTTCGAGCGTGGGCGCAGAAGCTTTCTGACCTTGACCTCGAAGTTTATGCTTATTTGGCCCGTCAAAAGGGTTCCCAGCGAAAGCGGAGCATTGTTGAACTGGTAGGTGACTCAGGTGCGAATTCCTCTTTGGCGGCGCTTTGCAATTCGGGTATCGCGAAACGGCAGTCCCTAGTGCACGAACGATATCGTGTTGCAGGTGTGCTCTTTAAGGATTGGTTTGATCGGGAGATCCGTCCAACCGTTATCACTCAAACCTCCGGCGTTGAGCAAAACGCCACGCGAAGCCTCTCAACATGGCTCGGGGCGAAGGCCGCGACTCTTGCCGTTGTTTTTACTGACGTCGTTGGATCGACCGCCCTTTTGAGTTCAGTGGGAAATGTCGCGATGGACGCGATCCGACGTGCTCATTTCGAGCGCGCACGTAAGTACATCATTCAATTTGAAGGATGTGAAGTTAAGACAGCCGGCGACTCATTCATGGTTGCGTTCAAAACAGCCGTTCAGGCACTAGACTTTTGTCTCTCGCTTAGGAGCGATACTGGCGATCGAAGCGTGCGAATCCGTGCTGGAATTCACGTTGGGAATGTGCGCGTCGAGGAAAGTGACTTGTTTGGGGCCACGGTAAACTACGCCAGCCGAGTAGCGCACGAAATCGAGGGCGCAGAGATTTGGACAAGTGATCGCGCCAAGCATGACATCGATGAGGAGCGAGCGACACAGCATCAAGCATTACGCTGGACCGTCCGTGAAGGGGTGAGGCTCAAAGGTTTTTCGGGCGATCAGCGACTCTGGTTAGTTTGGAGGGTCGATCCTGACACCGAGAGTTCATCCGCGACGTAAGTTGGAAGATCTGCCCGTTTTAGGCGTGATCTAGCTAACATCTGTTCTTTCTCATTAATTTCCGCGATCTTCCCGGTCGCTGCAACCCCGAGAATAGGCGATACGTCCTTGTGACGAAACTGAGGGACGACACCAATCCACTGCCGTGGCGGTCGTCGGGGTCCTGACCCGACGAGACTCGCCACGCCAACCTTGTCCAGAAATCTCGTTCAGCGGGCGCTGGCTCCCATTCGCTCCCTCTTCCGCAGCACACTGCGCGCAACGGCCAATGCCAAAAAAGAGTTCTTGGCCACACCAATGGCTGCGGAGGGATTCTCGTGCAAACGTTTGCAAAGATCATCCAACCGATTTTGTGGCTCGAGACGTCCTGGCGCGCGATAGCGCGTTTGTTAAGTGGCCCCAACCCTCCGGTTCACACCCCGAAAACCAGGCATTTGGGTTCAGAACCCGACGAACAGTCGTTTGTTCGGCACGGCTAATGAAGGTTCAGCGCCCTTATGAGTGGTTACCCAAAGACCACGAGAATGGATCTTTGATCCAGTACGCGACACGCTGCATAGGCCGTGTTCCTAGCCCCTCGTCATTTGATTGTCAGTACCAAGGTCAGTTCCGGACGGGACCAAGACGAAGCTTGAGCACACCCGGGGCTAGCGTTCCAAAAACCTGTCGTGCCCCCCAAATACAAATTGCTGAAATCAAGCCGGGAGTTTCGGCGGAAAAGGCGTCCCCAAGACACATGATTGTGGAACGTTGGCACGCTTGCTACGCGGCGTACTGACACACACCTCTGACTGGCATATCTGGCGGTGCAAATGGATCGTGGAAACCAGCGGCGGGTCAACTCCAGCATTGTTGAATCTGGAGATGTGCTGATGCCGGTAAGTTTTGGTGCCGGCTCTTGCCAGGCCCTAATGAGTGAATCGTTTTGCCGCTTGCTCGTTGTGAGTAACGGCGATAATCTCCTTCTTCGCACATTCCAATACCCGTGACGAACTTGCGCCGGTATCGCCCGTGATTACCTGGCTCTTGCGGTTATGCATGCAGTTTATCGCCGTGCTGACCTGCTGAACCGGGTAGCTGAGATCGCCAGATACGCTGTGCTCACGTCAACGGGCAGCCCACGGCGATCACGCATTGGGAATTTAGGCATGGCACTTAAGAAATCCGAGCTCTACTCCTCACTCTGGTCGAGTTGCGACGAGCTTCGTGGCGGCATGGACGCCAGCCAGTACAAGGACTACGTCCTCGTCCTGCTCTTCATCAAGTACGTCAGCGACAAGTATGCCGGAGTGCCGTACGCGCCGATTACGATCCCGCGTGGCGCCAGCTTCAAGGACATGGTCGCGCTCAAGGGCAAGCCCGACATCGGCGACCAGATCAACAAGAAGATCATTGCCCCGCTCGCCAAGGCCAACAAGCTATCCGACATGCCGGATTTCAACGATGCCAGCAAGCTCGGCAGCGGCAAGGAATTGGTGGAGAAGCTCACCAACCTCATCGCCATCTTCGAGAACAAGGCGCTCGACTTCTCCAAGAACCGCGCCGAGGGCGACGACATCCTGGGCGACGCCTACGAATACCTGATGCGGCATTTCGCCACCGAAAGTGGCAAGAGCAAGGGCCAGTTCTACACGCCCGCTGAAGTCAGCCGCGTCATCGCGAAGATCATCGGTATCCGCGATGCAGCCACCACGAGCGATACCACCGTGTACGACCCCACCTGCGGTTCCGGTTCTCTGCTTTTGAAGGTCGGCGACGAAGCCAGCACGCCAGTTACGCTCTACGGGCAGGAGAAGGACTCCGCCACCAGCGCCCTGGCGCGGATGAACATGATCCTGCACAACAATCCCACCGCGCTCATCGAGCAGGGCAACACCATCGCGAATCCCAAGTTCAAGGACGGCGGAACACTCAAGACCTTTGACTACGTCATCGCTAATCCACCGTTCAGTGACAAGCGCTGGAGCACCGGCATCGACCCGCTCAACGATCCGTTCGACCGTTTCCAGCACTTCGGCACGCCGCCCGCCAAGCAGGGCGATTACGCTTACCTGCTGCACATCGCCCGCTCCCTCAGAAGCACCGGCAAAGGCGCGTGCATCCTGCCGCACGGCGTTTTGTTCCGAGGCAATGTCGAAGCCGATATCCGCCGGAATTTAGTCCGCAAGGGCTACATCAAGGGCATCATCGGTCTGCCTACCAATCTCTTCTACGGCACCGGCATTCCCGCCTGCATCGTCGTCGTCGATAAGCAGGACGCCCACGCCCGCAAGGGCATCTTCATGATCGACGCCAGCCAGGGCTTCATGAAGGATGGCCCGAAGAACCGACTGCGCACCCAGGACCTTCACAAGATCGTTGATGTCTTCAACAAGCGCCTCGAAGTCCCCAAGTACTCGCGGATGGTCCCTTTCGAGGAGATCGAGAAGAACGAGTTCAACCTCAACCTGCCGCGCTACATCGACAGCCAGCAGCCCGAAGACCTCCAGGACATCGAAGGACACCTGAAGGGCGGCATTCCCGAACGCGACATCGACGGCCTCCAGTGTTATTGGGACATCTGCCCAAAGCTGCGGAAGGGCCTGTTCAAGGCAAACCGTGCCGGCTACGTGGGCCTCGCCGTGGACAAGGCAGCGATCAAGTCCACCATCTACGAGCATCCCGAGTTTGCCGCCTTTATCGCAGGCATGAACGCTCACTTCACCGCGTGGCGGCAGAAGACCGCCAAGACGCTGCGGCAATTGAAGGTCGGCTGCCACCCGAAGGAGGTCATCGCCGCCCTGTCCGAGGATCTGCTCGCCCACTACACCGCGAAGCCCCTGATCGACAAATACGACGTCTATCAGAGCCTAATGGATTACTGGGCCGCGACCATGCAGGACGACTGCTACATCATCGCCGCCGACGGCTGGAAGGCCGAGACCTATCGCATCATCGAGAAAGACAAGAAGGGCAAGGAGAAAGACAAAGGCTGGACCTGCGATCTCGTGCCCAAGAACCTGATCGTCGCCCGCTACTTCGCCAAGGAGCAGGAAGCCATCGACAAGCTCAAAACCGAATTGGAAAGCGTTGCCGCCCGCATCGACGAGCTGGAGGACGAGCATGGCGGCGAGGAAGGCGCATTCGCCGACTTCGAGAAGGTGAATAAGGCGAGCGTCGCGGCCCGGTTGAAAGAGATCAAAGGCGACAAGGATGCGAAAGAAGAAGCCGCTGTGCTGGACGACTGGCTGAAGCTCAACGGCGAAGAGACCGACCTGAAGAAGCGCCTCAAAGACGCCGAGGCCGACATGGATGCCAAGGCCTACGCGCACTATCCCAAGCTGACCGAGGCCGAGATCAAGGTATTGGTGGCGGACGACAAATGGCTTGCCGCGCTGGACGCCGCAATCCATGGTGAGATGGACCGCATCAGCCAAGCCCTCACCGGCCGCGTCAGGGAACTGGCCGAACGCTATGAGACCACGATGCCAAAGATGGTCAACCGCACGGCCGAGTTGGAGGCCAATGTGAATCGCCACCTGGAGAGGATGGGTTTCTCATGGAAGTGAAGCCCGGTTACAGGCAAAGCGATGTGGGGATGATCCCGGAGGATTGGAAGGTGACGTCTCTCGGTGCTTTATGCGAGATTACCGCTGGCCGTGATTTGGTAAAGCGCGCCTTCTCCCCAACGGGCGACCACAGATACCAGTTTCCGATTTACTCCAACGCTCTCATGAACAAAGGACTATACGGCTATTCAAATTCTTACCAGTATGAGACAGACAAGATCACCGTCACAGGTCGAGGGGACGTCGGACACGCGGTTTATCGAAACACAAGGTTTTGTGCCATTGGAAGGTTGCTCGTCTTATCGTCGAAGCGCCCATGCGATCTGCGATTTGTAACTGAGTACATCAACAACTTTGTCGATTTCGCCCTCGAAAGCACGGGAGTCCCTCAACTCACCGCTCCACAGATTTCCACGTACGAGGTTGCCCTTCCGCCCACCAAAGCCGAACAACAAACCATCGCCGGGGCCTTGAGCGATGCGGATGCCCTCATCGAATCCCTGGAGCAACTCATCGCCAAGAAGCGCGCCCTCAAACAAGGCGCAATGCAGGAATTGCTCATCGGCAAGAGACGGCTGCCAGGGTTTGAGGTCAAACGAGGCTACAAGCAATCCGAATTGGGAGTAATTCCGAAAGATTGGGCGTTGAGGCCACTATTGACAGCGGTTCGAATAGCGCAGGGGCAAGTTGATCCCAAGATTGAGCCGTACAAATCGATGTTTCTGGTTGGGCCTGCTCACGTCGAGAGTGCTACTGGGAAACTTGTAACTCGCCAGACAGCCGCAGAACAAGGCGCAATTAGCGGCAAGTACTTGTTCGCCGAGGGAGACATTGTCTACGGCAAGATCAACCCATATCTCCAAAAGGCATTTCTTGCTGACTTCAGTGGGCTTTGCAGCGCAGACATGTACCCGCTGAAGCCGTCGAGGGATGTTTCCTCCGGTTTCATCTTGTCTGTGATCTTGGGGCACCAGTTTACGAAATATGCTGAGTCTGTTTCAGTTCGCAGCGGAATGCCAAAGATCAACCGCGTTGAGATGGGAGAGTTCGTATTTCCTGTTCCCACTGACAAAGCCGAACAGTCCGCCATCGCAGCCATCCTCAGCGACATGGACGCGGAGATTGCCGCGCTGGAAGCGAAGCTGACCAAGGTCCGTCAGCTCAAGCAGGGCATGATGCAGGAACTACTCACCGGGAAAATCCGGCTCGTATGAGCGACATCGGCAAACCCGAGCGCGTCACCCAAAACCGCGTCATTGCCCTGTTCCGAGATGAACTGCATTACCGCTATCTCGGCGACTGGACCGACCGCGACGGCAACAGCAACATCGAAGAACGGCTGCTCACCGATTACCTGACCAGAAACCGCTACCGCCCGGCACAGATCAGCGCGGCCCTCTACAAGCTGCGCACCGAGGCCGACAACCCCACCCGCAGCCCCTACGGGAACAACCAGGTCGTTTACAACCTGCTGCGGTACGGTGTACCGGTCAAGATCGAGGCCGGCAAAGTAACGGAAACCGTCCACCTCATCAACTGGAAAGAGCTGGAGAAGAACGATTTCGCCATCGCCGAGGAAGTCACGCTCAACGGCATCCACGAGCGGCGGCCCGATCTCGTGCTGTATGTGAACGGCATCGCCATCGGCGTACTGGAGCTCAAGAACAGCCGCGTTAGCATCGGCGACGGCATCCGGCAATGCCTGTCCAATCAGCAACCCGAGTTCAACCAGTGGTTCTTCTCAACCGTTCAGCTCGTTCTCGCGGGCAATGATTCCGAGGGCATGCAATACGGCAGCGTCGGTACGCCGGAGAAGTACTTCCTCAAGTGGAAGGAGGACGAGCAGGACGACACCCGCTTTAAGCTCGACAAGTATCTGCTCAAGCTCTGCCGCAAAGACCGGCTGATTGAGCTGATGCACGACTTCGTGCTGTTCGACGGCGGGGTGAAGAAGCTGCCTCGCGTGCACCAGTATTTCGGCATCAAGGCCGCGCAGCAGCACGCTCGCGACCGCAAGGGCGGCATCATTTGGCACACGCAGGGCAGCGGCAAGAGCATCGTCATGGTGCTGCTGGCGAAGTGGATTCTGGAGAACAATCCCAACGCCCGCGTGGCCATCATCACCGACCGCGACGAATTGGACAAACAGATTGAGCGGGTCTTCACCGAGGCGGGCGAAGCCATCAAGCGCACCACCAGCGGTCGTGACCTGATGAGCCAGCTCGGCCAGGCCAAGCCGCGACTCCTCTGCTCCCTGGTACACAAGTTCGGCAGGAGGGACGTGGACGACTTCGACGCTTTCATCAAGGAACTCGAAGCACAACCCAGCCAAACGGTAGGCGAGGTTTTCGTCTTCGTGGACGAGTGCCACCGGACACAGAGCGGCAAGCTGCACCGCGTGATGAAGGCGATGATGCCCAACGCGGTGTTCATCGGATTCACCGGCACCCCGCTGCTCAAGACGGACGCGCAGACCAGCCTGGAAGTATTCGGCGGCTACATCCACACCTACAAGTTCAGTGAAGGTGTCGAGGATGGGGTGGTCCTCGACCTCGTCTACGAAGCGCGAGACATCGACCAGCGGCTCGGCTCCGAAGACAAGATCGACGCCTGGTTCGAGGCCAAGACCAAGGGGCTGAATGCGTGGCAGAGGGACGAGTTGAAGGCGAAGTGGGGCACGATGCAGATCGTGCTCAGCTCCAAGTCCCGCATGGAACGCGTCGTCAACGACATCGTCTTCGACTTCAGCGTGAAGCCGCGCCTGTCCAGCGAACGCGGCAACGCCATTCTCGTGGCGTCGAGTATTTACGAGGCGTGCAAGTATTTCACGCTGTTCCAGAAGACTTCCTTCAAAAGCAAGTGCGCCGTGGTGACCTCCTACAACCCGCAGGCGAGGGATGTGACGCTGGAGGAAACCGGAGCCAACACCGAGACCGACAAGCAGTTCATCTTCAATACCTACAACGAGCTGCTCAAGGGCGTCGAAGCAAAACCGGGCAAGACCAAGACTGAGACCTACGAGGATTGGGCCAAGGCGCTGTTCACCAAGGAGCCGCCGAACATGAAGCTGCTCGTGGTCGTGGACAAACTGCTCACCGGATTTGATGCGCCTCCATGCACCTACCTCTACATCGACAAGTCCATGCAGGATCACGGCCTGTTCCAGGCCATCTGCCGCGTCAACCGGCTGGACGGCGAGGACAAGGACTTCGGCTACATCGTGGATTACAAGGACCTGTTCAAGAAGGTGGAGAACGCCATCGCGGTTTACACCTCTGAATTGGATCGCAGCTCTGGAGGCGCCGATCCGGAAGTGCTGCTGCAAGACCGCGTCAAGAAAGGGAGGGAGCGCCTCGACAATGCGCTGGAAGCCGTCGCCCTTCTATGCGAGCCGGTTGAGCCGCCCAAAGGTGAACTGCAACACATTCACTACTTCTGCGGCAACACGGAGATTCCGACGGATCTGCAGGAGCGGGAACCGCAACGGGCTGCGCTCTACAAGGCGACCGCCTCCCTTGTGCGCGCCTACGCCAACATCGCCGATGAATTAGAGCCGGCGGGATATAGCAGCGCCGACATCACCCGCATCAAACAGCAGATTGGGCACTACTTGGATGTCCGAGAGATCATCCGCAATGCCAGTCGTGAGAGTCTCGACCTCAAAGCGTATGAAGCTGACATGCGGCACCTCATTGACACGTACATAGAGGCCGATGAGCCGAGGAAGATTTCCCCCTTCGAAAACATGGGCCTGCTGGACCTGATCGTGAAGACCGGCATCGCCCACGCAATTACGGAACAACTCGGTGGCCTCAAGGGCAACAAGAACGCGATTGCCGAGACCATCGAGAACAACGTCCGCAGCAAGATCATCAAGGAACACCTCAACGACCCGGCCTACTACGAGAAGATGTCAGTGTTGCTGGACGAGATCATTGTCGCCCGCAAGGCGAAGGCCATCGAGTACGAGGAGTATCTGAAGCGCATCGCCGAACTGGCGAAGAGGGTGGAGGCAGGACAGTCGGAAGAGACGCCGAAAGCGCTCAACACGCCGGGCAAGCGTGCCCTCTACAACAACTTGAATCAGAACGAGGAGATGGCGCTGAGGATTGACGAGGCTGTCAAGACCACGCGACCCGACGGCTGGCGCGGCATCCTGGCCCGTGAGCAAGTGATTAAGGCAGCGCTGTACGAAGTGATGCAGAACGAGGCCGAAGTGGAGCGCATTTTCCCCATCATCAAAGCGCAGAGCGAATACTGATGGTCACGCAACTCAAGCTCGGCGACATCGCCGTGGACGTAGTGCTGAAAGACATCAAGAACGTCCACCTCAGCGTCTATCCGCCGACGGGCAGGGTGCGCATCTCGGCCCCGAACTGGATGAGCCGCGACACCATCCGCCTTTTTGCAATCGCCAAGTTGGGCTGGATCAAGGAGCAGCAGAAGAAACTCCGTGATCAAGAACGCGAGACGCCGCGCGAATACCTGGACCGTGAGAGCCACTACGTCTGGGGGAAACGCTACCT
>Ga0097691_1002135_pt1 | contig 13650 bp, 20 predicted proteins | sample NGESurdeep072012_8_FD_72858 | JGI IMG/M metagenome (GOLD analysis project Ga0097691, IMG submission 72858) | Arctic peat soil microbial communities from Barrow, Alaska - NGEE Surface sample 210-1 deep-072012 | ecosystem: Environmental > Terrestrial > Soil > Wetlands > Peat ...
CTCGCTTCAGGTGGTCGATGAACTCTAGTCACTATACAGTCACTAGGTTGCTTGGTCGCGTGTTCAAAGAACCGAGGCGCAATCAAAAACCCTTCTCTCCGTGTGATTTCTTTGGTGAGCCGGCCGGGACTTGAACCCGGGACCCTGTGATTAAAAGTCGCGAGGCGGATTCGGAAAGTCGCTGCGGATGCTGGGAAATAAGGGGATTTTGAGCGGTCGGCGGACGCCGCTTCGCTAAATTCCGAGCCGTTTATATGGCCTCGACCGTACTCAAGGCCCACCGGCCCGGTCGGACTACGTTCGGCGGTGATCGTGCCGGTGATCGCCGCCGTTGTGATGATCGGCGGGCGTCGGCGCGACTAGAGCGCGGAGCCGTCCGGCGTCGAGGCCAAGCGCATCGCAGACGGCCTCGAAAGAAAACGGGCCGTCCGAATCGTCGGCGAGCATCCAGCCGATTGCCTCAAGTCGCCGGACGCTGACCTTGCGGATTCTCGCAGCGGCGGACGCGGTGGACGCGGCGGTGCGATGCAGGCGCGGCGGATAACCGCGCCTTGGGATCACACCGGCGCACCTGAGCGCGTCCTCAAGCATCGCCAACATCAACCGCTTCACCGGCGAGCGCATGGCGCTCCGGCGCGTGTCGGCCCATTGCTCCGGCGTGACCGCATCGTTCGCGAAAATTGCTGCGTCGCCGAGAATCGACAACTACTTCGCCGCCTTGACCCTCGCCGCCTGCGACTTTTCCAGTCCGGCGAGCCGCTGTTCGCGCAAGCCGAGCGCGATGCGGGCGCGGGAAACTTCGCGCGCCGGAATCAAACCGATCAACAGACGCGCTTTGATCGCCGCGATTTCCAACTTCGCGAAGATGACCGCCGCTTCGCGGTCGCCGAAATCTGCCCGATACTCGGCAGCATCCGCGCGCTGTTGGCGCGACAACGCGAGCGGCCCGCCGTCGCGAGCTTCGATTACTTCTTCAATCAACGCCAAGGTCGCGAGGTCGCCTTTGGCGAACGCCTCGCGCGTTGCTTGAGTCAACCGCACGGCGGGCATGGTGTTGAACCGCAACCGCTTATCCGCCGCGATGCTCGCACTGATTCCGGGGTCTTTGTGAAAGGTCATCGCCCGCGAGCGCAGCGCATCGCGGGTGTAATTCTGGGCCTGTTCAATCCCGACGGACTCGCCGTCGGCGAAGGTCTGATAAATCGGCGTGACCTGCTTCAACCCTCTTGCCGCAATCGCATCGTTCCCCGCCGCGTGGCCGCTCGCGCTGTGGTCGGCCCGCTTCGCTTCCCATTGCGCCGATTCTTTCGCGACCGTTTCGAGAACCGGGGTCAGCCGCTCCATCGCCGTGGCGACGTGCCCGCTCACTTCCACCAACCGATCCAGCGGCACCGGCGCGGCCAGCGTGCGGCGCGGCAACTTCGGCAGTTTCTCGCGTGCGTAGTCGGTCATTTCTTCGGTGTTGGCGAAGGTGCGTTTTTCCTCGTCGGGAAATTCTGCGAATTTTGCTCCCATTGGTGTGAACCTCTCATCTAGTTGTTGAGTGACCTAGCAACTCCAAGGCCGTGCATTCCCTGCCGCGCTCATCGAAACACACCCACGAGTATTCGCTGAGCGCATCCGCGACCGACCTTTTGAAGCGCCCTTTCACCAGACCGGCGCGGCGCAGGCCGTAGAACCCGACCGGCGCGCAGTGCGGCAGAGGATGCGCGCTGTACTGTTTCGCGGCCAGTCGCGCTCCGGTGATCGCGGCGTTCAATCTCGCGCCGCAGTGACAACAGCGGCGGCGGATGCGATGGCGGTGCGCAGCGCGATGGCGATGATCGCGCTCGCGAGCATCCCGGTGGTTGTGTTTCGAGTCTGCATGATTCAACATCCGTCATCGTCAACTTCCTCACCTGTTTCCTCGTTCGGTTTCCCGGCCTCGCCCGCTCGCGCGCCTCAACTCGCGCGGCGGGCCACTTCAACACCTCAAATCCTCATCACCCGCGATGCGTGATGCCGAGTGCCAGCACCTCGCGGCCCGCTGGGAACGTGCGCCATGCCCCGGCGTTCGGCCTGCGGCGCTGGTGCGGGCATCGGCGCTTCGGTCGGCGCGGTCAGGAACCTCGATCCCGGCGTGAGCAGGATGCGCACCATCGAATCGATGTTGGCCCAATCGGGATTCGCGAGCGCGGCATCCATCGCGGCATCGGAGCCGCCCAGCGCCTTGCGCCCGGTGTCGGCGACGAACGCGCCGAGCATCGCGCCGACTACGAACTCCGACACCGGCGAGAACTTTCCGCTGATCGCATTGAACGCCTGCCACGATTCGCCGGTCCATCGGTATCGCGCTTTCAGATGAATCGCGGCCAGCCGCGCGATCTGACTCGCCGGCTGCCCGCGCTCGATGCGACGCTCAAATTCCTGTTCTGTCAATTTTCGTAAACTCATAGTTGTTGCACCTCACCTCTAGTTGATAACGTCATCGGGCAGCCAAGGCGCGAGAATCGTCCACGCGCGCCGACCGGCCTCGGTGTCGAGCCTGTCGAGTTCGCTCATTTTGGCCGCTAGTTGGACCATCGCGAACGCATCATCATCGATTGCGCCTAGCTCTAGCGCGATGGCCGCAAGATGAACTCGCCAGTCGGTGTGCCGAAGCTCGCGCGCGACGGCGCGAAGGTCGCGATCTACGGCGGCGGGTATTTGCTGGGCAGGCTTCATGGTTGTGAATGTCAACCTACCTTTTCGTTAGCGGCAACCATCGCCGTCTGTGTCAACCCGCCTAAGTAACCATCGCCCGGACCCCTACCGTTGCCATTCAATGCGGCGGATGATGCGCTTAATATCTTGGCCCGATAAGTCCTTGAACTGCCCCGCTTACCTGTACCCACGGCGATGAGGAACCCGGTCTTAACTCCGCGCCTGAGCGCATCGAGCACAAGCCCTCGCCGTGCGCCGATTCCTTTGATGAGGGCGTGCGCGCTAAGGCCACTAGAGCCGCCGTGCTTCGCTAAGAACTCATGCAATTGCGCCAGTACGTCTTGTGTCGTGACCTCGCGTAGATTGCCCAGCACCGAGACGATGCCGGTAGCTTTGTCGAAGGCGAGCGCCGTTGGTGGAAGGTTGGTGCCGGTTCGCTGCGATGATTCGATTGAGAAGTAGCCTCGCGATGCAGACACTGAGATTAAGGTTTCCACTGAGCCGTAGAGAGCCGTCGAGCCTAGCACCTTGTTGCCACTGGACTCGCCGAGCCGCCCCTTCGATTCGTGATGCACGATGCAGACGTGGCAGTGGTATTTCTGCCCCATCAAGATGAACGGCTCCAACGCCGCCGTCATGCCGCCGTAGGCGGACCAATCCTCTACGCGGATGACCTGCGAAAGCGGATCGAGGATCACCATCTTGGGGTTGAACTCGATAATCTTTTCCTCGATCCATTCGATGCGGTTGTCGGCTGGGATGAGTCCGGCGCGAGCAAACAATAAGTCATCACCCCGCGCGCCCATCGCTTTGAAATGGTCGGTCATCACGGCGGGGTTTTCCTCGAAACCAAGATAGAGCGTTCGTACTTGGTCGGTGCGCCGCCCTAGAAACGGAATCCCCCGCGCCGTGCAGAGCGCGAGGTTCCGCGCGTCCGTGGATTTGCCGAATTTAGGTTGACCCGCCAGCATGGAAAAGCCGTCATACAGCAACATTCCGTCCACCATCCATTTTTCCGGGGGATATTTTCTGACCAACATTTCGGCGACGCTCATAAAACCATCGTCGCGCGCGGCCTTGGTGGACTTCACAACCTTCTTCGCCTTCGCGTCCGCCTTGGCGAACTCGCGAAGCGTGTCCGCTTCGAGCCGCAACTTCTCCTTGGTCGTGATAGGCACGGCCAACGCCTCGGACGTGACGCCGAAAGCGTTGAGCAAGTCAGTGAACTCGCACCCGCTGCTGCATCCGAGGTGGATCGAGCCATCAGGCCGAAGCCCGGCCCAACCGGACGGGTTGTGATCGTCGTGGGCGGGGCATAGCCCCATGACCTTGGTGATGAAGTTCGCATCGTGTGTGCGCCCTGTGACGCGCGTGAACTTGGAGACGATCTTGGTCTCGAACCATTGCCCGCGCTCGTCCAGCGCGACCGTATCGAGCACCGGGCCGCTGGCGGGCGCGGCTTCGCGGGCCTCGTTCTGCTTGCGGAGCGAGTCGAGCAACCACTTAGGCGCGGAGGCTATCCGCACATCACGCGGCGAGTGGCCGCGCCGCCACTGATAGACAAAGCCCGACTCATGGACGGAACCGACCGCTACGGTCACGCCGCCGACGCCGCGAATGTCCACACCGGGATGAATCTTCGATGCCGAGTTGCGGACTGTAAAGTTCGGCCACCGAAAATAGACGTGCCATCCGCGCCGGGTCTTGACGATTTGAGTCAGCGGAATGCCCATCCGAACCAGCCACCGGATCGCGGCGGGCGAATCGCAATCGACGGCGAAGTAGCCCGACAACGCGCCGGTCAAGTACAGACCGCCGCGAGTGGGGAAGCGGTGCAACCATAACTCGATCCGCTTGGGAACCGGGCGCTTGTCCGCGAACTCGCTGTAGGCGATGGCCGGATGTTTGAGCAACACGCCGTTATCGTCGCAAGCGGCGGGCAGGACAAACCGCCCGTCGTGCTCGGCCTGAGCTACGATGGTGCCGAAGTCGGACTGAGTAATCTGTTTGGAGTGGGCGCGATGCTTCGCGCGGACAGCGAGGCGGCGCTCAGCGCGTTGCGCTTGTGAGCGAGTGACTAATCGTTTTGAAAGGGTCATACCTTAATTCCTCGTGCTTGCGACTGTAGGTTTTTCGGTATCCGATGTCTAGCCCCCCTTATAACCCTTGTGCCCGTGACGGTTGGCGTAGGTGTGCCGCTAGCGCAGCGACGGTCGCGGGCGCGGAGCGGATTAGACAAAACAAAGTGCTTTGTCTATGGTTGTGGCTATCTTGCCATGGTGAATATCACTATTCGACTAGGAACATGAACCTCACTATTGGTAGGCGCGGACTAGTAATGTGAGGTTCACTATTGGCGGGCGCGAGCGAGTAGGTTGGAATCCAACGTACTGAGTAACGGATTGCGGGCGGTGAAAAAGGAAAAGCCCTGACGCTTGTGGTCGTCAGGGCTTCCCTCGCCGAAAGGCTGACTCCGTTAGGAGCCGGTGCCTGTGAAGCTACGAGGAATCAAAGGCATGGTCTGAGCTTACCAGCATCGCGAACAGGATGGCAACGGCGGGTTGCATGGTGTCGGTGCGAATCGGCTGGTTAGCGGCCCCGGATCGGCGCTGGGACGGGCGCTGTAGATGGGGCGCAGTGCCACGGATTTGGGGGTAGGAAGGGCTGAAACGTCGGGCGGCGGTGGATGTAGCTGGGATTCGGTTCCCGTGGTTCCCCCTATAGGACTTTTAGAGTTAAGTGCAGAATGCCACCAACCCCAACGGAGAGAGGGACTTATTCGGTTCCCGACCTCTGGGAACCGAATCGGGCTAAAATGCACGAAGTCCCTCTGCGCGTTGGACTTATTCGGTTCCCGTAGTTTTTATACTGCATTTGGTCGGGGATTCATCTCAATTCTATTCCTATTCATGCCTCTAATGATTCTTAGTAGGAACCCCGGAACCGAATCGGAAATGTGGTCTAAACAACTCTCTCCCAAGGGGTTATTCGGTTCCCGAAAAAAGTGGGAACTTGGGAACTTGGGAACCGAATCCGGTTTTAGGTCTGGTTTCCGCCGAACTCAGTATCGCCGCGAACGGGGTTTTCGGCCTCGCCTCGCCCCTCGCCGTCCGTTTTTCCGGCGCGATTATCAGGCCCATACCCAGACCGGCAGACTATGTGAGGTTCACACTGAGTCATCGCCCGCGCCGCCCGATTTCCAACCCAGCCGCGACTGCGCTAGTCTCAGTCAGGCCCGCAAATTTGTCCCCGCCATAGACTGCATCGGCAGTCGCCGCCCGCTGACCGCGATGGGATGCGGGCGGTTCTCTTTTCGCGCTCCACTCTCTATGCTGGTGCGAAGCGCGCCGGATTGAGTGAGGTGCAATATGAGGGTGATAAGGCTGATCCTTGGGATTGTCGATTTTATCGCCGTGGTCATCGCTGTCCTCGTGCTTTACCAAATTCTGATTGGTCCGTTGGACATCTACGGACCGACCACGGTTAAGCAACAGGTGGAGCGTCGCCCACTGCCGCAGTGGGATAAAAGTTGGCAATAAAATTCCGCCGCGCGGGGATAACCGCGCCCAAAAGATGAGGTGCAAAGTATCGTGGAACGCTCGCGCCGACCGCGCCGGGGCGCTATCATCAAAGACGATCTGAGTTTGCAGGATCGCGACCTTTCCTCCCCCGAAGCCGCGCCGGGTTGCTCTCCTCCCGGCGCGGTTTCACTTTACTTGCCACTGTCGCCGTGGATCGCGCCTGCCGATAATTAGGCCGGATCGCGGTCGAAAGCATGGCTCGGCATATAAACGGCTCGGAAATACGCCTGTCGCTGACTTAGTGACCTTCACCAATCATCACTAGCCACAAGTAATATAAGGCGTTCCGATTCGCTCTGCCCTGTGACTAAAAATCTGACAGTGAGGGATGAAATGGGCCGATTTGCGGCCTTTTCGGGCGCTCCGGGCGCTCCGGGCGCTACGGGCGGGCTGATAGACGCGGTTAGGCGCGAAAACCGCTCTACGGGCGGCGCTGGGGCGCTGGGGCTTACTGCCGTCGTGCTGATGGTCGCCGTCGCGGTCGGATGGTCGCGGTCGCGATGGTCCCTTGGGTCGTGCTGATGGTAGTGGTCGTAGGTGATAACACCGGTGATGGTCGTGGGCGTGACGATGGTCGCGGTCATACTGGGCGGTTGTAGGTCGTACCCGTCGCGTGCTTAGGACCGCCTATTGGGAAGCTTCCAACTACTGGCTATGCGGAGTATTCTTCAAACATGGCGCACGACAACACCAAAACGAAAAAGCATCGCCGGATGAGCGACGGTCGCCATGCGAGGCCGAAGCAACCGCCCAAGTTGAGCGATTGTAAAGGACCGAGGCCCACTGTTTCCGATGTTCCCATCGTGGCGAAGCGTAGTAATCGGGTATCGCGTTTCGGCTGGGCTGATCATGCCGAACCCGGCCAGCAAATCGAGGCGAGAAAAAGAGAGGCGGCGGCGGTCGAGTTGAGGATTTTAGGAGCATCCTTCGATGAAATCAAAAGTGAACTCGGATTTTCAAGCCGAGGCGGTGCTTTCGATTGTTACACGCGCGGCTACAAGGCGCTGACCGCCGAGATTCAGGCCGAGGCCCAAGACGCGATCAAGCACCAACTGATCCGCAACAAGAGCTATCGGAAAAAAGTTCTGATCCAAGCCAATGAGAGCGGCGATCAGATCGCGGGAGCGATGGCGGCGCTACAGATCGACAAGTTTGATAGCGCGTTGCGTGGCATCCAACCCGGCTCGGCTGCAAACTTAGACGCGATCCCCATCGCCGGTCCCGCTGGGAGCGCCGCCGTTTGTGCGAAGTGTAATACACCAGTCGGCGCACTCACCGATCCGAAATACGAATATGAGCGCATCGCCACCATCAACGCGATTCTGATGGAGTCGAACGTGCACCTCGTTCCGCTCAAACCCGCCGATGATGCGGGCTGGGATGCTAAGGCCGAGGCCGCGCCGCTGCCTGCGCAAACCGCTTCGCCGAAAGAGCCGGATAGGACTGCGGTTCGATTCGAGCGCATTTCCGACCGCGAGACGCACGATCTGATAACCCACGATTTTCACGACAACGAAATTCTTTAGATGAGGTTCAATCAATGAAGGACTTACAATCAATCGCCAATGAAGCCTATAGAAAGTCAGCGGGCGCGAGCGCACCGCCCAGCCGCCCGGCCACTCTGGCGGAATCGGACAAGCACGTCGCGGCGGTCGCGCGGACCACGGCGCTGCGGGCGCAGGCGCTCCGCAGTCCCAAGGGAACCGCCTATCCGACAGACGCCAAGTAGTCGCGCCTCGAAAGGCAGCGCGCGCCGTGGCCGAGGCCGCGCCGACTGTTTGCCGGTCGCTCGCCGGTCTGCTAACTCACAGGCATGAATCTCCGCCACGCTGCCGCGCTCGCGCTTGTGGGTATACTGTTCTTGCCGGTAGCGTCGTGCAGTTCGCGCTCCCACAAAAACAACCCGGCAGGCGGAGCCGCTTCACAAAGCGACGGGGAATATTTGAACAACGCAGTCGGTAAGGCATCGGAAGATGAAATTGCCTCGACACTAGGGTCGCCTAGCGAGAAACAGGAACTAGGTAACGGCGGCCATGTTTGGATATACAGGTACAAATACCAGAAGACGCGCTTAATCTTCGGGCATCGCTCAATGTGTACACAGCATGTCTTGGCATTCGACGCTTCAAAGACTCTACAAAAATGGAGTGACAACAGATGCTCGGAGGAATCGGGGGCTAAAGCAAAATAAGACGCCATCCCGGCGCCGTCCCGAATAGTCCCGATTCATTCCGCCAAATGACGCCACTTCACTGTTCAAAAGACGCCACTCCACTTCCGGCGCTTCCTTTTTCTTTGCCCGCTTTTTATTCTCAGCGCTGCGTTGCTCCGGCGACAGCGCATCCCAGAAAGCCCGCGACGCGGGGCCTTTTGCTTTGTGGCGCGTCCTGCTAAAGAGACGCGCATGAACCCCCGCCACGCCGCTGCGCTCGCGCTTGTGTTTTTGGCGAGCGCGTGCACGACAACGAGCACCGTGATGAAGAGTTGGGTCGGGGACTCTGAGTCTAAATTGCTTGCGTCATGGGGCGCACCCGACAGGACAGCGACGCTTCCTGACGGTGGCAGGGTCGATACGTGGGTTTCGACTTGGAGCAACAACTACGGTCTGCAAACTTGTCGAAAGACTTTCACTGTGAACTCTGAGGGAATAGTGACGCAATGGTCTTACAGCGATTGCGGCGGGGGTTCCCTTCTAGCGGAACTGTTTTCAAAATAAGCCACTCGCGATTTCAAACTCAGACACTCAAATGCGAATTAAGACAGCACCCGCCGCCGCGCTCGCGCTTGTGGGCTGGTATCTGATGGTGCCGCTCGCAAGAGACGGACAAGTGCTCGACAAGCCACTCGCTCAGTGGATACATCTCGACAGCTACGATTCAGCGACGGAATGCCGCGATAATGGATACCTCTTCGAGGAGAAGAGAAAAAAGGAGGGCGATCCCACCAAAATAGCTTCCGCTTCCGCATTTGAATGCATCGCGAGCGACGATCCGCGCCTCAAGGAAAAGTAGGACGGCTCTTTTTTCAATACCGAGCCAACACGCGAACGACGAGTCCCTGACCGACTTGTTGTTTGATTTGGGCGGCGGTCGTTTGTTCGGAGCCGGGTAGAATCTCGTTGACGAAAAACCAAAATTCATCTGGCGGCACCTGCATCCTGCGCCTTTCCCACAGCCAGCGCTGATAATCGGCAGGACTTCCCGGTCCGCAGTCCTTCAATAGCTGTTCAGAGAATCCCAATCTTTTCGTAAGGTCGATTTCGTCGCTCATCAGTACGTCTCCTCACCGCGCGCGCTTTCGCTTTTCATGATCGTATCTGCTAAACCGCAGGAATGAAATCTCGCCACGTTGCCGCGCTCGCGCTTGTGGGCTGGTATCTGATGATGCCGCCCTTGATGACGCCGTGCCCTTCTAAGCATCCACCCAAGCATCCACCGCCCCTGAATTTCTGGGGCGACGCCCCTCTTAGCCATTGGGATACAGTTAGATCGTTCAACCGCGCAGGTGACTGTGAGAAAGAACTGAAGGCTACGATTCAGCGAACGACGGATCCTAAATTTACGATTGCAGTGCCAGCAAACATGAGTCCCGATGAGGTCTCCCGCTCTCGCATGAACATGATCGCGCGGGATATTAGCGCTCAGTGCGTCTCGACCGACGATCCGCGACTCAAGGGAAAGTAGCCGGTAAAAGCAAGGCGAGCATAAAGCTACGCCCGAACACCTGCGCGACTTGAGACGGCGCCAGAGATCGCCCGGAAGCTGAAAGTCTCGGAAGCTCAAGCCGCCAAAATGGCGCGACTATGCGTTCGGCGATAAAAGGAAAAAGGAATTGCAACATCTATGGAAGGTAAGGATGTCGACGCGTTTCAATACCTCGTCAGTTGTCTAAAGCCGAGTCCAGACGGATTCAAGGTTATTGGCTATGACGTCTCGCTGTACGAGGTTGTGACGAAATTTTTGCGCGAGCGCAGCATCGAGGTATTCAATGCTCATCAGCGTCCTGAGCTTGACGATCTCTGGCGAGCCTTCCACGATGCGGCCTGGCGACTGTGCCGAATGGGGGTATTGAGACCCACCGCCCCGGTGCCGCGCGAGGTCGGCGGGGGCGGCGTACGCGAAACTGGGTTCAGCTATACCGCTGCAGGGCGCGAATGGTTGAAAAATGCCGAACCGGCATATGTTCCAGTGGAACCCGCTCGCTACTTAGCGGCTCTTTCTAGAGCGTCCGGGACACTGAAAAGCCCGGCTTTCCTGCAGCGCGCAGCCGAGGCGGCGCGATCCCACGAAGCATGTAACTATTTGGCTTGCTGTGCCATGTGCGGGGCCGCTGCGGAGTCGGCATTGCTGGCTTTGGCAATCGCGAAAACCGGGAATGAAGAGCGCGTGCTCGATGCTTATGAACAACCCGGCGGGCGGTACAAGGTCAGAGATATGATCTTCGGCGTAGGTGCACCGCGCGATTGGAAACGAAACTTCGAGGCGGCCTTCGGGCTTCTGGTCTACTGGCGGGATTCGGCTGCCCATGGGCAGTTTGCTCATATTTCAGAGACGGAAGCTTACTATTCGCTCGGAATGCTTCTGCGTTTCGCGAACTTCCTTGCGGATTCCTGGACAGAACTCACGGGAAGTTAAGCCCCGTGCCAGGCCGAGAAGGTTGACGCAGCGGGCCGTCACGTTCGACAAATCGAACTGTGTCAGCGACACTGCGACATCGTCATCGAGCGCGAGCGTGCTCGCGGCCTTGAGATTTGCGATCGGCGGGGGCGAATAGCGTCCGCTCGCGTCGGTGCAGAGCTTGTCGGAATATTCCAGGCGGCGGCGCAATCGTGACGCCCACACGCCCAGCCGCTTCACGCCGCCCTTCGCGTCCGCCGCTGCGCCGGGATGCCGGTCGGCGACGTGCGGCTCTTGAACCACTCATTCAACTGCGTCCGCGACCACAACATCTTCCGCCCGATTCTCAGGAACGGCGCGAACTCGCCATGCGCGATGCGGCGCTGGATGGACTTCACGCTCAAGTGAATCTCGCTCGCGACTTGCGCGAGGGCTAAGAACTCACCGGGGATGACCGGCGCGACTGGCGCGGATCGTTTCGAGGACTTTGTGTTTCGAGACATACCGGACCACCACTTGCGCGCCTGTGCGCGCTGTACGGGCGCGCCAAGAAGCGCGCGGTGATGGTCGCTCATTCTGCGCTGCGGTTAGGTTGCAGCCTGCGGCGATATGCGGACGCAGCGCCCCTAACCAGCCGGGATGACTGGCGGGGCGAAGTAGATAAAGACTCTATCGAATCAGTAGCGGTCAGTCAAAGACTCTCGCGACCCTTATGACGGCTTGCTAGGCGGCTTGTCGGGCGTCTCATTAGGCCGCTTGCCGGGCGGCTTCTGCCCGCCGATTATCTGATAGGCCGTAACTCCGGATGCGATGGTTTGCGCCGTAGTCTCCACCACCAAACCGGGGAAGTGCGTTCGGATTATGTCGATCACTGACAACTTCGTCGTGGGCCTGCTCATCGCGCCACCGCCTTGCGCCCGCGCTTCGATGTCGGCGGCGCGATTAACTTGCGCGGCGCTGGCGGCGCGAGTGCGAGCATCGCCCGTTCTGTTTCAACCCGCAGAGTGCCCACCTGTAGATGAGCGTAACGCGACGTGATCGCCGACGATCTGTGACCCAACAGCGGCGCGATGAGGTGGGTTGGAATGCCGCCCTTGTTGAGCAAGGTGGTAGCGAACCAGTGCCGATGATCGTGGACGGTCATCGTGTCGCGCCCAATCGCCTTACGCACCGGATGCCAGACGTTATCTACGTCCCATCGCGGCCTGTCGTGCGCCGTGCGGCTGGGAAACACCCACTCGCTAGTCGCCGTGCGCTTCATCTCGCATAGCAGGTCGAGCGCGAGCCGATTGAGCGGCACGATAACCGGCCCGGACTTGGTTTCGCGCTTGTGCAAAGTGGCATTCACTAAATCAATGTCGCGCCACTTCGCCCACAATATCTCGCGCAATCTGGAGCCGGTCCAAAGCACCAACCGAATGGCGTTCGCCCCGGTTTGGTCCGAGTGAGCATCCAACGCCGCGTAAAACGCATCAAGTTCGTCGGGCGTCGGCGGGTCCACGATGCGATACGCCTCATCGTAAGGCCGCTCGATGCCCTTGGCCGGATCGGATTCGAGATGATGCTTGCGCTCACCCCAGCGGCAAACCGTCTTGATGAGGGCGAGCGCGCGGTTGGCCGCAATCGGTGTATCCTTCAACCCGGTGAGGATGGATTCGATCTGTTCGGTCGTAATCTCGCGCGCCCTTTTGTTTTCGAAGCTGGCGAACTTCTTGCGCGCCGACCGATCATGCGCCGCTGACTTTTTTTCTTTCCCGCCCTCGCCGCGCTTACCGCCTTTTTCGAGCCACTGATCATAGAGTTCGCCGAAGGTCAACGCGCCCCTGCGCTCCGCCGCCGCGTCCGCCGCCTCGCCCTTGCGTTCGAGCAGGTCGATACCGTGCGATACGTCGCCCAGCAACTTCCGTGCCTCGCGCCTCGCCACGTCGGCGGTGAACAGTTCGCGCTTGCCGATAACGTGACTGCGCTGGCGTCCGTGTAACGAGTATTCCACCACCCAAGTCCGTCCGCCCGCCGCGCTGACCCGGAGCGCGAAGCCGCGCAATTCCGAGTCGCGGTAGTAGGCGGTGAGCTTGGGTTTGCCCGATTCGGTCAGGCCCGTTGGCGGCTTGAGCGAGTCGGCGTTGCGTTCGGTCAATTTCTTCACTTTCATCTGTCACCTTATTTCCGAGCCGTTTATATGCCGTTATATGGATTGAGTGTCCGGCGACTGTCCGCTAGTGTCGCGTTGGTTCTAAGTATAGCGGGGGGTTGAACCTCACGCTAGGGCTTGATTTTACTGGGTTTTCGACGCGCCCGCGCTACTGCGCGAGGGGGTTGGAAGGGATGAGCCGGCCGGGACTTGAACCCGGGACCCTGTGATTAAAAGTCACATGCTCTACCACCTGAGCTACCGGCTCGCCCGAGAGATTTTAATGCTTACAGGTAATTCGAAGCATTGGAAACAGCCGCGACTTCAGAAGTCGGTTCCGCAACAGTGCCGCGCTCTGATTTCAACTACGCAAGTGCCGCGAAAGCTCTAGTTTTAGAGAGTTAAATTAGCTCAAAGCGCGGCACACCGTTGCCGGAAGAGCAACGGAAATGAGGGCGGTAAAGGCGCGAGGCGATATTATTTTCGATCCAACGAGGTCATGATTGCACCGCGCTCGTCACGGTGAAAAGCGCGATGGCAAAACACAAATGGGCTCACCCTTGCTCAAACGCGGCGAAATCAGCATTCAACAGCTTGACATGCCACCCACTACTCGAATATATCCAAATCCTACAAATTA
>Ga0097691_1002136_pt1 | contig 13646 bp, 8 predicted proteins | sample NGESurdeep072012_8_FD_72858 | JGI IMG/M metagenome (GOLD analysis project Ga0097691, IMG submission 72858) | Arctic peat soil microbial communities from Barrow, Alaska - NGEE Surface sample 210-1 deep-072012 | ecosystem: Environmental > Terrestrial > Soil > Wetlands > Peat ...
TTTTTCCGTCTCATTCATCGCGTTTTCCTGCGCGCGAGAGCGCTGACCGGCAGCCCCTGCCTGAAAGCCGGCCGCGGGTCCGGTCCTGGACATCGGGTTTCGCAGGTTAGCATGGAAAGCGGGCGGCGAAGCAATGGCAGCTGGGGGTAGCCGGCGCATGCCCAAGGACGCGACGCGCGCTTATCATCCAAGCTGATGCACCGCGTCGCCCGGGCAAGGGATCCCGCCTTGCAGCGGCGGGCGGGGCCGGTGCGAAACGCTCGCCGGCGGCGCTTGCGCGGATGATAGAGCCCCTGATTTGCGGACTTGCGGCCCTGGAAGCTAGTTCAGGCCATTGCCATTGAAGGCGAGATTCTGATGATTGTTGAGTTGTGGCGTTGCCACGTCCTGCATCAGCGGAACCGACAGCCGGCAGATCAGACCTTCGGAGCGCCAGTCGAACTGGGCCTGTCCGCCGAGCTGCGACTCGATGCTGGCGATCACGCTTCTTGTTCCAAATCCGCGCGATGCCGGTTTCTCGACGAGGGGACCATCCCGCTCTTCCCACACCATCTCGAGAATATCTCCCTGGATTCCCCATTTGAGGGAAAGGCGGCCGGACAGCGTGGACAGGGCGCCGTATTTGGCGGAATTGGTTACCAATTCGTGCAGGGCCAGCGCCAGTGTTTGCGCGGTCGCGGGTTGCAGCTGAATGTCGGCACCGGAGAATGCAATCTGATCGCCCGTCGAATAGGGCGCGAGCTCCTCGTCGACCAGCTTTCCTATTTCCGCGCCTCGCCAGCTCGACAAAGAGAGGATGGTATGCACCCGCGCAAGGGCGCTGATCCGGCCTTCCACGGCCTGAACGTAGGCCTTGACGGTTTCGCCGCGCGTCAGCCGAACGATGGATTGCGCCAGCGCCAGGGCGTTCTTCGCGCGGTGATCGACTTCCCGGGCCAGCAAATTCTGGCGCTCTTCGGCGCGCTTCCGCTCGGTGATATCGACGGTCACACCGCTGACGCGTACGACCCGGCCCCCCTTGTCGACCGTCGCGGCCGCCGTGCCAACGCACCAGCGAACCTCGCCGTCGGGCCGGTTGATCCGAAACTCCGCCTCATATGATCTTGTGCCCTTGGCGAACTGCGCCAAGGCCTTGCGCAATTCTTCGATATCGTCGGGATGAAGCAGCGCCTGAACGCTGGCCGGGGTCACCACGAAGTCCTGCGGATCGACTCCAAAGATGCGGTATTGCCCTTCATCCCACAGCCAGTCGCCGTTGATCCAATCCCAATCCCACGAACCCATTCTGCCGGCCGCGAGGGCAAGGCTGCGGCGCTGTTCGCTTTCGAGAAGCCTTACGTTCGACTCCTCAAGCTCCGCCGTGCGGGCGCGAACGTGATCCTCGAGTACGGCGTTGAATCGCTCCAGCTGCCGGGTTTTGCGATAGAGCTCGGCGAACACCCTGATCTTGGCGCGCAATACCTCCGGTATGACCGGCACCGGAACGTAGTCCACCGCGCCCATCTCGTAGCCGCGAAGCCGGTCGATATCGCTGACCTGGATGGCTGAAATGAAAATCATCGCCGTCTTCTGGAAGCGGGGATGCTCGCGGATCATGGCGGCGAGTTCGAAACCGTCCAACTCCGGCATGCAGACGTCGACCAGAATGACCGCGACTTCGTTCTTGAGCAGGTATTCGAGCGCCTCGCGGCCGGAAGCGGCCACGACGAGGTTCTCGCCGAGCTGCTTTAGAATAACCTCATAGGCGAGCAGCTTCGCCGGCTGATCGTCGACCAGAAGGATGTTTACCTTTTCATGGTCCATCATCGAATCCATCAGCGATGTAACCACATGCGAATGGCGAGGAGCAGCTGTTCGGTGTTGACCGGTTTAGCTAGGTAATCGGAAGCGCCCGCCTCGAGGCACTTCTCCCGATCGCCCTTCATCGCCTTGGCGGTGAGCGCAATGATGGGAAGCCGGCGGAATTCCGGATTCTGTCTGATGACGCCGATGGTTTGATAGCCGTCCATCTGCGGCATCATGATATCCATCAAGACAATCGCGATCTCGGGATTCGACCCGACCAGCGCCACCGCCTCGCTGCCGGTCGTGGCGGTCAGCACCTTCATGCCGCGCCGCTCCAGCACGCTGGAAAGCGCAAAGATGTTGCGGGCGTCGTCATCCACCAGAAGTGCTGTTCGGCCAACAAGATCCTCATCGGAACTATTGAGTTTCTCGAGCATGCGCTGCTTCTCGATCGGCAATTCGGTAATCACGCGATGTAAAAACAGCGCCGTTTCGTCCAGCAGACGCTCCGGTGACTCCACTCCCTTGACCACGATGCTCCGAGCCATGGTGTGCAGCTCGGCATCTTCCTCGACCGAAAGCTCGCGGCCGGTGAATACGACGACCGGCACGTTGGACAGCGCATCGTCATTGCGGATGCTGTCCAGCACCTCGAAGCCGGTCATGTCAGGCAGCCGCAAATCGAGGACCACGCAGTCGCACGGATTCTCGCGCAACATGGAAAGCGCGCCCGCGCCGGTGCCGGTCGTGACGATCTCGATATCGTTATGACCGAGCAATTCCTTGATGCTCATCTGTTCCGCCGCATTGTCCTCCACGATCAGCAGACGCTTGCGGCGGGGCTTGGCGTACTCCTTGATCTGGGACAGCGCCGCGCTGACCCCTTCGGTGGTGGTCGGCTTGTTGACAAACGAGAACGCGCCGCGCGCCAGCGCATGCTGACGGTCTTCGTCCAGCGTGATGATCTGGACCGGAATGTGCCGCGTCAGCGGGTTGTGCTTGAGCTGACTAAGCACGGTCCAGCCGCGCATGTCGGGCAGGAAGACATCGAGCGACACCGCGGTGGGCTGGAATTGCTTGGCCAGATCCAGCGCCTCCGAACCGCGAGCCGCGACCAGGACCTTGAAGCCCTTGTCGCGCGCGAGATCCACCAGCACGCGCGCATAATGCGGGTCATCTTCAACAATCAGCAGAATGGTGTCTCCCGGTTCAAGATCCAACCGGTCGTCCGGAAGCTGTTCGATGACGCGTTCCTGGGTCGCGGCCGGCAGCGCCGGCGCAACGCTGTATTGGGACGAGGCGCTGACCCGCGGAGCCACCGTCGGCCCGGAATATTTCAGCGGCAGATAGAGCACGAAGGTGCTGCCTTTGCCGGGCGTGCTCTGAAGATGAATTTCACCGCCCAGCAGGCTCGCCAGTTCGCGGCTGATGGCGAGACCGAGCCCGGTGCCGCCGTATTTCCGGCTGGTGCCTGCATCCGCCTGTTGGAAGGCTTCGAAAATCAGCTTCTGCTTTTCCAGGGGAATGCCGATACCGGTATCGGATACCTCGAAGGCGATCACGGCCGGAGAAGCGTTAAGGACGGGATGTTCGCTGCTCCAGCCGCCGAGCGCCGCCGAGACGCTCAGGCGCACCCCGCCCTCGGCGGTAAACTTGAAGGCATTCGACAACAGGTTTTTCAGCACCTGCTGCAGCCGCTTGGAATCGGTAACGATGCTGCGTCCCAGGTTGGGATCGACGTCGATGTTGAACGACAATTGCCGGCTTTCCGCTTCGTGCCGGAACGGGCGTTCCACCGTTTCCAGAAGATTCGATGTCAGAATTTCCTCTGCATCCACCGTCACGGTTCCGGATTCGATCTTGGACAGATCGAGGATGTCGCTGATCAGGTTCAGCAAGTCGGTGCCCGCGCCATGGATGGTTCGCGCAAACTCGACCTGCTTGGCAGACAGATTGCCATCGGGATTTTCGGTGAGCTGCTGGCCAAGGATCAGGATGCTGTTGAGCGGCGTCCGCAGCTCATGCGACATGTTGGCAAGGAATTCGGACTTGTACTTCGATGTCAGCGAAAGTTCGGTCGCCTTCTCTTCGAGCGCGCGTCTTGCCTGTTCGATTTCCTAGTTCTTGCGTTCCACCTCGACGTTGCGTTCGGCCAGCTGCTGGGCCTTTTGCTCGAGTTGCTCGTTGGTCTGCTGCAGCTCCTTCTGCTGGGTCTGCAGCTCGCCGGCGAGCTGCTGGGATTGCTTCAGCAGTCCTTCCGTCTGCATCGTCGCCTCGATGCTGTTGAGCACGATGCCGATGCTGTCGGTGAGCTGCTCGAGGAAGGTCATTTGCGAGGTGGTGAAGGCGCTGACCGAAGCCAGTTCGATGACGGCCTTGACCTGGTTCTCGAACAGGACCGGGAGCACCACGAGATTCTTCGGCACCACGCGCAGCAGCGCCGAATTGATCGGGGCCGCATCGGTCGGGATGTCCGATACCAGCCGCTGGCGCTTGTCCATCGCGCATTGCCCGACCAGGCCCTCGCCGAACTGCACGATTGGCTGGTGCGGACTGATGCCGTCGCCGGCATAGGCCGAAAGCAGGCGCAGTTGCGGATTTTCCTCGTTCTCGACCTGGTAGATCACGCCCATGTGGGCATTTACCAGCGGCGTCAGCTCGGTCAGAAGCAGCCGGCCGACCGTGGTCAGATCGCGCTGGCCCTGCAGCATGTTGGTGAATCTGGCGAGGTTGGTCTTCAGCCAGTCCTGCTCGGTGTTGACGTCGGTGGTGAGCCTCAGATTGCCGATCATCGTATTGATGTTGTCTTTCAGCTCCGCGACCTCGCCCCGGGCGTCGACCTGGATCGAACGGGTCAGGTCGCCCTTGGTGACGGCGGTGGCTACTTCGGCGATGGCGCGCACCTGCGAGGTCAGATTGGCGGCGAGAAGGTTGACGTTGCCGGTCAAGTCCTTCCAGGTGCCGGCCGCGCCCGGCACGTTGGCCTGACCGCCGAGGCGGCCTTCGACGCCCACTTCGCGCGCCACGCTGGTGACCTGGTCGGCGAAGGTCGCCAGGGTCTCGGTCATATTGTTGATGGTGTCGGCGAGGGCCGCGACCTCGCCCTTCGATTTCACCGTCAGATTCTGTTTCAGGTCGCCGTTGGCGACCGCGGTCACCACCTTGACGATGCCGCGCACTTGCTCGGTGAGGTTGGCGGCCATGAAGTTCACGGTATCGGTCAGATCCTTCCAGGTGCCGGCCACGCCCGGGACCTGCGCCTGTCCGCCGAGCTTGCCCTCGGTGCCGACCTCGCGCGCCACGCGCGTCACCTCGCCGGCGAAGGCGTTGAGCTGATCGACCATCGTGTTGATGGTGTTCTTGAGTTCGAGAATTTCGCCCTTCACATCGACGGTGATCTTGCGCGACAGGTCGCCGCGCGCCACCGCCGTGGTGACTTCGGCGATATTGCGCACCTGGGTGGTGAGGTTGGCGGCGAGAAGATTGACGTTGTCGGTCAGATCCTTCCAGGTGCCGCCGACGCCGGGCACCACGGCTTGGCCGCCGAGCCGACCCTCGGTGCCGACTTCACGCGCGACGCGCGTCACTTCGGCGGCGAACGAGCGAAGCTGCTCGACCATGGTGTTCAGGGTGTCCTTGAGCAGCAGGATTTCGCCGCGGACGTCGACCGTGATCTTTTTCGACAGGTCACCGCCGGCGATCGCGGTCGCCACTTCGGCGATGTTGCGCACCTGCGCGGTCAGGTTCGACGCCATGAAGTTGACGTTGTCGGTGAGGTCCTTCCAGGTGCCGGCAACTTCGGGGACTTCGGCCTGGCCGCCGAGCTTGCCTTCGGTGCCGACCTCGCGCGCCACGCGCGTCACTTCGGAAGCAAATGCGTTGAGCTGGTCGACCATCGTGTTGATGGTGTTCTTGAGTTCGAGAATTTCGCCCTTCACGTCGACGGTGATCTTGCGCGACAGGTCGCCGCGCGCCACTGCCGTGGTCACTTCGGCGATGTTGCGCACCTGGGCCGTCAAATTGCCCGCCATCGAGTTCACGCTGTCGGTCAGGTCCTTCCAGGTGCCGGCCACACCCGGCACGTTGGCCTGACCGCCGAGCCGGCCCTCGGTGCCGACCTCGCGCGCCACGCGCGTCACCTCACCGGCGAACCGGTTGAGCTGATCGACCATCGTATTGAGGGTCTCCTTGAGCTGCAGGATCTCGCCGCGCACGTCCACCGTGATCTTGCGGGAAAGGTCGCCGCCGGCGATCGCCGTCGCCACCTCGGCGATATTGCGAACCTGCGCCGTCAAATTGCCGGCCATCGAATTCACGCTGTCGGTGAGGTCCTTCCAGGTGCCGGCGACGCCGGGCACTTCGGCCTGACCGCCGAGCTTGCCGTCGGTACCGACCTCGCGTGCCACGCGCGTCACTTCGCCGGCGAAGGCGTTGAGCTGGTCGACCATGGTGTTGAGCGTTTCCTTCAATTGAAGGATTTCGCCCGACACGTTCACGGTGATCTTTTTCGACAGGTCGCCCTTGGCCACGGCGGTCGCGACCTCGGCGATGTTGCGGACCTGGCCGGTCAGGTTGCTGGCCATCGAGTTGACGCTGTCGGTCAGATCCTTCCAGGTGCCGGCGACGCCGCGCACCAGGGCCTGGCCGCCGAGCTTGCCCTCGGTGCCGACCTCGCGCGCCACGCGCGTCACTTCGCCGGCGAAGGCGTTGAGCTGATCGACCATCGTGTTGATGGTGTCCTTCAGCTCCAGAATTTCGCCGCGCACGTCCACCGTGATCTTCTTGGACAGGTCGCCGTTGGCGACCGCGGTCGTCACTTCCGCGATGTTGCGGACCTGCGCCGTCAGGTTGCTCGCCATAGAGTTGACGCTCTCGGTCAAATCCTTCCAGGTGCCGGCGACGCCGAGCACGTTGGCCTGACCGCCCAGCCGGCCGTCGGTACCGACCTCGCGCGCGACGCGCGTCACCTCGCCGGCGAAGGCGTTGAGCTGGTCGACCATGGTGTTGAGCGTTTCCTTCAATTGAAGGATTTCGCCCGACACGTTCACCGTGATTTTCTTGGAAAGATCGCCGCCGGCGATGGCAGTCGCGACGTCGGCGATGTTGCGGACCTGAGCGGTCAGGTTGCTGGCCATGAAATTGACGTTGTCGGTGAGGTCCTTCCAGGTGCCGGCGACGCCGGGCACTTGCGCCTGTCCGCCGAGCTTGCCCTCGGTGCCGACCTCGCGGGCGACGCGCGTCACTTCCGAAGCAAACGAGTTGAGCTGATCGACCATCGTGTTGATGGTGTCCTTCAGCTCCAGAATTTCGCCACGCACGTCGACGGTGATTTTGCGCGAAAGATCGCCACGGGCGACGGCGGTCGTGACGTTGGCGATGTTACGTACCTGCGCGGTCAGGTTGCCGCACATTGCGTTCACCGAATCGGTCAGGTCCTTCCAGGTTCCGGCGACGCCGGGGACGATCGCCTGACCGCCGAGCTTGCCGTCGGTGCCGACTTCGCGGGCGACGCGGGTGACTTCGGAAGCGAAGGATCGAAGCTGGTCCACCATCGTGTTGATGGCTTCCTTGAGCTGCAGGATCTCGCCGCGGACGTCCACGGTGATCTTCTTGGACAAGTCGCCATTGGCGACGGCGATGGTGACCTCGGCGATGTTGCGAACCTGGCCGGTGAGATTGTTGGCCATGGAATTGACGCTCTCGGTCAGGTCCTTCCAGACGCCGGTCACTTCCGGCACCTGCGCCTGACCGCCGAGCTTGCCCTCGGTGCCGACCTCGCGCGCGACGCGCGTCACTTCCGAGGTGAACACGCTGAGCTGCTTGATCATCGTGTTGACGATGGTCGCCGACTGCAAAAATTCGCCGCCCAGCGGGCGGCCGTCGACATCGAGCTGGACGGTTTGCAACAGATCGCCTTGCGCGACAGCCGCAACGGCTCGGGTCACTTCACGTGTGGGCCAGAGCAAATCATCGATCAGGGTATTTACAGAGCCTTCCATGTCGGCCCATGAGCCGCTGGCAAGACCGAACTTGACGCGCTGCCGGGTTTTTCCTTCGCGGCCGACAACCTGACCGACACGTTCCAGCTGCTGCGCCATCCGCTGATTTGCGGCGACGATTTCATTGAAGGTGTCCGCGATCTTTCCCTCGATCCCGAGATGGTCGCCGGTCATTCTCACCGAGAAGTCGCCGCTTCGCATCGCCTGCAGCGCGTGAAGCAATTCCTGCGAAGGATCGGGCTTTCCGTTGGTGTACGGCTTGGCTTTGGTGCGGCGTCGGGTCGATGGAGCGGCAGAGCCGAGATCACTCATGAATTCCCCTCAAGCAGCAAAAGCGCGCTCGAATCCGGGCGCGTGGGAGGCAGCTTTTTGCAACATAAAATAGTGCAGACCATTGCAAAGCAAGCGAAATACTTGAGTTATTACAGATGTTTAGCTGGCAGAAATTCGGACGAAAGGAGATAATTCTGGAGCGGAATTTTTGTTCCGGCGGCGGCGAAATTTAATTCTTGATCGTGGAGGGGTCCAGATTGCACCGCTGATCCCGTCTATCGCCTAACCGTCGGGCGGCTTCGAGCCGCGCTCGTTGTTCGAACGGTCTTGGTTCCCGTGTCGGCTTCCTTACTTACATCATTCTGTCCTACCAATTGGAACCGTCGCTAGCACGCCCGCCGAGCTTCGGCCGGAACGGCATGGAACCTTCAGTGCCGCTTTTGGCTCGGTCTCCTTGGCGGGGAGACAGCGGGTTCGCTTCCGGCTTGCGGGTCGAATTTGCGGGTCACCTTGATGGCGGCCTGGCTGACATCGAGCAGCGATCGGCGGCCTTCCTCCAGCACGGCGGCGGAACGCTTGTGGAAACTCTCGGCCAGCTCGCGAATCGATTTCACCTTCTGAAACAGTTCGTCGGCCTTGCCGTCCGCCAGACCGGGCACGACGCTACCGATCTTCGTCATGCCGCTGTCGATGGTGGCGAAGGCGGCCTCGGTCCTGCGCATGATGCTGTCGATCGCCTCGCCCTTGCTTGCCAACGTTGCGGTATAGGTTTCGAAAGAGAGCAGAGCGTCTTTCATCATTGCCTGATTGTTGACGAGGATCCGGTCAACATTGTGCAGGGTATCGCGGATCGATTCGGTCTCGCTGAGGTCGGCGGTCAGGATCGGAATGCCGTCCTGATCCAGCGGCACCGGAGGCGCGGCGGCCGCGCCGCCGGTCAGCGATATCGCCGCGACCCCGGTCAGACCCTGGAACTCCAGACCCACCACCGTGTCCTTGCGGATCGGCGCAATGTTATCCAGCATCACCAGGGCAACGATTTTGCGCGGATTGTCGAGCTTGAGGGACTTTATCACTCCCACCTGAACGCCATCGAAATTCACGTTGCCGCCCTTGCGCAGACCGCTGGCGGAACCCTCGAAAACGATACGAAGCGGGCCTTGCTGCTGAAGGCTGTGGATCTTCCGGAACCCGAGCAGCCCGACGAGCGCCGCGGCGATAACCGCAAGCGTCGTGGATCCGATCATGAGATTGCTCGCCCGCGTCTTCATTGCAAAATCCGGCTGCGATGTGCGGCGCCGCCGAGGGCCATCGCCCTTCGCCGTCTGCCGATTGTACCGGCAAAGCCAAACGAGCGAAAGGGCGACGCGGTGAGGGCAGGGGAATCGGGTGAAGGAAATCACGCTGCGATGAGACTGGCGAGATACTCGTCGTCCCACCCTGCGGTTTTTCTGCGGAGGCGGATGGAATCCTTGCCCGGTGCCTTTCGGGTGAGGTTGTAGGCGATGTGCCGGCAGGTGGCGAAATTGGCTGGGGCGTTGTCGGTTCTGACGCGGCATTCGTCGTCGCGAAAGACCATGTCCATGACCCAGTGCAAGGAGTTCTCGATGGCCCAGTGGGCACGGATCATCGGGCCGACGGCGGTGGCCGACAGCCCCAGCGAGGTGATGTAGAAGCGCGTTTCGCTGGTGATCTTGCCGTTGATTTCGCGCCGGCTTTCCACCACGACGACGGCATTCAGGCCGGGCCATTGGTGGCGCGCCTGCAGCCAGTCGACATCGTGGATCACCGTGTAGTTCCGGGTCTCGATACGGCCGTGATCGGCGTCGACCGTTTCGTGCGTACTGATCGTGGTGTCCTTGTATTTCAAGGCTTTCTGCTCGTCGACGAACACCTCGACATCCTCGCGCAGGGTTTCCTGATTGCCTTTCAGCGCGACAATGTATTCGGCCTTTTTCTCGATGATCTTGGTGGCGATGTCGCGCTGGCAGCCCATCGCATCGATCGTCACCACCGCGCCCTCGATCGACATCATGTCGAGCAGCGCCGGGATGGCGACGATCTCGTTCGACTTCTCGCTCACCTTGACCTGGCCGAGCACGATGCGTTGCCGTGCCGCGAAGGCAGAAACCATGTGGATCGCCTCTTTCGAGCCCTTCGTCTGATACGAGCGACGTGAGGTCTTGCCATCGATCGCGATGACCTCGGCGGGCGTGTTGGTCAGCGCCGCGACCCAGGCCACGAAGCAAAGCTGGAAGGCGCGCGCATCGAGCGTGGCAAAGATATCGCCAAGATGATCATGCGAGGGCGTGCCGTTCACATAGGGCCGAAACCGTCGCAGCAGTTCGATCTTGCGCTCGCCAAACCGCGCGATGTCGGTGAACGCCTCCGCCCCCGCAAGAACCGCCAGAAGGATCAGCAGCAGGACTTCCGGCAGAGGATAATCCACCTTGCCGGCCTGACGATGGTCCGGCAACCCGCTGAAATAGTGAAGGAAACTCGTCGTCTCCGCAATCTCCGCAAATCGTGCCCCATCGGAATCCATCACCGTCCTCCATCTGCGACTCAGTGGATGACAACAGATTCAGCACTTCAGGCGTTTGTCACGCATCTCTTCACCCGATTACCCTGGGTGAGGGCTGCCGACCGCCTACCGCGCGCGCCGTCGCCGGTCGCTCGACAAGCTCAGGTCAGCGTCCATTCCTCGGCGCTGGCGCCGGCGAGTGCCCGAACCCGCGCGTCGTCGGCGGCGAGTTCGCGGGCCGATCCCGAATAGACGACGATGCCGTCGTCCAGCACATAGGCGTTGTCGGCGATTTCCAGGCTCATTCGCGCATTCTGCTCGACCAGGAGAACGGAAATGCCCTCCGCCTTCATCTGCTGGACGATGCGAAACACCTCGCGCACGATCAGCGGCGCCAGGCCTTGCGAAGGCTCGTCGAGGATCAGCAGCCTCGGGTTCAGCAACAGCGCGCGGCCGATCGACAGCATCTCCTGTTCACCGCCGGAGAGTTGACGTCCGCGATTGAGCTTGCGCTCCTCGAGACGGGGAAACAGCTGATAGATTCGCGCGATGGTCCACGGGCCTCCGCGTTCGAGCGGAACCTTGAGGTTCTCCTCGACGCTGAGATTGGCGAAGATGCGCCGGCCCTCGGGCACATAGCCCACCCCTGCTGCTGCGACGCGGAAGGTCGGCCAGTTCGTGGTGTCTTCGCCGAAGATCGTAATCTTGCCTTCGCGCGCCGGCGTCAGGCCCATCAGGCTGCGCAGCGTCGTGCTCTTGCCCGCGCCATTGCGTCCCAGCAGCGCGGTGATCTTGCCCTCGGCAACCTCGAGGCTGACGCCGTGCAGGATGTGGCTCTTGCCGTAATAGGTATGCAGGCCCTCGGCTGATAGTGCTGCGGTCATGCGGCGTTGCCCAGATAAGCGGCCTGAACGGTCTCGTTCGCGGCGATCTCCTGCGGAGTGCCCTGCGCCAGCATTCGGCCCTGATCGAGCACGCAGATGCGGTCGGCGAGATGAAATACCACGCGCATATCGTGTTCGATCAGTACGATGGTGTAGTTGCTGTCGCGGTGCAGCCGGCGGATCAGTTGGGTGATCTGGTAGGTCTCCTGGTCGCCCATGCCGGCGGTCGGCTCGTCGAGCAGCAGCAGATGAGGCTTTAAAGCCAGCGCCATCGCGATCTCGGCGGCGCGCTGATCGCCATGCGCGAGTTCGCCCACCAGCCGGTTCGTCTTGGTCTCGAGCGACACCAGTTTCAGCGTCTCTTCGACATTGCGGTGGACTTCTGCTTGTTCCGACCGGTTGATCCAGGGTCGCAGGCGATAGCCGCCGGCGACTTCCGCGGCGATGCGGACGTTCTCGAAGACCGTGAGTTCCGGAAAGATCTCGGTAATCTGGAACGTTCTGGCCATGCCGAGCGTGACGCGCTCATGCGTGGAAAGCTTGGTGATGTTGCGGCCATCGAAGGTGATGGCGCCGGAGGTCGGCGGGAAAAATCCTGAGATCAGGTTGAAGAAGGTTGTCTTGCCCGCGCCGTTCGGTCCGATGATCGCGCACAATTCCCCCTTCGCCACGCTCAGGGATACGTCGCGCACAGCCACCAGATTGCCGAATCTCTTGGTGACGTTGTTGATCTCGAGAACGTTCATGCCTTGCTCCGCTGAAGGAAGCCCAGTAGCCCGCGCGGGAAGAACAGCACCACCAGGACGAAGAGCAGCCCGACGAACGACATCCAGTTGACGGTGATGCTCGACAGGTAATCCTGCAGCACCACGAACACGGCGGCGCCGAGCAGCGGGCCCCAGAAGCTTCGCATGCCGCCCATGACAGCCATCATGACGAAGTCGCCGGACTGGCTGTAATGCAGCCCTCTCGGATCGGCGAAGTTGTTGACCAGCGCATAGAGCGCACCGGCAAATCCCATGAAGAAGCAGGACAGGGTGAACGCGATCCAGATGTGCCGTTCCACGGGGATGCCAAGGAAGCGGGCCCGGCGCTCGTTCTCGCGGATCGCAATCATGGTGCGGCCGAAGGGCGAGCGCAGAATGAATGCCATGATCGCGACTACAAGGGCAAAGCAGAACAGCACGAAGTAGTAGAAGTTGTTGGGGTCGGAGAGAATGTCGAGCTTGAACAGGCCGAAATCGATCGGCTGGCGCGAGAAGCCGCGCAACCCGTCGTCTCCGCCGGTCAGCGAGCTCCACTGAAAGGCGATGTAGTAGAACACCTGGCCGAAGGCGATCGTCACCATGGCGAAATAGACGCCGCGACGCCGCACGATCAGGGTGCCGAGGATGGCGCCGCAGATGCCGCCCAGCAGCATTCCGGCGATCAGCGCCAGCGGCGTGCTCGGCGCGAGGAATTTCAGGGTCAGCCCGGCGCCGTAGGCGCCAAGCCCGAAATAGGCGGCGTGGCCGAAGGACAGCACGCCGGTGAATCCGAGCAGGAAATTCAGCGACATCGCCGCCAGCCCGAGCACAAGCACGCGCGTTGCCAGCGCGGTGTAACCGCCGAGCGGGATCATCCAATAGGGGGCGAGCAGCAAGGCTGCCCAGATCGCGGTCAGCGCGATCAGCTTGCGGGTTTGCTCGGCGCTCAAGTCATCATTCCTTCTTCGCCGAACAATCCTCGCGGGCGCACCAGCAGCACCACCGCCATCAGGACGTAGATCACGGCCTCACTGGCGGCCGGCAGGAATACCGCGGTCAATCCCGACGCGACCCCGATGAGCAGGCCGCCGACCAGGGTTCCCGGCAAGCTGCCGATGCCGCCGACGATGATGGCGATGAAGCTCGGCATCAACAGGCCGGTGCCCATGGTCGGCTCGAGGCCGAGTTGTCCGGCGGCGAGAACCCCGCTGAGACCCGCCAGAAAAATGCCGACGGCAAAATTAAGCGACCGCAACATTTGCACGTTGATTCCCAGCGCCGCGACGGTCTCGAGGTCAAGCGTGCCGGCACGGATGCGAATTCCCAATCGGGTGTAGCGCAGCAGCAGGAACAGCAAGGTCACGGCAATCACCACCACCGCCACCATGAACAGGCGATAACCGGTAATGAAAAAGAATTCATTGCTCAGGGGCTG
>Ga0097691_1002137_pt1 | contig 13644 bp, 19 predicted proteins | sample NGESurdeep072012_8_FD_72858 | JGI IMG/M metagenome (GOLD analysis project Ga0097691, IMG submission 72858) | Arctic peat soil microbial communities from Barrow, Alaska - NGEE Surface sample 210-1 deep-072012 | ecosystem: Environmental > Terrestrial > Soil > Wetlands > Peat ...
GGTTGCGGGTGACCTACGGCATCGCCGCCTTCGCCAACCCCGAGGCGCTGCGCCCTACCATGCGCGGCTTCAAGAACGCGCACGCCCATCTCGGTAAGGAGATCGGCGCGGCCATGAGGCGCGTCGCCACGCTCGAACAACGCCGGGCGAAGATGCCGGCACGGGTACCTGTCGGGCAGGTAGTGGAGGGCGCCGTCCTCAAGCTCGCCACCGAGCGCAAGCACCTGACCGACATCATCAAGATGGTCGCCTATCAGGCCGAGAGCGATCTGGTAACGCTACTGCGACCTCACTACGCCCGTGCCGATCAAGAGGGGCGAACCCTGCTCCATGAGCTGTTCGCCGCGACAGGCGACATCCGCGTCTCCGATAGCGAGTTGCATATCACCTTGGCTCCGCTCAGCTCGCCGCATCGAACCCACGCCGCCCAGGCCCTCTGTGAGATGCTCGACCAAACCGCGACAATCTTCCCCGGCTCGCGCCTGCGGATTCGCTTCTCAGTGCGTCCGCCACACCGTATCGGGCTTGCCTTCCCCGGCTCGCCGATCGAGCGCAGCACCGCCACGGCTGTTCCGCCGGCTCCCTGACCGACGCCAAAACCGGACATTTTGCGCTACGCTATACCCCGACTCATTGAAGTCTCGGTAGAAATTCCTTGAATTTTCAAGCTTTGTGGATTCCGATATTGGCATGATTCGAGGTCACTTTCTCAGCGAAGAGGATCGCAACGAGCTGATCGCGTTGGCGCGCGATGGGTCGGTGGCCTCGCGTGTGACGCGACGCGCAAACGCTTTGGTGCTTTTGGACGACGGTTGGAGCTGTCAGGAAGTCGCTGCTGCTTTTTTGTTGAACGACGACACGATCCGCGGCTGGTTCAAACTATTTGAACAACGTGGGATCGAGGGCCTCACCTGTTTGACGTGGGCGGAAGCGTGAGCTTTTTGAGCGCCGTGCAAGAAGACGCTTTGAAAGCTTTTGTCGGCGCGACGCTGCCGCGCTCGACGCGCCAGGTCGGTGCCTGGATCGAACAGGAATTTGGCCTCGTTTACGAAAGCCGTTCGGGACTGATCGCGTTGTTGCATCGCCTGGGGCTCGAATATCACAAGCCGAATGTCATTCCGAGCAAGCTCGACGAAGACAAGCAGAAGGCCTTCATCGAGAACTACGAGAAGTTACTGAATTCCTTGGGTGACGACGAGGCCGTGCTGTTCGCGGACGCGGTGCATCCGACCCATGCGGCGCGGCCTGCCGGCTGCTGGGCACCAAAACAAGAGAAGCTGGCGATCGAACAGACGAGCGGGCGCGAGCGGATCAATATTCACGGCGCGATCGATCTCGCGACCGGCCAGACCCGGATGATCGAGGTGGTCACCGTCGACGCCGTCTCGACGATCAGGCTGCTGGAATCGATCGAGGCGCTCTATCCGCTGTTGGCGCTGATCCATGTCTTTCTTGACAACGCGCGCTATCATCACGCCAAGCTGGTACAGGAATGGCTCGCCCAGCCCGGGTGCCGGATCAAGTTGCATTTCATCCCATCCTATTGCCCGCATCTCAATCCGATCGAGCGATTGTGGGGCCTCATGCACAGAAACGTCACCCACAACAAGTGCTACGCCACGTGCGCCCAATTTGCCGATGCAACGCTTGGGTTCCTGCGTGAAACCGTTCCACGGAACTGGGCGGACCTCTGTGATTCGGTCACCGACAATTTCCGTATCATCAACCCCAAGGATTTTCGGGTTGTGACGTGAACGGGGTATACCTGCGAAAGTTTCCCAAAATATTTGAGTGACTGTCGTCTCCGCCGTCGTTCCACCAATTCCCAACGTTACCGCGAATTCAATAGTGTGCGCGGCGGTGGAAAAGTGGGCCACTGGAGCGGCGGCTTGGTGCCGCTGCGGGCGGAGTAAAACCCGGCCAGTGGTAGGGCGTCATCTTGTCAGTTTGACGAGGGGAAGCTGGCGCCGCCCGCCAAACTGCACAGCATCTATATCATTCTGGAAATCGTGAAATTCCTCGTTCTAGCGATAATGGCATTCGACACGGCCCGGCAACTCGTACGCCTGCCGACCAATTCGTCGTCGTGAGGCCTGCCGCCGGCCGACTGCTCTTAGCGGTTGAGCGCCGCGAAGCCCGTTGCGATATCGCTCAAGAGGTCCGTTTCGCTCTCCAGTCCTATAGATAGCCGTAACAAACCGTCACTGATACCAGCCACACGTCTAGCTTCGGGAGACATACCGGCGTGGGTCATCGTTGCCGGATGGGCGATTAGGCTTTCCACGCCACCCAAGGATTCCGCCAATGTGATTATCTCAACAGACTCAACAAATTTGCGCACATCGTCAATGCCGCCTGCAATCTCAAAGCTAACCATAGCACCGAAGCCGGCCTGCTGGCGCTTGGCAATCTCGTGTCCTGGATGAGCCAAAAGACCCGGGTAATATACGGCTGAAACGGACTTGTGCTGCTCCAGAAAAGAAGCGATGGCCGCGGCCGTGCGTTGTTGACAGTCCATACGCGGAAAAAGCGTACGTACGCCCCGCAGGGTGAGATAGGCATCAAACGGGGAACCCGTTACCCCCGTGATGTTCGCCCAGGAAGCAAGTTCTTCCACGTCCTTCTTGTTCGCCGCGATGACTGCGCCGCCAACGACGTCCGAATGGCCGTTGAGATACTTTGTTGTGGAATGGATTACAAAATCGGCACCCAACGCGATTGGTTGTTGTAGCGCGGGGGAAAGAAAAGTGTTGTCAACAGCCAGCCTGGCTCCGGCTGCTTTGGCTTGGCTCGCAATCGAACGAATATCCATGATCCGCATCAAAGGGTTACTCGGTGTTTCTATCAGAATGAGAGCGGGCGCCGTTTTCAGCGCGGCAACCAGCCGCTCGTCGTCGCTCTGATCGATGAACAGAAGTTCGAATTGACCTTTGGCCGCACGCGCCGCGAGAAGTCGATACGTTCCGCCGTAGCAATCGTGTGGGGCGATCACCCGTTCCTTCGGCGAAAGTGTAGCCAGTACGAGATCTATCGCGGCCATACCCGAGGAGGTCACCACAGAGCCGGCGCCGCCCTCCAACTTAGCCAACGTGTCTCCTAGAAGATCACGCGTCGGATTCGCAGTACGCGTGTAGTCATAGCCGCGGGTTCGTTCGAAACCATCGAACTCAAAAGTGCTCGACAGGTAGAGAGGCGGCACCACCGAGCCAAATGCAGCGTCGGCCCCGATCCCATTCGATGCAGCGATCGTTTGAGCGTCTTTTCGTTTAGGCATGAATCGATGCCGTTCTGTTTGCCGATGAAATCAGAGAATAAGGTGTCGAGAAACGATAGCGCATTTTACGATGATTTATCGGGGAGCGGCAAACACGATGCCGGAAAGCCGATAAGCCTGTCGCATCCCGCTAAATAGACGCCCCAATATAATTCGTGTCCCTAGTGATATCCGATCTCCGCACGAACTTTGCCTCGAAAAACCCAATATGACCAAGCCGTGTACATCAAAATAACCGGAAGAAGAAAAAGCGTCCCGATGGCCAGAAAAGCCTGCGTACTCTGCGCCGAGGCTGCTTCCCAAAGGCTGTAGTGGTAGGGAACGATCATGGGCCAGAGACTGATGGCTATCCCAAGATAGGCCATCAAAAACAGTCCTACAGCCGAAGCGAAAGGTGCAATCTCGGTTCGCCTGTTGAGCGAACGCCACGCCGTAAACGTGAGCAATGCGGTGATGACCGGCACTGGGCTGAAGAATGCGATATTTGGCCAAGAGAACCATCGATTTGCGATGTCTCCATTCATGACCGGGGTCCAGATGCTTACGATGCCGATAGCCAAGACAACGCCGCCAAGGCACCAGCGGCCAAGCGAGCGAGCCCATTCCTGCAGATCGCCTTCGGTTTTCAAGATCAGCCATCCGGCCCCAAGCAGGCTGTAACCGAACAGCAATGCGACCCCAGTCAGGATTGAGAACGGAGTGAAAAAATCCCAAGATGTTCCGGTAAAGTGACGGCCCTGGACCTCGAAGCCCTGGATGAACGCGCCAAGAACCATTCCTTGTGCAAACGTCGCAAGAGCTGAGCCGTAGCAAAATCCATAATCCCAAAACGTCTTGTGTTCGGCATCGCGGAGACGGAATTCAAACGCCACGCCTCTGAAAACCAGCGCAAGCAGCATGATCAAAATTGGAAAATAGATCGCCGGAATTATGATCGCGAAGGCCAGTGGAAAAGCTGCAAGGAGTCCGATGCCGCCGAGCACCAGCCAGGTTTCGTTTCCGTCCCAGATCGGGGCAATGGAATTCATCACGAGGTTTCGCGAAGGCGTGTCGGGCGCGAACCCGTAAAGAATACCGACGCCAAGATCGAACCCGTCCAGGATGACGTAAAAGCAAACGCCCAGTCCTAATATTACGGTCCAGACCGGAACGAGATCGAAAGCCAGCGGTGTCATGGTCCCAGCATCCGCGATGAATAGCCCGGCGACTCGAAAAAGCCTCGCTTGATGAAGAAGATAAACTTCATTGGCGGATCCGTTTTTGACGATTCGAGCCATGATGATGAATCCAGCTGGGAACATGATCAGATATGCGGCGATGTACCCAAGAAGCGATATGACAACATCGGTGCCAGTCAGCGATGGGGAAACAGAGTCAGCCGTTCGCAAAAGGCCATAGACCGTCCAGGGTTGACGACCGACCTCGGTTGTTGTCCAGCCGGCCAGAACGGCGATAAAGCCCAGCGGCGCCGCAAATTCGCAGGAGCGTAAGAACCAATTCGCCGTATACAGGCGGTTGCGGAATCTTAGCCACCAGCTCAGCGCCAGTATTGCGAGCATGATCGTGCCGACGCCGACCATAATACGGAACGCGAAGAATGTGATCGCGACAGGCGGTCGTTGGTCGGCGGGCCATTCTTTGAGGCCTTTGATCTCACCATCGGCATCATGCGTCAGCAACAAACTGCCAAGGTAAGGTACATCTATCGAATAATGATTTGTCTCATTGGTTTGATCGGGGATTGCAAACAACGTGAGCGGTACTCTCCGTCCTGTATCCCAGTGTGCCTCGATAGCCGCGAGTTTGGCTGGCTGATATTTAAGCGTATTCAAGCCGTGGCCGTCGCCAATAAGAATCTGAAGCGGGACGAGAACGCTTAACAGCCAAAGCGTCATTGAAAGCATCACCCGCCCTTCTTCGACGAAGCGACGCCCGCGGATCAGGTAGGCTGCTACGCCAACCACAACGAAGCCGGTCGTGATATAGAAGGCGACCACCGTATGCGCCAAACGGTATGAAAATGATGGGTTGAAGACGATCTGCCACCAATCCTTTGGAAAGAAGCGCCCATCGATAAGCTCATATCCAACTGGGGTCTGCATCCAGCTGTTGGTCGACAGAATCCAAAATGAAGACAGCAACGTTCCGAAAGCGACCATGAGCGCTGCCACAAAATGTGCCCAGCGCGGGACAAGCTTGCGGCCAAACAACAATACGCCGAGGAAGGCCGCCTCCAGAAAGAAGGCGGTCAGCCCTTCATAGGCGAGTAGCGGCGATATGATGTTCGCTGTGATGTCGGAAAAGCGGCTCCAGTTCGTCCCGAACTGAAACGGCATGACAATGCCCGACACGACGCCCATCCCAAACGAAACGGAGAATATCTTTATCCAGAAGGTCGATGCGCGAAGATAGACATCACGTCCGGTCGCAAAATGCATACCTTCCAGAACCGCGATGTAGGAGGCTAGTCCCACGGTGAGGCATCTATGACCCAAAAATATAACAGGTCTCGCGGAAAAGCAATATATAAAATATTGCTTTATTTTCCATACGGCATATATGCTATTTGAGATACGGGTGCGCTCACTATGAAAACGGCTGATATAGAGCATCTATTACGAGGCAAGCGGGTATTCGTCAGGAATGGCGTGCCCGCCGGCAACGCGACCCTCGTGGGGGAGTGCGAAAGAGTCATGGTGATCGTCGGCATGGCTGAGTTGACCGATTATTTACTCGCGCTGACCGATACGGTCTGTCTCAATCACAGCGATGCTGGAAATATTGCCGAGCGGGGCAGGCGATAGCGCTTGCAGTCCTCCGTCCGGGCTTACAAGGGCGTTAAGCCGTGACGAAATCATTTAAGGTTGGCGACCATGTGAGCTGGAATTCAGAGGCGGGGCGCGTGCGCGGCAGGATTGTCAGAGTGCATACAAAGAACGTTGACTACAAAGGATTCATGCATCTTGCGAGCAAGGACGAGCCCCAATACGAAATAGAGAGTGACAAGACCGACCACGTTGCCTTGCACAAGGGAGCGGCTCTAACACGGCTCTCTCGGTAAATCGCCTATCGCGCCCTTGCGAATGTTATTCAGCGAGCCTGTGAAATGAGTTATTTGGACACACTCGCACGAGCCCTACTGGGAACGAACTCCGATGCAATTATCGCCGCCGATAAGGATGGCGTCGTTCGTTTCTGGAATCCCGGGGCGGAACGAATTTTCGGGTACACGAGCGAGGATGCTGTTGGGCAATCGCTCGACATCATCATTCCGGAACGCCTGCGAAAGCGCCATTGGGACGGCTATCAGCAGGTCATGGAGGGCGGCGAAAGCCGATACGGCCACGGCGATATTCTCGCGGTTCCTGGGATCAGAAAAGACGGCGCCGGGATATCGGTCGAATTCACAATCGTGCCGCTGACGGACGAAGCCGGTCGATTGAACGGCGTGGCTGCCACCATGCGCGATGTTACTAGGAGATTTGAAGAAGTGCGCGCCCTGAAGCGAAAGCTCGCCGACGCGGCAAAGACAGCAGTTTGACGCAGCCGACGCCCGCTACATCCAAAATAAATGACACCAAATCCATTCTATACCATTGGACATTCGACTACGCCGATCATTGCGTTCGTGGATGTGCTAAGGACTGCAAAAATCAATTGCGTCGTCGACGTTCGCAGCATTCCGTGGTCGCGCGCCAACCCGCAATATAACGCCGAATTACTCCCGCGATCATTGTCAGAATTCCAGATTTGGTACGCGCACATCGCAGAGCTGGGGGGCCGACGCGGGCGCCAGGGGGATGTAGCGCCAAGCGTAAACGCGTTCTGGGAAAATCAAAGTTTTCACAATTATGCGGACTACGCTATGAGCCCTGAGTTTCATTCTGGGCTGAGCCAATTGCGTAATTTAGGTCACCAAAAGCATTGCGTGATCATGTGTGCGGAGGCCGTGTGGTGGCGATGCCATCGTCGGATCATCGCAGACTATCTTATGGCCGCTGGCGAGAAGGTATTTCACATTCTGGGAAAAAACCACATCGACGAAGCGCAGCTAACAAGCGCAGCTAGGTCCCGATCGGACTTACGCTCGTATATCCTGCGGATGCTAGAAAACAATAGCGGATTGCGACCCTCTCATCCGAGAGCAAAGCCGAAGCGGCATTCGTTCGCTAATCGCCCTGTCCTGGCTTGGGTGAGAAATGTTGTTCAAATTTATTGGGCGTGCCGTCAAACTCCTTGGCATCGGGCGGGGGCTCCCGTTTGATCGTGATATTCGGCCAGACATTCGCATAGTCTGCATTGAGCTTAAGCCATTTTTCTAGACCGGGCTCCGTGTCGGCTACGATGGCTTCAGCTGGGCACTCCGGCACGCACACGCCGCAATCGATGCATTCATCCGGATGGATGACGAGCATATTATCGCCTTCGTAGAAGCAATCCACCGGACACACTTCGACGCAATCCATGTATTTGCATTTGATGCAATTATCGGTGACGACAAAAGTCATGATGCGCACCTCGGCCAAGGCCGATCGGGCCGATAGAACAGCGCGAGTTTGAGGCTCTCGGCAATGCGTGCCGCCTTTGCATGAAAGGCGTTAGCCAAATTGTCATCGAACAGTTCGCCGCACGTTTGCTCGAACAGGGCCAGCCAGCGGTCGAATAAATCCAGTTCGATTCCATCCACGCGATGATGGACGGCCACCGGATTTCCCTTGTAGCGGCCGGTCGTCAGCATGACGGAGGACCAGAAGTTGCGCATCGTTGCGAGGTGCGGTCCCCAGTCGCCGGGAATAGCGCGCGCAAAGACTGGACCGAGGTCCGGATCAACTCTGATTCTGGCGTAAAATTCATCCACCAGATGGTGGATTGCATCCTCAGAAAGGTGATCAATCTTTTTTGTCCGCATCGCTAGACCACGATCGAGACGACAACGACGCCAACCATTGTCCAGGCCAGGGAGTTGACCAACATGCGAACCAGTTCACGGTTGTTCGCTTCGCTGAGACCCAATGCATTGCAGGCTAAATTCCCCGGCAGGAGAAGCAGCCACGCCAATGCGTTTCCGAACGAATAGATATAACTCATAGGGTTCACGCCTATAATGTGCCTGATGCATATAATCTTGAGCTTGCTAAAAAGCAATATATAGAATACTTGTATAACGTCCTACATCGGGAGAGATAAGTGCGCCTAACCATTTACACCGACTATTCGCTGCGGTTGCTAATGTATCTCGCACTTAAGGAAGATGGTCTCGCGACGATTGCCGAGGTTGCACAGAGCTATGGTGTCTCTAAAAACCACCTCATGAAGGTCGCATATCAATTGGGTGTAGCCGGATATATAGAAACAATACGCGGCCGCAGCGGTGGCTTGCGTCTTGCGAAGTCTCCGAACACCATCATTCTGGGGGAAGTCGTGCGCCATACCGAGCCCGATATGGCGATTGTAACGTGCTTCAAGCCCATTAATGCCTTTTGCGCGATTCAACCTAGCTGCGGGTTACGCGGCGCTCTCCAGCGTGCGCAGGCCGCATTTATTGATGTGCTCGATGGTTATTCTCTGAACGATCTCGTGCAACCGCGTACGCGGCTACAATCCTTGCTCTCTATCAAGGCGGTTAGCCGTGTCCCGGCGCGCAACGGCGCGCGAAGGCGGCAAAAAGCAGGTGCACGGGCGTAATTGTAGGAACTTGTGGCCGGTGGTCCAAAACGTTGTCTCTGTGAGGGAATGTCATGTCAGACCCACTTTATCCGCATTCATCACAAGCGTCTTCCGACACGCGTAAGCGGCTCGCTCCGGGGATCCACGAAGCCTTTCAGGCCTTCAGCGAGAAGGTATTTGCCGATGGTGCTCTGCCGGCCAAAACGAAGCAACTAATCGCTGTCGCCGTCGCCCATGTCACGCAGTGTCCCTACTGCATACGTAGCCACACTAAAACCGCCTTGCGACATGGTGCAGCGGCTGAAGAGATTATGGAAGCGATCTGGGTCGCTGCGGAGATGCGTGCCGGCGGCGCTTACGCGCACTCGGTGCTCGCGATCGAGGAAATCGAGAAGGCCGCGCCTAAAGAAAATACGAACATATAGGATAGCGCCAAAACGAGCGGGCCAGACCCCGACATCCCGACAATCACCGAATATAGATTACCGTCGTAATATTTAGTGGATATGCGGCAAGAACGGCGGTTGAGGAGATTCCCAATGACAAAAATCGAAGGTGTTTGTCGCGACGTCTGCGAAGCAACGGAGTTCGTAACCATCGTTACGACTGGAGATGACGGTCCTCACGTAGTCGGCAACTGGGGCGATTACATGCGGGTTCTCGGCATCAAGGAAAATATGATCGTCTTCCCCGCCGGGCGCTACCACCAGACGGAGAAGAATCTCCGCAGGAACAACCGGATACAGTTGCTAGTCGCTTCCAAGAAGGTGCAAGGAACTCGCAGCGCGGGTCAAGGGTGCCTGATCATCGGTGCTGGCGAGATTCTCAGTTCTGGCGACATCGTGGATGCGGTAAAGGAAAAATTCCCTTGGGCGCGAGGTGCGATGGTGATCCACATCGAGGATGTCAAAACCCAATTATAGTTGGAATTCAAATCCAGACATATTGGCGATGTAGTCCACCCAGAAGCGGCTGGGGCGCGACCAGCGGTCTGTGCAGCCCGCGGAAACGACGCATTCGGGTTGAGTTTGCGATAGGCAAAAGGGTTGGAATGGGGAACTCAGTGCGCTCCACCGCAGGCATTTCCCCGGCTGTATGGAAGGTGTTGCTATGACCGACAGCGAAATATTGAAAACGATGGCCCGTTACAATCAGTGGGCCAATCGCGACCTGTTCGCCGCCGTGCGCGCGCTACCCGAAGGCGAAGTTGCCAAGCAACGCCGGAGCCTGTTCAAGAATATCCTCAACACTCTCAACCATCCGCTGGTGGCCGACCGTATGTGGTGGGCGCATATGCATAAGGAACCTCACACTCATAAAGCTTTGAACGAGGTTCTTTATGGCGATTTCGAGAAATTGGCGGCAGCGCGTGAAGAGATGGACCAGCGCTTGATCGACTATGTCGACGGCCTCTCGGAGCACGATGCCGACGAGCAGATCGATTTCACGCTATTGAGCGGCGCCAAGGGTCGCATGAACCGGCGTATGATTCTGATGCATATGTTCAATCACAACACCTATCACCGGGGTTTCGTGGTGGAGACCTTCTGCCAGGTACCCGCGGCGCTGCCGCTGATCGACCTGCCGATCTTCATGCGCGGAGCGGGCGGTATGCGCTTTCTGCCACCGCATTTGGAGGCGGCGGAGTAATTCTTGTTAATTGCGCTGCCCGCCAAGCGGCTGGTGGCGCATAATCACATTCGCATGCTTACTAGGTCATAGCACTGCAAACGGAGGAGACTGTATGAAGGGCGAATTTTCGCCTGGCGTCGTGATTGCGGTGAGCCTCGGCGCAGTGCATCAGTTCAGCAAGCCAGTGCAGAAAAGCATCCGGCTCCTAGTCGGGTTAGGAGTCGAGGGCGACGCCCACCTAGGAGTGACCGTCCAGCACCGTTCGCGCATTGCCAAGGACCCAACTCGGCCAAATCTCCGCCAGGTGCACCTGATCCACGAGGAACTGCATGACGAGCTCCGTGCCTTTGGCTTTCAGATTACGCCCGGAGCGATTGGCGAGAACATCACCACGCGCGGCATCGACCTGCTCGCGCTACCACGCGGGGCGCGGCTGCACATTGGTGATGCCGCAGTCGTAGGCGTGACTGGCCTTCGGCACCCTTGCAGGCAGTTGAACGACTACCAGCCCGGCCTGATGGCGGCGGTTCTCGGCCGCGACGAGCAGGGCAACCTAGTCCGCAAGGCCGGTATCATGGGTATCGTTCTGGCTGCCGGCGAAGTCCGAGCTGGCGACTCGATCCGTGTCGAGCTGCTGCCGGAGCATAACCAGCGCCTAGAGCCGGTCTGAACATCGCCCGGCGATCGGTAGGGCTTAGAGACACTACCCGGCGATGGGGGATCGCGCCCATACCAGCAAATGCACGCAGTAAGTTTGAAAAACGGCTGCAACGGTTTGGTTCGATATTTCCCCGACTGGATCCACATAAATAATCGTAGTTAGCTGGCGTACCCGGAAGCGATAAGGGGGCAACGTGGGGTCTTGGTTTCCATCGCCAATAGACTTGAAAGCCGACGCGGTGCCAGCGGATCACGGCTGTTGTGAACCTCACCAAAGGGGCCGAGGCAAAGGCGACGATTGCGAAACATGATCTCATTACAACAGCCTGTACTTTACCAACCGTTGGCTCGGAGGGCCTCCTATGATCGCTGTTATTTTTGAAGTCTGGCCTGCTCAAGGCCGCAAGGACGACTATCTCGGAATCGCAGCCGCGTTGCGTGTCGATCTAAATCGCATCGATGGATTCATTTCGATCGAGCGTTTCCAAAGTCTGTCAAATACGGAAAAGCTATTATCGCTTTCGTTTTGGCGGGATGAGGAGGCCGTAAAGAACTGGCGAAACCATTCCAAACACCGCGAAAGTCAGACGAAAGGGCGGTCCGGTATTTTCGCCGACTACCGACTGCGAGTGGCAGCCGTGATGCGTGATTACGGCCTAACAGAGCGCACTGATGTGCCCAACGATTCACGCGAAATTCACGACGAGCAACATTCTCGCTAAATGCGTTAACGAAATTGACGCGGCCTGTCCGACTGCTTTTCTGCGCTGGACGCGAGGTAGTTCAGCGCCGCACCACGCGCATCCGCTGGCCGATTAGAACCGTTGTCACAACGGCGGAAGCAAATAAAATTGTTTCAACATTTATTGGCTCGCCGTTTACTGGCAGCGCGAGCGCCACGATCACAAACGGCTGCAGCAGCATGACCTGCCCAACGCGGGCGATGCCGCCGATCGCCAGCGCCGCGTTGAAAACGAAGAATGCCGTGTATTGGCTTACAAAACCGACATAGCCAAGGCCGGCCCAGGACGACACCGGCACCCTTGCGATATCGGCTGGCCACAGCGCAAATGTCGCCAGGGCCGCGAGCGGAAGGAAGATTACGACTTGCCAGGATATAACCTCCCATCCAGGCATCCGCGCCGCGAGGCGGCCTGAAAACGTGTATCCGAGCGCGCCGGAGGCGACCGTACCAAGCAGGAATAGGTCACCGGCAGAGAATGTTTCTCCTCCATTCCGCCGAAGCATAAAGGTCAAAACGATAATCGCGCCTATAGCGCTCGCCAGCCAAAATCCGCGACTCGGCCGCTCATGGGCAAAGACCGCAGCCGCGGCCGCGGTCGCGAGCGGCAGAATACCGAGCACGACGCCGCCATGAGCGGCGGGCACCGTCATCATTGCAAGCGCTGCGAACAACGGAAAGCCGACCACAGTGCAAACTGCGGCGACGAACATTTCGGGCCAAAGCGATCGCGGCGGTACTCGCCGCTGAAGGACGAGGAGAACAACGAGCCCCGCTGATCCGGCGAGCGCGGCGCGCGTCGCGGGAACGGAAGGTCGCTGAGCGCGTTGGCGAGGAAGGAGGGGTATCTGTCTCAACAAGGAGGCTTATTATGAGAAAATCCACGCCAATCTTGGCGACGTTGTCGCTGCTGGCGAGCACGGCTGCCTTCGCGCAGCAACCCGCGCCGCTATCTCCGTCCTCGCCCATGCAGCGCGCCGCACCCGCCGCCGTGAACGCACCGGCCGCGACGAATGCTGGTGCATTGACGACAATCCCGGCGAACAGTTCCACGGTGACGACGTTCTACAAGCAGAATGTCTATGATCAGTCCGACAGCAAGATCGGCGAGATAGCGGACGTCCTGGTGTCGAAAGACGGCCAGATCACCGGCTTCGTCGTTGGCGCCGGCGGATGGCTCGGCATGGGAGCCCATAACGTCGCGGTGGCGTTCGACGCCATCAAGGTGACCCAGAAGAACGACAAGCCGTATCTGGTCATGAACACGACCAAGGACGCGCTGAAGGCGGCCCCGGGCTTCAAATACGATAGCACGGCGCTCGCCTGGGTTCCGGAGAATGCCAATTGATTTCTGCTTTGGCGCACAAGTCGCGGATGGGGGGCCAGAGTGCGTCCGTCCCGCCTCTCTATGTAACCTAGCGTGACCGTGTCGGCGTCATCCTGGCGTGGATGACTGCCGCACGGTCGGCGCTGGCCGGAGCCGCGGAGGCGCAGGGCAAAAGCTCAAAATTTCAATCACCGTGCAACATCATTTCAAATGTCACGATCATCAAGCGTGTTTGCGATGTGATTGTCGCGGATGAATGTTGCCCAAAAATCGCGCGCCGCAATGAATACCTGATCGGCAGGTATTTTCTTGCCGCTATCTACGAAGTAGATCGTCCAGCCT
>Ga0097691_1002138_pt1 | contig 13636 bp, 14 predicted proteins | sample NGESurdeep072012_8_FD_72858 | JGI IMG/M metagenome (GOLD analysis project Ga0097691, IMG submission 72858) | Arctic peat soil microbial communities from Barrow, Alaska - NGEE Surface sample 210-1 deep-072012 | ecosystem: Environmental > Terrestrial > Soil > Wetlands > Peat ...
TTGGACGCCTGGCGCAGCGGCGACGCCTACCGGGTGGCGCTCGACCTGCCCGGGGTCGACCCGGAGCGCATCGAGCTGATCTGCGAGCGCAACGGGCTGACGATCCGGGCCGAGCGCGCGGCGGACTACGGCGAGCAGGACGAGGTGCTCATCGCCGGGCGACCGGTGGGCACCTTCTCCCGCCAGCTCATCCTCGGGGACGAGCTCGATACCCAGGCCATCCGGGCCGACTACCGCAACGGGGTGCTGCACGTGACCATCCCGGTCGCGGCGACCGCGCAGCCGCGCCGGATCCAGGTCACCCAGACCGCCGAACCGGCCGGGCAGCCCAAGACCATCGACGTCGCCGACGCCGACCCGAAGCCCACCGCCGCGCCGCCGCGCAACTGACCGGACCGGCGTCTCGGACGGGTCCGGGCCGCGTGCTCATCGGCATTGGCCGACCGACCGTGCGGCGGGCTCTCGCCGTCGCGGGGCTGGCTCCGCCGCGTCGTGCCTTGCCGGTGCCTCGAAACTGTGTTCGAGCGTCGGCCCGACCGTGCCGCCCGCCACCGGCAGGTGGCCCTGCACCCCGACGGCATGCCCGATGTCGAGCCCGCTGCTGACCGCGGCGTCGGCCACCAGCGCCGCGGCATCCCCGGGATCCGCCGCCTCGGGCACCACGACGGTGAGCAGCACCGTGACCAGCCGCTCCCCCACGCTAGCGCGGAGGACTCCGCTCGCGTCTCCGCGGCCCGCTCGCCGCGGCCCGCTCGCTCGCCGCCGCCGCCGCGGCCGCGTCCTGGCCCAGGGCCGGCCCGACCAGGAGCCCAGGACAAGCCGGAACAGCCCAGACGGCAGCCCACGCCCACCAACCAGACCATGGTCAATACACTTGATCAACGGTCCTCAAGAACCTGCGCGGTGGATCCGGTGTACGCCGGGCGGGGCGCCCACCCGCGACCTGAACCAGCGTCCCATCCCGTTATCCGGCTGGGATGCCCGATTCCGTCACCTCGACGCCCATCCGGGCGAGGTCGGCCAGGAAGCGCACTGACTCGACCAGGTGGGCCTGGTAGTGCAGGCCGGGCCGGTGGACGGAGCCGTCGAGCATCTGCAGAATGCAGGCGACCGCGGGTACGGCGGTGAGGACGTACCCGTCGGGATGTGTCAGGGTCACGGCCAGCTGCGCTCCCGCCCGGTTGGTGGCCTCAAGCCGCAGCATCGTGCCGTAGGGCGGTCGGGAGTACGTGCGGAGCGCCCACACGAGAAGTCGGCCCATGGGCCGGCGCGAGAGCGCGGGGGCCACGCGCATGGCGGCCCAGGCCAGGGGGAGCACCCAGTCCGCGACCGGGTTGAAGCCGCCGACATAGAAGCCGGTGCTGGTCAGCGAGGGGATCAACGTGGGGAGCGCGCGCATCTCCGCCAGGCACATGGGCGCGCACCGTTGCCGTCCGAAAGGGGCGGAAAACAGCATCGTCATCGAGCTGGGCTGCAGTACTGAGCGAGTCTGCCAGGCGCCGTCGACGTACTCCTCCATCCGATAGTCGCGCATCTCCTGGATCAGCTCGTCCACGGTTGAAGTGCTGAAGGTCAACGATCCCCAGTCGATTTTGATGACGCTGCCGACGACCGCCCGGTCGACATCTGCGAGCCGGATGGCGGCGTGCCGGACCAGGGCTGCCGGGACCCCGGGGTGGAAACCGCCGTCGGTCACCGCGCAAATGCCCGCTGTCTCGACCCGGTGGCGGAGGGGCTGCAGCGCGGCCAGCTTGCTCGACGAGAGTTGGATGTCGAGGTAGTCCGCGCGCACGTCAGCGCACGCGGCCAGCGCGGTCGCCGCGACGGTCGATGTGCTCGAGGCCACGACCAGCAGGTCCACCCCGTCCAGCGCGCTGCGCAGCGCGCGCGGGTCTGCCGCGTCGACCCGGTGCGCGGTCGAGCGGCCCGGGTGCTCGCGCTCGGCCCACGCGACCACGGATGTCGCCCGCGCCTCGTTCCGGCCGGTGACGAGCACGTGCGCGTCGGTGTGCTCCAGCAGCAGGCGGACGACGTGCCGACCGGCGTTGCCGTACCCACCGAGCACGAGGATCCGAGGCATCAGCTTCTCCTCTATGGAAGAGATCGACCACAGGGTCGCCGAGCTCGACGACTCGGCCCCGTTCGGATGCGTCCCGGCAGCGGCGTGCGACTACCTCGACGTCCATGAGCGCGTCGAACCCGTGCGTCCGGTCGAAGCCGAAACGTTTGGGCGATGACTGTCGACAATGACCACGTAGTTTCGAGCGGCCGTGTCGTCCGCGATCGGAGAAACCACCCGTGCCCGGCAGGACTTGGGGGTTACGGGGCGGCGAGGAAGTGGCGGACGACGCCGTCGGCCCCAATGACGAGATAGCGGGCGACCGGGTTGCCGATCAGCTGCAGATGGGCGGGGACGGCGGTGGACTTTGATCGGATCAGGTGCTTACGGAACGTGCTCATGTGCTCATTGTCCGCCTCCACCGCCGGAGCCGCCGACCGGGGTCGCCGGCGCGGTCACCAGTCGAGCAAACCGCTCCGCGACCGGCTGCCAGCGCCGCGCTAGCTCCGCCTCGGTGGCGCGCACGTCCGCCACCACCGAGCCGGGGTCCAGGCCCGCGGCCCGCACCGCCACCGCGTCGTTCGCCGCCCAGACCGCGACCATGTCAGTCGTCACCTCGGGGTGGAACTGCAGACCCCATGCCGCCGACCCGACCCGGAACGCCTGCTGACGACACGCATGGCTGCCGGCCAGCTGCTCGGCGCCTGGGGGCAGCCGGACCACCTCGTCCCAGTGCCACTGGACCGCCTCCACCGGCTCCGCGGCCTCCACCAGGCCACCCAGCAGTGCGTCGGCGCCGGCCGCGGCGTGCAGCGCCACCGAACGCCGCCCGAGCTCCGGGCCGGCCACCGCCCTGCGTACCTCCCCACCGCACGCCCGGGCGAGCAGCTGGGCGCCCAGACAGACGCCGAGCACCGGCGTACCCGCGGCAACGGTGGCCGCGATCGTGGCCAGCTCGGCCGGCAGCCACGGCGAGGCTTCGTCGTCGTACGCCGACATCGGGCCGCCCATCACCACCAGCGCGGCGTGGCCGGTGGCCGCCGGAGACACCACCGCCGGCAGCCGATCCCCGGCGTGCACCGCGCAGCGCTCGACCGCCACCCCGGCCGCGGGCAGCCACCGGGCGAGCAGTCCGGCGCCCTCGTAGGACATGTGCTCGACCAGGAGCGCAGTCGGCATCGCGGTGGCAACCGCCGCGGGAGCCGCGGTACTCACAGCACGGGCAGGTAACGGTCGAGCTCGTAGGCGGTGACCTGGTGGCGGTACTCCAGCCACTCGGCCCGCTTGTTGCGCAGAAAGAAGTCGAAGACGTGCTCACCGAGCGTCTCGGCCACCAGCTCGGAACGCTCCATCGCGGTGATGGCGTCCGCCAGGCTCAGTGGCAGGGGGGCGAAGCCCATCGCCCGGCGCTCGGCGTCGGTCAGCGACCAGACGTCGTCCTCCGCCTCCGCCGGCAGCTCGTAGCCTTCGTCGATCCCTTTCAAGCCGGCAGCGAGCAGCAGCGCGAACGCGAGGTAGGGGTTGCAGGCCGAGTCCGGCGAGCGCACCTCGATCCGGGTCGCGTTGCCCTTGCGCGGTTTGTACATCGGCACCCGCACCATGGCGCTGCGGTTGTTGTGCCCCCAGCAGACGTACGCCGGGGCCTCGCCCCCGCCGATCAGCCGCTTGTAGGAGTTCACCCACTGGTTGGTGACGGCCGTGATCTCCGGCGCGTGGTGCAGCAGCCCGGCGACGAACGCCCGGCCGGTCTTGGACAGCAGGTACTGATCGGCCGGGTCGAAGAAAGCGTTCTGGTCGCCTTCGAACAACGACAGGTGGGTGTGCATCGCCGAGCCGGGCTGGGTCGGGAACGGCTTGGGCATGAACGAGGCGTACACGCCTTCGGACAGCGCCACCTCCTTGATGACCAGCCGGAAGGTCATCAGGTTGTCCGCAGTAGTGAGCGCATCCGCGTAGCGCAGGTCGATCTCCTGCTGACCGGGCGCGACCTCGTGGTGGCTGAACTCCACCGAGATGCCCATCGCCTCTAGCATCGAGATCGCCCGCCGGCGGAAGTCCGGCGCGACGTCGTGCGGGGTGTGGTCGAAGTACCCACCGGCGTCGATCGGCTCGGGCCGGGCGCCGGGCACGTGCCGCTCGCGCAGCAGGAAGAACTCCACCTCCGGATGGGTGTAGAAGGTGAAGCCCGCATCCGCAGCCTTGGCCAGCGCGCGGCGCAACACGTGCCGCGGATCGGCGTACGACGGGGTGCCGTCGGGCATCGTGATGTCGCAAAACATCCGCGCCGTACCGGGCGAGTCTCCGCGCCAGGGGAGCAGCTGGAACGTCGACGGGTCGGGTTTGGCCAGCATGTCGGACTCGGTGACCCGGGCAAAGCCCTCCACGGCGGAGCCGTCGAAGCCGATGCCCTCGGCGAAGGCGCCCTCCAGCTCGGCGGGCGCGATCGCCACGGACTTCAAGAATCCGAGCACGTCGGTGAACCACAACCGGATGAAGCGCACGTCGCGCTCCTCGATGGTGCGGAGCACGAACTCCTGCTGCTTGTCCATGGTGGCATCTTCGCAGGTCGGCCCTTCCGACCCGGCTGCTAGGGCGCGCCCCGCCGGGGGCGTCGGACCGCCCGTGGCACAATGGCGACGTTTCCCCGGCGCGGCCTGACCGCGCGGCCGCCTCCCGAAAGCAGACGTCTGTGGCAGACGCACGCCGCGGCAGCCCGCACACCGTCATCATCGGCGCCGGCCCGGCCGGTCTCACCGCCGCCTACCAGCTGGGTAAGCACGGCCTCCCGGTCACGGTGATCGAGGGCGACGCCATGGTCGGCGGCATCAGCCGCACCGCCGAACGCGAGGGCTGGCGGTTCGACATCGGCGGCCACCGATTCTTCACCAAGGTGCCGGAGGTCGAGGCGCTCTGGCACGAGATCCTGCCGGACGAGGACTTTCTCATGCGGCCGCGCATGAGCCGCATCTTCTACGACGGCAAGTTCTACGACTACCCGCTCAAGGCCCGCAACGCGCTGGGCAACCTCGGAATCATCGAGGCGATCCGCTGCGTGCTGTCCTATGTCTGGGCGCGCATCCGGCCGCCGAAGAACGAGGACGACTACGAGTCCTGGCTGGTGGCCCGGTTCGGCTGGCGGCTCTACCGCAAGTTCTTCAAGACCTACACCGAGAAGGTCTGGGGCGTCCCGGTCAGCGACATGCCCTCGGACTGGGCCGCCCAGCGAGTGAAGACGTTGTCGCTGAGCAACGCCATCGTCAACGCCCTGCTGCCCCGGCGGAACCAGAAGGACATCACCTCGCTGATCGAGGAGTTCCAATACCCCAAGTTCGGCCCCGGCCTGATGTGGGAGACCGCGCGGGACAAGGTGCTCGCCGCCGGCGGCACCATCGTGATGGAGGAGAAGGTCACCAAGGTCCACCACGCCGACGGCCGCGCCACCGGAGTCACCACCGTCGTCACCGGCGGGTACGGCGCCGGAGCCGGCGCCCCGGAGTCCTCGCGGCACGACATCGGCGCGGAGAAGCTCTACCCGGCGGATGAGATCATCTCCTCGATGGCGTTCTCCAGCCTGCTGCTGGCGATGGACCCGCCGGTTCCGCCCGGGGTGGAGAAGGCCGCCGGGGCGCTGAAGTACCGCGACTTCATCACCGTGGCGCTGGTCGTCCCGGAGTCCGCCGGCTTCCCGGACAACTGGATCTACATTCACGACCCCTCGGTCAAGGTCGGCCGGATCCAGAACTTCGGCTCCTGGTCGCCGTACCTGATCAAAGAAGGCCGCACCTGCCTGGGCCTGGAGCTGTTCGTCAACGTCGGCGACGAGTACTGGACGATGCCGGACGACGAGCTGATCGAGCTGGGCAAGCGCGAGCTGGAGCACCTGGGGTTGGTCCAGGCCGCCGGCGTCGAGCGCGGCTTCGTGGTCCGGATGCCCAAGGCCTACCCGTACTACGACAAGCACTACAAGGCCAACGTCGACGTACTCCGCGGCTGGCTCCTGGCGAACGCGCCGAACGTGCACCCGGTCGGGCGCAACGGCATGTTCAAGTACAACAACCAGGACCACTCGATGCTGACCGCCATCCTGACCGCGCAGAACATCGCGACCGGCTCCACGCACGACGTGTGGGAGGTCAACGTCGAGGAGGACTACCACGAGCAGAAGGCGGTCCCGGCCAGCGGTCGCACCGCCTCGGCCCCCGCGGCCTGACCGGCCGTGGCCCAGCTGCGGGTCGCCCTCGCCCAGGTCGACCTCACCGTCGGGGACCTGCCGGGCAACGCCGACATCGTGGTGAGCTGGACCCGGCACGCCGCCGAGCGCCGGGCGCACCTGGTGGCCTTCCCGGAGATGGCGCTGACTGGGTACCCGGCCGAGGACCTAGTGCTGCGCCGGTCGTTCGTCGAGGCGTCGCGGCGGGAGCTGGATGCGCTGGCCGGCCGGCTGGCGGCGGCCGGGCTCGGGGACATCGCCGTGGTCGTCGGCTACCTCGACCGTTGTCCGCACGCCGCCCCGCAGCTCGGCCGCCCGGCCGGGGAGCCGCAGAACGCGGTCGCGCTGGTGCACGGCGGCCGGGTGGTCGCCCGCTACGCCAAGCACCACCTGCCCAACTACGGCGTGTTCGACGAGTTCCGCTACTTCGTCCGCGGCGAGCGGCTGCCGGTGGTCCGGCTGCACGGGGTCGACGTCGCGATGACCATCTGCGAGGACCTCTGGCAGGACGGTGGCCCGGTGGCGGTGGCCCGCCAGGCCGGGGTCGGTCTGGTCGTCACCGTCAACGGCTCGCCGTACGAGCGCAACAAGGACGACGTGCGCTACGAGTTGGTCGCCCGGCGCGCCCGCGAGGCCGGTACGACGCTGGCGTACGTCAACTTGGTCGGTGGCCAGGACGAGCTCGTCTTCGACGGCGACTCGCTGGTGGTCGACGCGACCGGTCGGCTGCTGGCGCGGGCGCCGCAGTTCGAGGAGGGTCTGCTGCTCGCCGACCTCGACCTGCCGTTGGCGCGCGACGACCGGGTCGGCACCCTGCCCGCCGGCGCCGGCGGCGTGATGACGGTCGAGCGGGCGACGGTCAGCGGGGCGCCGCTGGCGCCGTACCCGCCACAGCCGGCCGGGGTCGCACCGCGGCTGTCCGACGAGGCGGAGGTGTACGCCGCGCTGGTCACCGGCACCCGCGACTACGTGCGCAAGAACCGGTTCGGATCGGTCGTGCTCGGCCTGTCCGGCGGGATCGACTCGGCCCTGGTCGCCACCATCGCCGGTGATGCGCTCGGGCCAGCGGCGGTGCACGTCATCGGGCTGCCCAGCCGCTATAGCAGCGAGGGGTCCGTGGCCGACGCCGAGGAGCTGGCCCGCCGCCAAGGGCTGCACTGGTCGCTGCTGCCGATCGGGGCGGTGGTCGAGGCCTACCTCGCCGCGCTGGCCGACACCGGCGGTCTGCACGGGGTGGCCGAGGAGAACCTGCAGGCCCGGGTCCGCGGCACCGCGCTGATGGCGTTGTCCAACGAGCACGGGCACCTGGTGCTGACCACCGGCAACAAGAGCGAGCTGGCTACCGGCTTCTCCACCCTGTACGGCGACTCGGCCGGCGGATTCGCCCCGATCAAGGACGTGCCCAAGACGCTGGTGTGGGCCCTGGCCCGTTGGCGCAACGCCGACGCCGCTGCTCGGGGCGCGACGCCGCCGATCCCGGAGAACAGCATCACCAAGCCGCCGAGCGCGGAGCTCGCGCCCGGGCAGCTGGACACCGACCGGCTGCCGGACTACGCGGTACTGGACCGTCTGCTCGACGACTACGTGGAGCGGGACTTGGGCCGGGACGCGCTGGTGGCCGCCGGACACGACCCCGCGCTGGTGGAGCGGGTGATCCGGCTGGTGGACGCGGCCGAGCACAAGCGGCGGCAGTCCCCGCCGGGGCCGAAGATCTCGCTGCGGGCGTTTGGCCGCGACCGCCGGCTGCCGATCACGAGTCGGTGGCGGGAACAGGCCGCGCCGCACGTCGGTGAGCCGGAGGTGATCCGGCCGGAGCGGGCCTCCGGCGTCGAGGTGGCGCCGGACGCGGACGTCGACGCGGACGCCGATGCCAACGTCGACGCGGACGCGGATGCCCCCAGGATGCGCGCGCACTGATCACACCGCCGCGCGTGTCACCATAGGCCGGTCCGGGGACGCCGCTGTGGCGCCTCGAGTCAGGAGCCAGTTATGTCCGACCCGGCCGCCGACCCCGCTCGCGACCCCGCCGCCGAAGGCGTCTCGCCGTACGGCTCACCGCGCATCGACACCGCGCCGGCCCGCCGTACCCGCATCCACCACCTGCAGGCGATGAAGGACCGCGGCGAGCGCTGGCCGATGCTCACCGCCTACGACCAGTACGCCGCCGCGGTCTTCGACGAGGTCGGCATCCCGGTTCTGCTGGTCGGGGACTCCGCCGCGAACAACGTCTTCGGCTACGACACCACGCTGCCCGTGACCGTGGAAGAGCTGCTGCCGCTGGTTCGCGCGGTCAGCCGGAGCGCCCGGCGCGCGCTGGTGGTCGCCGACCTGCCGTTCGGCTCATATCAGGTGTCCCCGGCGCAGGCGCTGGAGACTGCGGTGCGGTTCATGAAGGAGGGCGGCGCGCACGCGGTGAAGCTGGAGGGCGGCGAGCCGGCGGCGCCGCAGGTGCGCGCGATCGTCGACGCCGGCGTGCCGGTGATGGCGCACATCGGGTTCACGCCGCAGAGCGAGCACGGCCTGGGCGGTTACCGGGTGCAGGGCCGGGGCGAGGCGGCCGATCGGCTTCTGGCCGCCGGCAAGGCGCTGCAGGAGGCGGGCGCGTTCGCCGTAGTGCTGGAGATGGTGCCGGCCGAGGTTGCCGCCGCCGTGACGGCCGCGCTGACCATCCCAACGGTCGGCATCGGCGCGGGCCCGGACTGCGACGCCCAGGTGCTGGTGTGGCAGGACATGGCCGGGCTCAACCAAGGACCGAAGCCGAAGTTCGTCAAGCGCTACGCCGACCTGCGCGCGGTGCTGACCGGCGCCGCCACGGCGTACGCCGATGAGGTGCGCGCCGGCAGCTACCCGGGGGCCGAGCACAGCTACCACTGACCCCGCCGCCCGGTCGGCCACCCGTGAACCGGCCGGTCGGACGACGCGGTCCGCCCCGGTCATGCCGCCTACCTTCCGCTCGAGCCGGCGGTTGCGCCCGTCGGGGGCCCGGCCCAGCCCTGGCCTGGGTGGCGGCCCGGTGGCGGCCCGGCGGGCGGCCCGGCGCAATGCCGTAGCCGGGTGAAGCCAACCTCGGCGCCCCGCTTCACCCGCTGTCGGCATCGCCGCGGGCCGCGACACGCCGTACCAGCTGTGCCGTAGGCGGGTGAAGCTGCGGGGGTGGCGGCGCAATGCCGTAGCCGGGTGAAGCCAACCTCGGCGCCCCGCTTCACCCGCTGTCGGCATCGCCGCGGGCCACGACACGCCGTACCAGCTGTGCCGTCGGCGGGTGAAGTGGCCTGGTCGGCCCTGCTTCACCCGCTGTCGGCATCGCCGCGGGCCGCGACACGCCGTACCGGCTGTGCCGTAGGCGGGTGAAGCTGCGGGGGTGGCGGCGCTGCGGCGGCAGCCATCGCTCGCCGCAGCTCGGCCACGGCGTCGGCGACGGTCCGCGTGGTGGTGTCGAGCACGAGGCGTTCTCGGCTCCACGGTTCGTACCGTCGAGCCACAATTTGGGACCACGACGGCGGGACAAGTCCGGCGATGTCGGTCTGGCGGCTCTCGGCCCGGCGCCGATGTTCGGCGGCATCGGAGCAGACGACCTCGACCTCCAAGGCCGGTACGCCGGCAGTGAGCGCCACGGCCCGCCAGGCGTCTCGGGTGATCGCCAGCGGGTTCACCGAGTCAGCAAGGACCGTCAACCCCTGCCGGAGGTGGTCCGTGGCCAGGGCGTAGCCGACGACGTACCCGACGCATCCAACTGGATGCTGGGTGAGTCCGGAGTCCACGACGGCCTGCTCGATGGTGTCGATGCGCAGGTGAACCGCGCCGTTGGCCCGCGCAGTCTGCCGGCAGATGGTCGTCTTCCCGGTCGCGGGTAGCCCGCCGACGATGACCAGCACGGCGCCATCATCTCCGGCGTCGGCGGGACCGCGAACGGCGGCAGCGAGATCGCGAACTGAGCAGCGCTCCGCCAGGCTGGCCTAGCTGGCCCGAGTGTGCCCAGGTGCCGGCGGATCGTGGCGCGCCCGGGTAGTTGCCGAACGACCAACGGTTGCCTTCGGGATCGCGGGCGGCGAACTCGCGCGACGCCCGGGCAGCGACCGGCTACCTGTCTCGGGGCGCGCCTGGATCTACGGCGTGTGTCAGCTGGTCGGCGAGGACGGTCCTCGCGTCGACCAGCGACGGGCCGTACCAGGTCAGGTGCCGGCCAGAGACGAACGCCACCGGGACGCCCCAGCCGGCGAAGGCGTCGAGGTCGCGCTGCGGGGTGAAGGCATACGGCTCATCCGGCAGCACCACCAGGTCGACGCCGCGAGCTCGGGTGTCCGCCAGGTCGACGCGCGGGTAGCGCTCGGCGTCGTCGGCGTGCACCGACGCGACCCCGAGCCGGCGCAGCAGGTCGCCGGCGAAGGTGTCGCGCCCGAGCGCCATCCAGGGTCGCCGCCAGATCGGGACGAAGGCGCGCCGCAGCGGCCCGTCGTAGGAGAGCCGCCAGGCGGCTGCGGCGGCGGTCAGCCAGGCTGGGCGGTCCAGGCCACAGGCGGCAAGCATCGCCTCCAACGAGTCCAGCGCCGCCGGCACGGTCCGCGGCGCGGTGACCCACACAGCCACGCCGGCGGCCCGCAGCGCGGCCACGTCGGGGGCCCGGTTCTCCTCGTCGTTGGCGAGCACCAGGTCCGGGCGCAGGGCCACGACCGCGGCTAGGTCCGGGTTCTTGGTTCCCCGAACCCGGCGTACGTCGAGGCCGCCCGGCTGCGTACACCAGTCCGTGGCACCCACGACCAGGCCGGGTGCGGTCACGGCGACCGACTCGGTCAGCGACGGGACCAGGGAGACGACGCGCCGAACGACGGCAGGGACTGCGACCGGCGTACCCAGGTCGTCGGGGAGCGTCCGGGTGTTGCCGCCCGACGTCGCGGACTCAGACGTCGGTGACCCGCAGTCCGGCGTGCGCCTGGTAGCGCCGGTTCACCGAGATCAGGTTCGCAGTCAGGGCCTCTACCTGCCGGGCGTTGCGCAGCCGACCGGCGTAGATGCCGCGGATGCCCGGGACCCGGCTCGCCAGCGCCTGCACCAGATCGGTGGCCGCTCGGTCATCACCGAGGACCAGTACGTCGGTGTCCACGGTCGGCACCGCCGGGTCCAGCAACAGCACGGCCGAGACATGGTGGAAGGCGGCCACCACCCGGCTGGCCGGCAGCACCGCCGCCGCCTGCTCGGCGGCGCTGCCCTCCTCGACGGTCACGGCGTAGGCGCCACGAGAGTCGAAGCCGAGCGGGTTGACGCAGTCAACGACGATCTTTCCGGTCAGCTCGTCGACCAACGAAGAAAGCAGCGAGCGGTGGCCGTCGTACGGGACGGCGGCGATCACCAGGTCGGCCTGCGCGGCTACCTCGGCGTTGGCGTGGCCGGTGACGGAGCCGACATCCGAGCCGGCGGCCAGCACCAGCCCGGTCGCCGCCGCCTGCGCCCGCTCCGGGTCCCGGGAGCCGAGCAGCACCCGGGAACCGGCCAGCGCGAACCGGCGCGCCAGTCCACGACCTTGATCGCCGGTGCCGCCGAGGATGCCGACCGCCGGCGCGGCGCCTGCGGCGGAGGGAGTCGTCATCGCCTCAGTGCGGCAGGGCGCGCACGGTCGGCCGAGGGGGCGGGCCGAAGTCGGCGGACGCCGCGTGCTCCCGGGCGCCCGCCGTCTTGATGGCCCGCAGCACCTGGACCCAGACCAGCGTCGCGTAGAGCAGCCAGTGTCGCCCCGCGGATCGGACCCGCAGCCGCGGCGCCCGGGCGATCAGCACCCGGCCGTCACCGGCGTGGTACGGGTTGCCGGCCGGAACACCCGCGGCGTACGCCTGCTCGGGCGTGATGGCCCGACGGGAGTGCTGGTACGACGCGGGCATGCGCGCGTTCCTTTCGATCGAGCCTGATCAGTGCCGGTCGGGCGACGGGTTGGGCGGCGCTCAGGCGTCGTTCGGGTGCCCGGAGCCCTCGCCGCCCTCGCGGGCGGTGTCGTCCCGCACGCCTTCGTCATGGCGGTAGACCAGGGTCGCCTCGCCGAGGTCGATGCGGTAGCCGTCCTCCAGCCGCAGCTCCGGCTGGTGGACCACCAACCCATTCACCCTAACGTCCAGCGCCCGGTCGACCAGCCGCAGGCCGTGGTGGCCGTCGTCGTACCGGACCAGCGTGACGTGCCGAGCGGCGACCCCGCCGTCGTGCAGGCGCACGTCGGCACCCTCACCGCTGCCGATCACCACGGTGTCCCCCAGCAGCTCGTAGGCCGGCTGCTCCCCGCGGGCCTCCGGCGAACCGGCCGTCGCGTTGCCGTGGGCACTCACGTACAGCCGACCGCGGGGCGGGCCGTCGCCGGCGGATGCCCCGGTGCTGTCCATGGGACTCGTGGCGGTACCTGTGTCGATCCTGTCGCTGACCATGGTCGTGGCCTTCCCTGCTCCGCTGGGTTCGATGCACACCACGGCGAGGCGCTGCGGCGGCCAGAAACCTTCTCGACCACAGCTTCGCGCCGTTCGGGCCGTCGCAACCGGTCCGGGGACAGAATGCCGTATGCCCAGGCCACCGCTGGTTGCGCCCATTGTCACCGCGATGACGGCCTCGATGGCGGCCTCGGTGGCGGCCTCGGTGGCGGCCTCGGTGGCGGCCTTGGTGGCGGCCTTGGTGCTCAGCGGCTGCGCCGACGGCACGCGCGCGCAGCCGGCCGCGGCCTCCGCCCGGTCAGCAGTGGCGCACACCGGCCCAGACTCACCGCCGACCGCCCGCTGCCGAGCGACGGCCGGGTTGCCCGACCCGGCCTGCACCCCCGGCGCGTCCGATCCGACGGTGCGCGCGGACAACCTTCGGACCACGGTGTGCGTCCGCGGGTACTCCAAGAACCACCGCCCGGCTGAGGCCATCACCGGTCCGATCAAGCGCGAGCGGATGACGGCGTACGGCTTCGGCGACCGTCGCCTCAGCGACTTCGAGCTGGATCACCTCATCCCGATCTCGCTCGGTGGCAGCCCAACTGCGACCGCCAACCTGTGGGTCGAGTTCAACGACCATCCGAACTCGAGTGACCAGAACAGCAAGGACACGCTGGAGCAGGTGATGTTTGGCCAGGTGTGCGCCGGCCGGGTCGGGCTGGACGAGGCCCGGCGCGCCATCGCCACCGACTGGCCGGCCGCCTACCGCCGGTACGTCGGCCCGCTGACCCTGCACAGTCCCTGACCGCGCCTACCGGAGCAAGTTCCCCGCGTCCCGTCGGAACACTGCCCGCCCGCCCGGACGACGATGCAGATTTGACATCCTCCCCGCCCTGAAAGGACGGGGATTCCAACTACGCGACCCGGAGGGAAGCGTGCTGAGGTTCACGGTTCACCGGCCCGGCCACCGCCGGGCCT
>Ga0097691_1002140_pt1 | contig 13621 bp, 12 predicted proteins | sample NGESurdeep072012_8_FD_72858 | JGI IMG/M metagenome (GOLD analysis project Ga0097691, IMG submission 72858) | Arctic peat soil microbial communities from Barrow, Alaska - NGEE Surface sample 210-1 deep-072012 | ecosystem: Environmental > Terrestrial > Soil > Wetlands > Peat ...
AGCCATGCCGCAACGGAATACGCGGCCTGCTGGTCACTAGTCCGGTCCTTCCGCGGAAAGCGCTTCATCCACAGCGACGGATAAACCTCCACCACCACGGAACGGCCTTGAGAAATATCCCAGCCTTCAAAAGGCCAGAAGTGAATCCTCCCATTACATTGTTGTCGTAATTGTCGCAACCAAGGCAGACCCGCGTACGCGGATTTCGCGACCGCTCCCTGCACATCGAAAAGAAATACAGATTTTGCCCCGGCTGTCCATTGCTCCGTCAGGCGCAGCCACGATGGGTTGCCTCCGCGATCATTCCACGAGCCAGCCACACCCTCACGGATGAAATCTAGGTACATATTCTCTTCGTCGGTTGGACAGTGACGCTGGAGGTCGTCCAGGAACCCCGGCCAATCCAGTGGTAACTCGTGCCTTTCAAAGTAAGCCGTCGGAAAAGAAAATGCGTGGTCGATACCCACAATTGTCGCTGTGTCGCCCGACAATTGCTCGTGCAGCCACTTCGCGATTCCACGTCGCGTCCAATACTTGCGACGACTGGCCGGAGGCATGATTTCAAGAGGGTCTGACAGCGCATTTGCCGCATACACCCGTAAACCCGGCAAACTCGACTCGGCTGTTTCCGCACCCGAGTAATCAATTCCAACGTAACGTTCAAACAAAGACATAATCAGGATCCTTGGCTGCGAGCCACTTCGCGATCTTGAGCTTTGTCCACAGTGTCAGCCCCCCGCCAGTCCGCAGCTCGTTTCTCATTCGCACCCGCACGCCCCGAGCACTCGCTCATTATCTGCACAGGCGCATCATGCCCCCGCTCAATTGATTTCATAAAGTCGTCGGCCTCCTCAGATTCCGAGTAGATTTGGTGCGCTAAAGATCAAAGGCTCGGGAAGAAAGAAAGCCGAAGGTGCTGATGATAGCCTGCGATTATCACCCGAGTGTGCAACAGATCGCATGGACCGAGACCGGAACGGGAGAGTGCGGAGAGCGACGGCTGACGCATTGTGCCGAGACCGAGCAGTTCTATCGCGAGCTGAAGCAACACGGGGCCAGCGTACGCGTGGGGATCGAAGCGACTCGGCAATTACGCTGGTTTGAGCGCTTGCTGGCGGAGCTGGACTTCGAGTTGTGGATTGGGGATCCGGCACGGATCCGAGCCAAGCAAGTACGCAAGCAGAAGAACGACCGCATGGATGCGGCGCACATCTTGAAGCTAATGCTGAAGGATGACTTCCCGCGTATCTGGGTGCCGAGTCCAGAGAATCGCGATGTACGACAGCTGGTTTGGCACCGACATCGCCTGGTTGGGATGCGGACCCGGGTGATGAACCAGTTGCAGGCCATCGCCACGAACGAAGGTGTACGGCGCAAACGCGGGCTGTGGAGCCGGCAGGGACGAGCGCAGTTGGAATGTTGCCTTTGCATCCGGTGTGTTCGCCCCGGCGGCCTTGAAGCTAAAATCACTTCGAAGTTGATCAGGACGGTTCTTTGTCAATCGAACCGTCCTGATCTCTCCATCGCACCGGCCTAAGGCTGCTTTTTGTGCTCTTGATCGTGTTTCTCTTGTTCCGACTGCGGACTCTTGGGCTGTCCGGGCGGGACCTGCTCTTTCTGTTTCACCGGCGGGCTCGGCTGGTGACCAGGTGTATTCTCCTGATTGGGCTTCTGTGGATCGTTCTGTTGTGGGTTGCGATTTTGTTGATCTGACATTTTGTTTCTCCTTTGCTGGTCTTTCTGTTGTTAGTAAGTTGTTGCAATCGTATTGACCCTGATTCAGGCGTTTGACGGGGACAGCAGCGCGGGTTCGTGCGACGAAGTGGTTGCTTCGTGGGGCTGATATGCGTGGCCCGCGTCAATACAGAACTCCGACCGCCAAGCTGACGTCCGCCGGGTCTCTGCAGTACTGAGAGGGGAACGGCGGTCCATCAGTTGTCCCGAATGCAAAAACATGCTCTGGACAGAGCCCGCCTAATTTACTTCCCGAGCACTTTTTCGATCTGCCCGACCTTTTTTTCAACTTTGCCGGCGATGTTTTCGGCTTTGCCTTTAGCCTTCAAGGTAGGATTGTTCGTGGCTTGGCCTGCCTTCTCTTTGACTTTGCCTTTCACTTCATGAAAGTTGCCTTTAATCTCATCCTTCGTACTCGTCTTCATCTGTTTTCTCCTTAATCGTTGAGTATCGCCTAGTCTAAGGAGCAGGACTTCCGTTCCCCGCCCCGACAGAATTGCCTTCCAATGCACGAGAATCGGGCTCGATTCCGAATCAGCCGTTGACGGAATGGCGGAGCTGCTATTTACATGCCAAGCTCCGCTCCAGAAGGGCTGTTTCGGTTCCAGAACAAGTCGCGTTAACCGCGCCGGCCACGCCAGTACCAACCGCCTCCACCAAGCAAGAACACAATCACGACGATAATCACAATCGTTTCTAGACTCATATTGAAGTCCTCCGATGAGCTGACTTACAGGGTTGGCGCCAGCCTGGACGAAACGCTCGACCAGACGGCGCTTTGTGCGCCACTTGTCGGCGTGGCACCAGATCTGCGTAACCCGAAGCCTTTATAAAGTCTGACAGGCCGAGGCTTGGCCAGTCTGTTCAAAAAAGAACACACTGGAACTTAACCGCCGGGTGCCCCGCCCCATATGAGCCAAGCGTAGCGGAAGCCATGTCCAACGGTGGGCATGGCTTTCACCAGCGGCGTTATTGGATTTAACCGCAGCAGCCAGGGCCGCTCTTCGGCGTTCCCGCAGACTTGCCCAAGTATTGCTCCGGATTAAGATCGAACTTCTCTTTGCACTTGGAGCCGCAGAAGTAATACGTCTGCCCTTTGTGCTCAGTTTGTCCAGCGGCGGTAGCCGTTTCCACGTCCATGCCGCAAACAGGATCTTTCACAGCGGTTGTGCTCTTCATTATCATCACTCCTTCGTACGTGAATTTTGGCCCGATGGTAGCTCAAATGTTGACTAGCCGGTTTCAGCAACTCTTCGTGCAGTACCCCCGCCTCGTACGGGAATCACCTGCGTCCGCGGAATATCAGAGCGGGGGCAATGATCAGTGCTACCCCGAACATCCACATCCAATTCCAACCCATGTTCCAACCGTATCCGTGCACGGGACCTCCTCCGGAATTGCTGTTTGAGAATACGGGACACTGCCAGGCTCATTGCTTCTGATCGTGCACCATCCCTTTATCTTTCTTCATCGTCGTCCCGTCTTTCTTGTGCATGTCCATTGCACCCGGCATCATGGCCATGTGGTCGGCCATCGCCAACATGTGGTCCGTAATCGTTTGTAATTGGTTCATCATCGCCTGCTGCAGTTCCATCTGGCTCTTCATATTGGCTTTTTCCGTTTCCATGTGGCTCATCATGGCGGCATCGGCGGCAGCCATTTTTGCCATGTTGTCCTTCATCATGGTCTGGATCTGTTCCATCTGCGTACGCATCTGCTCCATCTTCGGTTTCATGTCCTTCATGTCCATGCCGGGACCTTGCATGGCGTTCTGGGCTTGCAGCGGTACACCGTGAATGCCGATTAGCAGTAATGCGAGAATCGATACCAACAGCAGTTTTGTCATTGTCATTGCTTCATCTCCTAAGGTGTTCTCAAATCGATTGCCGATAAACCCGAATCAGTGCTACTGCAACCACCACGGCTCGTTTCAACTCCGCCGGGATTGAGCCAAGCCTGCATCACCGTTCACGGCGCCGGTGACCGCCGATGGAGAAGGTGGTCGATCGAATATCCGAGCCCCATTCGCAGCACAAACGGATCGCTTACGCCGGAGAGTCCAAATGCCGGCTCGAGGTGAACGGTCCAGTGCTTCGATACGGCATAGCTGAAGACAGGACCCACATAATGCTGCTGGCGTTGCCAGTCGAAGCCGAACTGGCCTGTGTTGCCGAGCGCCCCCATCATCTCCAGCCCATAGCCCAGCCGTTGCACCGAGAACACCGGAGGCGCTTTCTCTTTCTCCATGCCTGCCATTCCGGCCATGTCTTTGCCTGTGTCCATTGCCCTGTAGGCAGCCTGCCGAAACACTCCCCAGGCATAGCCGAAGTCGTTCTCGCCGTCTTCCAGCCCCGTCTCGTTGATGAAGTTGAAGGTAAGGTTCAGCCGTCCCCAATCGTGATACAGGATGGCCCGTTGCTCGAAAGTGCGGACGGGCGTGCGCCGCGCCAGCGCCAGCGGCTCATTCAAATCTTCGCCGCCGAATCCGGCGACCTCCATCTTGTACAACGCCGCCCCATTCAGGCCTTCGTACTCGCCGTACACGGTGAAATTCAGCAGGTGGTCGTTTGGAAACACGCGAAAGTAACTACCAATCCGCAGGCCGCCGTAAGTAGCAGGCAATCCGAAGATTTTCTGCCCCTCCGCCATGAACCCCACGGTCCAGCGCGGGGTAAGACCGTACTGCACCATACCCATCCCGGTGAAGAAATCGTTGGTGGACCGCGCGGACTGGAAGTCCGACAATAGCATCACCATCATCGTGTCCTGCGGAACAGGATGATTGATCGTACTGAAATAGGCATCCATCTGCGCTTGAAGCACGGCACCGCTACCGAACAAGAAAAGCAGAAGAAGGATGCCCCTCTTCGTTCGCTCCATCGTTCTCTCGTCTAAGGTATTCACCGGGTGGAGCCGATCCGATGCAGCTACCGTGATTGCGACCGTAGCCGGAAAACCGGCCCGCCCAAATGCGGCCATTGCTTCACGGAATGAATGCGCTTTATGCGGGGCGGGTTTTGCACCGAGATTCCTCGTCGGCGAGCAGGCGCTTGAGGCGCTCGGCTTCGTCGGTCAGGCGCTCTTCGGACCTCCACAGCCAGTCCTGATGCTCAGGAATGCAGTTGGCGAGATCGGCGATGAAGAGCGCCCGCTCCTCCAAGCTGACGATCTCGTTCCGAAGCTCCTCGATACTGGGCACGGTTGGCACTCTCCGTATTGAGAAGTTTGAGCCCGGTACAGCGTTGCACGCTGGACCCTCGCTGATCGCCGGGTGCCCCGCCTTTTCACAGTTCGGTGTACCGAGTCCAATAAGAGTCAGATTGATGCTAAGCATGCCGTTAACCCGCAGGATCCTTGTGACGGGTCGCCTGTACACCCGTCAGAATCCCGAGTCCTAAAAGTACGACCGCACCCACCACAATCCAGTGTGTGGGTACGTGCATCAAGGTCGCGCCATAAATGAGGCCGCCGATCACGATCACGAACCCAATCGCATATATGCCGAATGACATAACATCTCCTTCTCGAGCCAGCCCCTGGCAGTTTTCGCCCGGGAACTCGACTTGCTCACTTTGCGGGAGAGCAACCCGGAACGCGGCCGCTCCCCGTTCGCGGCGATGGACCAACTGCGCAACTCTTATTGCGCAGAGCTGGCTTTCTGCTTCTTGACCTGGAGATCATTCACGACCTGCTGCACGTTGGGCACGCTCGTGGCCAACCGCTCGGCATCGTCGCGCATGGACTGCGAGTTCACGTTTCCGGTCAGCGTGACCACGCCGTTCTTCACTTCGTATTTCACGTAGTCGTGCATCTTGTTCTGGATGAGCGCAGCGTCCAGGTTATGCTCGATGGCTGCGTCCAGATCGGTGTTCACGGTCTTTGCTTCTTTTTCCGCGCCCACGGGCATCACGGCAATCTGGTTCGCGACCACCTGCGTGCCCGCCAGGGATTTCGCAAGCGACTCAGCTTGTGCCTTGTCGGCGTCGGTCGCCACTTGTCCTCCCAGGGTCACGATGCCCTTGTCACGATCCTGACTGACGGTGACGTCTTTCAGGTTTGCCTGATCGAGCGATTTGCGAAGACTGTCGGCAACATCCGGTGACTTCGGGGCTGCCCCCGTGCATCCGGCCATAATCCCGACGGCGAGCAGCGTAAGTATGGCGACCGAAAATCTGAGCTTTTTCATGTTTCTCCTTCGATGACTTCGAGGTGGAATTTCAATCGGTAATGAATTGATGACTAGTGCGTGTTGCCTTTGCATCCTTTGTGTTCGCACAGACATTCGATGTCCGGCGTCTTTTCCATTGCCGCGCACACGGTGCTGCAATACATGCCCGACGTTGTCGCGCATGAACAATCCGGATGGGCACACTTCTCGGCTTTCACAGGGGCCATTTCTTTTCTCCCAACTTCGGATCAAGAGCGGATGATCCAAGCTCAAATACTAGTCGCCAGGTAAGAGTGTTTCTGTACAGAAAGGAACACCCCGCCGGGGGCCCCGCCTTTTCATCGCCGGAACAACCCAAGTGTGGGTTCCATCCACACAAAAAAGCCGCCCACGGATGGGCGGCTTCGGTCGTTTGAGATGCGGCTGGAGGTCAGGACTTCAGGGCCGCGTCGGCTGCTTTATTGGCCTTCTTGACTTCCTTCTTGGCCGTGTCGGGGGCGACGCCCATGTCCTGCAGCGTCTGGCCGAGGCTCTTGGTCTGCAGACCGGCGAGGACCTGGTTGGTGTCGAGACCGAGGTTCTTTGACACCACGATGGCCGACACGAACTGGCCGAAGTTCTTGGCACCGCTGGCGGCGTACATCGCCTGTAGGTCGGCGCTGCTCTTGCCGGTCTTTTTCTCCAGCATCGTCCAAGCGCCGCCGTTCATCTGCGCGGCCTTCAATGGCTGTTGTGTCCCGGACTGATTTCCCGCGTCGCTGGGCTTGCCGCCCACGTTAGACGGACGGCCCATGCTGCCCGAGTTTCCCATGCTGCCCGAGTTTCCCATGCTGCCGGAGTTTCCCATGCTGCCGGACGAGGCGCCGCTGCCCGCGCCGGACGGACGTCCCGCACTCGAGGGGCGTCCCTGGGCCAAGGCGGCCATCGAACAGGCCAATACGAATATGATCAATCGCTTCATTGTGTGCTCTCCTCACTCTAGTTTCCGAGTTGCTGCTGGGTTGGATGCGGGCGGTGTAGCAGGAGTTAGTTGCCACCCCCAGCCCTAACCCCTTGGCTAATCAAAACACAGGGTTGGGGCGGGAGTTGCTGACGATGGTCGCTGGCCGAAGGTCACCGGGAGGCCGTCGTCAGTCGCCAGTTGCCATGAAAAAGACCAGCTATGAAATGAAAATTCCTGGCTGGTCTTTCTCGTTACTCGTTACTGCTTCTCGTACTCGCCGTAACCGGCTTCCTTCCAGGTCTTCGCCTTCTCCTCATCGCGGTTGAGATAAGGAATTCCTTTGCTCATCCATTCCGGTTCGGGCGCGCCTTTCAGGTAATGATCGAAGAACTGCTGCAAGCGCACGGTGTAATCCTTCTGGTCCGGACGGCGACGCAGTCCGTGCGGTTCTCCGTTGTAGGTGAACATGTACACTTCTTTCCCCAAACGTCGCAAGGCGAGGTAATACTCGATTCCCTGGTACCACGGAACCGCATCGTCGGCGTCGTTGTGGAGCATGAGCAGCGGCGTGCGGACGCGATCGGCCATGAAGATGGGCGAGTTCTCGATGTACTTGAGCGGCGCCTGCCACAAGGTCGCACCGATGCGGCTCTGCGACCTCTCGTACTGGAATTGGCGCGGAATTCCAGGACCCCAGCGAATGCCGTCGTAAGCCGAGATCATGTTGGAGACAGGCGCTCCGGCCGCGGCGGCGCGGAAGCGATTGGTCTGCGTGACCATGTAGGCGATCTGATATCCGCCCCAACTGTGTCCTTGAATGCCGATGGCTTTCTCGTCCACGAAGCCCTGCGAGACGATCGCGTCAATCGCCGGCAGAACGCACTTGAGCGCGCTCTGGCCGGGCTGTCCGATGGTGTAGGCGATATCGGGTTCGAGGATGATGTAGCCGTTACTGGCGTAATAGCTGGGAATGATGTTGTGGCTCGGACGCGGCTCCTGGAAGTTGTGCAGACCCTGCGAGAGACGCTCGTAGATGTAAACCAGCAGCGGATACTTCCGGCTGGGATCGAAGTTCGCGGGTTTATAGAGCAAAGCCTTGAGCGGAACGCCGTCGGCATTGCGATACCCGATCAGCTCGGCCGAGCCCCAGAGGAACTGCGAGAGCTGCGGGTTGGCGTCGCTGACCTTCTTCACATTGGCGAAGCTGGAGTCGCTGACGAGCAGGTCTGGATATTCCTGGAAAGTCTGCCCGGTGAAGAGAAGTGTGTCCGCGTTCCTGGCCTGCACGGGCGAGCTGTAGTTGCGCGGCGCGATGAGAAGGCGCTCGGGATCGGCCTTGGCGTCGATGCGCACGCGGAAAAAGCCGGAGTCGCGGCGGTCCTTGTCTTCGGCGCGCAGCAGCAGCGGCTTGGCGGGATCGATCCAGCGCGATTCGGGATCGCTGCGGTCGGTGTTGAGGCGGACGTAGCGCATCTCGTACCGGAGTTTGCGTCCGACACCGCGGGTGAGATTGACGGCTTCGCTGCCGTCGGGAGTGAAGCGCCAGATGTCGAACTCGTCGTAGAGCAGGACGTACTTCCCATCCTTCGTCCAGCCGGCGGAGCCGTAAGCGGGTGGCGTTCCGGGCATGTCGTTTTCCTCACGCCAGAACTTGACGCCATCTTTGGTTTGCAGGGCGCGGTCCTTCAGGTCAGCGGTGGAAACGGTGTGCCACTCGCTGCCGTTGAAGGTGAGGACGTACTTCCCGTCGGGAGACCAGGTCGGACGTCCGATATGCTTCTTCCATAGCGGCTTGCGCTCGCCGGTGCGCGTGTTGACGAGGTAGGAATCGAGGTAGCGCGTGTCGTACTCGATCATGCGGCGATATTCGCGGTCGTCGCCACCGAGCGCCCACAGGCCATCTTCGCTGGGCGTGACTTCGGACATGGTGCTGTCGGCGAGTTGAACCAGCTTCTTCTCCGCCAGGTGATAGACGGTCGAGTAAGTGCGGCGGCGGTCAAGCTCGGCGCGCACCTTCTGCATGGGCTGGATGTAGTCGTCCTTCCAATGCCAGAGATCGGCGTTGACCTTGTCGTCGTCGGCGATGGAGCTTTCCGCGTCCTTTTCCGGCGGAGGCGGCGGAGCGGAGCCGAAGAAGATGCGCTGGCCGTCGCGGCTGAAGGCGATGTTGCCGCGGTCAGAGGGTTGATGGCCTTCGCGGAAGCCAGGAGTTTTGCTGGAGACGAGAGCCACGGCCGCCGGCGAAGTGCGCTGCCAGAGATAGAGACTGAACTGCGTGGGAGGCTCGGACTTGCGGGACTTCGCGTCGCCGGATTTGGGCTCGGGACGCGAGGCGACATCGTCGCGGTCGGTGAAAAAGGCGAGTTGCGCCTGCTTCTCGTCGAAAGTTAGTTTGACGTACTTGCCGCGACCGCTAACGAGCGCCGCCGGGACTTCCTTCATCGTGGCGAAGACGCCGTACACGCCGTTCTTCGACTCATCTTTGGCGGAGACGGCGTAAACGAAGCCGCTGCCATCGTTGGCGACGAGGTATTCGGTGGCGTCGGGAAAGGTGAGGTCCTCGCCGGTGGCGAAGTTCTTCATGATCAGGTCGCTACCGTATTCCTTCTTCTTGGCGGCGGCGCGCGGCGCTGGAGCGGGCGGTTCACTCGCGTTCTCGGTACCTTCCGGCTTTTTCTCGGCAGCTTGCTTGGCCGGCTCCTTGAGATAAAGGATGGCGGTTCCAGCCTTGGTCGGAACCTGGAAGCTCTTCACGCGCTCCACGCGCTGGGCTTCGCCGGTGGCGAGATTCACGATGACCAGTCCGCCCTTGGGCGCGTCCTCGAGCTTCGCCTTGGCCTTCTTCGCCTTGTCCACTTCGGCTTTGCTGGCGAAGGTGGAGAAGACGACGTACTTGCTGTCGGGGGTGAAGTCGAGCTTGATGCGGACCTGCGGAGGAGGCTCGTCTTCGGCGGCGGCGGGATTGGGGCGCGGCGGCTCGGGCTTCTGGCCAGCGGGCTGGCGAAATTCCTGACTGGTGGCGAGATTGCGGATCACAACTTCACCGTCGCCGGCCTGCGGAAAGAGGCCGTAGGCGAGGAATTTGCCGTCGAGCGAAAGCTCCTGCGACTGGATGCTGCGCCAGGAGTCGTAGTCTCTGTGCGCAAGAGGACGCTTTTGGGCGACGGCGGCGCAAGCGATCAGAAGACAGACGAGGAGGACGGTGCGGCGGACAGCGAGGCTTCGGCTGAACATGATGGCGGGGAGTTTATGACAGAGGCGCGCGCGCGTAAAGATTACTGGTGTGAAGAATTGAAAAGCGTGGACGGCAGCGGGCGCGGAGGAACGCAGGAAGACTTGCCACGAAGACAACTGTCAGCTGAAATCCGGCGCATGAACTTCATTTGCGTAGTTCGACGGAAATAATCAGGGATGTCCCCGAACTGTCCACGTACTCCACCTTCGCGGTCGCTCCCTCCAGGTCGCTACACGGGTGCAGCTCGCCTTGCGGCGTGAAACCGAGAGCGCTGAACTGGATTCTGTAGTAGTTGTCCGAGTGGAGTTGCGTCGTCCCCGCGGAGCTGCTGACTTTCGCCTCCAGAACCGCGGGCATCGAACATTGCACGTCGCTCACTTTCCCGATGACGCTCTTGCGCGGGCCGCGCGGCGGAAACTCTGTCGACATGCGGCTGGCCAACTTCGGAGGCGCCGCCTCTTCGTCCTTCGACGTTGCATTCTGAAGGACGGGACGATCAGCGTTCGCCTCGGCGATAGCGCGGTTGTGCTCGGCGACCTGGTCGCGCATCTTCCTGTAACTCTCGACCATACGGACCATGCTCTCGACCGATGACCGTTCACCCTCGTCCTTGGCGAGCTTCGAAGCCGTTTCCAAAACGCGCAGCGCATCGTCCGCGCGCTCGGCAGCCATCAGGACATTCGCCGAGTTAATGCGGAAGAAGATATTCGACGGATCGTCCTGCACCGCATTGAGCGACAGCAGGTACGCTTCCTGGAGGTTCTTGCGGCGCGTCCCATAAAACACGGCGAGGCGATCGTAGGCGGGGGCGAAGGCCGGATTGAGTTTGATGGCCGCACGCAGGCTCGCTTCGACACGCGCCTCGTCTTCCGCATTCAGTTCGGAGTTCATCGCCATCGCGGCGAAGTAGTAATGAGCGAGATAGCTCTGGCTATCGAGCTTCACCGCCTCCTCGTACCACTTTCGCGCCTCCACTTTGTGGCCCTGCATCGCCTCGAGGAACCCCAACGTCTCACGGGCCGCCGCGCTTCCCGCGTCATCGCGCATGGCCTGCTCCAACAGCGCGCGCGCATCGTTGGTGCGCTGGTTGTAGGCAAGAAAATCGGCGCGGACAACCGCCGCTTGTGATGCCGTCAGCGGGCGGGCCGTAAACGCGGATGGATCGATGTCGGAGGAGGCCTGCATCTTGAAGTACTGAAATGAGAACTGGCCGACGTACGCTTCCAGCGCCTTCTGCAACTGCTTCAGATCGCCGAACGCGGTGGTGGCCGCCGTCACCGGATCGACTTTCTGGCTGAGCAGGTCCAGGTAGTCGCGGATGCGGTGGCCCTTGCTCTTGAAATCGTTCATCGTGAGGAAATGGGTAAGCACCCACGATTCCGCATAGAAGATCGATCCTTTGTCCTGCTCGTGGTAGTAGGGCGAGTCGTGGCCGATGGAAAATAGCTGCTCCAGCGGCAACAGGCGATGTTCGCGGAGCAGATATATGTTCTGCTGGCTGGGCTGGCCGAGGCTGACGTCCTTGTCGTGGATGTCGGTGTTCTCGTAGAACTCGGCAAAGCCCTCGTTGAGCCACAGTGGCATGTACTCGCTCGCCTTGCTGGTCAGCAGGTGCGTGTACTCGTGGTATACGACCGAGTAGGGATGCTCGTAGCCGGTGTCGAGCCGCATCAGGACGTAGTTCTTCTCGCTGCCGTGGATAAACAGTCCGCCGAGTTTCAGCGATCCCTTGGCGAGGTAGGCTTCCGGTTCGAGGGCGCGGAAGTTTTTTTCGTCCTTCACGGCGACGACCGTAATCGGGGCGAACGAGTCGATGGCGAGCTTGGGAAATGCAGTGTGGAAGACGGAGCGCATGCGCTCGAACTGGTCGGCGACGCTGCGCGCCTGCTTCTCGTTCGCGTTGGTCACGACGACGAAGTGTGGGCTGCGGACTTCCACCCAGGGCTCCGGCTTGTCGGATGCAAACACGGAGGTAACCAGGAAAAGCACGGCGAAGAGATGGCGGCGCATAAATGTGAGTGATTACATATAACTGTCGCTCGCTGGAGTCAACCGGATAAGCTGCCCAGTTCGTCGGACCTCGCGACAATATTCGTCGGCTTCTTGCATCGTGAAACGAGCTGACACATCAAAATAGCGGCTATTCCAGTCGAAGCGGCACGCCGGCAAATCGGTGGCGCGAAGAAGGCCCCGGGGCGTTATCCTAGAGAGACTACAGGGTGGCAATTATCAACATAGCGTGACGTCCCACATGGGCCCCAAGCGGGGCGGCATGTGCGGGACACCCGTTCCGCTCAGCCAGGATGAAAACGAGAATATGAAGGCAGACTCGAAACCTACCAATACGGTTCCGGATTACGAAGAAATTTCCGAGTGGATTGAGGCGTTCGACCAGATCGTGGCACAGGAAGGCTCCGGCGTCGCCTGCGAACTCGTCGAAGCACTCGTAAAGCGCGCGCACGAGGCCGGCGTGGACGTGCCGGTGCAGTTGAACACGCCGTACCAGAACACCATTCCCGTCGAAGAAGAAGAGTCGTATCCGGGCGACCGCGTGCTGGAGCGGCGGATCAAGAGCCTGGTGCGCTGGAACGCGATGGCAATGGTGCACCGCCAGAACAAGAAAGACCCGGGAATCGGCGGGCATATTTCCACATATTCGTCGCTGGCGACGCTGCTGGAAGTCGGGTTCAACCACTTCTTCCAGGCCGCGTATGCGGACCAGCCCGGCGATTTCGTGTACTTGCAGGGCCACGCGGCACCGGGCGTCTATGCGCGCGCGTACCTGGTTGGAAGGCTGACGGAAGAGCATCTGCAGAATTTTCGGCATGAGTTGAGAGGCAAGCCGGGGCTGTCGTCGTATCCGCATCCGTGGCTGATGCCGGACTTCTGGAAGTTTCCGACAGTTTCGATGGGCCTGGGGCCGCTGAACTCGATCTACCAGGCGCGCTTCATGAGGTACCTGGAGAACCGCGGGCTGATTCCGCACACGTCGCGCAAGGTGTGGGCGTTCCTGGGCGACGGCGAGATGGACGAACCCGAGTCCATGGGATCGATCACGCTGGCTTCGCGCGAGAAGCTCGACAACCTGATCTTCGTGGTGAACTGCAACCTGCAGCGGCTGGACGGCCCGGTGCGCGGCAACGGGAAGATCGTGAACGAGCTGGAAGCGGCATTCCGCGGCGCCGGGTGGAACGTAATCAAGGTCCTGTGGGGCTCGGATTGGGACCCGCTGTTCGCAAAAGACAAGTCGGGTCTGCTGCTGAAGCGAATGGGAGAGGTCGTGGACGGCGAGCTGCAGAACTACAAGGCGAAGGGCGGCGCGTACGTCCGGCACAACTTCTTTGGCAAGTATCCGGAGCTGCTCGAGCTGGTAAAGGACATCACCGACGACCAGCTCTGGAACCTGCACCGGGGCGGGCACGATCCGCAAAAGGTATACAACGCGTACAAGCGCGCCGTGGAACATCGCGGCGGGCCAACCATCATTCTTGCGCAGACCGTGAAGGGCTACGGGCTGGGTTCGGCCGAAGCGCGTAACGCT
>Ga0097691_1002141_pt1 | contig 13617 bp, 3 predicted proteins | sample NGESurdeep072012_8_FD_72858 | JGI IMG/M metagenome (GOLD analysis project Ga0097691, IMG submission 72858) | Arctic peat soil microbial communities from Barrow, Alaska - NGEE Surface sample 210-1 deep-072012 | ecosystem: Environmental > Terrestrial > Soil > Wetlands > Peat ...
AGCCCGGCTTCATCCTGGCTGATGTCGTGATAGAGCTCGCTGTAAGTGCCTTCAAGGTACGTGTTGCCCACGACAGCCGGACCGCCATGCCCGGGACCGGAAACGTAGATCATGTCGAGATCGTATTTCTTGATGACCCGGTTCAGGTGCACGTAGATGAAGTTCTGCCCGGGAGTCGTGCCCCAGTGCCCGAGCAGCATGTGCTTCACATCAGCGAGCGTCAGCGGACGCTTCAGCATCGGATTGTCGTAGAGATAAATCTGGCCGACCGACAGATAGTTGGCAGCACGCCAATAGGCGTCCATCCTGTGGAGCAGTTCCGGGGAAAGAGTTTTTGTTTTCATGGTTCAATTCTCCTTTCTTGAGCCCAGGTCGAGAACGCTGCAAACCATCCTGGCTATCATGTGTTCTTCGTCCGTGTGAATGACGCGGACCTTAACCCGGCCGGACGCTGCAGAAATCACGCCCTCATTCTCCGCGTTTTGTTTTTCTTCGATTTCTATGCCAAGAAACTCCAGGCCCTCGCAGATTCGAGCGCGGATGACTGGCGCGTTTTCACCGATGCCGCCCGCGAACACCAGCGTGTCCAGTCCGCCCAACGCCGCCGCGTATGCGCCTATCCACTTCTTGGCCTCATAACAAAACAGCTCGACTGCTTCTGCCGCTCGCACATCATGTGCCTCGTACTCCAGCAAGTCACGCATGTCGGAACTGGTTTCGGATATCCCGAGCAGTCCGGATTCGTGGTTGACCATTTCGTAAAACTGTTTTGTGTTGATCTGCTCGGTTCGCGCCAGATACGGCGCCAGCCCTGGATCCAGATCGCCCGAGCGGGTGCTCATCACCAATCCCGCCGTCGGAGTGAAGCCCATGCTGGTATCAATGCTCTTGCCGTCGCGCACGGCGGCCATGCTGGCTCCGTTGCCGAGATGCGCGAGGATCACGCGGCCAGTCGTTGCCGCCGGGTCGCCGAGGCGCGCGAGCTCTTCCATCAGATAAGCATAGGACAAACCGTGGAAACCGTAGCGCTGAATTCCTTTTGCGTCAAAGCGTCGCGGAATCGGCAGCAACTTGGCGACACGCGGCATCGTGCGGTGAAACGCCGTGTCAAAACAGGCCACCTGCGGCAGTTTCGGATAACGCTGGCGGAATGCCTCGATCAGCTCGATCTCGCGGGGTAGATGTTCCGGGTCATATGGCCTGATGCGATGCAGTTCGTCCAGCAATTCCTGGCTGACCGACTCTGGCGCGGTATGTTTCATGCCGTGGACTACCCGGTGCCCTACGGCTACGATCGAAGTAAATCCATCCCGTTTCTCGAGCCAATCAATCAGGAAATTCGCCGCCGATTTGTGATCGGAGGCAACGAAACCGAGACTGGGCTGCGGCTTTCCATCCGGGCCGTGAAATGTCAGATTCGTCCCGCTCAGGCCGATGCGGTCAACTTTTCCATAAAGTCTTCGCTGCAGCGGTTCATCAACCCGATACAACGCGAACTTGATGCTCGATGAGCCGCCGTTGATTGTCAGGATGCAAGGCAAATCAGTTTTCATGGGTCGCAATTTTCATAGGCCATAATTTTCATGAGCTGCGGGCTTTCATCTCGACGAAATGTTCCTGGCGGTCGTCCACCAGGGGTACCGTTTTCGCGGCAAGTTCGTTTCCATCGAGCAAGAGTTGATTTGCGTCTTCCGTATCAGCATCGAGCCGGGTAATGGTGATGTGATAAACGGTTTGCCGGAAGCGGTAGTGGATCTTGTAGCTGCTCCAGCTTTTCGGCATGCGCGGGGTCAGCCGCAGCTGGTCTCCCTCCAGATTCACACCCAGCAGGGTTTCAATCAGCAGGCGATACATCCAGCCGGCTGATCCCGTGTACCAGGTCCAGCCGCCCCGGCCCGTGTGCGGCGCGACTGCATAGACATCCGCCGCGACGACATACGGCTCGACTTTGTAGACGGCGATTTGTTCGGGCGTCGCGCCGTGATGGATGGGATTGAGCAGCGAGAATAATTCCCATGCGTGGTCATTTTCACCCATCAGGGCAAAAGCCATGGCGGTCCAGATTGCGCCGTGGGTGTATTGGCCGCCGTTCTCGCGCACACCAGGAATGTAACCCTTGATGTAACCGGGATCGAGCGCAGATTTGTCGAAGGGCGGATCGAACAATTGAATCAGTCCGGCTTCGCGCCGAACCAGACGCTGATCCACTGATTGCATTGCCTGGCGCGAGCGGGACAAATCGCCCGCACCGCTGATCACTGACCAGCTCTGCGGCAGGGAATCGATCTGGCATTCCGGATTGGTGCTGGAACCCAGCGGCTCACCGTTGTCGAACCAGGCGCGGCGATACCATGCGCCGTCCCAGGCGTGTTGCTCGATGTTCTGTTGCAGTTGCCGCGCTTGCGCGACGCAACGGTCGGCAAAGACGATGTCCAGCCGCGCGCGTGCCAGTCCGGCAAACTTCGTGAGCACTTCGTAAAGGAAGAAAGCCAGCCACACACTTTCGCCGCGCCCCTCAATGCCAACCAGATTCATGCCATCGTTCCAGTCGCCGCAGCCCATCAGCGGCAAACCGTGCTCGCCGAATCTCAATCCGCGCTCGATGGCACGCACGCAATGCTGGTATAGCGTGTCAGTTTCTTCGGAGCGATTCGGCAAATCATAGTAAGCCTCTTCACCCGGCTTGATAGGGCGGGCTTCGAGGAAGGGTATCTTTTCGTCGAGCACGCCGGTATCGGCGACACACGCAACGTAACGGCAGGTGACGTAAGGCAACCACAGGTAGTCGTCGGAAAAATTCGTGCGCACGCCCCGACCCGCCGGTGGATGCCACCAGTGTTGCACATCGCCTTCGCGGAATTGATGCGTGGCAGCGCGCAGCAGATGCTCGCGGGTGAGGGCCGGTTCGGCATGCACCAGCGCCATCACATCCTGCAACTGGTCGCGGAAGCCGTAGGCACCGCCGGATTGGTAAAACCCCGTTCGTCCCCACAATCGGCAGCTCAGGGTCTGATATAACAGCCAGCCGTTCGCCATTACATTCACAGCGGGATCGGGCGTATCAACGTTCACCGCTCCCAGGGTTCGATTCCAATAGTCCCAGACGCCTTCGAGTGCAACGCGGCTGGCATCCACCTGGCGAAAGCGCCGGATCAGGTTCTGAACCTCGGTGGGGTTGCGGCCGACGCCGAGGCGAAAACTCGTTTCCCGCTCCTGTCCATCCGCCAGATCGAAGGCGACTTGCATCGCGCCGCACGGATCCAGCCCGGCGCCGGCTTTTCCGGAAAGGCGTGTGCGCTTCATAGCTGCCGGTTGAGACAGGCTGCCGTTTCTGCCGATGAATTCTTTGCGGTCTCCGGTGAGCGTGCGTGTCGCATCGTTCACGTCAATAAACGCGATGCGCCCGGTGTAGTCGGTGTTGTAATGATTGCGGGCCAGCAAGGCGCCGGTCTTGAGGTCCACTTCGGTTTGCACGTGCAGCAGATTTTTATGCCGCGAGTCGCCCAATACCCATTCGCAGTATCCGGTGACCGACAGGCGGCGCGGATGCCCCGAGACGTTGCGCAATTTCAACACCGATAATTTCACCGGGGCATCCATCGCCACATAGACCCACAACTCGGAGACGATGCCGTTTTCGGTATGTTCGAATACGCTGTAGCCAAAGCCGTGGCGAATGACATAGGGTGTTCTGCCGCGAGCGGGAGAAGGCGTGGGCGACCAGAAATGCCCGGTCTGCTCATCGCGTATGTAAATCGCCTCCCCGGTGGTGTCTTCAACAGGATCGTTGTTCCAGGGCGTCAGCCTGAATTCATGGGCATTCTCAACCCAGGTGTAAGCCGCTCCGCTCTCGGAAATAACCGTCCCGAAATAGGGATTGGCCAGCACATTGACCCAGGGTGCCGGCGTCATTTGATCGGGTTGCAGGGTGATTACATATTCGTGGCCGTCGCGGGTAAAGCCGCCCAGGCCGTTCTGAAAAATCAATTCGCGTTGCGGGAGCGGCGCGGACAAACCGGCAGACCCGGAGCGGGTGGTCTTCAGCATCGGAACCAATGGCTCCAGAACACCGCGATGTTCCACCTGCTCCGCCAAAGTTCCCTTCTCATCGTCCAGAACTATGCGTGCCGCAGATTGCAGCAGCACGAGATCGTCGCCGGGAATTTGTTCGAGGCGGCGGACAAAGATGCCGCCCGGCTTGTCCAGTATTAGCGCTTCAATTCCGGACGAAATCAGACTGGTGATCATATCGTGCAGGGATTGGCGGTAAACCGAAACGTCTTCGTTCAATATAACCAGTTCGACCGTCAGCCCTTTCATGCGCCAGTATGAGTGCGCCTTGATCACTTGCCGCACCAGCTCGATCTTCTCCGTGTCGCTGATGCACAGCAGGACCAGCGGCGCGTCGCCTGAAATTCCGTAACTCCACAGACCGTTTTGCCCGCGCCGGTTGTTGCGCAACACGACCGGGCTGGCACGACGGGCGGGGTCGGCATAAATCAACGCGCCGGCCAGCCGGGCATAGAGTTGAGCTTCCGCCTCTGTGGCATTGAGGAGGTGCAGCGTCACCTGGCTGTGGGTCCACGCCAGATCGAACGCTCGGTCAGTCATGCGGACGCTTTGGTATTTTTCCACCTGCGCCAGCGCGTCTTCCCGGCTTTCCGTTACGCCCAGCACCAGGTCGACAATGACGGTTTCATGCGGACGCAAAAAGACTGTGCGCCGCAACGAAACGATGGGGTCGAGCACGGAACCGACGGTGTTGGACAAAGGCGAAACGCTCTGCATCGCCGCCGGGTTGGCCAGGCTTCCGCCGCGCCCGACAAACCGGGAGCGATCCGTCTCGCAAGAGAGGGTTTCCTGTTCGCCGCCCTGTTCACCCCCTCGCCCAAGCATCAGATGCAGCAACCACGGCGGTTTTTCTTCATGGGAACGGGCACGGCGGGTGCAGAGTATGGCAGAAGATTTTTGCGCAAACTCGGTTTGCACAAAGAGATTGCTGAACGCCGGATGCGCCTCGTCCGTGGCTGGCGTTGCGAGCACCACTTCCGCATAACTGGTCAGTTCGATGTCGCGCGCCACGGTTGAGCGATTGGTGATCGTGATGCGCCGCAACTCCACATCGTCTTCCGGCGACACGCTGATCTCAGTGTGGACTTCGAGCCCCGCATGGCGTTGCCGGAATTCCGCACGAGACTGCGTGAAGATGGCTTCATAGCCTTTGGTCGCGCGCAGGGTGGGTTGATACGCCGTGGACCAGAATTCCCCCGTCGCCACATCGCGCAGATAAACAAACGTACCCCAGCAGTCGCGTGTGGCATCTTCGCGCCAGCGGGTGACCGCCAGATCGCGCCAGCGGCTGTAGCCGCCGCCGGCGCTGCTGATGACCACATGGTAACGGCCATTGGACAACAGGTGGACTTCCGGCGCTGCCGGGGTTGGATGCTTGAGTACACGCATTACAGCTTCGTTGTTTCCAGTTGGCTCCTGTGATTTCTCCAATTTCAAATCCTCGGCAAACACGCTCGCGACGGTTCTGGGCACACGTTCCTGCAATAACAAGTCTGCCGCCTTGAGCAAGGGACAGGCCATGAAGCGCCGTTGCATGGGGTAGTTCCGCAACAGATTGTCCAGCGCCAGCAGGCTGATGCCTTGATGGTGCGCCATGAAGGACAGGACAGTGGCGCTGGTTTCGTCCGGTGGCAAACGCGCCGGGGTGTAATCCACCGCTTCATAGAAACCGTAGGCACCTTCGCGCCCCTCGCTCGCCAGCCGTTGCAGGTTTTCGCAGGCTTGCTGCGGTGCAAGCATCAGCGCCATTGCGCTGGCGTAGGGTGAGATCACCAGATCCTCGGCCAATCCCCGTTGCAAACCAAGGCCCGGCACGCCGAAGGCTCGGTATTGATAGTTCAGATGAACGTCGATCCGGTTGTAGCCCGATTCGGAAATGCCCCAGGGCACTCCGCGTGTGTTCCCGTACTCGATCTGTTGTCGCACCGCAGCCTTACAGCTGTGATCCAGCAAGGTGTTCTCATAGTTTGGCATGACCAGCAGCGGCATCAGATATTCGAACATCGAGCCACTCCACGAAACCAGGATAGGCTCGCCCCGCGAAGCGATGAGCAAGCGGCTCATGGAAAACCAGTGATCCTGCGGAACCTGCCCCAAGGCGATGGCGACATAACTGCACAAGCGCGCCTCCGAAGCCAGCAGGTCATAGAAGCTGGCGTCACAGCGGCTTTCGGCGACGTTGAACCCGATGGAAAACAATTCCCTCGCCGGGTCGAACAGAAACGTAAAGTCCATCGCGGCCAGTTCATCGCTTTGTTTGGCCAAGGCTTCCAACGCAAGCAGTCGCTGGCGGGCATGGTCGCCGGCTTCCAGCAAGCAGCGCGAGAGTTCAGTGTGACCTTCGTCTTCGTTGATCAACGGACTGAGCGATTTGGCCAGCATCGAGACTTCACGCAAGGTGAGTGCATGGTCAAAGCGCATGAGTTTTTCGGCGAGGTCGCCTGGAGCGCGCATCAAACTTTCATCGTTGCGTAACCACGGCGCGAGGAAGCGCAAATCCTCCAGATGCTCCTCGCAACTCTGCTGCAGCGTTTGACTCCACTGTTTCAGCTCAGGCTCTCCGTGTGCGAACGAATCGGCGATCTTGCCCGCAAGGCCAGTTGTCCGCTCCAGCAAAGCATAGCCTGTGCGCGGCGTGGCAGGCGCATTCGCCAATTCAGCGTCGAGTTGCGACAGCGCAGCGTTTTCGCCGGCCAGACCCATGAGTACCTTCAGCGTATCGCGCAGACCGGCAAAAATTTGTGGCGTGTAAATAGGCTCATCTGCCTGTTCTCTCAACCCGGCGGCGAGCGTCAGCAAATGTCCCGCCAGGTTGCCGCTGTCCACACTGGAAACATAAAGCGGATGGAGTGGTTGCAGCGTTCGGGTCTCATACCAATTGTAGAAGTGCCCGCGATGCCGTTCGAGCCGTTGCATCGTGGCAAAGATGTCATGTGTGCGTCGAATCAAGCGTCCCGTCGAAAGGTAGCCAAAATCGCGTGCCGCCAGATTAGCCAGCAACGCCAAACCCATATTCGTCGGGGAGGTTCGCGTCGCAATCACCGGGTTTGGGTTTTCCTGAAAATTGTCCGGCGGCAGCCAGTTTTCCTGTGCGGTGACAAAGGTGTCAAAAAAATGCCAGGTTCTGCGGGCGATGACTCGCAGAAAACTCAATTGCTCGGCCGTCAAATTTGTCGGGGCGGCAGCAATAGGTTTGCTGATCCACCAGGCGATCCACGGCGAGACAAACCAGAGACCAAGAACCGGCAAGGCCGATGAAAGTTGAGCCGGCTGCATGATGTCAAGAAATATTCCAGACGCCAGCGCGGCCAGGGGCGCGATCCACATCCTGGCATAAAAGCTGGCAAGGTCGGTGCGAGTTTTCAGTTCGGAATCACTCGATGTTTTCCATTCAAGCAGCCGTTTGTGCGTCACCAGCAAACGCAGCAGCGTCCTGACTATGGCATCCATGCTGATGAAGGCGTCGTAGGGCAGGAAGGCCAGCGTGAGAAACATCTGTCCGAGTTGGCGAGCGCCCGTATCGGCCATTCCGCGCAAATGCATCGCCCATGGTAAATCAGCCGACTTGCGAAACGCGCTACCCAGCGCCAACAATCCGGGAAATGCGATGATGGCAACGACCAGCAGTGGCGCCAAGCCGCCGAGTTCCGGAAATAGCAGCCATGCGCCCGGCAACAGCAACACCAGCGCAACCGGGACGAGGCTGCGCCTCAGGTTGTCGAGTATCTTCCACTGCGACAGCACGGAAAGCGGATTGGCAATGCGGCCGGTGTCAGAGCCTGGCACACGCGCCAGCAGCCATTGTGTGATCTGCCAATCGCCGCGTATCCAGCGGTGACGCCGGGCCATGTCCACGTTATAGCGGGAAGGATATTCCTCGAAGAACTCCACGTCGCTCACGAGGGCGGAACGGGCATGACACGCTTCCAGCAGATCGTGGCTGAGTATGGTGTTTTCCGGGAAGCGTCCTTTCATGGCACGCTGGAAGGCATCCACATCGTAAATGCCTTTACCAATATACGAACCTTCCTGAAACACATCCTGATACACGTCTGACACTTCACGCGTGTAGGGGTCGATGCCAGCATCGCCGGCAAAAAGCCGGACGAACCAGGATCTCCTGGCGCTCGGCAGACTTACCCCTACGCGCGGTTGCAGTATGCTGTAGCCTGTAGTGACAATTTCACGTACGGCATCGAATACCGGATGATTCAATGGATGGGCCATCGTGCCCACAAGCTGCCGGGCGGCATCGCGCGGAAGCTGGGTGTCTGTGTCGAGCGTGATGACATACTTGATTAACGGCAGGATGGCCGTCTCTCCCACGATCTCTGAAAAGCAGTCGCGGGAACCGTCACGGAGGAGCGCGTTGAACTCCATGAGTTTGCCCCGCTTGCGTTCGTAACCCATCCACACGCCTTCTGCGGCGTTCCAGCGGCGCGGGCGATGAAGCAGAAAGAAAAGAGTCTGGTTCGCGGAAGGATATTTCTGGTTCAGCATCTCGACACCGGCCATCGCCCGCTGAAGCAATACTTGATCCTCGGGCAGAATCTCCTCCGCCGCGTCGCGAAAATCCGTCAGCAAGGCGAAGTGCAGGTGTTGATCCCGATTCGCGAGATGATGGATTTCCAAGGTTTCGATCAGGCGATCAATCCCGGTCAGGCTCGTGAGCATGGTGGGGATCACCACCATAGCCCGGCAATCGGGCGTGATGCCGGAAGAATAATCCAGGCGCGGGAGCAGGCAGGGTTTCACCAGCAGCGTGGACAGCCAGTTCATCAGCGCCACGGCCAGTTGGCTGGCGCAAAGGAGTCCAACAAGAGTAAAGACAACGAGTTTCCATCCCTGCACTGCCAGCGTCTCGGCCTGCTGCACAAACACGAACGTGGCGAGCAAAGTCATAGCCACGATACCGCCCACATAAAATGTCAGCGGAAAGCGGCGGATGCTGCGCTCGATAATCGTACCCCAGGGCCACCGCACATTCGCCATGCGCCCCAGCTTGGCGTGGCCTTGGTCTATCAGATAGAAACCCACATGTGCGGTTCGATCTTCGTGTCCCTTTAGACGTGCACCGTCTGCGGCCAGTTGCACGGCCTTATGCGCGACCTCCGCTTCCGAAAACTGGCTGTACCGGGAGATGGCTTCGACCGAATGGCGATAGCGATCCCGGGTTGAGAAATCCATCTTCCTGTAAACGCTTGCTGGATCCGAGCGCAAAGTCTCCTCGACCAGACTCAGGGATTCCACGAACGCCTTCCAGTCCATTGCGCTCAAGAAACGAAGGCTGGCAATGCTGTGGCTGACGGAAACCCGGTTGGCCGCCTGATTTTGGCTCTCTTGTTGGACCAGCTGTTCGATGGTCAAACCTTGTTCAGCGAGCCGCTGTTCGAGCCAGCTTCGCGCAAGATGCAACACCGGACTTTGTCGCGACAAGCGCTGACTGAATTCCGCCACGAACGAACTGGACACGGGAAGATCGGACTTCGCCATGTCAGCCACCACGATGACGAGGTGAGACGGGTCTTTCTCCGCCATATCCTGCAAACGATCGATCCACACGGCCGCAAGATCGCGATCCGCCCGGGCGATAGTCAGCAGGGTGGCGACGCGCTGGAGATTTTCAATCAGCCCCAGGCGCAACATGATTGGAATGGCCCACAACTCGCCCAGCTTCAAGGAATCCACCGTTTGGTAAGCGGCGATGAAGGCGCTGAGCGAACCCGCATCAATCTGCGCATCCTCATGCGAGATCAATTCGAGCACGATATCGTAAACGCGCGGCAGTCCGGCGGATGGGCTGTTCAAGAGACGAGGCAACTCCCGGCTGTAGCCCCTGGGCAGATGCCGCTTGGCCATTTGAATCTGCTCTTCGATCAGGTAGAAGTTGTCGAGCAGCCATTCGCCGGCGGGTGTGATGCGTCGGCCTGGATGCAGGGCGAGGGTCGAACGATTAAAAGCTCTTAATGTGTCCTCGTTTTGACCCAACCGAGCTAACAGACGGTTGGGCCCCGGCCGGGTGACAACCTGATGATATTCAGCAAGCTCTTTCGCATGACGCGACAATTGTTCGATGCTGAATAATTCTGAGCGCAAAGGTGTCGCGCGCGCGCGCGGATCTATTTTTCTGCTTAGCCAGGTTTGCAAGCGTAATGGAAGAGTCTGCATGTTTTGGATTCAGCGAATTTTATGGATAATGCTTGCGTCGATTTGCAACCCGGACAATGACAGTTTTTTGCAGATGTCAGAAAAAATTCTTGTGAGTGCTCTTTTCATAATGCCTCCGGCAATGCTATTTTTCGCGCCAGAAGTATCGCGCTGGATCGGGGGCCTAGCAGGTAGGTTTGCGGGTAATCCAGAAGTGGCTCTTTGCCCGCAGCAAACAGATCTTGTGGCGATTCGCGAGAAGTATCAACGGCCAGATGCCACCGTGCTCCGGACGACAAGGGGGGCAAACCGAAATCGTTCACATCGTCACCGGCATTGAACATCAGGTAAAGGGCGTGCTGCTCATCTTCATGGATCAGACAGGCAAACTGTTTTTGTTTCGGTTCGGTCCAGTCGGGCAATCCTCCTTGCGGGCCAAACCAATGGATCTCGGCATCCGAGTAGAATTGTTCCTTGCTCAGAATCGGATGGGCACGACGAAAGGCGATCATGCCGCGGGTGAAGCGGAAAATTTCCCTGTGCTTATCCAGATAGCGCCAGTCGTGCCAGCTGGTCTCGTTGTCCTGGCAGTAAGCGTTGTTGTTGCCGCCTTGTGTGCGGCGAAATTCGTCCCCTCCGAGCAGCATCGGCACGCCGCGCGAGATCAGCAGGGTCAGCAGGAAGTTCTTGATTTGTTTTTTCCGCAAGGCATCGATCCCGGCATCTGTTGTCTCGCCCTCAGCGCCATAGTTTTCGCTGAAGTTGGCGTCGGTTCCGTCATGGTTGTTTTCTCCGTTTGCTTCATTATGCTTGTCGCGATAGCTCACCAGGTCGTTCAGCGTGAAGCCGTCGTGGCAGGTGACAAAATTGATGCTGCCCTCGGGGCCTTTGCCGGACTTGGTATAGATGTCGGCGCTGCCGCAGATGCGGCTGGCGAACAGACCGAGTATTCCGTTATCGCCGCGCCAGAAGCGCCGGATATCGTCCCGGTAGTGGCCATTCCACTCCGCCCAACGCCGCTCCGAAAAACTACCCACCTCGTATGCACCCGCAACATCCCATGCCTCGGCGACGATCTTGACATCTCTCAGTATCGGGTCCTCGGCGATCGATTCGAGCAGGGGAGCATTGGCTAAAAGCTTGCCGGTGCCATCCCGTCCAAGGATAGACGCCAGATCAAAGCGGAATCCATCCACATGCATCTCGACCACCCAATAACGGAGCGCTGCCAAAATGTGCTCTCGCACCACGGGATGGTTGGCGTTGATGGTATTGCCGGTGCCCGCGTAGTTCTCGTAGTAGCGTTTGTCTGCTTTCAGCGTGTAGAAAATCGCGTTATCAATCCCGCGAAAACACAATGTCGGACCCAGTTCGTTTCCCTCCGCCGTGTGATTGAACACGACATCCAGGATCACTTCGATACCGGCATGGTGGAGGGCCCGGACCATTTCCTTGAACTCCAGCTTCTGCTGACCCAAGCCACCCGCACTGCTGTATGACGCTTTCGGCGCAAAGAAGGCCACGGGATCGTAGCCCCAGTAATTTCTGAGTGGCTTGCCTGTTTGCGGATTGATGCCCGGCACCTCATGTTCGTTGAACTCGTGGACGGGCATCAATTCCACAGCCGTCACGCCCAGTTCTTTCAAATAGGGGATCTTTTCCATCAGGCCGCGATACGTGCCTGGATGCTCCACGCCGGAGCTGGCATGAACGGTGAAACCGCGAACATGCGTTTCATAAATCACGGTCTTGGACCAGGGATGCCTAGGCGGCTGGTCGTCATGCCAGTGGAAGTGTTCGCGAGTGAACACGCATTTCGGCATGGCTCCGGCATCATCGACTTTCGAATAAACCAGATCTCGCTCTGGCGCAGACAGGTCATATCCCCGCGCCGGGCCAAAATCCCAATCAGGCAACGGCGAGATCGCTGCCGCAAATGGGTCCAGGAGCAGCTTGTTGAAATTGAAACGATGTCCTTCCCTGGGTTGGTACGGGCCATCCACCCGGTACGCATAGAGTTGACCGGGACGAATCCCCTTAACCCAGACGTGCCACATGTCACCGGTGCGGTTGCGCGCGGAATCGAGATCAATCACTCTGGCGGGCGTTGCGTCTGCCGGAAGATCAAACAACTCCAGCCGAACGCGGCTGGCGTGACGGCTGAAGAAGGCGAAGTTGACTCCCCCCCCATATTCATGGGTTCCCATGGGTAACGGAATGCCTTTCCGAACTTCAGTGCGTTCGGAAACCTCGGCCACGTAATCATGCAGCGGGCGTTCAGGCGTATTCATGCTCGTATTGAATCACCGCTGCCATAGAATTCGCGCGGCTTCAAGGGGAACCGCCACGCCGTCGCGGTGCGGTATGAGTCGCGCCGTATAGTCCGTCGCCGGGCGGGCTGCAGGCACGCCTGCGCGATAGGCGTAGCCGTTTGTTGCGCCCGCCAGTTGCCGCACGCGCTTCATCTCCACTCGCTCCGGTGCGGTACCGTTAACGCCATTGGCATAAAGTTCAACCCGCACTGCCTCTGGGTCGAGATCATCGAGATACACTTGCACTTCAAATACGTGCTGCTCACCACGAGCCTCAACCTTCACTTCGCCGAAGCGTAGTGCGGCCCATTTTTGGTCCAGAACGTGCCACCAATTAACCATATCCACGCCAATTGCGCCTTTGTCGGCAGCCCGCTCAAGGTAGGCTGAGGCCGCCGGGAGGTAGTGTTGCTCAGTGTACTCGCACACCGTGTGGTTGGCGCAAAAACGCGGTGTCAATCGCGCCATGCTTTCTCGCATCCGGTTCACCCAGGCGCTGGGGATACCTTGTTCATCACGAGTATAGAACTCAGGGATCACTTCGCGTTCGAGCAGGTCATAGAGGGCTTCAGCTTCGATAGCGTCCCAGGCGGGATCGCTATCATGTTCCTGACCGTCCCCTAACGCCCACCCCACCTCCGGTGTATAGGCCTCGGCCCACCAGCCGTCCAATTCCGAGAGATTGATGCCGCCATTGACTAACACCTTCATGCCGCTGGTTCCACACGCCTCCCATGGCCGCCGGGGCGTGTTAATCCAGACATCCACCCCCTGCACAAGGTACTCGCTCAAGAGCATGTTGTAGTCACTGAGGAAGATCACATGGCGGCGGGCCTCGGGCCGCTGGATGAACTGCGTCCACTGCCGAATGAGGGCCTGCCCGGCTTGGTCCGCTGGATGGGCCTTGCCGGCGAGGATGAGTTGCACCGGACGCTGCGGATTGGTCAACAAGCGCAGCAGCCGCTCCGGATCATGCAGCAGCATGTTGGGGCGTTTGTACGTGGCGAAGCGACGCGCAAAGCCCAAGGTCAACGCGTGAGGATCGAAGAGATGCCCTGCTTCTACCGCCGCGTCTGGCGACGCGCCC
>Ga0097691_1002142_pt1 | contig 13610 bp, 14 predicted proteins | sample NGESurdeep072012_8_FD_72858 | JGI IMG/M metagenome (GOLD analysis project Ga0097691, IMG submission 72858) | Arctic peat soil microbial communities from Barrow, Alaska - NGEE Surface sample 210-1 deep-072012 | ecosystem: Environmental > Terrestrial > Soil > Wetlands > Peat ...
GGGCGAAGCACCCGCAGGCCGGACACGCCCGGTGCCCGTCGCATGGCCGTCGGAGCGTGGGCCGCCGGACTGCCACGTGGTCCCGTGCGTGCGCTCGGGACCGTCGTCGTGTAGATTCCGGCCCGTCGATCCCCCCGGCGTCGGCCGGCGCGGGCGCCGCGCCGCTTCCGCGCTCTCGAGCTCCGGCAGCTGCAGGTACGAACGAGGCGACCGCATCGTGGCCATCGACCCCAACCAGGAGTTCCTCGTCCAGCCGGTGGACGCGTCCTGGCTCCAGTGCAATATCGAGTGCCAGGAAGCCTGCCCGGTCGGGACGAACTGCCGCGGCTACCTCAATCTGGCCGCGGAGGGCCGCTTCGAGGAGGGCTACCTCCTCTCGCGCGAGCCGAACCCGGTTGCGGCCATGTGCGCCTACGTCTGCTCGGCGCCATGCGAGCGCGCCTGCCGGCGGGGTGACATCGACCGGCCCCTCGCGATCCGGGCAATGAAGCGGTTCCTTGTTGAGTGGCACGAAGCGTCGGGCATCCCGGACGTGATGCCGCAGATCACGCCGCGCGACGAGCGCGTCGCGGTGGTCGGCGCCGGGCCGGCCGGGATCGCCGTCGCCCGCGAGCTCGCGGTGAAGGGCTATCGCGTCACCGTCTTCGACAGCCTCCCGTTCGCCGGCGGGACGATGCTCATCGGCGTCCCGGCGTTCCGCCTGCCGCGCGAAGCGATCGAGATGGACGTCCGCCTGGTGGAGCGGCTGGGGGTCACCTTCCGGTACAACACGAAGATCGGTCCGGACATCAGCTTCGAGACGCTCCTCCGCGACTTCGACGGGGTCGCGATCTGCGCCGGCGCGATGGACGCCGTCGGGCTCGACATCCCGGGCGCGGAGCTTGCCGGTGTGCAGTACGGCGTCGACTTCATGAAGAAGGCGAACCTGGGCGAGCCGCTCGAGGTGGGTCGCAACGTCGTCGTCGTCGGTGGCGGCTACACGGCCATGGACTGCTCGCGGACCAGCCTGCGCCACGGCGCCGAGAACGTGACGATCGCCTACCGCCGGACGCGCTCGGAGCTGGTCGTCGACGAGGAGGAGCTGGGCGAGACCGAGCGCGAGGGCGTCCGGATGGAGTTCCTCGTGAGCCCGATCGAGCTGGTCGGCGAGGACGGCAAGCTGACCGGGGTCCGGTTCATCCGCAACAAGCTCGGCGAGCCCGACGCCTCCGGCCGCCGCTCACCGGTCCCGATCCCGGGGTCGGAGTTCGTCGTCCCCGCGGACACGGTCATCCCGGCCGTCTCCCAGGCGGCGGACCTGACGTTCCTGCCCGTGGAGGCGACCTTCGAGGTGGCCCGCGGCCGTCTCAAGGTGGACCCGGCAACGTACGCCACGAACGTGCGCGGCGTCTTCGCGGCGGGCGACTTCGTGACCGGCCCGGCGACGCTCATCGAGGCCGCCGGCCACGGCAAGAAGTGCGCCTACGCGATCGACCGCTACCTGGGCGGCCGAGCCGACGTGACCGTGGCCGCCAACGTGAAGATCACCTCGTCGTGGCGTCACGAGATGCCGGAGTACTACGACGTGCTGCCGCGCCAGCACATCCCGATGCTGCCCGTCGAGGCGCGGATGGCCTCCCGCGAGCCGGAGGTCAACTTCACGACGGGCGTGGAGCTGGGCTACAGCGCCACCCACGCGGTCGCGGAATCCACGCGCTGCCTCATGTGCAACTACAACATCTGGTTCGATCCGTTCCGGTGCGTCCTGTGCGGCGCCTGCGCCGACGTCTGCCCGGAGGGCGTCATCCACATGGTCGACGTCAACCAGCTGAAGTCCGAGGGGTTCCTGCCGGAGCTCGAAGAGGCGTACGGCTGGGACCAGGGCGCCGCCATGATCCTTGACGAGGAGCGCTGCATCCGCTGCGCCCTCTGCGTCAAGCGCTGCCCGTTCGACGCCATTACGATGGAGCGGTTCGAGCTCCAGGAGATTTCGACCGACGGCCGGCTCTACAAGGAGTCGTACCGGGACGCGCAGCTTGCCGGCATGCCCGGCGTCGCAGGAGGGGCCAGGTGAGCTTCCTGGAGCGGGTGGATCAGACGATCCGGCGGAGTCCCGTCTTCCGGTCCATCTTCCGCAACCCGTACCCCAACGACGAGCGGTCGCGGGCGTACGCGGTGATGAACAACGTCTTCCTCCACCTGCACCCGGTCCGCGTGCGCCAGCACGCGGTGAAGTTCGCCTACACGTTCTGCCTGGGCGGGCTGTCGTTCTTCCTCTTCCTCGTGCTGACCGTCACCGGCGTCTACCTGATGTTCTTCTACGCCCCGTCCGCAAACCAGGCGTACACGGACATCCTGAACATCCAGTCCCAGGTGCCGTTCGGGCTGCTGACCCGGAACATCCACCGGTGGGCCGCCCACCTCATGGTCTTCTTCGTCTTCCTCCACATGATGCGGGTCTTCTACCACGGCGCATACAAGCCGCCCCGCGAGTTCAACTGGGTGGTCGGCGTCGTCCTGCTCTTCCTGACGCTGTTCCTGAGCTTCACCGGCTACCTGCTGCCGTGGGACCAGATCGCCTACTGGGCCATCACGATCGGCTCCAACATGGCCGGCTACGCGCCGCTCTTCAACACGCCGTCGAAGACCCTGCTCCTTGCCGGACTGGAGGTCAGCGGCAACACGTTGCTGCGCTTCTACGTCCTGCACATCATGGTCTTCCCGTTAGTGGCGGCGGTCTTCCTTGCCGTCCACTTCTGGCGCATCCGCAAGGATGGCGGGATTTCGGGGCCGCTATGACGGGCCATCGCGTCGTTGTCGCCTCCGCCGACTCGCTTACGCACCCGCAGGTGCGCGCGCTCGCGTGCTCGGCTCCGCCTAGCGCTGACCTCGCCCTACCGACCCCGAGTGTCGTGTCATGACCGACCAGCAGCCGCCGTCCGAGCGGCGGGCAGTGCTTCCGGTGGACCCCACCCGCCGCACGGAGATCGACAAGCAGCGGGTGCCGATGTCGGCGCGCCCGTATCGCCTGCTCGCGCTCGTCAAGCAGGACGCCGTGGTCCGGGTCCAGAAGGAGCCCGACGACACGGTCATGACCTGGCCGCACCTGCTCTCGATCGAGTTCCTGGCAGCCGTGTTCATGAGCATCTTCATCCTGTTCATGGGCCTCTTCGTGAACGCCCCGCTCGAGGAGCTGGCCAACCCGAACGTGACGCCGGAGGTTGCCAAGGCCCCCTGGTACTTCCTGGGGCTCCAGGAGCTGCTGGCCTACTTCCACCCGACCGTCGCCGGCGCGCTCGTGCCCCTTTTCGTGCTGGTCGGCGCGGCGCTCATCCCGTTCGTCGATCGCGAGAACATCCGGGCCAATCGGCCCTCGGACCGCAAGACGGCGGTCGTCCTGTTCTCGCTCTTCTGCGGGCTCGGGCTCGTCCTCACGTTCCTGGGTATCTTCTTCCGCGGCCCCGGGTACGCGTTCACGCTCCCCTGGGTCAGCGGCTTCCACTTCAGCCTGTGAGCGTCTCATGAGCAACTACCACGTCGAGCCTGCCAGCAAGCCGGGGGCCCTCACCAGCGAGGCGCTCAAGGCGATGCGGACCGAGGCGCCGAAGGGTCTTTCGCGCCGCCAGCTGCTCCGGACGTCGCTCGGCGCCGGGATGGGCCTCTGGCTCCTCGAGGTCTCGGCGGGCACCCTCGGATTCCTGTGGCCCAACCTGTCCGGCGGCTTCGGCGGCAAGGTCCCTCTGGGCTCGTTCACCGACGTCAAGAACGCGAACGCGCTGATCCCGTTCGGCGACGGGTACCCCGCGTACTACCAGGACGCCCGATCGTTCATCGTGCTGGTGGACACCACCCGCCAGGAGTTCGTGCCCGGCGACGACGCGACCGGCGACGGCACCGCCGTGAACGTGCGCGCCCTGTACCAGCGCTGCACGCACCTGGGCTGCAAGCCGAACTTCTGCATCAAGAGCTACTGGTTCGAGTGCCCCTGCCACGGCTCGCGCTACGACCGGCTCGGCATCAAGGTCAAGGAGCTGGGCCCCGCGCCGCGATCGCTGGACCGGTTCGCGGTGAGCGTCGGGGCCGACGCGAAGCTGACCCTCGACACCAGCAAGCTGACGCTGGGTCCGCTCCCGGTGGCGCTGGGCCAGCCGGGCCTCATCCCCTCGAAGAGCGCGACCGGCTGCATCTGAGCCATCGATGACCACGACCCGCACCGCCCGATGACCGACCAGCCAGGCCAGCGCCCGGAGGACCGCCTGCCCGTCTCGAGCGAGCCCGCCCCGGTCGTCCCTCGCGGGCCCGCCGAGACGGAGCGGTTCACCGCGCCGCCGACCGCGCACAGCGTCGGGCTTTCGCCGGAGCGCGCCGCGAAGATCGTCAGCCAGAGCGCCAGCGCGCGCTGGGTCGCCTTCCTCGCCGTCACGATCGTCTCGCTCTTCGTGATCGTCTACTACTTCTACGACCTCGGCGTGCCGGGTATCGCCGACTCCAGCCGCCTCGGCAAGGAAGTCGCCGTGCAGCAGGTCACGGCCGTCACCCAGGGCTACACGCTCTTCGAGGCGAACTGTGCACGCTGCCACGGCGCCCAGGGCCAGGGCGGCATCGGACCGGTCCTCAACGACCAGGCGAAGCTCCTGACCCACCTGACGCCGGGATACCTCCAGAGCGTCCTCACCGTCGGAGGCCGCTACGTCTGCGGGGACGCGAACTCGCTCATGCCGATCTGGTCGGACCAGGGCAACCCGCCCGGACCGCTGAACTACCGGAACCTCCAGGAGCTGATCGCGTTCATCACCGCTCCCTCAACGCTGCAGTTCCAGGGCATCGACCCGACGACCGGCCAGACCGTCACGCTGTCCGGCTGGCGCGACCCGACGTACGTGCCGCCCGCGGGCGCGACGCCGGTCCCGGCCTGCTGGAAGGACGCGTTCGCGTCTCCGTCGGCCGCGCCCGGTGCCGGAGCGAGCGGCGCGCCGAGCGCGGCACCCTCGGGCGGCCCCGCCGCTTCGCCCGCCGCGTCGGGCGGCGCGACGGGCACCGTCATCGCGCTCACTGCCCAGAACATCGCGTTCGACAAGACGGACCTGACGGCGCCGGCCGGGGTTCCGTTCCAGATCGCGTTCACGAACAACGACGCGGGGATCCCCCACAACGTCGTGATCCACAAGGATTCGCCAACCGGCGCGGTGGTCTTCCAGGGCACGATCTTCAGCGGCGTGGCCACCCAGACGTACAACGTGCCGGCGCTTCCCGCCGGCACGTATGCCTTCGCCTGTGGGGTCCACCCGAACATGACGGGCACGCTCACGGTCAAGTAGCGGGGGAAGGGGCCGGGGTCGTGAGGGCCCGCGGCCCCCGTGCAGGGAGGATAGATGGCGGCACAGGCGCTCGGTCCAGGCGGCACGGTGGCCCGAAGGCGGGCCTTCTTCGGGCTGCTCGACGCGAACGGCTGGGGCTGGGCAGGGGTCAAGGCGATCGTCTGGTTCGTCCTCATCATTATGTTGATGGCGTACCTGCCGGACCGGGCCCTGTACGCCACGGTGCAGAACACGATCGACCTCGGCGTGTCGCTCAAGGTGTTCAATCCCGCCGTCGATCTCACCCCGATCAACTTCTGCCCCGCCTCCAACCAGACCGTGCCCTGCCCCGCCCCCGCGGGGACGGTCCTGCCCTGGGAGCCCAGCCCGGCCGAGCTGGCGCTGCCTGCACCGCGCGCCGACGCGGCGATCGTGGGCGCCGGGCTCCAGACGCTCCTCGTCGGCGGCACCGATGCCACGGGCACGCCGCAGGCCGGCGTCTTTGCCACGGTGATCCACCCGGACGGCAACTTCGACGCGTGGAGCCAGGGCGCTCCCCTGCCGGCGCCGCGGGCCCAGGCAGCGGCCCTGTTCTTCTCCGGCACCGCGTACGTCATCGGCGGCCTCGGCGCGGACGGCAAGCCGACCGACACGGTCTTCGCAGGCACACCGGACGCGTCGACCGGCGTGATCAGCGCGTGGACGGAGTCGACCGACCTCAAGCTGCCCGCGCCGCGTGCCGGCGCCGCGGTCGCGGTCGCCGGCGATGGCGTCTTCCTCGTCGGTGGCACGGACGGCAGCGGGCCCACGAACACGGTCTGGAAGGCCGCCGTCAACGCGACGACCGGCAAGCTGAAGGCGTGGGCGCCCAACGCGGCACTTGCCTCGTTCGACGCCGCCGGGGCCGCGCAGCCCGCGCCGCGGGTCCACGCGCTGGCCACCGTCAACGGTGTGTATCTCTTCGTCTGGGGCGGCGAGGACGCGGCGGGCCCGACCACGCAGGTCCTTCGCGGCGACGTCTCCACGGCAAAGGACACGCTGGGCCAGGTCACCCGGTGGGGGACCTCGACCGCGGCCGGCGCGAACCTGCCGGCGGCCCACAAGGGCGCCTTCGGCTGGGTGGCCAACTCCAATCTCTACTACGCCGGCGGCGAGGGCTCCAACGGCGAGGTCGTCTGGGCGATCCCGGACGCGAACGGCAACATCCCCCGCTGGGTCCACCTGGCCGCGAGCGACCTGCCGGCGTCGCTGGACCTCCGGGGCGCTGCGCCGATCGTCTCCGGCTCGAACGCGTTCCTGGTCGGCGGAACCACCGCTTCCGGCCCGACGAGCGGGACGGCGCGAGCGAACCTCTCCCCCTTGCCGCCGTTCTTCCAGCTGGGGCTCTTCTACATCGTGGTCCCGGCCATGGGAATCCAGGGGCCGGTCGGCCAGCAGCTCTCGTACCTCGCGGCCGCCGGCGTGGCCACCGGCGACTTCGTGCTCCTGCTGCTGATCGGCTACGCGTTCAACCACAAGGAGCGAACGCGGGCGTTCCTGCACCACCTGCGCAACCGGCGGCGCCGGACCGCCTGACCGGCGACCTGACCGAGCTCGGGCTCGATCAGCCCGTCGGGTCGCCCTCGCCGGGGTCCAGCGGTCCCCGGCGGACCTCCAGCCCGGCGCGTTCCCAGGCCTCCATGCCGCCCGCGACGTTGCAGACATCGGTCCAGCCGTTGCGGAGGAGGAACGCGGTCACGGAAGCCGAGCGGTTCCCCGTGTGGCAGATGACGTGGATCGGGCGGTCGCGCGGCAGCTCCTCGAACCGGCGGAGGAACGACGAGGTTGGGGAGAGGACGGCCCCGGGCACCCGGACGGCCACGAACTCGTGACGCTCGCGGACGTCCAGGAGGATCGGCCGGGCACTTCCGGGCGGCGTCCCGTCCGGCGCCGTGCGCGCGGCGTCGGCGTCGCTGACGCTGACCGCCGGGACCGCGTCGCGCGGCTGCATCAGGGACGTTTCCGGGGCAGCGGGAGTGGCGAGATCGCGACCGGCTCGCGCCGGGACCGGCCGACCGGCCCCGCGACGTCGTGCGACGGCACGGCCGCGTCGGCGCCGGCGCTCGCACGCTCGGCCGGGTTCGCGCAGGCGGCCTCGCTGAGCGCCAGGCGGTCGTCGACGCCGGCAACGAGCGTCGGCAGGTCGATCCACGCGAGCGCGCCATCCGGGCCGGCCGGGGCCGCGTCCATCGCCGACGCCAGGCGCTCGCGGGCGCCACGCAGGTTCGTCCGCACGCCCAGCGGGTTCCCCCGCGCCGCGTGAACGTACGCCGCGGCGAGCTTGATCAACCCGCTCAGGAAGGCGCGCTCGGCCGGGTCGTCGGTGCCCATCCAGGCCGGCTCCAGCTCCTCGTGGGCCAGGTACCACGCACCACGGCCATAGGCCTCCAGCCCGCGCTGCACCGCCGCCCGGCGGACCTCGCGTGGCAGCGGCCGGTGGGCCTTGGCCCGGCCCCGCTCCATGACCCGACCGGCCGCGACCGCCATCGAGCCCGCGGCCGTCGATCCCGCGGCCGCGGATCCCGCGGCCGTCGATCCCGCGGCCGCGGATCCGGGCCGCATCGGGCTGCCCGGCCGGCCTGCACGGCTGCCGGTCACGACAGCTCGATGAGCGGCCGCCGGCCGCCGAACCCCGACGTCAGGTCGTGCCAGAAGTGGATCTCGTCCTCGCCAAGCTGCCAGCAGAGCCAGACCTGGCGGCCGTTCACCAGCGCGGGGAAGTCCGCCAGGCCGTCCTCGATGTCCCGAAGCTGCACGCTCCACCCGTTCAGGCGGGCAACGGCCGCTTCCATCTGGTCGATGACGGCACGGATCCGCGCGTCGAGGACGCGGGGCGAGTCGGACGCCGCCGCGCCGGCAGCGCCACCTGCGGCATCGCCGAGCGCCTCGTCCACGAGCGTCCGTCCGTCGGCCGGCACCTCGGTGCGAAGGCGCGCCGCGAGCAGGCGATCGCGCAGCGCGATCAGCTCCAGCCGTTCCGAGCGGAGCTGCTCCAGCACGCCGCGGACCTCGGGGAGGCGGGCGTTCGCGCGGTCGATGTCGTAGAAGTCGGTCACCCCGCGATCATACCGGGAGACCGCCCGGAGCCCGTCCGGGGGCAGTGGCGGGAGCATTGTCGAGGGCTCGGACGCGACCGCGTCGCCCGATCACCCACCGTCGCGCACACCGCTGCTGGTCACCAGGCCGGGAGCAGCTGCCGGTCGAGCCATTCCGCCGGCTCCTGGCGTGGCCGGATCAGCGCCGCCGCCCCGCCGCGGATCGCGATCTCAGCCGGGATGGCGTGGCTCAGGAAGAGCGGCATCGACTCCGTGAACCCGTATGCGCCGGCATCGAGGACCGTGACAAGGTCGCCCACGGCTGGGACCGCAAGGGTCGCATTCGCCGCGAAGATGTCCAGCCCGGAGCAGAGCGGCCCGGCGATGGTGACGCGCGACGACCGGGCAGCCCCGGGGTCCGTGCCCAGCGCCCGAACCCGGTGCGGCTGCCCGACGAGAGCCGGCCGAAGAAGGTGGTGGACGCCGCCGTCGAGGATGGCGACCTCCGTCTCACCGACGCGCTTGCGATCGACCACCCGCGCGACATAGGCGCCGGCCGCGCCGACGAGCCAGCGGCCGGGCTCCAGGAGCAGCCGGAGGTCGCGCATCCCCGGCGTGGCCCCCCACGTGGCGGCGAGGGCGCCGAGGCGCCGGCCGAGGTCGCCGACGTCGAGGGGATCCTCGTGGGGTTCGTACGGGATGCCCAGCCCGCCCCCCGCATCGACCAGGCGCAGCGGGACCCCGGCGTGCGCCGCGACGGCCCTCGCCAGGTCCACCGTCTCGGCCGCGTGGGTGGCCAGGCGGCCCGCGTCGAGCACGTTCGACGCCCCGAACCGGTGGACGCCCAGCAGCTCCACGTGCCGCGACCGGGCAGCCACGCGTGCCGCGGCCCGCAGGTCGGGCTCATCCATGCCGAACTTCCCGGCCCCATCGTCACCCACCAGCCGGACCCGCTCCTGGTGATCGGTCGCGCCGACCGCCGCGCGCAGGAGGATCGGCACGCGCCGTCCCGCCTCCGCCGCGACCCGCTCGAGGCGGTCGAGCTCGCACGGCGACTCGACAGTGATGGCCCGGACGCGGGCCGCGACCGCGTCGCGCAGCTCCGCGTCGCGCTTGCCGGGTCCCGTCACCACGATCTGATCCGCCCGGATCCCCGCCCGAATTGCGGTGGCGAGCTCCCCGCCCGACGCGACGTCGGCGCCCAGCCCCAGCCGGCCGAGGTGGGCCACGATCGCGAGGGACGGGTTCGCCTTCACCGCGTAGGCGATGTCGACGACCGGTGGCATGGCCTCCCGGAGGGCGTGGACCTGCCGCTCGATGACGTCGATGTCGTAGACGTAGTACGGGGTTCCGAAGCGCGCCGCGAGGTCCGCCGGGTCGAGCCCGCCGAGCCGGTCGCCCTGCAGGATCTCGTTGCGAACAGGCGGTCCCGCAGCAGGACCGGCGCCAGCGCCGGCGGCGGTGCCAGCCGCGGACCCGGCCACGCTGCTCGATGACGACGTCATCGGAGCGCCTCCTCCAGTGCGACCCGGGCATCGGTCCGCGCGTCGCGGCGCTTCACGATCAGGGCCACCTGCGCGCCCAGGCCGTGCTCCTGCGCGAACAGGCCGGCAAGCGCGCGGGTCCCCGGCACGACCACCGCGCCGGGTGGCACGCAGAGCGGCGCGTCGGGCGTTCCCTCGAGGACGCGCTCTCCGACCAGGTCGTACAGGCGCGACGTCCCGGTCAGGGTGACGCCGGCTCCGAGGACCGCGCCACGCCCGACGAGCACGCCGTCCAGCAGGAGACAGCCCGCGCCAATGAACGCATCGTCCTCGACGATGACCGGCCGCGCCCCCGCCGGCTCCAGGACGCCGCCGACGATGACGCCTGCGGCGAGATGGACACGCGCCCCGACCTGGGCGCACGAGCCCACCAGCACGTGGGAGTCGATCATCGTGTCCGCCCCTATCCAGGCGCCCACGTTGACGTACGACGGCGGCATCACGACAACGCCCGGCTCGAGATGCGCGCCGGCGCGGATCGACGTCCCGCCGGGCACGATCCGCCACGGTCGTCCGGCCGCCGCCGCCGCGAGCGCGTCCCGCGAACCGGACACGTCCTTCGGCGGCAAACCGACCCGGTCCACGAACCCGAACGTCTCGTCGGCGGACCACGCCCGCGTCGTGCGGTCCGCGAAGAGCGCGAGGATCGCGGCCCGCGCCTCGGGGTGGAGCTCCCACCCATCCGGAGCCCCCGGGCCGGGCGCGGCCGCCCGGAGCCGGCCCGCCTCGAGGGCCGCGATGACCTGGTCCGCGGTCGGCGTCGCTGGGTCGGGCGTTCGAGGGTTCGCCCGCGCCATGTCCGTGCTCACGCCGCTCCTTCGACCGTGATCGCCGCGTCCGGCACTGCCCGGCCGGCGGGAAGCTCCAGCAGCCCGAGCGAGCGGAGCAGCCGCCCCAGGCTCGCGCGAGCGTCGTCGTCGAGCGAGAGGAGCGGGCGCCGCACCGCGTCGGACGCCAGCCCCATCAGGGAGAGCGCGGCCTTCACCGGGACCGGGTTCGGGGCGCCCCGGAAGTTCGCCAGCATGAGCGGCAGCCAGCGTTCGTGGATCCGCCGGGCGTGCTCCCAGTCGCCCGCTGCGGCGGCCGCGCACAACGCGACCATCTCGCCCGGGATCTCGTTCGACGCCACCGAGATGACGCCATTCCCACCGAGCGCCAGGATCGGCAGCGTCCAGGCGTCATCGCCCGCGAGGACGGCCACGTCCCGCGGCCGCTCGCGGCAGATCCGGGCGATCTGCTCCAGGTTCCCGGACGCTTCCTTGACGGCCACGATCCGCGGATGCGCCGCCAGCCGCAGGAACGTGTCGGCCTCGACGTTCGTGCCGGTACGCGACGGCACGTTGTAGACGACGACAGGCAGGCCGCCCTCGTCCGCGACGGCCCGGAAGTGGCTCTCCAGCATCCGCTGGTCCGGCCGGTTGTAGTAGGGCGCCACCACGAGGGCCGCGTCCGCGCCCAGCTCGGCCGCCCGACGGGTCGCCCGGATGGTCGCGTCGGTGTCGTTCGTGCCGGTGCCGGCGACGATCGTGACGCGGCGCCGCGACGGGCGGGTTGCCGCCACCTCCACGGTGATCTCGATGAGCCGTTCGCGCTCGGTCTGGCTCAGGGTGGGTGCCTCGCCGGTGGTCCCGCACGGGACCAGGCCGTCGATCCCCGAGAGGACCTGCCAGCTCACGAGGCGACGGAAGGCGGCCTCGTCGAGCGCCCCATCGGGTGTGAACGGCGTGACGAGCGCGGTGAGCGCGCCCCTGAGGGCGGGACGGGCGCGGCCGGGAGTGCGGGTGATCGGGGTCATCTGACGTTCCTTTCGGGTCATCGGGGGGTAGGGGGGTCGGGATGGGTCGCGGCTACTGGTTCGCAGCGGCCACCTCCGCGCGATCCCCGCCGCCCAGGACGGCCTCGAACGGGTGCAGGCCGGCCGGCCGGGGTTCGGCCAGGAGCCAGTCGGCAGCTGCCACCACGCCCGAGGCGCACGCGCTCCGGTCCCGGGCGGTCAGCGTCAGCTCGATCGTCTCGCCCGGCCCGTCGAAGCCGACCAGGTGACGGCCCGGGTTCGTGCCCGCCCGCACCGCGACGACCTCGAGCGTGCCCGACTCCGCAGGGCCGTCCGGGGGCGAGGAGACGCGCTGCAGCGACGGGTCGGCCGCCAGGATCCGCCGGGCGAGGTCGCGCGCCGTGCCGGACGGCCGGTCGGCCTTTCCGTGCCGGTGCCACTCCACGACGTATGGCTCGTATCCCGGCAGCCGCGAAGCCTGGCGCGCGGCCATCTCGACGAGCTGCCCGAAGACGAGCGCGCCGGGACTGAAGTTGGACGCGGCCACGGCAGCGGCGCCCTGCGCCCGCAGCAGCTCGGCGACGTCGCGCCGGTCGGCCTCCCACGCGGTCGTGGCGATGGCGAACCGGCGCACGCCTCCGTCGATGGCCGCCCCGACGTTGGCGAGCACCGCCTCGCCGCGCGACGCGTCGACGACGACGTCGACCCCGGCGAACGTGCCGGGACCGTGCGCGCCGGTGACCGGTCGCCCCACGACCCGGACGGCCACGCCGTGCGCCGCCAGGGCGTCGGCGACCGCCCGTCCGAACGGGCCGTCGCCCAGGATCGCTGCCTGCATCGTGGTGTCCTCCGCGTCGATTGATGTGACGCGGGGTCCGTCGAGGGTGAGAGGGCCGGATCGCCGTCGGGCGAATCAAAAGGACCGCGGTCACCATCGGTGTCCGCGGTCCTCGGAGCCTCCGTTCCCTGGAGGCCCCCGGTCGTCGTCTGCGCGCGCCGTCAGAGCCCCAGGGCCCGTGCCTCCCGGCAGGGCCGCCAGAGCTTCTTCTTCGCCTCGGACGAGAAGATGGGCCAGCGCATGGCGCGGACCATACCCGGCCCGGCAGATTCGCGCAACAGCAATCTGGCGCCGTTCGGGCCGTGCACACCCGGGGCCGTGCACACCCGGCGTCCCGCGCCGGGTATCGTCTACACCGCGTGGGCCCGTAGCTCAGCGGCAGAGCGAGGGACTTTTAATCCCTGCGTCCTGGGTTCGAATCCCAGCGGGCTCACCAAGATTCACGCACGAACCGGCCGGCGGACCACCGTCCGGGGGCTCTCGCAGGCCCTTGTACGACCCGCTGTACCAGCCGCTGAACCGACTCACCTCCCGGTGGACTCGTCCAGGATCGCCGTCATGCGGTCGGCCGTGCTCTCGGCCATCGCCCGCGTGAAGTGTCCGTAGGTGTTCGCCGTCGTCGCGATACTGGCGTGCCCGAGCCCCGGCTGACCTCGAAGACGTCAGCGCCGGCCTCGAGCTGCAGCGTCGCGAAGGCGTGCCGCAGAGCGGCCCCGGGTCGTCTCGCCCCGCGACCGGGAACTGGAGAAAGCGATCACACAGGCGGCGGCGGGCACGGCGTCAATGGTCGTCCCATTCACGTTCGACCCTGCGCTCGACAAGATCGGGACGGTAAAGGCAGCCGCGAAGAGGATCGTCAGGGCCATGGGGGTGCCCGTGAACGTCGGCGTCAATGCCGCGCTGTACCCCAATCGATCCTGTTGAGTAGGGGTGTCTTGAGCAACCGGGGCCGCCGGTCGAAGTAGCGGGCGAAGACCGGCGGAAACCGCTTCCCCTCGGCGAGGTAATTCGCCCGTACGCGGGAAGCCCTGCCACGCGGTCCATGCCCACGGCCGCCCAAGACCGCGCTGGGCCAATGGCGAGACCCACCCACCGGGCTGGGCG
>Ga0097691_1002143_pt1 | contig 13609 bp, 13 predicted proteins | sample NGESurdeep072012_8_FD_72858 | JGI IMG/M metagenome (GOLD analysis project Ga0097691, IMG submission 72858) | Arctic peat soil microbial communities from Barrow, Alaska - NGEE Surface sample 210-1 deep-072012 | ecosystem: Environmental > Terrestrial > Soil > Wetlands > Peat ...
AAAGACCATCTGGGGCGCGCCGAAGCCTCGCATGGCGCCGGCCAGTGTGTTGTTGGTGTAGACGATTCGTCCGTGGACTGCGACATTGGGAAACTGGTACGGCCCCACGAGCGACAGGAAGGCGCGCACCATAATTCCCGGACCCGCCGACGCATAGGCGCCTGTGTCACCCAACGCTTCCGCGACAAATGCGGTGAGCCGGCCATCCCGCGTCACGCCGGTTCTGCAGCGTACTTTGAAAGGGTGTCTCTTGGTGGTGGAAGCAAAGGATTCGGCGCGGCTGTAGACGATCTTTACAGGCTGCCCGGTCTTCAGGACGAGCAGAGCCGCGACACACTCGCAGGAGATATCGGTCTTCGCGCCGAAGGCACCGCCGACGACGGTGGGCAGAATGCGCACCTGCTCCGGCGGCAGGCCCATCGTCTCGCACACTGCCCGGCGGTGCAGGTGAGAGTATTGCGTGGCCGATCGCACCACCAAGCGTCCTTGATCGTCGCGGTACGCCAACACCGCCTCGGGCTCAAGGTAAGCATGCTCGACAAATGGCGTCGAGTAGGTCTCGTCCACCACCAGGTCTGCCTGCGCCAGGCCCGCTTCCGCATTGCCCCAGCCGATCTTTCTTTCAGCCAGCAGGTTCCCGTCGTCGTGAATAAGAGGCGCACCCTCCTTCAGGGCGTCAGCCGGATCTACGATCGCCGGGAGAGGCCGGTAGCTCACACGAATCAGCGACAGCGCCTGGGCTGCTTTCTCCGGTGATGTTGCCGCGACGGCAGCCACCGCATCGCCGATCTGGCGGACGCGACCGTCTGCCAATACCCGTTGATCTTTCTTTGCACGCCCGAAGCGATTGAGTCCGGGTACATCCTTGGCCGTTACCACGGCCACCACACCTGGCAGGGCGCGGGCCTCGCTATCATCGATTTGAAGAATGTCGGCATGAGGATGAGGGCTGCGAAGAACTGCTCCATGGACCATGCCGGGCATAGTGAGATCCGCGGCATAGAGCGCAGTTCCGAGCACCTTGTCTCGCGCATCAGCCCGTCGGTGCTGTTGTGCGCTTGCCCCGCCTTCCGCCTGCGGCGACCGGACGCTACGGCCAAGCTCCGCGGCACGGGCGATCGCATCCAGAATGCTCACATAGCCGGTGCAGCGGCACAGGTTGTTCTTCAGGGCCTTCGCAATTTCCTCCCGGGTAGGAGCCGGATTGCGGTCCAACAGGGCCTTGGCCGCCATGATTGTTCCCGGCGTGCAGAAACCGCACTGGACGGCGTCGGCCTCGATGAAAGCTTCCTGCAAGGGGTGAAGTCGCTCGGAAGTCCCGAGTCCCTCGATGGTAAGAATATCCTTGCCTTTGACATGTTCAACTGGGACACGGCAGGCACGAGCCGCGACGCCATTCACGGTGACCGTGCAGGTGCCGCAGGCGCCGTCGTCGCACCCCAGCTTGGTGCCGGTGAGGCCAAGCTCGTCACGCAACACCGCCAGGAGGGTCTGCCGAGGCTTCACCAACAACTGATGCTCTTTGCCGTTGACCTTCAAGATCAAAGGTACCTTGATAATCTCTTGTTGCATCGTGTTCCCTTTTTTTGTTCGATCCTGATATCTGTACGATCTTCTTCGATCGCCCGCACGCCACAGCCGGAAGCATCGGTCCTGCTCGCCGCTCAAGGCCGCGGATGAATTGTACTCCGCAATTGCTCACTCAACCTTGACCTTCGCCTCCTTCACCACTTTGGCCCATTTCTCGACATCGCGCTTGAGCACGGCCTGAAACACCTCGGGCGGGCTGTCGTCGATATCGAAGCCTTCGGAAGCGAGCCGTTCCTTCATGTCCGGCAGCTTGGTGGCTTTGCGGATTTCCGTGTTCCAGCGCGCGACGATATTCTTTGGCAGGCCTTTGGGTCCCAACACGCCGTACCACAGCACCACCTCATAGCCCGGTACACCGGCTTCGGCGACCGTTGGAAGGTCGGGTAGCGCGGCCGAACGCTTGGTGGTAGTGACCGCGATGGCGCGCAGGCGGTTGCCGTACACGAGCGGGATCGTCGACGGCGCGCTGCCGAAAATCAACTGGATATGGCCGCCGAGCAGGTCGTTCAGCGCCGGGCCGGTGCCTTTGTAGGGAATATGCGTGAGCTCGATTCCGGCCATGGCGGCAAACAGCACCGTGCCGAGATGAATTCCGCTGCCGCTGCCGGCCGACGCATAATTGAGCTTGCCGGGTTGCGCCTTGGCGAGCGCGATCAGCTCCCGCACATTGCGCGCGGGCAGCGATGGGTGCACCAGGATGACCAGCGGGCTGGTGGCGATGAGGCCTACCGGCGCGAAGTCCTTGCGCGGGTCGTAGCCCGCATTCGGATAAAGCGTCGGATCGATGGCGAGCGTTCCGGTGCCGCCAAGCCCGAGCGTATAGCCGTCGGGGGCGGCCTTGGCGACTTGCCGTGTCGCGATCGAGCCGCCGGCGCCACCGCGGTTCTCGATCACGATCTGCTGGCCGAGCGTCTTGCTCATGCGGTCGGCGACCACGCGCGCCATCGCATCGTTGCCGCCGCCGGCCGAATAGGGAACGACGAGCGTGATCGGCCGCGTCGGATAGTCCTGCGCCGTTGCCGGCTGCGGCGTGACAAAAGACGTGACCAGCGCCGCCGCCAGGAACCGGATTTTTGCGAACAGCCTCACCTTCGACATGGCGGTCGCCTCCTCACTCAGCCTTGGCGCCCGAGGCTTTCACCACCTTCGACCATTGCGCTTCCTCGCGCTCGATGTCGGCGCCGTACTGCTCCGGCGTGCTCGGCAGCGGCTCGGCACCCTCGATGGCGAGCCGTTTGCGCACCTCGTCGTTGGTAAGCGCGGCGTTGAGCTCCTTGTTGAGCCGGTCGATGATGGCGCGCGGCGTGCCCGCCGGGGCGACCAGGCCATAGCGCAGCACCGCCTCGAAGCCGGGCAGGCCCTGCTCGGCGACCGTCGGCACATCCGGCAACAGACTCGAGCGGACCGCGCTCGTTACTGCGAGCATGCGCAGGCGTCCCGCCTTGGCATTCTCGTGCGTGGCCGGGATCGGAGCGAAAGCCATGGGAATATGTCCGCCTAGGAGATCGGTGACGGCCGGGCCGGTCCCCTTGTACGGAATGTGGGTGAGCTTAATGCCGGCAATGGCGGCAAAATATTCGCCGCAGACATGGCTGACCGTGCCGATGCCGGCCGAGCCGTAATTGACCTTGCCGGGATTGGCCTTGGCGTAGGCGATCAGTTCGGCCACCGAATGGACCGGAAAGGACGGGTGCACCACCAAGGTGTTCGGCGCCGTGCCGATCCGGCCGATCGGCGCGAAGTCCTTGGTCGGATCGTAGCCGACATTGGGATAGAGGCTCGGTCCGATGCCGAGCGTGCCGGTATAGCCCAGCACGATGGTATAGCCGTCCGGACTGCTTCTTGCGACCGCGCGCGTGGCGACCGTGCCGCCAGCGCCGCCGCGATTGTCGATGACGATCGACTGGCCGAGCGTCGCGCTCATCTTGTCGGCGATGATGCGCGCCACGATGGTGGTGCTACCGCCGGGCGGGAAGGGAACGACCAATGTGATCGGATGCCCCGGGTAGTTTTCGGCCGCCGCCGGCCCGCCGCACGCGGCCATGACGGCCAGAACGGCGAAATACACAGCCTTCCACCTCGACATTTGGCGTCCTCCCACTTTTTGTCGTCGGCAATATTTTCTTGTTTGCCGTCGTTTATGCCGTAGGCCTCCAATAGAAAGGCCGATTACTGTCCTCCATTCGCCGTGATAAATAAAGCCGCCATCGAGGTTCTATTTCTACAATTGGCACGGAACAGACGGAAGCGGGTGAGCCCTTACAGTTGCCGGTGTATGAGTACACGGCTCCTTCTTACACTGACCGCACATGATGTCGTAGGCTCATGAACGTTAATCACTCGGGCCGGGGGCAAAGCATGCCAACAGCGAAAATCTATCTCCCAAAGCAATGGACCGACTGGACAACCTGGCTTCTTGGCATCTGGTTATGTCTGTCGCCATGGACGCTTTTCTTCGAATTCGAAGCGCCGGCAATGCGAAACGCCGTGCTGCTCGGAGTTCTAATAATTTTGATCGAATTGGTCGAATTATCGATTTTTCGCGCGTGGGAGGAATGGATCAATGTCGCCGTTGGAGCATGGCTCATTGCGTCAACGTGGGTGTTGGGCATTGCGACACCAACAGCGAGGATAAATTTTGTACTCGTTGGTGTGCTGGTAGCAGCACTAGCTCTGTATGAGTTGCGGAACATGCGCCAAAATGCGGAAACGCAGCCATAATTTGCCCGCCTTGAAGGTTTGATCCGTATCAAACCTCCCCCGCGGTCGATCCTGTATCCTGGCGGCGGAATTTGCCGAAGGTGCAAGATGGAATGGGAGCGTATCCGAAAGCGCCCTGAGGATTACGTCGGCACCAATCTTCTGGATTACGACGAGTACGCCAAGGCGTTTTCGTGGGTTCAGGCGCGCGCACTACTTGATGGCCTTCCTGGCGGCGGCCTCAATATTGCCTATGAAGCGGTCGAACGGCACGTAAAGGCCGGGCGAGGCGACAAGCTCGCCCTGCTTGCGACGATCTGAGCGCCAGCCGCAGCGTAGTCCTGGTCGACAATGTCGGCGCCAGCTCCGGCCATCGTCTCGACCGCGACCTGATGCCCCCTGGCAGTCAACTCCTTGATCGTCGCGGGAATAAGACCAACACGATATTCGTCAGCTTTGATTTCCTTCGGAACGCCGATGAACATGGTAGCTTCCCAACTGCGGTCAGCCTTTGATGCAGATCAGCGGCCGGAGCCGTGCCACCCGTCGGGACAGGCCTGCATGTTCGGCCGCGGCCACGACCGCGTCCACGTTCTTGTAGGCGCCGGGTGCCTCTTCGGCGACGCCGCGAGTGGACGGACTCCTGATCAGGATACCTTGTGCTGCAAGATCGTCCATGACCTTGCGCCCGCTCCATTGCTTGAGGGCGGCGTGGCGGGACATCGCGCGGCCGGCGCCGTGACAGGCCGACGAAAACGCCTTCTGCTCACCGGTTGCCTCGCCGACCAGAATATACGAGCCCGTTCCCATGCTGCCGCCGATGAGCACCGGTTGCCCGACGGGACGTAGTGCTTCGGGCAGGCTTTCGTGACCGGGCCCGAAGGCTCGGGTCGCGCCCTTGCGATGAACAAACAGGTCTCGGCGCTTTCCCGCAACGACGTGCGGCTCGACCTTGCACGTGTTGTGCGAGACATCGAACAGCAAGCGCAGGTCATGGTCGGGAAAAAAGTGGTCGAAAATGCGTCGCGCATAGTGGCCGAGGATTTCACGGTTGGCGAGCGCGCAGTTGATCGCCGCCCGCATGGCACCTAGGTAGCGCTGACCGACCTCGGAGTTGATCGGCGCACAGGCGAGTTCGCGGTCGGGCAGCCGGATGCCCGACGCTTCCGCCACCACCACCATCTCCTTGAGGAATTCGGTTCCGATCTGGTGCCCCAGTCCGCGCGAGCCGCAATGGATGGTGACGACAACGTCGTCCTGCTTCAGGCCGAAGACCTCGGCAACCTTTGCATCGAAAATTTCTGCGACGGCCTGAACCTCGAGGTAATGATTACCCGAGCCGAGCGTGCCCATCTCCCGCCGCTGCCGTTCCTTGGCGCGCTCAGAAACGCATTCGGGCTTGGCGCCTACCATCCGGCCTTGTTCCTCAATCCGTTCGAGGTCGCGCGCATCACCCCAGCCGTGCTCAAGCGCCCAGCAGGCGCCTCGGGCGAGCATCGCTTCCATCTCGATGGCATCAAGCGTGATCGTGCCCTTGCTGCCGACGCCAGCTGGGATCTGGCGAAACAGCGAGTCGGCGAGTGATTTTTGGACGGGCAGGATATCGGCGACCGTGAGTCCAGTGAGCATGGTGCGCACGCCACAGGAGATGTCAAAGCCGACGCCGCCCGCCGACACGACGCCGCCCTCATCCGGATCGAAGGCCGCAACGCCGCCGATCGGAAAGCCGTAGCCCCAGTGGGCATCCGGCATGGCGTAGGACGCCTGCACGATTCCGGGCAGCATCGCCACATTTGTCGCCTGTTCGTAGACCTTATCGTCCATGTCACGGATAAGTTTCTCATCGGCGTAGATGATTGCCGGCACGCGCATTGCGCCATAAGGCTCGATGCGCCAGGTCGTATCATCGACACGGGTGAAGCGAGCGGGGTCCATGGCCGATGTCCCTTACACGTCCACGATGCAGGCCGCCGACCAGATTCCGTTGCTGCCCGCGGCGACTTTGAGCGCCGTGTAGGTCGCGCCCTTTGGCTCGCAAGCAGGGGCATGCCGCTCGACATCGACCGGCTCACCCCACAGGATTCCATTGAGCCGCGTGTCTTCGATCTGCACGGCGAAACGACTAAACAACATGCCCCGCACCGCCATCTCGTAGATGATGGCATTGAGCCATTCGACGAAGAGAAGCTCAAGGTCCGGCGCTTCGCAGCGCACCTCGACCGGAACCTTTGGCTCGACCTCGGTATGCGTCACCACCGCAGTCAGCGCTTCCGCTGCGTGCTCAAACGCCTCTGCTGGCGTTGCACCAAATCCTCGCACGCCGACGTCCGCATCATGCGGGAAATGCTCCCACCTTGTGCTGCCAGCGACCGTCGCCGCGGATTGGCTCATGCTCGCAGACTATGTTTTCCCAGCAGCTTCACCGTGCTCGTTTGCATAGCCTCACTCCAGTGTGCGTAACGGCAATGCAAACAACGCGCTACATTGACATTTCCGGTTCAGGGCTACGTTCCTTGTTGACCTCGGGGATTTCCGTCATCGTGGCTTCCGTTAGCAACAGGATGCTGGCCACTGACACGGCGTTTTCGAGGGCAATGCGAACGACCTTGGTCGGATCGATGATCCCGGCCTCGATCAGATCGACGTATTCCTTGCGGCTAGCATCGAAACCTTCATTACCGTTCCCGCTCAACATGCGAGCGACCACGACGCCGCCATCCACGGCAGAATTCTCCGCGATCTGACGTGCAGGCGCTTCGAGCGCCCGCTTTAGAATCTGAATACCCGTCTTCTCGTCGCCTTCGCATTTGGCCTCTTCCTCCGCTAGCGACTTGACGCAACGCAGTAATGCCAACCCGCCGCCGGGGACGATTCCCTCAGCGACTGCGGCCTTGGTGGCGCTGATGGCGTCGTCAAGCGCCTCCTTTTTCGACTTCATCTCGGATTCGGCAGGCGCGCCAACACGAATCACGGCGACGCCGCCGGCGAGTTTAGCCAGGCGCTCCTCCAGCTTTTCGTGATCGTAATCGCTCGTGGTCTTTTCGATCTCACGGCGGATCTGTTCGATGCGCCCGTCGATCTGCTTGCGATCGCCCGCACCGCCGATGATCGTAGTATTATCCTTGTCGACGACGATGCGCTTGGCGCGGCCGAGTTGCTCGATCGCCACATTCTCTAATTTAACGCCGAGATCTTCGGAGACGACCTGTCCGCCCGTCAACACCGCAATGTCCTCGAGCATTGCTTTGCGACGATCCCCGAAACCGGGGGCTTTGACCGCGCAGCTCTTGAGTGCGCCGCGAATCTGATTGACGATCAGCGTGGCAAGGGCCTCGCCCTCGACGTCCTCAGCCACGACCAGCAGGGGGCGTGCCGATTTCGCGACCTGCTCCAGCAGTGGAATCAGATCTTTGAGGATGCTGATCTTGCGATCCGAGATGAGGATTAGCGCATCCTCTATGACAGCCTCCATCTTCTCCGGGTTTGTGATGAAATACGGAGAGAGAAAACCGCGGTCGAACTGCATCCCTTCCACGACATCGAGCGCGGTCTCAGTGGTCTTGGATTCCTCGACCGTGATCACGCCCTCGCCACCGACTTTGTCCATGGCATCGGCCACGAGTTCGCCAATGACGGAATCGTTGTGCGCGGAAATGGCGCCGACCTGGGCCTTTTCCTTGCGCGTCTTCACTGGGCGCGACATGGCCCGCAAAGCCTCGATTGCGCGCTTCGCAGCACGATCAAGGCCACGCTTGATGTCGATCGCGCTCGCGCCGGCAACCACGTTGCGTACGCCATCAGCAAATATGGCGTGAGCAAGAATTGTTGCCGTGCTCGTTCCATCGCCGACCATGTCGCCGGTCTTTTCAGCGGCCTGGCGAAGCATGCGGGCGCCGAGATTTTCCTCTGGGTCCTTGAGGTCGAATTCCTTGGCGATGGTGACGCCGTCGTTGCACACGATCGGCGTCCCCCATTTCTTCTCGATCAGCACCGACTTCGATCGTGGCCCTAAGGTTACACGCACCGCATCGGCGAGTTGCGTTGCGCCGCGCAGTACTTTTTCGCGAGCAGCGGAGCGGAATAGGATCTGTTTATGTGCCATTCAAGCTACCTCATTGAAATCTTGCGATCACGATTCAAGGAGCCGACGGGTGACCTCTCAACGTTTTAAAAAGGGTATCAATTAATCCATGCTCGCATTTGACGCATATCAACGTGGGGTAGGTTCATCGGAGATGTTTGCTACAAAAGAGAAGCTTGCCTAACAGGTCGGCCTCGTCTGGGCGGCTGAATAGCTCTGGATTGCGTCTGCAAACGTCGCGGTGGGCGTTTCGGACGAACCGGCTGCGGCGACATCCGGGGCTGGCGATGAGTGTATTGTCTTGGATGAAAGCACGGTGCTTCTCCGCGCATGCCGCGCGCCTGCAAGCTGTCGCACATGGGGGTACATGCGATTTTGAAGGCGGAAGTATGCGCGTGTTTACAATGGGTTAGGCAGGTTATTGTGCCGGCTGAGAATCCAGGGCGCGCCAGCCAGCCAGTCCGGTCTCTGCATACTGCGGCGCTAATCGTCGAACGTAGCGCGCCGTTGGTGGGTTTTCAGCACTTAGTTAGCCCACCGTCTCTGTGTCCCCAAGTCGCGAAAGCAAGAGGCGTTTCCGTCGAAAATCTCCGCGCATTGGCGGCAATGTTCCCAAATTCTGGAGAATGCGTGCAGAGACGCGGTTCGATCAAACTGCGTGATGGGCTCACTATAAGTTTCAAGCGTGGAGCTGTGGCTGCCAGCCATTCTTTCAACAACCCTCCCAAAGTCAGTATTCGCGGCGCGAGGAATTTGTGGGGGCCAAAGTCAGCCGTTTTATATTTTGCGAGGAGTTTTATGCGCTTTACATAATGGGCATTGTGCTGTGCTTGCGTGGGTGATTTAACGAGCTAGCGAACCGCCCGGAGGCTGCCGTGAAATGCGACATGGAGCTGATCCGGGCATTGTTTTTTGTAAAGCTTGAAGGAAATGCCCATGATCGTCGACTTCCAGCACCACTTCACGCCGCGCGAATTTTTTAAGGAGGACCTGGGCGACAAACTGATCGTCACATTCGACGATACTGGCGCGCCGAGTTACACGTCGCACAAATTGCTCTACGATCTCGATGAGCACATTGCGATGATGGATGTGGCCGGCATTGACGCCGCCTTCCTGACGTGCGCTGCCGGTATGTGTGCTGATCTCGAACGGTCAAAATTCATCAATGACAAGGCCAAGCAAGCCGAGCGTGACTACCCGGGCCGTTTCATCGGCGCCGCTCATGCCCATCCGCTGGGCGGCCGGATGCCTTCAAGGAGCTGGCGCGGTGTGCGCACGAGCTTGGTTTCCCGGGCGTCGTAATCACTTCGGAGACCGACGGTCTATTCCTTGATGCCCCGGAATTCGAACCGTTTTGGACGGAAGCCGAAAAACTTGGCCTGTTTGTTTTCGTTCATCCGGCGCTGAAGCTGATTTTCCCGCAACAATATAATGCCTACGATACGGCGCGGTCGGTCGGGCGGGAATTTTCGCTGATCATGGCCACGATTCGTCTTATCAATAGCGGCGTTTTCGACCGCCATCCGTCACTCATTGTGCAGATGGCTCACTTCGGCGGCGGTATCGCTTCGATGCTCGGCCGCATCCGCAGTTATCAGGACAAGGATTTCTGGGGCTTGCGCGGCAACGCCAAACATGGCCGCACATCCGAGAAGGATTTCGATTATTACCTGCAGAAGAACTTTATGTTCGACACGGCTGGCTTCTGCGGCGCGATCGGCTGCGTAAAAACGGCATTGGTGGAGATCCCGGCCGAGCGTCTGGTCTTCGCCACCGACTATCCGCAGGAAATTCGCGGACGCGAAGCGGTGCGTGATTTTGTCAACGATATCCGCAAACTCGGACCTGTCGGTGAGAAAATTCTGTCTGGCAATGTCGATGTGCTGCTGAAAGGACGTTACACGCGTCGCGCAGATTAAGTCGCGCGGCCACGCAACTGGCTCTCGTTTAAACCAAAACAAGAAGCTAACGTCCCGCATCACGTGGTGTCGAGACGAAGAAAGCCAGCATCAAGGGAGGATGGAGAATGTTCAAATCTATTTTTGCATTTGCGGCGCTTATGATTCTGGCTTCCGTTGCTGCTCATGCGCAGGACTGGCCTGCCAAACAACCGATCCACGTGATTGTCCCGCTCACCGCCGGCAGCGGGACCGACACAACTGCGCGTCTCGTCACTGATAAAATGGGTCAACAGCTCAATCAGACCATGGTTATCGAAAACCGTTCGGGCGCGGCGACGGCGATCGGCACTACGGCGGTCGCCAAATCCCCTGGAGATGGCTACACATTGCTGGTCACTTCCTCGGCGCTGACCATCATACCGGCTTTGCAGAACTTGCCTTACGATATCAATCACGATTTGAAATCGATCATTCCGCTTGGCAATGTCACCAATGTCCTGGTCGCTACTGGCGGCAAGTTCAAAGATATCAACGATCTCATCGAGGCCGCCAAGAAGAAGTCTGACGGTTTGAGCTATGTCTCAGTCGGCTTGGGCAGCACGGCACAGCTCACCGCGGAACGTCTCGGACGCACGGTAGGCTTTAAGGCTCTGCCTGTTCCGTTCAAGGGATCGCCCGAAGGGCTTCAGGAAGTGGTCGCCGGACGTGTCGATTTTTACTTTTGTCCGCTGCTGCCTGCGCTGTCATTGATCCAGCAGGGCAAAGTCGATGCGTTGGCCGTGAGCAGTTCGCGCCGGTCTTCCCTGCTGCCCAACGTTCCGACTGTTGCGGAAGCGGGTTTCCCGGCCGCCACGTACGACTTCTGGAGCGGCATGTTTGCGCCGGGTGACACACCCGACAGCATTGTCGACAGATTGCATGCGGAAGCCAAGGCGGCGTTGGAATTGCCGGAGATCAAGGCGCGTTTCGCAAAAATGGGGCAGGAGCCGATGCCGATGATGCGGAAGGAATTCTCCGACTTTGTTCGCAATGACCTCGCGCGCAATGCCGAGTTGATCAAGGCTGCCAATCTCGCACCCAAACAATAAGGATGCGGCGCGCGCGAAGATGACTGTGTGTACAGAAGACTTCGTCTGGCGATGATTTTGATATTGGCAGGTAAAAATCCCTGTTCCTGCGCCAGAATTCGCTGCTCCGCCGAAATAATTCCCTGTTTCGTTGAGTCGGGAATTTGCTTCTACCATGATCGGGTGCCGCCCCATTCTTTGTCGCTCGTTACGTCGCAAAGCGTGAGAAAAACATTCGGCCCAGGATCGATTGGCGGTTTGACTTCGGTCAACGCACGTCGGCGCCATCCGGGCGAAAGATACTCTTTGGACGCATTGCGGGTCGGATATTTGGCCACCTGAGCGGGACCGGTCCGAGCATGGCGCCGCGGCCAAAATCCAATTGAATCGTTCTGCGTCGTCATCGAAGAGGTTCGAATGTACGCACCTGCCGCTGTGAAAATAGACCCGCGATTTCCAATCCCGGACAGCATGAAGGCCTGGGTGCTCGGTGATCCGGGGCAGTTGATCCTGAAATCGAAACCGGTACCCGTGCCGGCCAAGGCCGAGGTGCTGATCCGCATCGACGCCGTGGCGATTTGCGCCACCGATCTCGACAATATTTACCACGGCCCGCCGGCGCTGATCGAAGGCGGGCTGCCGTTCAACAAGAACTGGACGCCCGGCCACGAATACATGGGAACGGTGGTCGCGCTCGGGCCCGGTGTCGACGAGTTCGCCATCGGCCAGCGGGTGGCCTGCGAAATTCACGCCGGCTGCGGGCAATGCAAGCGCTGCCGCCAAGGCATGTACACCTCATGCCATAACTACGGCATGAATTACGGAGCGGTCGACAAAGGCCACCGCGCCAATGGATTTACCACCGACGGCGGCTTCTGCGAGTACCAGGTCAACCATATCAACACTTTGGTCGGCCTCGCCGATGACATGTCCGACGAGGTCGGAGCGCTCGTCGTCACCGCCGGCACGGCGATGTATGCATTGACCGAGCTCGGCGGTCTGGTCGCCGGCGAGAGCGTGGCGGTGATCGGCCCAGGTCCGATCGGCTTGCTGGTGACGGCGGTCGCCAAGGCGCTCGGCGCCTCGCCGGTCATCCTCACCGGATTGACCGACGATCGCCTCAAGATCGGGCGCGAACTCGGTGCTGATCACATCGTCAATGTCACCAATCTAGATTCCGTCGAAGCGGTGCATCGCCTGAACGGCGGCAAGGGCGTCGATTATGCGATTGAATGTTCGGCGGCGCCGAATGCGGTGAACATGGCGGTCCACATGGTCAATCGCGGCGGCAAGGTCTGTCTCGCCGCCTTCATGCACGAACAGGTGCCGGTCGATATCGCGCATGTCGTTCGCAACAACATCTATCTGTACGGCATCCGCGGCGAGGGCAAGAGCGCAACCCACCGCGCCGAAGCCTTGATGCGGCAAAAACGTTTCGACGCTGGCAAGATCCACACCCATACCTTCGCGCTGGAGGACCTGCCGACGGCCATCAGTTACGCCAAGAATCACACCGACAATGCGATCAAAGTGGTGGTCAAGGCGCGCGGCGCCGCCAGAAAAAGCGTGGCTGCGGAGTAGTCGCGGATCAGTTCGCGGCCGCCGCCGGCCGAGGGCTGCCATTCGATATCGCTTCGCGTATATTCGCCCATCCGGGAACAGGGAACGAGGGAACAAAAGTGTCAGTAACAGCACGCGTGATCGCAGGCGCTATCGCGCTTGCAGCGATGACAGGTTTTGCGAATGCTCAGCTTTCGCCGCAGTGGGAGAGCTGCACGGGAAATCCAGGAATCGATTGGGAGCAGCAGATCAATAGCTGCACTGCGCTGATCCAGTCGGGTAATGAAGCGAAGGAAAACCTCGCCGTCGCCTTCTACAACCGCGGACTCGCGTATGAAAGCAAGGGCGACTACGCGCGCGCCATCGCCGACTACAGTGACGCGATCCGGCTCGATCCGAACGACGCCGAGGCTTTCTTCTATCGGGGTCTCGACAAGGAGAGAATGGGAGACAAGGCCGGCGCCGAGGCCGATATGGCGGCGGCCAAACGCATCAACCCGAACATCGGTAAATAACCGTAAGTGCGCGTTGCAACACACGGCGCCTTCATCAGCGAAAACGTTGCTCGGGTCGCGACGTCGGCGTTTGTGAAGGTTTTCGGATGCCGGCTGATGACGGACGGCGCCGCTAACTCCGCGGTTGGGGGCCGGCGTTCGAAAACCTCCAAGGGAGGAAATCGCGGGAATGGATACGTGAGGCGGTTCCGC
>Ga0097691_1002144_pt1 | contig 13606 bp, 11 predicted proteins | sample NGESurdeep072012_8_FD_72858 | JGI IMG/M metagenome (GOLD analysis project Ga0097691, IMG submission 72858) | Arctic peat soil microbial communities from Barrow, Alaska - NGEE Surface sample 210-1 deep-072012 | ecosystem: Environmental > Terrestrial > Soil > Wetlands > Peat ...
TTACGCCGATTCTTCCGCCGTCATAGACTCAATTTGCCCCAGCATCTTTTCTACTCTGGTTCGTACCTCTTCGCGCTCCTTGCGCAGAGCAACGAGTTCGGCGCGCATGGTGTCGAACTCTTCCTCGCGCTCGTTCAACTGCTCGCGCAGTCGTGCGGCGGAGCGCTCGGCAGTGGCCTTGGCTTCGCGAGCGACCTTCAGAAGCTCGATGGTGCGAAGAACTTTTTCCTCAAGCGATTGGAAATCAGCGGAGGAGACGGTGGCTATTTCAACTGCATTGGACGGCATAACGATCGACGTACCTCGAAAAGTAGATGATTGTGCGCAGTATATCGCAGGCCCCTGTGCATCGTGACACGCGGTTTGGCGTTTACCCCGAGAATTCGCGTGAGGTACCGCGGAATGCAACAGCTACAGTGCGACTGGAAGCTTACCGGAGGGCTCAATTGCGGCTGCGTCGTAAAGGAGTACGCCTTCAGAGCTTGCCGCGAGCGTAGTCGAAGGGTGCCGTAAAGCGTTTTTATTTTCGCTTACTTGTGGGGGTTTCAGGGTGTACCCGAGAACTAAGTCCGGGTTGCGACGGCGGTACAGACTACTAGAAAACCAGCCCTGCAGGGGCGGAACAGGTGTTAGCCCCGGGCGTGAGCCCGGGGCTAAAGTGGCTAACTGGTTCGAGCCGCGTAGCGGCGGCACGGGTTTTCACTCACGCTTCAGTCCGCCAGGGACAACTGTGGAGGACTTTTTCACCAACGGCTTGGGTGATGCCGTATAGAATCGAAGCGAATTCCCCATGCCGATCAAACAGCACTACTCTTCCGAAGAACTCATCGCCGAACTCGAACGCCAGGCCGCGCAAGCGCAGGCATTGGCCAGCGGACTGAACCAGGAGTCGCTCAACTGGCAGCCCAATGGCGGAAAGTCGTGGAGTGTTGCGCAATGCCTTGACCACCTCGTCATCATGAACGCCATCTACGTGAAGGCGTTGCAGGCGGGGGTCGAGAACAACCGCGATCAACTGGAGCCGCGCAAGAACCCCATTCAGCCATCAGGATGGTTCACCCGCTTCTTCATCGGCTTCGAGGAGCCGCCACCGAAACTGAAGCTTCCGGCGCCCAAGAAAATTGCTCCGCCATCGCAGCTCACCAGCGCAATCCTCGCGGACTTTCAAGCAGTGCAGAACCAGCTCGTGGAGTTCGTCCGCCAATGGGGCGAGACCGACCTCGGCGACCTGCGCGTAAAAGACCCGCTCTTTCCGTTGCACCTCACCGCCGATACAGAACTACTGATCGTCGCCGCCCACAACCGGCGGCATCTGTGGCAGGCGGAGCAGGTGAAGAACAATGCGGGGTTCCCGAAGGTTGGATAACGACTAGCTCGGTTGGCTGAACCGAAGACGCGTCTTACCACAAAGGCACGGAGACACAGAGAAGCTCAGGCTTGGAATCAGATCACATCGCGCGAAGCGTTAGGCCTGCCGACGTCGCTTCACAAGTGCGCGCCCGGATGTAGAAGACGAAATCCTCGGTGTCTCTGTGCCTCTGTGGTGAAGTGTTTTGCCTAGCTGCGCAAAACCCCGCCCAGCGATTCCAGCGCCTTCACGATCTGCGCCGACCACTGTGCTACCTCATCGTCGCGCAGGGTGCGATCCTTCGATTGGAACTCGGCATGAAGCAGCGTCGAGTACTTCCCTGCACCTACTTTTTCGCCGCGATAAATCTCAGCCGGCAGGAACGATTGCAATTCCGCGATACCCAGACCAACGACGGCCACGCGGATGCGCTCAAACGTAACCGCGTCGTCGAAGAAGAACGAGAAGTCGCGACCGACTGCAGGGAACTTCGAGATGCGCTGGTACTTGGGCTCGCGCAACGGATGACGGTACAAGCGATCGAGCAACACTTCGGCGAGGAAGACGTCCTGGCGCAATTTGCGCGCGGTCGCAACCTCGGGATGCAACTGTCCGAAGCGCGCCACGGTCTCGCCATCCAGCACGGCCCGCGCCGAGCGACCGGGATGGAAGTACGCCGGCACAGTGGTATCGAAATAGAGCGAGCTATGCTGAAAGCCCGCCAGCAATTGCTCAAGGTCTCCCTTGAGATGAAAGAACGTGACTGGCTGCGCCTCGCCGTGCAGACTCAACGGCGTCAGGTTGCCGGTGGCTGCGAAAGCCAAACGGCGGCGTTCGTCGTGGCGGTCGCCCAGCTTTTCGAACACCTCTCCCGCCTCGAACAGCCGCACGTCGCTCGTGCCACGATTCAGGTTGTAGCCGATCATGTTGAGCAGGCCGGGTACCAGCGAGTTGCGCATGTAGCCCGCCTCCTCGCTTAGCGGATTGGCCAGCGCCAGCGGCTCACCATTGCCGAAGATCTTCGCATCCGGCTCAGAGATGAACGTCAGCGAGATCGCTTCGTCGTAGCCCAGAGCCAGCATTGTCTGGCGCACCTGCGCGTTCTTCGCCTCGTCAGGCAACGCAATTACTGCACCAGTAAATGCGGGCAGCGTGTTGGGAAACTTGTTGTAGCCGTAAATACGCGCCAACTCTTCGAGAACATCGATCTCGCGCTCCACATCGAGACGCCAGGTGGGGATGGTCACGCTGAAGTCGCCGCCCTCGGGAGCGACTCCGAATCCAAGATGACCCAGGATGCGCTCGATCTCCGCAACCTCGATGTCGATGCCGAGAATTCGCCTAACCTCGGAGCGACGCAGCATGATCGGCTGGCGCTCAACTTTGCGGGCGACGGTGTCGATGCACTCACCGATGAGTTCGCCACCAGCGGTCTCGACAATCAACTCGGCCACGCGATCGCAGGCCACGGGTGTGATGCCCCAATCTGCGCCGCGCTCGAACCTATGCGAGGCGTCGGTGTGCATGCCGTGACGCTTGGCCATGTTGCGGATTATGGCCGGATCGAACCACGCTGACTCGATCAGCACGTTGGTCGTCTTCTCGGTGATCATCGAGTCAAATCCGCCCATCACACCAGCCAGCGCCACCGGCTTCTCCGTGTCGGCAATGACCAGGTCGTCGGCAGTAAGCGTGTGGCCAACACCGTCGAGCGTCTTCAGAAATTCGCCATCACGGGCGCGGCGCACGATGATCTTGCCGCCTTCCAGCAGGTCGAGATCGAAGGCGTGCGTGGGGTGTCCGAGCTCGTTGATCGCGTAGTTGGTGGCGTCGGCCGCGTTGTTGATGGCACGCGAACCCAACAGTTCCAGCCTCTTGACGATATGCTCGGGTGACGGACCAATCCTTACTCCGCGAATGATTTGCGCCGTATATCGCGCGCAACCCTCTGCGTCTTCGATAACAATCGGAAAATCCCCTCCCGTTGTCATCCTGAGCGAAGCGACCGCCGCTTCACCCGATGTTGTCATCCTGAGCGGAGGCGGCGCGTCTTTCGCCGCCGAAGTCGAAGAGCCTGCCCTGAGCTTGTTGAAGGAACCCCTACCCGGCGTTGGCAGTTTGGGCTCGAACGGTTTCAGCTCGACGCCGTAGATGGCCGCGGCCTCGCGAGCCACGCCGTAGTGGTTCATGGCATCCACGCGGTTGGTGGTCAGGTCCATCTCGAAGATGGTCGCGCCGTTCTCTTCGGCAACGGATTCGACGGCGATTCCAGCGGAGGTCAGGTCTTCGGCGAGTTGGCGATCGTCGGAAGCGATGTTGACGAACTCACGCAGCCATGCGGGAAGGATTCTCATGCGAACTGCTCCAAAAACCGCACGTCGCCCTCGTAGAACAGCTGGATCTCTTCGACGCCGTACTTCAGCATGGCGATGCGCTCCACGCCCATGCCGAAGGCGAAGCCGCTGACCTTCGACGAATCGTAGCCGTTGTGCTTCACGAACTCGAAGACGTTGGGATCGACCATGCCGCAGCCCAGCAGCTCGATCCAACCGCTGAACTTGCACTTCCGGCAACCCTTGCCGCCGCAGAAAATGCAGCTCACCTGCATGTCGGCGCTCGGCTCGGTGAAGGGGAAGAACGACGGATAGAAGCGCGTCTTCACCGACGAGCCGAACAGCGCTTTCGTGGCGTGATCGAGCGTGCCCTTCAGATCGCAGAACGTAATGTTGGTATCGACCGCCAGTCCCTCGACCTGGTGAAATACCGGCGAGTGCGTGGCGTCGAGCGGATCGTTGCGGTGTACCTTGCCGGGAATCACGATGCGCACCGGCGGTGGCTGCTTCTCCATGGTGCGAATCTGCACCGGCGAAGTGTGGGTACGCAGCAGCAGGCGATCGCGCGCGGCCTTCGACTCCTGCCCGGCGATGAACAGCGTATCCTGCGTATCGCGCGCGGGATGGTTGGGCGGAAAATTCAGCGACTCGAAGTTGTAGTAGTCGGTCTCGACCTCGGGGCCTTCGCCGACCGAGTAACCCATCGACGAAAACACGGCGACGATCTCGTCCATCACGCGCAGCACGGGATGCTTGGTGCCGATGGGACGCTGCACTCCGGGAAGCGTGATGTCGAGGCGCTCGGCGGCGAGCTTCGCATCCGACGAAGAGGCGTGGATCTTTTCGTGAGCCGCCTCGACGGCGGCTTCGGCGCGCGCCTTCAATTCATTGACGCGCTGCCCGACCTCGCGCTTGGCTTCTTTCGGCGCGGCCTTCAGCCAGGTGTCGTTGACCTGGGTGAGCAGGCCGTTCTTGCGCGCCAGCCAGCGATCGCGGAATTCTTTCCAGTCGGAGTCGGAGTGCAGCGCGGCAGTTTCTGCGTCCAACGCTGCACACAAGTCCGCAACCGCGCGATCCAACGCGGCGGGCGAGTAGTCATCGAGTCTGGGAACGGTGTACACGGATGTGTGTCCCTATAGCACAACGGGCGGCCCATAGGCCGCCCATCGCGCGATTACAGATTGTTCCTGGGATGGACGGCTTAGGCAGCGGCAGCTGTGTGCGCGGCTTTCGCCTGCTCACACAGCGCGGTAAATCCAGCAGCGTCCTTCACTGCCAGGTCCGCCAGGATCTTGCGGTCCAACTCGATGCCGGCCTTCTTCAGGCCGTTGATGAACTGGCTGTAGCTGATGCCGTTCAGCTTGGCGGCGGCGCCGATGCGCACGATCCAGATCGACCGGTACTGGCGCTTCTTCTGCTTACGGCCGCTGTAGGCAAACTTCAGTCCGCGCTCGACGGACTCTTTCGCCTGCCGGTAGAGTTTTGATTTTGTCAGGTAATAGCCACTTGCGCGCTCAAGAATCTTCTTGCGGCGGTCGCGGCGCTTGGTACCACGTTTTACGCGAGGCATGCTGCTCCTTTTTGCAAAGCATTAAGCGGCTGGAGGCAAGAAGCTTGGAAAAACCTGCCGGTTGTTCCGAAGTTGGCCCACGCTCGGGTGTCGAATCCGGGGAGCCGGGTGAAACTGTGCCTCTTCACGCGCTGTTGACCGTCGCGAGATTGCCCGCGCCGGTTAGCCGCACTGTGCGGCTAGTAAGGGATCATGCGTGCTACTTTGTGCTGATCGGCCTTGTCGACCATGGAATCGGTGTCGAGATGGCGTTTGCGCTTGGTCGCCTTCGAAGTCAGGATATGGCGTTTAAACGCGTGACCGCGCTTGAACTTGCCCGATGCTGTCTTCTTGAAGCGCTTTGCGGCGCCACTATGTGTCTTCAACTTAGGCATAATCGTCTCTCTATTACAACACAAACACACGTACTCGGCCAATGCTGGGCACACGCAAAACTCAGTTGTCCGGGAAAACCGGGGCTAGCCGACCTGCTCGCCTGTTCCCGCCGGCGCTGGTGCACCGGTGCTCGCCTGTTGCGGCGGCTGCGACTGCTGTGGCGACCGCGGAGCCGCTGGCTTCTCTGCCTTCGGAGCCGTCGACTTCGGCGGCTTAGCTGGAGCCTGCACCTTCGGCGGAGCCAGAATCAAGTGCAGCGTGTTGCCTTCCTGACGCGGCCTGAATTCCACTACGGCCTTGTCGCCGAGGTCCTTGATCAGGCGATCCAGAATGCCGCGTCCCAGGCTCTGCCGTGTCATCTCGCGTCCGCGGAAGAAGATGGTCGCCTTTACCTTGTCGCCCTCGGCAAGGAAGCGCAGCACATGGTTCTTCTTGGTGTCGTAGTCGTGATCGTCCACATTGATGCGGAACTTCACTTCCTTGACCACGATCTGGTGCTGATGCTTCTTGGCCTCGCGTTCGCGTTTTTCCTGCTGGTAGAGATATTTGCCGTAATCCATAATTCGGCAAACCGGCGGTTGCGCCGTGGGCGAGACTTCTACCAGATCCAGGGTTTTTTCTTTGGCGATCTTGAGCGCATCGAAGGGGGTCATGATGCCCAACTGGTTCCCTTCATCGTCGATCACGCGAACTTCGCGGACGCGAATGCGATCGTTGGTGCGGATAAAACGTTTGTCGATACGGCCCTCCGGTAGAACTTACTGTAAGCGAAAGTATAGCACGCTACGCCTCACACTTTGCGGCTGCAGAACACGCGAAATACGCTCGCGGTGCGGGTTTGCGCAAGGAATAACAGAAAGGAAAAGGGCCGCCGTAACAGGCGGCCCACATTGATGTGTAACAGCGCCGAAGCGCGAGAACTAGCGCGACAGGCGGCGGCGTGCGAAGCCCGCGAGTCCGATCAGGCCTGAGCCCAACAGAACCAGCGTACCCGGCTCCGGAGTTCCCAAGTACATCGTGGCGATCGCGAAATCAGCGAGGCCGCTCCCGGCAGTTTCACTAAAAACAACTTTGGTAATACTCGCTCCCGCCGTGTCGAGTGCACCGATGAACATCGCGGTGCCGGGCGCGAAGTTGCTAACGCCACTCTCGGTGACCGATCCCAGCAAGGTGCTTCCGTTAAAGGCCTGCAGCTTGGCGGTAAATGCGCCGAAAATGTTCTGCTGGAAATATGCGCCCACAAAATTGTAGCTGTCGCCGAAGGAAACGGTCAGAGGTCCATGGTTCTGGGTCCAGATCGCGTCTTCACCCACCGCAAAGTTGCCGCACCACGGGCATACAATCGCGCTATTGCTTTGCTGAACAAGTTCGCCCTTGTTGGTGACGGGTAATGCAACCGTCGCGGTAGCAGTGTCCCCTCCGGCCGAAAAACCTAGGAATCCGTGGAGCTGAGTGCCTACTGGAAGTCCTGTCGAACTCCAGTCAACGGTGTTCCCGCCGATCGGGGCGGTCACAAGGATAATGCTAGCCTGTGCAACAGAAAACGCCGCCAGCATAAACATCGCCAGCAGCACAATCATTTTCTTTGAGCTTTTCATGGTTTCCCCTGTCTAATCCGGTTTCAAGCTGCCAGTGTCCGCGGAAGCTGGCTTGCTTCGTCCGCACGGCCTTCCAGTATCTCTCAATATACATCAAATAGGGGTATTCACTTGACGCCACCAACCCCAATAGGTTGTGGTTTGGAGCGCCGAGCCGTTTTAGCAAGAAGCGCGGACCGAAACCCAAGAGCACGTAAACACTAGCGTATACTTGCCCCTTCGGAGACAACCCATTGTCTACAGGCAGCAAGTTCCTAATCGTTACGTGTCAGGATTGTTCTGACGAAATCGTGCTCCACTGGTCCACCCCGCTAAGAACATTTCCGCGTCGAGAATTGTTGCCCACGGGCGTTCTTTATATAGACGTAGCGTGTCATCGCTGCGGGCACGGGTATCGCTACACCGCAGATAATGTCCATGAACGTCTTTATGACACAGCGGACCCAGATCAACTCCCCGGTCAAAAAGTCTGGCTTGGATCGTGGCTACGATGCGATGGCGAAAGTTGCGACTCTCACGTGCTAGTTGAATCAGCAATGCCCGTTGGCTCAACCAGTAATGACGTGAAGCAATTCTTCTCACGATGTACGCTGCACGGTATAACCTGCTACTCAGGTCACGCCCCTGCGCTTCCATTGGAACTGATGTGGGATTCAATATCGGACTCCGAAATATTAGACATTCCCCCTGAATCATTCTTGCTTCATTCGGCAGCGGGAGGCGCGCTTCGAGCGCTTGCTAGCTATGGATTGGGTGTTGCGAAATTTCGGTTGGTAGATGGTAGAAAGCTCAATCGGATAGACAACCGCACGTTTCAGATTCTTGAAACCGGAGAAAAGGTGTCTTGGCGACCCTAGATTTCTGAATCCCTGAATTATGGATTCGCTAATTCTTTTGGGGAACGTACGCAGGCGCACTCGAAATCGGATAACGCAGACGATCTAGAGTTTCCGTCCGCCCTAACGGAAAGAGCATAGAGGTTGCGTCCTCTATGCTCCCAAATCCAGGGTTAAGGGGGTGTGAGGTTATGAGAAACGTATCTCTCAGAATCACACTCACGGTCCACTCGAACGGCACGATGTTTGTGTCAATCGAGTGGCACTAACAGACCTCAGCAGGGATTACGAGCTAGCCACTCCCCCTGCTGGGGAGAATAAATCTTACACAACAATCATACACCCACGGTCAAGCGTTTCGGCTTCGGCCCGCGCTTCGGCTTCCCGGTGCTTGCCCGTTCCTAGCGAAAGCCAAAACCACTACATCTTGGGGTAGGTGGCGTCAAGTAAATACCCATATTTAATTATTTAGTGGCGGCGCGTAGCGCGGTCGCGGTTACCGGCGGGTGGTGCAGTCAACCGGGGCAGGGCGGTAGCGTTTCTCCCGGCCAATGTCCCCGGTGTCGAGCCCGTCGCGCTCCTTCTTCTCCGCGCGGCGGCGGAATTCTTCGGCCAGACTTCCAGTTTGAGTTGTGGCGGTTTCCGGTGCGGGTGTGGCTTCCGGCGTTGGTTCGGGGGTAATTTCCGGCGTCAGGCCGGCGCGGTCGAAGGCTTCGCGCAGCGTGCCGGTTTTTTCGATTTCGGTTTTCTCCGGTATCGGTTCGGCTTTCCGTGTGCCCTGCGCCGCGCGGGTGAACGGGCCGGTCAGACGGTTTTTGTCCGTCTGTTTTGCGATGGGTCCGCGCGGCGGCCCGGCTTGTCCCTGGATCATGCGTTCCGGCTGCGGCGGGGCGAGGATCGGACCTTCTTTCTCCGGCGGCCGGCTTGTGCCGCGGCCGGTGGCCTTCTGGAATTCCTCCCGCCGCAGGGCGGTTTCGAGCGAGCGAAGTTCGCGGCGCTCGACCCGCTCCAGGGCGCGGTAGTGGCGGGCGGTTTCCCGCAGCTCGCGGTCCTGTCGGCTGTCCAGGGATTTGACCTGTCCGTCGTGCTGGCGGGCGCGGTCCTTGTCCTGCGCCCGCTGGCTAAGATCCACGATCAACTTGATGCCGGTGACGCGCATCAGAAAGGCGGTGATGCGTGAGGGTTTTTTGTCCTGCCGCGTCGCCGCGATGCCGGCGTTTTCCGCCACCTGCATGAGGGCGAGCTGGCCTTTCTCTTTCGCCTGGCGCAGGGTGAGCTTGTCCCGTTCCCCGTCGAGGACGGCGCGGCGAGCGGCGTGCTGCCGGCGGAGCTGGTCCCGCTGTTGGTCCGGGGTGAGCGTGTTTCCGGTTCTGTCCTGGCCGGCGCGATCCTTTTCCTGCCGGCGGAAATCGCGGACCTGTCTGGCATAGGCTTGCGCCTTTTCCGCGGTGGGGAGTTTATCGGGCTGGGTTCCCGCCAGCCGGGCGTTGATGTCTTTGCCGCGCGTGCCCTTGATCTGCCGGCTGAGACTATGAATTTCGCCGGCGAGGTCAATGACGACATAGCCGCGCCGGTCGCCGCGGGCGAGGTAGTAATCCTTCGCGGCGAGCGCGCGGATGAAATCCTCCCCCGAGCGGGTCGTATTCCAGGCGTCGGTGATCGACCGCACGCGGTCGGGCTTGGAAAAGCCGGATCGTTCCTCCTGCTGCTTTTCCCGAAGCGTGGCCTGATCCTTCCGGTCTTCATACCGTTCGCCGCCCTTGTTCTTCTTCAGCCCGTCAGGGAGCTCGATGCCGTGGTCGCGCGCGAATTCCTGCGTCACCTTGCGCAGTTTCTGGTGGTCGTTCGACATCTGCACGGCCCGCATTTTTTCAGTGTCTATGCGCGACCAGGCGACATGCGCATGTTCCCTGCCGTATTTCACATGAAATACGACGGCGCGCGGCTGGTTTTCCAGCCCGAGGCGCTTTTCCGCGCGGTCGATGAAGTCGAGATATTGTTCGCGGGTCAGCTTTCCCTGACTCTGGTCTGGATTGAGGGAAAGCGAATAGAGATATTTTCGGCAATTCGTCGCCTTGGCGTCGGCCTGCCATTCCGCGAAGGCGCCGGACAGATCCTGCGCCACGGACCCGCGCACGTTGGCCACTTCGACGCGGTCATTGTCGAAGTCGTTCATCAGGTGCGCGGCGAGCTGCTGCCCGCCGCCGCGCTGATTGCCTTTTGGAATCATGCGGCCCTCGCAAGGGCTCGGCATCGCCCCTTGGGTGTCATGCCGGACTATAGGATAACTCTGGTTAAAAGTGGTTTAACCGGGAATACCGGGGTGTGTTACCACCCCGGTATTCCGGCTCATGGCTGAAACTCCCGTGACAGGTTGCGGATGTAGGCGGAGCCGATCGGCCGGCGGCGGGAGCGAAGCTCATGATGGGCGAGCGTGTTCAGATCGATTTCCTGCAGGGTAGCAAGTTGCAGAAGTTCGTCGGAAGCCTGACGCATGAATTCAAGGGCTTCGAGGTGGAGAATGTCGTCGTGGTCCATGATGTTTTCCTTTCGCTGTTGTTGTCCTCAGTGCGCAAAAGAAAAACCGGCCGGGACGGCGCGTCACCCGAGAGGGGAAACGGGCAACCCGGAATCTTTGAGCGGGCCGCCCGTTGACGCGAAGGCCAGGCCGGTTTATGGCGCAGGGAAGATGAGGAAACAAGCGGAAGGGATCATGCGGCCACGGCTTCGGTCCTCGATGCGGCGTTGTTGAGGCAATCGGCGGCGCGTTGGGGAGATTGTGTTATATTCGGGACGCGGGTGACCCGTCATTGCCGTTCCGTCCTTGATTCGGATATTGTGCGGCCCCAGAGAATGCGTTGGGGAGACGTATGGATATCGCGGTTCAAGGCGTTGCTGGTAATGCTGATCCACCGATTATTGAGCGATGATTCACCCATTGAGGAGTTGAATCCATGCGCACCCCGCTTGTTTTGCTCTTTCTTGCTCTCTTCTCATCTCCCGCGATTCACGCCCAGACTCCGGCCCAGAAGGCGCTCAACGCCGAACCCGAAATGCAGCAGATAATCGAGATGAAGAAAGAGTCTGACGAAAGGCAGAACCCACAAGATGACGGCGTCCGCAGGCCATCGGCGATTCAGGACTTCGTCAGTCTCAAAGGAGGGCAAGCCCTTCTTGACAGGCTTGAGGCCCGGCTTGAGTCTCAAGCGCAAGCTTGCAATTACTGCGCTTCCAAACAAGATGAACTCAGTGAACTCATCCGGCAGCGGCTGTACACGCAGAATGTGGCTGAGGACGCCTGGATGCGGGGTGGGTATGGCCCCTCCGTCGCGGTGGGGGCTGCGAAGTTGTTCGGTTTCGTCCCCATCGAAACCCGGTGGCAAAATCGCGACATTGCCTTGCAGGAGGCCAAAAATGCAATTGCCGGGCATTGCAACCGCCTCAATGCCGCTGGATCAAAGATTCCGAATTGCCAGACCACTACCGAGGGTGGCGCATTCAAGCTCGAAGGTGCTCACGAAAACGCTTGGGCCAACTGCTTCGAAAAGCACAACTGGGTTAAGACGGTTAAGACCTCTTCCGAGCGTCTCGCTTACGAAGCTTGCATGAACGCGAACGATCCACTCACGAAGTTGTGCAACGACGAACGCAAAGCTGCGCCCAACGCCCAATACTGTCCGCGGTTCACAGTGATAGCCAGCGACGTAAATCAGCTCAAGGACTATCGCGACCGCTGGATTACCGATCCCACCCGTCTCACTGCAATGGTTGCGCTCCTGCCGCAGTCAATCAATGTCACCCTGCTTGAACCGGTTGTCGTGCCGCCCCCTCTGCCGACTGCCCCGAGCACAGGTCCCAGTCGCCTTGTGAGCTCCGTTCGCGCCCGGCTTGAGAACTCGCTGGAGGGTGGCATTAGCGGATCTGACGGTCGCGTCGTTGTGGTCCGCCCAGGCGCGGAGATCGCTATCAATGTTCGCTTCGAGACAGCAAACAGAGAAAGCGGCTCTCTGAGTCTCCGAATTGTCTCTGCCACCGCCAGTGGCGAACAACCTCATCAGCTTATATCGGGAACTTACGACCGCCGCATTCCCGGTTGGCCCGCCGCAGGTACAATACTTATTCCCGCCAACTCCCCGCTCACCTTTCAAAGTTCATGCAGATGTCTCTATCCCATGTCACAAGCCGAGTTCCTGAGCCGCGCCGCTGCCAACGCGTCTTCCGCCAGCAGCAAAGACCTCAACTCGACCTACATTTCCCGCCCCATACTGGCAGGCAGTCGTATTCAAACCATTCTGCTCGAGCCGGTGGATGTCCCCGGCATTCAGACGGACAAGCGTTTCCACGCCCAGCTTAATGCGGACTCGGAGCTGCCTCGCGGTGTCGTTGGCAGCAACGGCATCAAGCTCCCGCGCGGCACAGACGTGTATCTCAGGGTCAATGACCCGAACCCGAACGCGCAGTTCGGCCACACCGCGCATCTCTTCGTCGACTATGCGGTCATCAATGGCGAGAAGGTCCCTCTGCACACAGATTCCTGGGACCATACTTTCACTGTTCAGGCAGTGCGCCTTCCAAACTCCCGCCGCCCCACAGGGGCTGACGTCCTCTGGCCGGTCGGCGATACCAAATGGTTCGACATCACGGAACAGACCGAAGTGTCGCGACAGATCCTGACCGGCGGCGGCCAACTCCAGCAGACGGGCACCGTTGCCACCACCGCCCAAGCGACCGTCACCGGCCGTGACGCTCAGCAAAACAGCGCCGCTCCAAATGCCACTCAGACTAGGCCATCTAGCGGAAAAGGCTCCGCGGCCGCGGTGCCAAGTTCTCCGCCTCAGGCGACCGCCGCTCAGCCCACAAACATTCCGGCCCCTGCTCCGGCGAACACGCCCGCAAACGTGCCGGCAGCAAAGTCGCTTTCCACTGTCACGGGTGTGGCGGGCACGTACGAGGGCAAATATCAGTGCGCTCCAGGGGGGACCGGGCTCCGTCTCGATATCACCCTCGCGGACAACGGTTCCATGACCGGCGTATTCCGAGCCTCGATTTCCGGCCTCCCGCCCTTTGATTTGGCGGGGCATTACGACTCTGCAACAAAGCAGTTCGTGTTGAACCCCGTGCGATGGGAATCCCGGCCACTCGGAGGCTACGTCATGGTGGGAATGCAAGGCACCTTCGACCCCTCTGACGGAACCCTCAAAGGAAAGATCACCAACCCACGTTGCGGGGCCTTTGAGGTAATTCGTAAGGAACCGTAGCGCCTCAGTTCTGTTTTTGCGTGAGGGATCGTCACCGAAGGCCGAGGCGAAGACTCGGGAAGCGCAAGCGCGTAGAGCCCGACCGGCAACAGGCCGGGCACGCCGTCATCGTGTTTACTTGGTTTTTCCCGACGGCGGCGATGACGGTTGGAAATCTTTGCCGAGCGCCAACAAAAAACTAACAGGGACTGTAATACCATTATCTTTTAGATTCTTACCGTTTCATTCGTAACAAGGATACTTCAACATTTGTCATGCAGCTTGGAGCAGTTGAAGGATGTTTTGGAT
>Ga0097691_1002145_pt1 | contig 13605 bp, 12 predicted proteins | sample NGESurdeep072012_8_FD_72858 | JGI IMG/M metagenome (GOLD analysis project Ga0097691, IMG submission 72858) | Arctic peat soil microbial communities from Barrow, Alaska - NGEE Surface sample 210-1 deep-072012 | ecosystem: Environmental > Terrestrial > Soil > Wetlands > Peat ...
CCCGGAATTCCGCCTGCCCCTACAGTACTCGAGCTTGACAGTCGGCATGGCCGACCCGGGGTTGAGCCCCGGGCTTTCACCACACCCTTATCATGCCACCTACGCGCCCTTTACGCCCAGTGATTCCGGACAACGCTCGCACCCCCCGTATTACCGCGGCTGCTGGCACGGAGTTAGCCGGTGCTTATTCACCCGGTACCGTCAAATCAGCGAATGCTGACAGTTCGTTCCAGGCAAAAGAGGTTTACACTCCGAAGAGCGTCATCCCTCACGCGGCGTCGCTGCGTCAGCCGTTAGGCCATTGCGCAAGATTCCCCACTGCTGCCTCCCGTAGGAGTCTGGGCCGTTTCTCAGTCCCAATGTGGCTGGCCATCCTCTCAGACCAGCTACCCGTCGTAGCCTTGGTGAGCCATTACCTCGCCAACTAGCTGATAGGCCGCGAGCCCCTCATAGTGCCCCGAAGGTTTCCTCAACTCGAAATGCCTCGTGTTGAGCGTATGCGGTATTACCCGGCCGTTGGGCCGGCTATCCCCCACACCTAGGCAGGTTGCTCACGTGTTACGCACCCGTTCGCCGGTTGCCCAAAGCTTGCGCTCCGGGCCCCCTTGACTTGCATGTGTTAAGCACGCCGCCAGCGTTCATCCTGAGCCAGGATCAAACTCTCCAATAGTTAAGAGATTCGATTGCTCTCCGAACGCGGCTTCACCAGACGCTTAGATAGCCATCTGGCAATCACTGCGTCCGGAATCACTTGTAATGTTTTCAGGTTTGAACTCTAACCGCATCCCTGAATGGACACGGATCATCGAGTTCGCCTCGCACATCACTTGATCTCAACTTCGATTTTCAAAAAGCGATTGCCATTCTATGGCAGCCTTGAATTATATCCGTACGATCACGCCCCGTCAACCCTTCCTGAACAGTATATCTTCCCGACGGGCCGCCAGCCGCGACTGCATTCCACGTATTTCTGATTGCACCACGGCGGGATACTCATGTTACCCGTTCACACCCACAACTTCAACCCCTCAACCATCACGGATTACAACGATCGAACGGACCGGAAAACCTGCAAACTGCGGAACTGAGAACCGCCTGCCGGGAGCCAGCAGTTTGAAAGAAGCCTACAGCCTGGTGCTTACTACTCGGGAGACAGTGCCGCGTGTCCCTTGATGTGAAAACGATCTGTCAGCCCCGTTTGCAGCACCTGGCTCACGGCTTCAGTTCTCTCCCAGGCTCCCAGCAGGCAGTTCAGTTCCGCCGTGCAAGCCCTCGGTTTTCCTTAGATTGTCACTGTGTCCAAGCCACTGATAATCGGCATCGCCGGCGGATCAGGCAGCGGAAAATCCACCGTCGCCCGGAAAGTCGCCGACGCTCTCACCTCCCTCTCCGTCGCGTTCATCGACATGGACGCCTACTATCGCAATTTCACCTCGATCCCCATCGAAGAACGACGGCGCGTCAACTGGGACCACCCCGACGCCTTCGACTTCGACCTCCTTACCGAGCACCTCAAAGAGCTGTCGGAACGGCGCACCATCGACAAACCGGTATACGACTTCGTCACCCACCTCCGGCGAGACTCCACGGTGCGAGTCGAGCCGTCGGATGTGATTGTGATCGACGGCATTCTGCTGCTGGTCGACCCGAGAGTCAGAGAGCTGTGCGACGTCAAGGTGTTCGTCGATGCCGACGCCGACATCCGGCTCATTCGCCGCCTTCGCCGAGACATGCGGGCGCGCGGACGGCCCCTCAACGAAATCCTCGACCAGTACCTCTCGACAGTGCAGCCAATGCACATGCAGTTCGTCGAGCCAAGCAAGCGCTACGCCGATATCATCGTTCCGAGAGGGGGACACAACGCTGTCGCCATCGAGATGATCGTCGCCAAGATCAGCCGCCGCCTCGCGACCGCAACGGCTTGACCCGCGACAGCAAGAGAACCGCGCGCTAACTGATTCCGGTTCGGGCCGCCAGGTACGAGTCGGTTGCGTGGCGCAGCCGCAGCAGCGAAGACGCCTCGAGCTCGTATCCAATGGTCAGATCGCGCAGGTCGTCACGGCTGTGCCCGTTTCCAAACCGCGCCAAATGGCGTGGCGCGGCGTGATGGCGCATGTATTCCTTCGCGGCACGCCAAACCTTGTTCGCGCCGTGCCACCACGCGTCGTCGGCGTGGTTCGTCTCCTCGAGGCACGCGATCTCGTAAAGATCCACCGCCTCGTCGAGTATCTCGTCGCAATCCCGGACGGCATTGAGAGCAAGCCTCTGGTCCGCTTCCGGCGCGCCCCGCTTCACCAGCTCGGCGTAGCGATGATGCCGCGCGCATGACTCGAGAGCCACCCGGTTCAGCATCTCGGCAATGTCGATCAGTGCATCCTTTCTGCCTACGGAGTCCGCATGAGCCGTGTTCTTTCGCCGCGCGTTCTGCGTTTCAGCCGTGCCCTTCCCCGAGCGCGGCATCAGCGCCGACGACCGGAAGGTGAGGGAAATGACTTTCTTTCAATGCTGCATGGTTTGTCTACGATCGGCATGTCGATTCTCTCGCTTTGTGCGCTGACTGATACATTGCCGTAAGGCTCAACCCGAATTATTGTCCGACCGCCAATCAAACGGAAGTGCGCCCAGCCGCGCACTTGCGGACCGTCGCATGATCCCGGCCCCGCGAGGCAAGCAAACAACTTGGACGACATTCGCTCATCATACCAGTTCCACCGCGAGCTGGAATCGCCGGTCGCGTTCGTGCGCCGGGAATGGCAGGCACTGGCGATTTTCGGAGGGGGCTTCGTCGCGGTCCTTCTTCTTGGCGTCCTCGCCGTCGACCCCGCCTACTTCTATCCGCGGCTCTCCACGGATCCGCTCCTCTACTATCTGAAGGGTCTCGCATTCGCCGAAACAGGCCATGCCATCGCGCGCTCGGCCGTGAACCGGGCGCCCTTCGACTATGTCTCCATGCCGGGAGTGCTGCGGTCGCCCTTCATTGCGGCGTTCAGCAACTTCGACGACCAGCTCCGGGCGATACAGCTTGCCAACATCGCGCTCGTTACAGCCACCGCGGCGATGTTCAGCTACGTCTTGTCATGGGCCCTTCCCCGAAGCAGACACTGGGCCGGCATCGGCTACTCGTTCGGCTTCCTGCTGCTCAGTCCCGAATGGGTTGCGAACGTGTTTGCTCCTCTTGCCGATGCACCCTATGCGGCCTTCACCATTGCGGTGCTGATCATCGCTGCGCGCGTGATCGGCTCCGACGAGAAGCTTCGTCGCCGGCCGGTGGCGATCGGTGCAGCCGCCGCACTGTTCGTCCTGGCATTCCTGGTGAAGTACACGGCGCCCGTGCTGCTGGTGTACGCTGCGCTGCTCGCCGCGGGCCGCGCGCGGGAGCACGGGACCTCGCGGCGCGCACTTTTCGCTGGCTTCGGGGTCGCGCTCTCAGGGGTGCTCGTGCTCGTGATCGCGAATTGGGAGACGATATCGCGCCGTTATATGTACGAGCCAATCGGGTACCTGCTTTACGCGCCGAAAAAGGGGATGTTTCTGAACCTCTTCGGGCTGGCGCTTCCGTCGCAGATCGTTCCCGATTTTCAGCTCGCGTTTGCCCGCAACCCGGTCGTCGACGCGTACCGCCCGGTGTTTGGCACGACCCCGGGCGACGCCGCAATCACAGTCGCTGGAATCGTCATCTCTCTTCTTTTTTTCTTCGGCATGTGGAAGGCGCGCAGACAGTTTCTTCCGGAGATCTGGTACTGTCTCGCGGCGCTGCCGGTGCTGGGGCTGATGATTCCGAGTACGTCGCGATACCTGATGGCGTACCAGCCGATGGCCTGGATCTTCTTCTACGTCGGCGCGGCAGCGGTCATCCGCCCTCTCATCAGTCGGCTGCGTCTGCATCCCCTCGCTCCCATCACGTCGCTCAGTCTGCTTTTGCTCCTCGCATCAGGACTGGTGTATCTGCGCTCGCAGCGAGTTGTCGGGTCCGCCGGCAGCCGCAGCGCAGCAATATCGCTGGGCGAGACGCGGGGTTATGTGAATGAAATCGCGTCGACTTTTCGCGATCTGCGCGGGTTTCTCGAGACGCTTCCGAAGAATCGCGTTCTGCTGATTGGCGCGGCGCCAACCGTGGGACGATGGAAAGTGATTTCGGGGCTGGATTACTACCGCCCGGACAGCGCCCTGAGCGTGGCTGCCCGCGAACACGACGTATATGTTGTTCTCGAATGCGGCACGCTCGAGCTCTGTCAGGATTTCGGCGCATGGGAGGACCTGACCAGGCGGGGCCTCAGGAAATACGGAGACTTTTCCCTCGACTCCGTTTTTTCCCGCGCCACTCCTCATGCCAAGGCGAAAGTGTTGAGGTTGAAGAATGCTGAGTGACCGACCCGGTGGCCCGACAACCTTTCGTGCGCGCGAGCTTCGGCCGGGCGACCGGATCGTCGTCTGCGGCGCCGGACCGGCGGGCCTCACCGCGGCTTACCTGCTGGCACAGAAAGGCTTTGCGGTAACGGTTCTCGAGGCGGACTCGATCGTCGGAGGAATTTCCCGCACCGCCAGGTACAAGGATTACAGATTCGATATTGGCGGGCACCGCTTCTTCACCAAAATCGCCGCAGTTCAGTCGTTATGGGAAGAGCTGCTCGGTGAGGAGTTCATCGACGTGCCCCGGCTGTCGCGAATTCTGTACAACGGGAAATTCTTCAACTACCCCCTCAAGGCGAGCAACGCCCTTGCCGGCCTCGGGCTGTGGCAGGCGGCGATGATAGTGTTCAGTTATGCTCACGCCCGGATGTCGCCCCATCCGGTGGAGGAGAATTTCGAGCAGTGGGTGTCGAACAGGTTCGGGCGCCGGCTCTACCGGATCTTCTTCAAGACCTACACCGAGAAAGTATGGGGAGTGCCCTGCACCGAGATCAGATCGGAGTGGGCAGCGCAGCGAATACAGGGACTGTCACTGGCGCGGGCGATTCTTTCCGCGACGTCGCTCAACCGCCGTGCGCCGGCGATCAAGACACTCATTCAACAGTTCAAGTACCCGCGACTTGGCCCGGGCCAGATGTGGGAACGATGCGCGGACCGGGTCACCGAGCTTGGAGGAACGGTCCTGCTGAACCATTGCGTGACGGCGCTCGAGACCGATGGCACGCGGGTCATGTCGGCGACTGTCACGGGACCCGCAGGAACGCGGAGGATCGAGGCCGAGCATTTCATCTCCACCATGCCGCTCCGCTCTCTCGTGAGGGCGCTCGGCCCGGTGCGGCCCGCCGAGGCGGTGACGGCTGCAGAGGGCCTGGCATATCGCGACTTCGTCCTCGTCGCGCTGATTCTCGACAAGGACAATCTCTTTCCCGACAACTGGATCTACGTCCACACCCCGGGAGTGCGCGTGGGCAGGATCCAGAATTTCAACAACTGGAGCGCGGCAATGGTGCCTACTCCAGGGACGACGTGCGTCGGCATGGAATACTTCTGCTTCAAGGGCGACGGCCTCTGGGAGAGTTCGGACACTCAGCTGATCGAGCTGGCGACCCGCGAATTTTCCGACCTCGGGCTCGCGCCGGGCGCGCATGTTGTTGATGGCGCCGTCGTGCGCATGCCAAAGGCGTATCCGATCTACGATTCCACCTACCGTGAGCACCTCGACGTAGTGCGCGAGTACATCGACCCGATCACCAACCTGCACACTGTTGGGCGCAACGGGATGCACAAGTACAACAATCAGGATCACTCGATGTACACGGCGATGCTTGCTCTCGAGAACATGCAGGGTGCGGAACATGACCTGTGGGAGGTCAACACGGACCTCGAGTACCACGAGGAACAGAAACTGGAAGACGGAGAATCCCGCGCGACGGCGGCGGCATGAGCAACCGACAGGCAGACAACGCAGGCAAGATCGGCAGCGATGTGGTAGATGAGATGCCGCGCTCGGCGTCGCTGTTGTTTGCGCCGCTCGACAAGCGGGCATTCGGCGCGGCGATCGGCGTCGCTGCAGGCCTCGTGATTCTTGGAATCACGGTGCTCGACGTTGCAAGGGGACTTCAGCCGGTTGGCGGGCTTGGATTGCTCAGCCAGTACTTCGCCGGCTACAGCGTCTCGTTTCGTGGCGCGCTGATCGGGCTCGCATGGGGAATGGCCGTCGGGTTCTGCGCCGGCTGGTTCGTGGCATTCGTCCGCAATTTCGTCCTTGCGGTATCGCTGTTCCTGTTACGTGAGCGCGCGGAGCTGGACGAGACCCGCGATTTCCTGGATCACATCTGATGAGCGACACCAAACGCACGGCGGCGGAAAATGATGTCAGGACGACCCTGCTCAAGCTGAACGCGCGCGCATGGGGAATTGCCCTTGGCCTTCTCTTTGGTTCAGGACTCTTTCTCGCGACAATCCTCCTGGTTGTTCGCGGCGGCGCTGAGGTTGGCCCGCACCTCAATCTCCTGGGGATGTTTCTGCCCGGATATCGGGTAAGCGTCGCCGGAGCATTCGTCGGCTTCGCGTATCTGTTCGTCATCGGCTACGCCATCGGGCGCCTCATCGGGTCGGTGTACAACGCGATGGCACGGTCCGACTGAGGGCCTCGTACTGGCGGCACCGGACGATACGGCACACGAAGCTTGCTCTCGTCTCGGCTGGCATCGGCGCGATTTTCTGGACGCAGGCGGGTCATCGCTCGGTAGCCGAAGGTTTGAGCTTTGCGACCGCGTACGCCGGCCTGCTGCTGCTTGCCGTTGCACTCGCCATCGGACCGCTCAACGTCCTCAGACGGAGACCGAATCCGGTGAGCACTGATCTTCGCCGCGATATCGGTATCTGGGCGGCCTTGTGCGGCATCGTTCACACTGTCGCCGGCCTGCAGGTGCACATGCACGGAACGTTCGCGCGCTATTTTCTGCCCGCGCCCGGCGCTCATGTCGATCGCGGCGCCGCCGTCTTTTTCACGGCAAATTATCTCGGAATGGCGGGCGCCGTTCTGCTGGTTCTGCTGATGGCGCTGTCGAACGACATCGCGCTCAGAAAACTGGGCGTCCCGCTGTGGAAACTCTTGCAGCGCAGCACCTACATCCTGCTCGCCGCCGTTGTTCTTCACGGAGCGCTGTACCAGATACTGGAAAAGCGCGCGGCACTCCTCGTGAGCATCCTTGCGGCAACGACAGTGCTCGTCCTCGTGATGCAGCTGCGTGGCGTGCGCGAGTGGCGGCAAGCCTCACTCAGGGATGCAGCTCACCGGGCGCGGGAGAGCGCTGGCCGGAAATGAAGTATTGCGGCACCGCTGCTCCAAGCAATGCCCGCAGCGGCCGTATGGCACGGACCCTGTCCCAGAGTCGCCTCACCGGTTCGTGACGCTCGCCAAGCTCACCAGGCTCGAACCACGGAAGCAAAACGCTGCCATGATTTCTGAAGAGACGTCGCAGCTCGCGCCGCGAGTGCAGTCGGGCTTTGTAAGGCGTGTGGCGGACGCGCCGCGCAACCGGCTCCATGAACCGCCGCGGCAGGAGACCGAAGCCAAGCAGGCGCACGTGGGGCTCCGGGAGAATGCTGAACCGATTGTTGGTGGTGAAGAAGAAAGCGCCTCGCGGTTGCAGAACCCGCAGCGTTTCGTCGCGCATCCTGACGCTGCTTGCGACGTGCTCCAGAACGGCGTCGGCAACGACCGCCTGAAATGATCTGTCGCGAAAAGGAAGCGATTCCGCATTGGCACATATCAACGGGAGCGAAATGTTCTGCTCCGCGAGACGCCGCTGCCCCATCACCAGCCATCGAAGCGCAACGTCTGCACCCACCACTTGATCGTACTGGCCGGCCGCCGCAATCGACATTCCCCCTGTTCCGCAGCCGAGGTCGAGTATCCTGTGATGGCCGGCGTCGGGGTGCCTCGACTGAAGCTTTCTCAGCAATCCGGCCCCGCGTGACGTTGCCGCTTCCATGGCCGCGAAATAATGCCGGTGCAGCTCCGGCGGGCTCTCGGGAGTGAGGACGTAGTACGCCTTGACCATTTCCGCGAATGAACGGTCGGGAGCGTAGAAGCCTTCGATTTTCCTGAGCTCGTTCTCCACCGAGATGTAGGGGTCGGGAGCAAGCCGGAAATCGGGTACGCCGTAGCGTATCGGGTAGAGACGGGCGCAGCCGACGCATCGATATGAGTCATCGCTGCCTTTTACGGGACGCCCGCAAACCGGACAGGCCAGCACTTCAGTCAGCCACTCGAAGATCATTTTCCGGTCCCGGTCCGGCGCGAAAAAAGGTTAACTTGCCGCGCACACTTCAACTCGGCAATGACGGAAGCAAGCGCTAAGACAACGGAAAAATCAACGGTGACATTCGGCAGTGGTGGTGAGACGATCACCGTCATCGTCGTGGCGATATGCAGCCTTCAGCGTCTGCGGCGCACGCTTCAGGCACTCCTCGATCAGCAGGATGCTCCCGTGTTCGACATAGTCGTGGCGGCAGATCCGCAGCTTGGCGATCTCACCGCGCTGAGGGCGGAGTTCCCCGCCGCCGAAATTCTGGCTCGCGAAGGCTGCCGCACTCCCATCGAGCTCACGACGCTCGGTCTGGCGTCGGCGAAGGGCGAAAGAATTCTTCTCACCGAAGACAGCTGCCTTCCTGGCTCGAACTGGGTGAAGGCGCTGGCCGGAACCCCGTGGGAGGGACGCGCGGCCGTTGGCGGAGTAGTCGAGCCCGGGGTGAGTGCTTCGCCGGCGATGTGGGCGTTCTACTATGTGGATTTCTTTCGATACATGAGGCCGGCCACCGCGGGAGAATCGCCTTCACTCAGTGTCTGCAACGTCGCCTACCATCGCGCACACCTGGACGCGATCAGCGACATGTGGGCCGGCGGCTTTCACGAGACGGAGATTCACCGCGCGCTCCAGCAGCGATTCGGTCCGCTTTATCTCTGGCCCGACGCCGAAGTGCGCGTACGCCGCAATGTGCGGTTCGGCGATGCGGTGTATGAGCGGTACGCATTCGGGCGCTTGTTCGGCGCCACGCGCGTCACGCATGCGGGGCGCGGGCGGCGTCTCTACTACCTCCTGTTCTCCCCCGCACTGCCGCTGCTGCTGCTGGGCCGGATGACGGCGCGCGCGGCGAGCAATCCGGAAGCGCGAACGATGTTCGTGAAAGCACTGCCGTCGCTGGCAACAATGATTCTCGCCTGGTCATGGGGAGAGTGGCTCGGCTATTTGACGCGCCGGCGACCGCGTCGCATCACAACTGCGCCGGAGCTGGACGAGTCGCCTGTCTGAGACATCTCGGGCAAGAAAGAATTCTCTCCGGTCTCATCGGTCTCCTGTTCCTGTCCCCGCTTCCTTATAAGAGGGGCAGGCTGAGAGCCGACCGCATCAATGCCGCTCAGGCCAGAGCGCCGTCCACCCGAAGACTGGCGATGATCGTGTCTCGCGCCGCCGCCACGTCGAGCGTGTCGGACACCGTGATCGGCGGAGTTCCTTGCGACCTGACCGCGGAGTAGAAGCGGCTCACGATCTCGCGCAAACCGGGAAAGGCCTGCTCGGCATTGATTGCCCGACGAGCCGCGTTGTCGGTTGCCGCGGCAAATGTTCTACCCGCCATCGCGAAGGGACGGGCAAGCTTGCTCAGGCGAGACACACTTCCCTTTTCACTGAAGGCAAAGCCGTGGAAAAGATCGGCATGCCACGTGCCGGTGTCTCCAGTGACTCGAAACGAATTGCGCGTCGGGCGCCCGTGCGTTGATATGAGGATTGCGAGCGCCGCACCGTCAACCGACGCGATTGCCTGAATCTCTCCCGGCGCACTTCGCGCCGTGTGCCACCGGGCGCCGGATAGTCCGCGCGGAAGTGCCGCTGCCGCCAGCGACAGAGGATGAGGCAGAATGTCGAAGGCAAGCCGGTCGCGGTCGGCGTCCCCTCCTGATTCGGCGCCGGCGGAGCAGATGACCGAAGTGAGCTGGCGAATCGGCCCGATGGTCTGCCTGTTCTCGAGAAGGTGCATCACGCCGGATTGAAACAGAAACTGATGCACCGGGCATAGCATGACGCCCTTCGATGCCGCAAGCGCGTACAACTCCGCGGTGATGGCTGCTGTCGCGGCAAGCGGCTTCTCGACGAGCGCGTGGATCCCGGATTCAATTGCCGCACGAACGAGCTGCTCATGATCGGCCGGAGGAGCGCAAACGTGGACTACGTCTGCGGAGCCCTCGACAAACACGTCGGTCAGTTGCGTCGTCGGTGTTGCCCCGTACTTCCCGGCCAGAGACGCGGCCCGGTCGATGCTCGAATCGGCAATGAGTGTGATGCTCGCATTTGCGCGACGTGCCGCATCAGCATGCCACCGTCCCATGAGCCCCGCACCGACAATCGCTACACGCAACGGCCGCGCTTCCGCCATCAGCCTGCGGTCGTCACGGGCTGGGCGGAACTGCATCGGCTGAAACGTCCTCACCAACAGCTGTGCGACGGCCTGTTACCGCCGAGCTGTAACAGGCATTGATCACCTCGAGAGCGTCCCGGCCATCTTCGGCGGTGGCGGGCGGGCGGCCGCCGGTGGCGAAAGCGGCAAGTGATTTCTCCAGGATGTAGCGTGTGGACACGACTCGCGGCTGTTTCGGGTTGCGCGCCAGCAGGCTGCGCGTATTTCCAATCTCACGCCACGCCAGGCCGGAGACGCCGTAGTCAATACGGACATGTGGCCTGGTGCTGCGGTAGAGTCCCGTGGTGATCCGGGCGCGGCCACCGAAGGAAGCGCGGTACGACGCAGTGCGGGTATCGGCGCGCACCTCGAAGTAGTGCGTCTCGCCTTTGCAGAGCCGATTCTGAAGAACCTGCGCCATGCGACCGCGGGTGAACTCGAGTGACACCACCGACAGAGCGTCGGCACCAACCTGCACCCCTTCGGTCGCCGCCCCTCCCGACGACATGGAAGCCCACGCCGCCACGGGTTTCTCACCGAACAGCGCAATCAGATAGTCGATCAGGTGAACACCCGCCTCGTGCAGGGTCCGCCGCTGCATCTGTCCGCGCCAGCCAGGCTCGGTCCAGGGCGGAACGTCGGTGTTCTGCCATATCTGCGCGAAGAACAAATCCTCACCGCTCTCGGGCCCCGCATGCTCGATCAGCGAGCGAAATATCGGCATCTCGCGGAATTCGTGATTGAGTGCGATCCGCCGGCCCGCGGCATTTGCGGCTGACATCACGCTGTCAGCCTCCGCGAGCGTGGATACGAAAGGCTTTTCGCAGATGATGTCGAGGCCGGCGTCTATTGCGCGCAGGCAAAGGTCGACATGCGAGTCTGGCGGGGTCGCGATGATGACGACATCGGGTCTGCCGGAGGCCAGCATCGACTCGACGTCGGCGAACACCGGGACGCCGAATTTCGCCGCTGCACGCGCCCGGCGGGCCTCGTCAATGTCACACGCGCCCACGACGGAAACGTTTTTCATCTGGGCAAGCGCGGGGAGATGCATCTCGTAGCCGGCCTCGCCGAGGCCGATGACAGCTATTCTGCTTGAAGACATCAGTTGGTTTGAAGTAGTCCGGGATAGCGCACCGACTGCGCGGTGGCGCACGCGCCGCCCGTCGAAGTCATCTCGCGCGGCAGAGTGCAAAGATGGTTCGGCCGAAGGGTAGTTGCCAACCCGCCGCAAGGGCGCGTCCCTCCAGCGCGAGCCAGTTTCTCAGAAGCCCGCGAAAAACGCCCGCCGTTTGCCGCGGCTCGGCAAGAATGCCGTGATACTCGGCAGACTGTTGCTTATTCGCGCGCAGCTCGCGGGGAATCTCCGCAAGGCCGAGCAGGGCGTTCGCCCGGCCCAGCACAATGACATCGAAGCCGGATGCCTCGAGTTTGTTCCGAAGCTCGGGTGGCTGGTATTTGCGAAAGGAGAATTCGTGGTCGTCTCGAACGCGTGGAACCGCCTGCGCGTTCGTTCTGACAAGCAGGACACCCCCCGGACGCAGCACTCTCCCAAACTCGGCAAGAGCTATTGCGTCCCCTCCGTCGAGCGGAAGGTGCTGGAGTACGTCCAGCGTCACGACCAGATCGAATGCCTGGGATTCGAACGGAAGGGAGAGGACGCTCGCCTGCTCCACCGAAAGGCCCATGGATCGAGCGACAGAAAGTCCTTCTGGTGCGACATCAATTCCGGCAACCGTCCATTCGGGATGATCGCGTTGAAACCAGGACATCGTCTGGCCGGAACCGCATCCGGCATCGAGCATTCTGCCGGACTCGGGAAGGCCGGCGCGAGCGAGCAGCATCCTCGCCGTGTCGCGCATGCCCGCGTTCCACCACGACACAGCTTCGAGGTCGTGCATCCGCGAGTAATACTCAGGCGTAAAGATACGCGGCGCCTGTTGCGCGGCTTTTTTACGGGACACGCTACTGGTATAACGTGGTGATGCTCGCCGCGGGCAGCGTCACGACCATCGTTCCGTCGCGAAGCACCGGAGCCGGGAGCTGGAGGAGATGTTCCGTTTCGCTCGACCTCACTGCCGAAAAAGCCCGGCTATCGGGGACGGTGGCAACGTTAAAGCGCACGCTGAGCGGCGTGGCGCCGAAATTGATCGCCACAATCGCCACGCGGCCGCCTAGAACAAAAGCCGACGTCAGGACCTCCGACGACGACGAAACCGCGGCAATTCGCACGGCGCCAGGACGGACATACCTCGTGAAGTTGCCGAAGAAATAGAAATTGTCGTGTACGGTATATCCCAGATATCGGTTGACGTCGTGGTTGATGGAGATCAGCTCGGCGCCGTCGTCGTAGCCCATGCAACCCGCCAGGTAGTCAACCGCCGTGACGTCGTAGTCCACCAGCAGGTCATGAACGATCTCGGCCCACTCCATCGCGCTGTGCGTATAGAACTCGCTCATCCACAACGGAATTCTGTACTGCTCGGAAAGGCCTTTCAGCGGAACGATTGTCGTCAACGGCTGACCGTACAGATGAAACGCGAGGGCGGCGACGTATGTCCGCGCTTCCGGGTCGGCGAGAATGACGCGAGCGCGCGCCTCTGCCTCAATTGGGTTCACGTCATCGGGTATGACGATGCGCGTGGCAAAATTCTCCGCCTTCAGAGCCCGACCCAGAAGCGTGACGACATGGCGGAGGTATTCAGCGTTGCCCGCGGGGCCCTCGATTCCAGCCGGCTCGTTGGCGATCGAGTAGTAAGGAAGCTCGAGTCCCTTGTCTCTCCATCTGCGGATGATGGCCATCGCCCACTCGACGTATTCGGCGGCGTTGTTCTCATTCATCCACGGCTCGAACGCGTTGGGTGACAACCACCACGTTGTCATCCCGCGCGACTTCAGGTCGCCGGCCATATCGACAAAGGTGTCGTTCTTTAGTCCGGCGAAATCAAACTTGGAAAGGTCGGTTACATTCGGATCGTCGTTGTCGTTTACCAGCTCGATGCCTCGCGGGTGCGTCCCCATGCGTCCGCGCGTCAGCCCTATTCCGCGGTAGAGAGTGTCGAACATCTGGCGCTGGTCGGCAAGCGGTACTTCGAGCGGAGGCACGGCGTCGAACGGCACGTTGAGAACGTGAGGATCGCTGAGGCTTCCGATCGATATGCCCCACCCCTCGATTTTCTGAAACGTCCGCGTGGGATCGATGGCGACGCTAACGTCGACGCTGGCGGGCGGATC
>Ga0097691_1002146_pt1 | contig 13605 bp, 6 predicted proteins | sample NGESurdeep072012_8_FD_72858 | JGI IMG/M metagenome (GOLD analysis project Ga0097691, IMG submission 72858) | Arctic peat soil microbial communities from Barrow, Alaska - NGEE Surface sample 210-1 deep-072012 | ecosystem: Environmental > Terrestrial > Soil > Wetlands > Peat ...
AGATCGGCTCCGGATCGGCCGCCGCGGTGATGCTCGTGCGACGGCTCCGGGCGATCGCCGACCAGGCGCAGCAGCTCTTCCGCGAGATGGACTTCAGCTTCCTGTTCGACCCGACCCGCAAGCTCTTCTCGATCGGGTTCCGGGTCCGCGATGGCATGCTGGATCCGAGCTACTACGACCTGCTGGCGTCGGAGTGTCGCCTCGCCAGCTTCCTTGCGATCGCCAAGGGCGACGTCGCCCCGGACCACTGGTTCCGGCTGGGCCGCTCGCTCACGCCGGTCGGTCGTGGCTCGGCCCTCATCTCGTGGTCCGGGTCGATGTTCGAGTACCTGATGCCGGCCCTCGTGATGCGCGCGCCGGCCCTGAGCCTGCTGGACCACACGTACCGGCTGGTGGTGGCCCGCCAGATGAGCTACGCGGCCGAGCTCGGCGTGCCCTGGGGCATCTCGGAGTCGGCCTTCAACGCGCGCGACCTCCAGCAGCAGTATCAGTACTCGAGCTTCGGCGTGCCCGGCCTCGGCCTCAAGCGCGGCCTGAGCGAGGATGTCGTCGTCGCCCCGTATGCGACCGGCCTCGCCGCGATGATCCGGCCCGAGGCTGCCGTCCGGAACTTCACCCGGCTGGCAGCGGCCGGGGCGAGCGGGCAGTACGGCTTCCGGGAGGCGCTGGACTTCACGGCGAGGCGGGTCCCGGAGGGCGCTTCCGTCGCGATCGTGAAGAGCTACATGGCCCATCACCAGGGGATGGCCCTCGTGGCCCTCGGCAATGTCATCAACGACCGCGCCATGGTGGAGCGCTTCCACGCGGACCCGATCGTCGAGGCGACGGAGCTGCTGCTCCAGGAACGGATGCCGCGCGACGTCCTGGTCGCCCGGCCGCGCGCCGAAGAGGTGAAGAGCGCGGCCGACGTCCGCGACCTCGTCCCGCCGGTCCTGCGCCGGTTCACCTCGCCGCACGACGCGATCCCGCGGACCCACCTGCTCTCGAACGGGCGCTATGCGGTGATGGTGACCGCCGCGGGGTCCGGCTACAGCCGCTGGGGAGACGTGGCGGTGACCCGCTGGCGCGAGGACGTGACCCGCGACTCGTGGGGAAGCTACCTGTTCCTGCGCGACATGGACTCGGGCGCCGTCTGGTCGGCGGGCCACCAGCCGAGCTGCGCGGAGGCCGACACGTACGAGGTCGTCTACGCGGAGGACCACGCCGAGATCTCGCGCCGCGACGGCTCGATCACCACCGGCCTGACGATCGTCGTGTCGGCCGAGCACGACGCGGAGATCCGGCGGGTGACGCTCACCAACCTCGGCACGCACGAGCGCCAGATCGAGCTGACCTCGTACGCGGAGATCGCGCTCGCGCCGCAGGCGGCCGACGTCGCCCACCCAGCCTTCCAGAACCTGTTCGTGCAGACCGAGTTCGTCCCGGAGATCGGGGCCCTCCTCGCGACGCGCCGTCCGAGATCGCGCGACGAGACGCCGATCTGGGCCGCGCACGTGGCGGCCGTCGAGGACGAGGCCATGGGCGTCATCCAGTACGAGACGGATCGCGCCCGCTTCCTGGGCCGGGGCAGGTCGGTGCGCTCGCCGGTCTCGGTCATCGACGGACGGCCCCTGTCGAACACGGTCGGCGCCGTCCTGGATCCGATCTTCAGCGTCCGGTGCCGCATCCGGCTGGCCCCCGGCGCCACCGCCCACGCGATCTTCTCCACGGTCGTTGCCGAGTCACGCGAGGACGTCCTGGACCTGGCCGACAAGTATCGTGAGTCGGCCACCTTCGAACGGGCGGCGACCCTGGCCTGGACGCAGGCCCAGGTCCAGCTCCATCACCTGGGGATCGAGGCCGACGAGGCCCACCTCTTCCAGCGCCTGGCCAACCGGATCATCTACTCGGACCCGTCACTTCGCCCGGCGGCGAGCCTGCTGGCCAGCAACCAGCGGGGGGCGCCCGGCTTGTGGGTCCACGGCATCTCCGGCGACCTGCCCATCGTCATGGTCAGGATCGACGAAATCGAGGACCTCGATATCGTTCGGCAGCTGCTCCGCGCACACGAGTACTGGCGCCTGAAGCTCCTCGACGTCGACCTCGTGATCCTCAACGAGCATGCCCCCACCTACGCCCAGGACCTGCAGGAGTCGCTGGAGGCCCTCGTGCGAACGAGCCAGTCGAGTCTGGTCCACGATGGCCATCCGGGTCACGGCCGGGTGTACATCCTGCGCGGCGACCAACTCTCCACTCAGGACCGCACGCTCCTCCAGGCGGCCGCTCGAGCCGTCCTGCTGAGCCGCCGGGGCAGTCTTGCCGATCAGGTCATCCGCCTGGAGCGCCCTAAGAGGATCGCTTCGCCCACAGCGCCGCCCGGTTCGAGGCAGATCAGGAGCGAGGCGGCCGTGCCGCGTCCGGAGCTGGAGTTCTTCAACGGGCTCGGCGGCTTTGCGGATGGCGGGCGTGAGTACGTCACCATCCTCGGCCCGGGACAATCCACCCCGGCGCCCTGGTTGAACGTGATCGCCAACGCGTCGTTCGGGTTCCAGGTCTCCGAGTCCGGGTCGGGCTATACGTGGTCCGGGAACAGCCGCGAGAACCAGCTCACGCCATGGTCCAACGACCCCGTCAGCGACCCGGTGAGCGAGGCGATCTACGTCCGGGATGACGACAGCGGCGAGCTGTGGGGTCCGACGGCGCAGCCGATCCGCTGCGAGGAATCGACGTACGTCGTCCGCCACGGTGCCGGATACAGCCGGTTCGAGCACCTGCACGACGGCATCGCGCTCAACCTCGTCCAGTTCGTCCCGCTCGACGACCCCCTCAAGATCTCGGTGCTGACCATCGAGAACCGATCCGGGCGCTCCAGGCGCCTGTCCGTGACCGCGTATGCCGAGTGGGCGCTGGGCACCTCGCGTGGGGACAGCGGCCCCCGGATCGTGACGGCACTGGAGCCGGAGACCCGGGCGCTCCTCGTGCGCAACCCGTGGAATACCGAGTTTGGCGGCCGCGTCGCCTTCCTCGACCTCGGCGGGCGGCAGACGGCGTGGACGGCCGATCGGACCGAATTCCTCGGCCGCAATGGCGCTCCGGACCGGCCCGCCGGCCTGGAGCGCGGATCCCGGCTGCGGGGAGCCACCGGCGCGGGCCTGGATCCGTGCGCCGCCCTGCAGACCAGCTTCGAGCTTCCCAACGGATCGCGGACCCAGGTCCTGGTGCTGCTCGGCGAGGCGGACGGTGCCGCGGCGGCCGCCGACCTCATCCGACGCGGGCGAACGGCCGACCACGAGGCAACGCTGCGCGGCGTGGCGAGCCACTGGGACGATACCCAGGGCGCGATCCAGGTGCGGACACCCGATCGCTCCATGGACATCATGCTCAACCGCTGGCTCATCTACCAGACGCTCGCGTGCCGGCTGTGGGCAAGGACGGCGTTCTACCAGGCGGGCGGCGCCTACGGGTTCCGCGACCAGCTCCAGGACGTGGTCGCCCTGGTGACCTCGAAGCGCGAGCTCGCCCGGGAACATCTCCTGCGGGCTGCCGCACGCCAGTTCGTCGAGGGCGACGTCCAGCACTGGTGGCATCCGCCGTCGGGTCGGGGCGTCCGAACCCGAATCTCGGACGATCGTCTCTGGCTGCCGTACGCCGTCGATCGCTACCTCGCGGTCACGGCCGACTCGGCGGTCCTCGACGAGACCATCCCGTACCTCGAGGGACCGACACTGCGGCCGGACCAGGCGGACGCCTACTTCCAGCCGGAACGGTCACTGGAGTCGGCTTCGCTCTTCGACCACTGTGTGGCGGCCATCGACCGGAGCCTGGCGGTGGGCGCCCACGGGCTGCCGCTTATCGGGTCGGGCGACTGGAACGACGGCATGAACCGGGTAGGCCAGGAGGGCCGGGGCGAGAGCGTCTGGCTGGGCTGGTTCCTGCATACCGTCCTGGCCGCCTTCGCGCCGATCGCGGAGGCCCGCGGGGAGCGTCCTCGCGCGGAGCGCTGGCGGGCACACATGAAGGCGCTCCGGCGGGCGCTGGAGCGCCACGGCTGGGACGGCGACTGGTACCGGCGAGCCTTCTTCGACGATGGCACCCCGCTCGGCTCCGCCATCAACGCCGAGTGCCGAATCGACTCGATCGCTCAATCATGGGCCGTCCTGTCGGGGGCCGCCAATCCTCCCCACGCGGAGCGGGCCATGGCCGCGGTGGAGGAGTTCCTCGTCCGACGCGGTGACGGTCTCGTCCTGCTGTTCACCCCGCCGTTCGACCATTCCGACGTCGATCCGGGCTACGTCAAGGGGTATCTGCCGGGCATCCGGGAGAACGGCGGCCAGTACACCCACGGGGCCATCTGGTCGGTCCTTGCCTTCGCAGCGCTGGGCGACGGCGACAAGGCCGGCGAGCTGTTCTCCATCCTGAACCCCATCAACCATGCCAGTACCCGGGCCGGGGTCCAGCGCTACAAGGTGGAGCCGTACGTCATGGCGGCCGACGTCTACGCGGAACCGCCGCACGTCGGCCGCGGCGGTTGGACCTGGTACACCGCTTCGGCGGGCTGGATGTACCAGGCCGGCGTCGAGTGGATCCTGGGATTCCGTTTGCGCGGGTCGACGCTCCTGCTGGATCCTTGCATCCCTCGCGCCTGGCCAGGGTTCGAGATCGACTTCCGCTATCACACCGCCAGGTACGAGATCGTCGTGGAGAACCCGCAGGGGGTCAGTCGAGGGGTGGCATCGTCGGAGCTCGACGGACAGGCGCTGACGGGCCGCGGCGCCGCGATCCCGCTTGCCGATGACGGGGCCACGCACCGGGTCCGGGTCGTCCTGGGCTAGTTGCCGATCTGGGCCCTGGGACCCCGCTGCGGCCTGCCAGACGGTCATTGGCCCGTAGCGGTCCCCGATCCGAGCGAACCCATTGTGACGGGTCCCGGGGCGTCTTCGCTTACGCGAATCGGACGATCGCGAGAATCCCGACCACGAGGCAGTAGACCGCGAAGGGCGTCAGCGTGCGGGTCGTGAAGTAGCGGGTCAGGAAGCGGACCGAGAGATACGCGGCCAGGCCGGCCGCGACACTTCCGGCGAGGATCTGGAGACGCACGCCGTCCCCGTTAGGCCCGAGGAGGTCCGGCAGCTTGTAGATGCCCGCGGCGAGGATGATCGGCGTCGCCAGCAGGAACGAGAAGCGAGCGGAATCCTCGTGGTCGAGCCCACGGGCAAGCCCGGCGACCATCGTGATCCCCGAGCGGCTGATGCCGGGCAGGAGCGCCAGGACCTGGGCCACCCCGATCGCACCCGCCTCGCGGAGGTCGAGCGTGTCGAGCCGGCGGGCGCCAGCGGTCGTGGTCGCGTGCGTCGCTACGACGCTGCTGACCTCGGCCCGCTGGCGGATCCACTCGCCGAACAGCAGGACCAGGCCGTTGATGACGAGGAGCCCGGCGGCCGCGAGCGGCTTGGCGAAGACGACCCGAAGGGTGTGCTCGAGGAGCAGGCCGACCAACCCCGCCGGGATCGTCGCCACGAGGAGCAGCCACGCGAGGCGCTGGTCGGGCGTCTCGATGCGGCGGGTCCGCAGGGACGCGATCAGTCCGCGCACGATCCTCGCCCAGGTCGAGCGATAGAAGGCCAGGAGTGCGAGCGCGGTGGCCACGTGGAGGCCGACCAGGAAGGCGAGGAAATAGGACTCCGACGCCGACTGCGCGGCGACGACGTCGGTCCAGCCCAGGAGCTGCGGCAAGATCACCGAATGGCCCAGGCTCGAGACTGGGAAGAGCTCGGTGACACCCTGCAGGACGCCGAGCACGATCGCCTGGAAGAAGGTCAGCATCGCGAGAGCCCAGCCGAGGTGACAGGACGACGTGGGCAGGGCGCGCCGCGATGGCCTGGCGGGACGAGCCACCGCGGACGGCGCCCATCCGGCGGATCTCTCACCTGAGGCGCGGCAGGGAGAGCCGGAATGTCGCCCCGGATCCAGGTTGACTCGTCACGGTGAGCCGGCCTCCGTTCCGCTGCGCGAGGCTGCGCGCAATCGCGAGGCCGAGACCGCTGCCCTCAAGATTGCCTGCATCGGAGTGCACCCGGTGGAAAGGCTCGAAGATGCGCTCGAGATCAGCGGCCGCGATGCCGGGCCCGTCGTCGCTGACCTCGACCAGAGCCTCGCGGTCCGCGGCTCTCGTCGTGATTCGCGCCGGGTTCGCGCTCGGACCGCCGCTGTACCGGAGCGCGTTGTCGAGGAGATTGGCGACGATCCGACCGATCTCGCTCGGATCGGCCGAGACCGGTAGGTCGGCGCCGAGCGCCATCCGGGTACGGGGGAGCTCGGGGTGCGCCGCAGCGAACGCCTCCACCGTCTCGGCGACGATGACCGACAGATCGATCGGCTCATGGCGATCGCCGGGCAGCTCGTCGCTCCGGGCAAGCAGGAGCAGGTCGTTCGTGATCCGCGTCAACCGGCCCGTGGCGCTCGCGACGGCCGCGAGCGCACGCCGCAGCTCGTCGGCGGAGTTTGCTGCCGCGAGGGCACTCTCCGCGGACGACCGGATGGCAGCCAACGGTGTGCGCATCTCGTGCGACGCGTCCGCGACGAATCGGCGCTGGCGGGCGTGCGCCTCGCGGATCGGCCGGAGCGTGCGGGCGGCGAGGACCCAGGCGGCAACGCCGACGAGTGCGACCACGAGCAGATCGGCCACGAGGAGGGCGAGCCCGATCCGCTCGACCGCGGCCTGGTGGGCGACCATTGCGACCTGCTCGTTCGTGAGCTCGGGGTCGACGTCGAAGGTCGGCGCAAGGGCGGTCGCAAACCCGACGTAGAAGACCACGCTGAAGACACCGAGGACGAGCGCGAAGAGCCCGATGTACAGGACGGTGAGGCGGATGCGAGCACGCCTGAACATCAGGCGGCTCCGATCACGCGAAGTCGATACCCGGAACCGCGGACCGTCTCGATCAGCCCGTCGCGTCGGCCCTCGTCGACCTTCCGTCGAAGGCTCCGGATGTAGACCTCGACGATGTTCGACTCCGCCGCGAAGTCCGCGTTCCAGAGGGCATCGATGAGACGGTCGCGAGGAAAGATCTGGCCGGGATGTCGCGCGAGGAGCTCGAGAAGCGCGAACTCGCGCGCGGTGAGGTGGATCTGGCGGGCTGCACGCCAGACGCCAAGGGTTGCCGGGTCGAGCTCAAGGTCGCCGATCTGGATCCGGGGCGCTCGCTCCTCCAGCCTGCGCCGACCGAGTGCCCGGACCCGTGCGCGGAGCTCGTCCATGCTGAATGGCTTGGCGAGGTAGTCGTCGGCGCCGCGGTCGAGACCGGTGATGCGATCCTGAACGTCGTCCAGGGCGGTGAGCATGAGGATCGCCGCCGAGAAACCCTTGTTCCGCAGCACCGAACAGATCGCGAAACCGTCGAGCCCGGGAAGGATGACGTCGAGGATCACGAGGTCGTAGGCGTAGGTCTCCGCCCAGTCGAGGGCATGACGCCCGTCGCCCACGATGTCCGCCGCATGGCCGTCGGCCGCCAGCGCTGCCTTGACCGCGCCGGCGATGGCAGCCTCGTCCTCGACGATCAGGATCCGCAGGGGGTCGTCCTCCGTTCCACGCCCCCGTGCACGGCAGGGCGCGATCTAGCCGATCGTAGCCGCATCTGATCGGATCGACCCGACGTAGATCGACGGGCCGGGCGCCATCCGACCGAGCGGCCGCTGCAGTGGAGACTCGATCGCTGCCAGGACGCGGGCTGGGATGAGGCGCTTGAGCAGTGCCGATCGGAAGAGCGAGACGGTGCGCCGAACGTCGGGCTCCAGGCCGACCGCGCGAAGTTGCGCTTCGATCGTCGCCGGCTGATGCGCGAAATGCCCTGCGAGGTACTCGTGCGTTTGGCGGGCAACCGGCGACCAGGACTGCCGGCCAGTCAGGTATCGGACGACGGCGAGGAGATGGCGCCGGTTCGGGAACTCGACGATAAGCCGGCCGCCGGGTCGCAGGACTCGCGCGATCTCCCGGAACACTTCGCTCGGATCGCTGAGGTGGACGAGCAAGCGAACCGCAACGACCACGTCAACGGAGCCAGCCGGAATTGGCAGGTGCGCGGCGTCGGCGGCAATGACGGAGAACCGAGTATCCGAGCCAACGCGGTCGCGGGCAGCCTCGATCATCGTGGGCGAGGCGTCCACCAGCGTCACGGTGTCGAACGCACGGTACTCGTCCACCAGTCGGCCGAACCCCGCCCCAAGATCGAGGAGATGGCCACCGCCCCTGGGCAGGAGCGCTCGGACCGCCAGTCGATCGCAGCGATCCTCGTACGCTCGAGGGGGCCAGAACTCGTCGCGGTACGACAGGTCATAGCGTGGGGGTCGAGTGCCGCCGACCACGTGGTTCGTGCCGCGGGGAAGGCGCAAAGGAAGACTGGTCGGTTGCATGTCGACTTTATCGCCCTTCAACCTGAATCCATGATGAGCAGGCAGCGAGGCGGACCGGCTCCGCCGATCGACGTCTCCGGCCCACGAAACGTGTGCGCCGATCGGCGATCGAGCTCGGGTCAGGCTGGGCGTCCGCCCGGTGCCGCTCCCGCCACCGTCGCAGGCGAGCGCCGCGGGCCCGCGATCCACAACGCCGCCGACCAGAGCCCCAGCGCGGCGATGACGACCGGGATGAGCGGGAGATACGAGCTGGTCGTGTCGAAGGCGATCGCGCCCACGTACACCGCCAGCGTGCCGCCGACCGGGTAGGCCACCCCGAGCAGCCCGAAGATCGACCCGAAGTTCGGCCCGCCGAAGACGTCACCGAAGGCCGCCGACCGGACGGCGATGGTCGCGCCGGTCCCGATGCCGTGGAGGATGACGCCGGCAATCGCCAGCCCCGGCGCGGAGGCAACGAGCCCAAGGGCCGCCACCACCCCGCCGGCGACCGCGACGGCGGCGACGACACCCACGGTCCGCCGGCCGATTCGATCGGAGAGCCCGCCCCCGACGATCTGGCCGCCGACGTACGCCAGCGACTGGAGCCCCAGCGCGGCGGCTGCCCACTCGGCGCCGAGGCCGCTCTTGACCGCGCTCGGGATGAACGCCTGGAGGAGGCCCTCGTCGAAGACGCCGATCGCCGCGGCGCCGGCAAAGAGGAGCCAGAACCGCCGGGTGCGGACGACGCGCCGCACGCTGTGCGCGTGCTCGCCGCTGCCGATCGGGAGGACCTCTTGCGCGGCGGAGACGGCGCCGGGGGCCGATGGCTCGTGCAGGCCCGAGGCGCGAGCCGCGAGACCGGCCTCCGTCGCACGCGTGCTGGGCCGGCCCGCGCTCAGCGGCTCGCCGACCGCGAGGTGCCGACGCTCGGCGGTCATCGACACGTCCGCAGGCGCCGACGACGGTGCCGAAGCCGGGGCGGCGCCGCGCACGTCGGAGGGTGCCAAGGTGCGGCGCCGGTCGGGGCGGCGTGCCGGCACGACGATCGCGGGCCCGCTGGTCATCAGCCAGACGAACGCGACGCCCACCAGGCAGGTCGCCAGGAAGACGAGGGACGCCGACCGCCAGCCGGCCGTCTGGATCAGTCCGCCGGCGATGGGCAGGGCGATCGCGACCCCGATCCCCGGGCCGGCGTAGGCGATCCCCAGCGCGAGGCCCGACATTCCAGCATATCGCCGGGCGATCGCGGTGGAGGTCCCGATGAACGAGAGTTGCAGCCCGAGCGCCATGAAGACCGCGTAGGCGAGGATCACGAGCGAGATGTCGCGCGCGAGGTAGACCGCCAGCCAGCCCGCGGCGAGGAGGACCATCGACGCCGTCAGGAGGTCGCGGTCGGCCCATTCGTCGTAGGCCCGGCCCAGGAGCGGGCTCGCGACGGCGGTGACAACGAGGAACATGGTCCAGGGCGTCACGGCGAGGGTCCGGCTGATCCCGAACTCCTCCGCGAACGCGACCGAGATCGCCGGGAACGTGTACAGGCCGCCGTAGGCGATCGCGCCCACGGTGAACGCGCCGACGAGCGGCAGCGAGAGTCTGGTCGCGCGTCGCGCGATCGGGAGTGCCACGGCCGCCATCCTACGGGACCGGTGACGCGAGCGGCCGGGCCGGGACGACGCGGCCCCTTCGGTAGGTCCAGGCGAACCTATACTCCCGCCAGCGGCAGGACGAGGGCACTCCCCGATGTCTGATGCTCATGGTGGACCCGGCAATCCGGGCGCGCAGGCGCTGAGGGGTTGCCCGGCGTGTGGAGCGAGGCTCCCGGCGGACGCGCGGTTCTGCCCTTCGTGCGGTCGGTCGGTCGAGCCCGAGCCGAGCGACGAACGGCGCCCGGTCACGATCCTCTTCCTCGACATCGTGGGCTCGACCGCCATCGCCGAGCGCCTCGACGCCGAGGACTGGAAGGCCGTGGTCAATCCGGCGCTGACCCGGTTCACGGCGATCGTCGAGCGGCACGGAGGCCGCGTTGCGCAGCTCCTGGGCGATGGACTCCTCGCGTTCTTCGGGGCGCCGGTCGCCCACGAGGACGACGCGGTGCGCGCGGTCCGGGCGGGACTCGACCTGATCGATGCCGCCCGCGAGCTGGGCAGCCGGTCGATCGGGAACCGGGAGGTCCGCCTGGACGTCCGCGTCGGGATCAACACCGGCGACGTCGTCGTCGGAGCGGTGGGCGGCGAAGGTCGCCAGGAGTACCTCGCCGTCGGCGATGCGGTGAACGTCGCGGCGCGCCTCCAGTCCGTCGCCCCGGCCATGGGGATCCTGATCTCCGCCGAGACGCATCGCCTCGTGGCGGCCGAGGTCGAGGGCCACCCGGTCGGGCCGCTCCCGCTCAAGGGCAAGACCGAACCCGTCACCGGATACGAGGTCGTGGCAATTCACGCGGTCGGGGGACACGGGCGCCGGGTGCGCGAAGGCGCACCGCTTGTCGGGCGAGAGCGAGAGCTGGCAGGTCTGACCGCCCTTGGGGAGAGGCTGCACGCTGGCGTAGGAAGCGTCGCGTGGATCGTCGGTGAGCCCGGGCTCGGGAAGACTCGCCTCCTGCTCGAGTGGCGGCGGACACTCGAGGGCCCGGAGCGCGACCTTCCCAACGTTCGCTGGGTCGAGGCGAGCTGCCCGACGATCGGCCCCGAGCTCCCGTACCACCTGGCCCGTGAGTGTCTGCGCACCCTCCTGGGCATCGCCGGTGATTGGGATCTCGCGCGGATGCGGCGGGAGGTCGTGTCGGCGGCAGCGCGGCTGGCCGACCTCGAGGACGCCGTCCCCCTGCTTGCACGGCTGCTGGACCTGCCACCGACGCCGGGAGACGAGGCGGCACTCGCCGGCCTCGATGGCCGTGCCATCCAGCGCCGCCTGGTGCGCACGTTCCGAACGGTGGTCGAGGAGGCGACGTCGGACCGACCACTCGTCCTGGTTGCGGAGGACGTCCACTGGATCGATCCGTCGAGTGCCGAGATTGTCGCCGGCCTCCTGCCGGCGGTCTCGTCGCGACCACTGATCGTGTGCCTGACGAAGCGACCCACGGGAGGGCCCGGCGTCGACGAGCTGCAGCGCGCGATCGCCGAGCTCCCCGCCGAGGCGCGGCTCGAGCTCGCGCTCCGGCCCCTCGACCCGCACGGCGAGCGGCGCCTGGCTGCCGATCTCCTCGGAACCGACAACGTGCCCGAGTCCGTTCGCCTCCTGGTCCTGGATCGCTGCGACGGAAACCCGCTCTTCGTGGAGCAGCTCGTCGGGACGCTCCTCGAACGCCGGCTCCTGCGCCGCGAGGACGGCGCCTGGTGGGTCGACCCGCGCGCGACCGACACGATCCCGCCGGACCTCCAGGGCCTCCTGCTGGCGCGCCTCGACGCGCTGCCGCGGGGCGTGCACAGGCTGGCGATGATCAGCTCGGTGATCGGACGCGACGCGCCCCTTGACCTGCTTCGCGCCGTGGCACTCGAGGCCGGCGAATCCGACGCCGCATCGATGGTGGGCGAGCGCATCGAGGAGGGCGGCGTTCTCGAGCGAACCGGGCCCGACGGCGGGGTCCTCGCGTTCCGGCATGCGCTCATCCACGAGGCCGCCTACTCGTCTCTCGTCCGCGCCGACCGACGTCGGATCCACCGGATCGTCGGGCGCCGCCTCGAGCAGGCGGCGGAACAGGCCGGGCGCCTTGGCGAGACGGCGGCCACCCTGGCCCATCACTTCGGCCGGGCCGAGGATCACGAGCCGACGATCCGGTACGCCCGGATCGCGGCCGAACGAGCGGCCGCGTCATATGCCAACGGGGAGGCGCTCGCCCTCTACGAAACCGCGATCACGGCGGCGCGGGGGCGTCTCGGCGCCGGCCCGCACGACGCCGGCGATCGCGATGCCCGAATCGACCTGGCGCGGCTGCTTGAGGCCCGGTGCGCAATCCTCGAACTCGTCGGACGAGTCGACGAGACGAGGGCGGCGTATTCGGAGGCGCTGGGAATCGTCCCTGCCGATCAGCCCGTCTGGCGAGCCCGGCTCGAGACGCACATCGGCAGCGCGGATGTAGACCGGGGACGCTTGGCCGAGGCGCAGGCGCACTACCTCGCAGCCGAGGCGACGCTGGGAGAGCGTCCGTCCGACGACGACCCCGACTGGTGGCGGACCTGGATCGATATCCGGGGCAAGCGCGTGGACCGAGCCTACTGGCTGGCCGAGACGAACGAGATGGAAGAGCTGATCGCGTCCCTCGAGGAACCGATCCGTCTCTGCGGGACGCCATCGCAGCGGGCTGCATACCACGACCTGATGGCCTCGTACCTCCAGCGCCGCGACAGGTACGTTCCGTCCCAGGAGGTCCTCGCCCACAAGCTGGCCTCGGCCGCGGCGACGGCCGAGCTCGGGGACCGGCGCTCGATGGCCTGGGCGCGCTTCACGCTCGGATTCACCTGCGCGTGGAACCTCGACTTCGATGACGCGGAGCGAGAGCTCAAGGCGGCGCTCGCAGAAGCCGAGCGGATCGGGGACGCCCTGCTCGAGGCTCGCTCGATGACGTATCTCTCCATTGTCCTGCGACGGAAGGGCCGGCTCGCCGAGACGCTGCGGCTGGTGGAACGGACGATGGCGGCCAGCCGTCCGCTCGGGGTCTATCAGTACGTCGCCATCGCACTCGCAAACCGGGCCTGGGCCCAGCTCCGTTCGGGCGACGTCGCAGCGGCCCGCCGTGACGCCGAGACGGCCGAGCGCACGTGGCCCGCCGAGCTGTCGTACCCGTTCCGCTGGCTCGACCTGTGGCCCCTGATCGCGGTCGACGTCGCCGAGGGCCGCCCGGACGATGCCCTGCCGCGATGTCGCGCCCTCCTCGACCCCTCCCAGCAGCCGCCCGCGGCGCCGGTCGCCGAGGCGCTGACCAGCGTCCTGGAGGCGGCCGATCATCCGCGGGAGCTCGCGGCGGCCCTCCAGCTCGCGCTCGAGCGGGCACGGGAGAACGCCTACCTGTGATCGCGCCGCTCCCGATCCCGACTTCGTCCCGACCCCGTGACACGCGCGGTCCGCAACCGACTCTGGTCGTCGGTTCCGCCGGCAGGGTCGGTGGGCGGATCGCCCGCCTCCTGCTGTCCCGCGGCGGGCGGGTGAGGATCCTGGCCAGGCCCGGGAGAAACGTCGACGACCTGGTGGCGGCCGGCGCGGATCACCCGCATCGGGGCCGGAACGTGATCCGGCGGTCCGGGC
>Ga0097691_1002147_pt1 | contig 13604 bp, 12 predicted proteins | sample NGESurdeep072012_8_FD_72858 | JGI IMG/M metagenome (GOLD analysis project Ga0097691, IMG submission 72858) | Arctic peat soil microbial communities from Barrow, Alaska - NGEE Surface sample 210-1 deep-072012 | ecosystem: Environmental > Terrestrial > Soil > Wetlands > Peat ...
ACCGACCTACGGGGCCGGGGACTGGACACGACTCGTCCGATCCTGGTCGGCATCGACGGTGGCAAGGCGCTACACGCCGGCATCATGAAGGTATTCGACCACCCGGTGATCCAACGCTGCCAGGCTCATTATGCCGACCTCCGGATTATGCCGATGTGGATGGGGAATCCGTTGCAGGACAGTGGTTTGATGCTGGTGAGGTCGGCATAATCCGGTGCGTTGATCGACGATTGTCTCTCCATCTAGGAGAGGAGATCGGTCATGGTTGATGTTCTTGGGAGCCGCGTCGTGGGCCCGCTGGAGTCGTATGCGCCGGGGTTCGCGGCCGGGTTGTCGCGGCAGGGTTACACGGTCAGCGGCGCATCGCAGCACCTGTGTTTCATCGGACATCTGAGCCGGTGGATGCTCGCAGGTGAGCGGGATGTTTCGGCGCTCACGCCTGAAGTTGTCGATGAGTACCTCGCTGCTCGTCGTAGCGCCGGTTACGTGAACTACCGGTCAGTGAGAGCGATGCGGCCGCTGTTGGACTATCTCGAGCCGCTGGGCGTGCTGCCACAACTGGCACCGGTAGCACTCGGGCCGGTAGATGCTTTGTTGGAGCGCTACCGCGGGTACTTGATCATCGAACGCGGGTTGACCGCCGCCACGGCTTGTGGCTACCTCTCCTCGGTGCGCCCGTTCGTGGCTGGCCGGGCCCGTCAGGACGGACTCGACCTGGCGGGCGTGACGGCCAGCGATGTCAACAGGTTCGTGCTGGACGCGTGCCAGCACCGGGCCACAGGATCAGCAAAACTGATCGTCACCGCGCTGCGTTCGCTGCTGAACTTCCTGCATCTGAGCGACGAGATGGCGGAGTCGCTGACCAGCGCGGTCCCCTCGGTCGCGGGCTGGGCGCTTTCGGGGCTACCCAAAGGGCTCAGGCCCGATGAGCTGCGCGCTCTTCTGGCCAGTTGTGACCGACGTCGGGCGACCGGGCGCCGCGACTACGCGATCATGCTGATGCTGTCCCGGCTCGGGTTACGTGCCGGCGAGGTCGCCGCGTTGGGCTTGGACGACACCGACTGGCATGCCGGGCAGTTCGCGGTGCGGGGCAAGGGCAACCGCGTCGAGCGACTTCCGTTACCCGCCGACGTGGGTGCCGCGGTCCCCGGCTACCTGCGCCGCGGGCGACCCATCACGGCGCAGGGGCGGAGTGTGTTCGTGCGGGTCAAAGCGCCACACCGGGCGTTGACGACCGGTGGCGTGACGATGGTTGTCTTTGACGGCGGCCGGCGTGCTGGCCTGGGCAAGATCCACGCGCACCGGCTGCGGCACACCGCGGCGACACAGATGCTGCGCGCCGGAACGCCGCTGGCCGATGTCGGCCAGGTACTTCGGCATCGATCCGCGATGTCGACGGCTATCTACGCGAAAGTCGACCGCGAGGCGCTCAGGACGCTGGCCCGAGCATGGCCGGGCAGCACTACGGGCGGCGCGTCATGACACCGCTGGATCAGGAGTTGGCCGACTACCTCGCGTTGCGTCGCGCATTGGGTTACCGGCTGGTCCGGCCGGAGAAACTGCTCAACCAGTTCCTCACCTATCTGCAGGACGTCGGCGTGAACACCGTGACCGTCAAGGCGGCGTTGGACTGGGCGCGCCTGCCCGCCAGCGGCGACACGAACTGGTGGGCGCACCGCCTATCGGTGGTGCGCGGTTTCGCTACCTACCTGCACGCCCTCGACCCGGCGACCGAGGTCCCAGCCGCGGATCTGCTGCCGCACCGGCCACACCGCGCCACTCCCTACCTGTATTCCGACGACGACATCACCGCGTTGATCGCGGCCACAGCGTCGTTGCGGACCCCGCTTCGACGAGCCACGTTCGCCACGCTGATCGGGTTGCTGAGCGTGACCGGCATGCGAGTCAGCGAAGGGATCGCACTCGACCGGGGCGACATCGATCTCAACGCTGAACATCTGCTCGTACGTGACACCAAGTTCGGACCGTTGCGGTAGACGTCGGCTCGGTGGTCTACCAGACGAGCGCGGCCTGACCTCGCTACCTACAAATCTGTCGCACACCCCAGCCTGGGCACGTGTTGCCTCCAGGTCTGCGGTGACCGCCGCGCTCTCCCACGGGGAGGATCGGATCAGGCAGCGGGATCAGGCAGCGGCGACGAGGTCGTGTCGATGTGGACGGCGATCACCTTGAGACGGACTCCTGCGATCGGCGAGTTTCTCTTGCCGCGATTGGAGGCAATCGTGATACTGATGCGAATGTCTGAGCTGGGTGGAGGTCTGGTGGAGTCGAATCAGGCGTCAAGGAGTCGCACGTGAAGCTGTATCTGGACACACCTGAGCTGCTCGACCGCTACGGGCACACGGCTGCGGTTCAGTCCTGCGATGACGTGTCGGTGGCGCGCTCTACGGTCGACGACATGAACCACGAGTGGACCAGCTGGCTGAGCGACCAGGCGATCCGTCGTACCGTCGGCGCGGAGACATACCGTCGCGGGGCCACGTACGTCCGTGAGGGCCGCGTGTCGCAGCTCCAGGTCAACCCCGACCCCAGGACGCTTTTCGCGACGGTGAGCGGGAACCGCCAAGGCGCCTACCAGACCATCGTGACGGCTGGACGTCACACAGGCGAGGTCGTGGCTTGGGCGGGACGCTGCACCTGCCCGATGGTCATCAACTGCAAGCACGTTGCCGCGGTCCTGCTGGCCGCGCGCGAGAGCACCGTCACCGCGAGCGTCGCCGCACGCGCTGTCGTGCCGTCGTGGGAGCTGGCCATCGCCGACGTCGTGAGGACGTCCTCAGCCGGCAAGGACGATGCGGGAGTCCCACTTGCACTTCAGCTCGAGGTCGTGCCGCGCCCTCAACCAAGGCCGGGCGGCTACGGGAGCGCCGCGACCCTCCCGGCCGTGCCGCGGATCCGCCTACGCCCGGTCATCCGTGGACGTCGAGACACGTGGGTGCGCACCGGGGTTTCCTGGAGAGACCTCCAGCACAACTACGCCCGGACGGAGGTCCCGGCCCATCGCGAAGTGCTGCGCGAGCTCTACGCCGCCTGCCAATCGGGCGCCAACAACTATTACTACTCCTATGGCGACCAGCCGGTTCACCTCGACGAGCTCGGCCCTTCCGTATGGCGGCTGCTCGAGCGGGTGCTCGAGGCGGGTGTCGCGCTGGTGCCCGCCAAGGCCTCAGCCGGACCGATCACGCTGGCAGCAGAACCCGCCCGGGTTCTGCTCGACCTGCGCCGCGACGACGAGGGTGGGGCTGCCACGCTGACAGGCGTCGTCGAAGTGGACGGCATGACCGTGGCCGCTACGTCGGTTGGCTTCCTGGGCACCCCGATCCACGGACTATTCATACAGGGGGATGGCGGTGGCTCACCTCCTGGGGACTCGCGTTCCGGTCCGGCACCAGGGCTGCTCCTTGCCCGTGTGGACAGACCGCCGAGCGAGTCGGCCGCCCGCCTCCTTCGCGAGGGGCAGCCGCTCGTCATACCTGCGGGTGATCTCGACTGGTTTCTCAGCGGCTACTATCCCGCGTTGCGGCAGGCCATCGACGTGGTCTCCTCTGATACGACCGTCACCCTGCCCGAGATCGCGCCCCCGCGGCTGGCTCTCACGGTGACCTACGGACCGGACCAGCAGACCGCCCTCCGTTGGGCGTTCGCCTACGCCATCGGCGACACGATCGAACGGCTGCCCCTTCGCGGCCCGACCGGCGCGCTCACCGTCCGTGACGTCCTGGCCGAACATCGGCTCCTGAAACGACTCGAGCTGCCCGACGACCGGCTGCCACAGCTGCGCACTACGGTGGCCGACCAGCACCCGCTCGTCCCCGACATCGCGCTGGGTGGCATGGACGCGGCCTACTTCACCGAGGAGCTGCTGCCTCGGTTGCGTGAGAACGATGACGTCCTGGTGGAGGTCGAGGGCACGGCCCCGGACTATCGCTACACCGATACGGCCCCGCTCGTCCATCTGTCGGCAACCGAGTCCACCGACGACAGGGACTGGTTCAACCTCGGTGTCCGTGTCTCCATCGACGGCGAGGAGATCCCCTTCCAGGAGCTGTTCGTGGCTCTTGCACGCGGCGACTCCCACCTGGTGATCGACAGTGGCACCTGGTTCAGCATCGAGCGCCCCGAGCTCGACCAGCTGCGGCGCCTGATCGACGAGGCCCGCAGCCTGCAGGACCGCGAGTCCGACGGCCTGCGGATCAGCGCCTACCAGGCGGGTCTGTGGGAGGAGCTGATGCAGCTCGGCGTCGTGGAGACCCAGAGCGCTCGGTGGGCCAGCACGGTCAAGGGGCTGCTGGAGCTCGACGACGTCCCACCACCGCCGGTGCCGGATACCATCCGGGCCGAGCTGCGGCCCTACCAGGTCGACGGCTACCAGTGGCTGAGCTTCCTGCGGGACCACGGGCTGGGCGGGATCCTCGCCGATGACATGGGGCTGGGCAAGACCGTCCAGGCCCTGGCCATGATCTGCCACGCGCAGGAGTCCGGACCCCTTGATGGCCCGTTTCTGGTGGTGGCGCCGACAAGCGTCGTCCCGAACTGGGCTCATGAGGCTGCGCGGTTCGCACCCCACCTCAAGGTCGCGAGTGTCACTGAGACGCAGGCCAAGGGCACTGAGACCCTCGCCGAACGCATTCAGGGGGCCGACGTCGTGGTCACCTCCTATGCCTTGTTCCGGATCGACTACGCGGCCTATGCCGCCCTGCCGTGGAGCGGGCTGATCCTGGACGAAGCGCAGTTCGTGAAGAACCACCAGTCCAAGACCTACCAGTGTGCGCGTCGGTTGTCCGTGCCCTTCAAGCTCGCCATCACCGGCACTCCCTTGGAGAATTCCCTCATGGACCTGTGGTCGATGTTGTCGATCGTGGCACCGGGCCTGTTCCCCAGCCCACAACGGTTCTCCGAGCTCTACCGCAAGCCGATCGAGGCCGGCGGAGCCCCAGAGCTGCTCGCCACTCTCCGCCGGCGGATTCGCCCGTTCATGCGGCGGCGCACCAAGGAACAGGTCGCCACCGAGCTCCCGCCCAAGCAGGAACAGGTTCTCGAGGTGGCGCTCAACCCGCGACACCAGAGGATCTACCAGACTCACCTGCAGCGGGAGCGGCAGAAGGTCCTCGGTCTGATCGACAACATGGACAAGAACCGCTTCGCGATCTTCCGCTCGCTCACCCTGTTGCGCCAGCTGAGCCTGGACCCCGCCTTGGTCGACCCGAAGTATGCCGGGGTCCGTTCCAGCAAGGCTGACGCCTTCCTTGAGCAGCTTGAGGACGTGGTCAGCGGAGGACACCGCGCGCTGGTCTTCAGCCAGTTCACCGGCTTCCTCACAACAATCCGGAACCGTCTGGACGCCGAAGGGATCTCCTACTGCTACCTCGACGGTCACACCCGCAACCGGGCCAGGGTCATCGACGAGTTCAAGAACGGTGACGCGCCCGTGTTCCTGATCAGCCTCAAGGCGGGCGGGTTCGGTCTCAACCTCACCGAGGCCGACTACTGCTTCGTCCTCGATCCGTGGTGGAACCCGGCGGCCGAGGCCCAGGCCGTGGACCGCGCTCATCGGATCGGTCAGGACAAGAAGGTGATGGTCTATCGGCTCGTCGCCACCGACACCATCGAGGAAAAGGTCATGGAGCTCAAGGCTCGCAAGAGCGACCTCTTTGCGCGGGTCATGAACGAAGACGCCCTGCTCTCAGCGCCCTTGAGTGCCAACGACATCAGGAGCCTGCTGACCTAGCCGGGTTAGGCTGGCTGACGTGAACGAGTCTGTGCGTGCCGAGCACGCGCACCTGCGCGAAGCTGCTACGCACGGCACCCTCGCAGCGCTCTGCGACCGTCAGGATCTGGACCTGGTGGTGGTGTTCGGAAGCGCCCTCGACCCAGACACCGATCCGCTGGATCTGGACGTCGTGGTCAGGTTTGGACCCGGCAGCGGCGCCCAGGACACCCTCCGGCTCCTCAATGACCTGTACGAGCTGACCGGCAGCGAACGGATCGACCTCATGGTCCTGGGCCGCGCCGCCCCACTGGCCCGCGAACGAGCCCTCACCACGGGACAGCCGCTGTTTCAGCGTAAGCCGGGCGACTTCGCCAACGCGCAGATCGCAGCCATCATGGAGCGCCTGGATACCGACCGGTTCCGAGCGATGGATCTGGAGCTGATGACCGGGTGAGCCCTCGCGAGCTTGACGCCGGGGTCGTTCAGGCTCGCCTCACCCTCATCCGCGGCCTGCTCGACGATCTCCAAACCTTGGGCGAGGTCACCGTTGACCTTCTCCAACAGGACCGGATGCTTCGGCACGGAGTCGAACGCGTGCTGGGCAAGCTCGTCGAGCTGGCGGTCTCGATCAACGGACATGTCGGCGCCACGCTCTTGGGGCGCGCTCCGCAGGACTGCCGGACATCCTTCACGCTCGCCGAGGAGGCGGGTGCTCTCGAACCAGAGCTCGTCAACATCGAGCAGCGCCTGCTCGGCCACGGCTGTCACCAGCACTCGAAGGAGTAGACGTCATGATCGACCGCGGCAGGCTGACCGAGATCTACGCCCGCGAGCGGCAGGACTTCGTTGCCCGGCACCCCAGATCGGCCGCGGCCTACAACCGTTCCGACCATCTGTTCGGCCGGGTGCCGATGACGTGGATGAACAAGAACGCCGGGGGCTTCCCGATCTACCTCGATCGGGCTCTGGGCAACCGCGTCTGGGACATCGACGGCTTCGAGTACGTCGACTTCGCGCTCGGGGACACCGGCGCCATGGCGGGGCACTCGCCCGAGCCGACCGTGGCCGCCATACAGCACCGCATCGCCACCCAGGGCGGCATCACCACGATGCTGCCCACCGAGGACGCCGAATGGGTGGGCGCAGAGCTCACCCGCCGTTTCGGGCTCGAACGCTGGAGCTTCTCGCTGACCGCCACCGACGCCAACCGATGGGCCATCCGCCTCGCGCGGGCGTTGACCGGTCGGCCCAAGATCCTGTTCAACAGCTACTGCTACCACGGCAGCGTCGACGAGTCGTTGATCGTGGTCGGCCCTGATGGTGAGGGCACGAGCCGGCCCGGCAACGTCGGCGAGCCGGTCGACGTCACCGTGACCTCGCGGGTCGCGGAGTTCAATGATCTCGAGGGCCTCGAACGTCAGCTCGCGCATGGCGATGTGGCAGCGGTGCTCATGGAGCCGGCGCTGACCAACATCGGGATCGTCCTGCCGGAGCCCGGATATCTCGAGGGAGTTCGCGAGCTCACCCGGCGGTACGCCGTGTTGCTCATCAACGATGAGACCCACACCCTCTCGGCGGGGCCGGGTGGAGCAACGAAGGCGTGGGGGCTGGAGCCCGACATGCTGATCATCGGCAAGGCGATCGCTGGCGGGATCCCGATGGGCGCCTACGGGCTGAGCGCCGAGCTCGCCGACCGTGCCTTGGCCCGCACCGATCTGGATCTCATCGACATGGGCGGTGTGGGCGGCACTCTGGCTGGCAACCCGCTCTCGATCGCCGCCACCCGGGCAACGCTTGAGCACGTCCTGACCGACGCCGCCTTCGGCCAGATGATTGAGACGGCGACATATTTCGCTGCCGGCGTGCAGTCCGTGATTGATCGATATTCCCTGCCCTGGTCGCTGAGCCAGCTGGGCGCACGTGCGGAATACCGCTTTGCCAGCCCGACGCCCCGCAACGGCACCGAGTCCGCAGCCAGTGCGGACGGCGAGCTCGAGGACCTCATCCATCTCTACCTGTTGAACCGCGGCATCATGCTGACCCCGTTCCACAACATGGCGCTGATGTCGCCGGTCACGACCACAACGGACGTCGACCTCCACCACGGCGTTTTCGAGGCAGCGATCGTGGAGCTCATCGGCGGCTGAGAGTCCGCGAACCGGCTTGCCGGGTGGCCTTGCTGGACGTCCAGGATCTCAGCGCCGAGCTCCTTGTCGATGGTGCGTTGCGTGCGTGAGCTCATCTTTCTGGATGAGACCTTTCTGATCCAACTCATCCTTTATGACGATTCCCTTTGTGTGGACTTTCGCACTTTGAGCAGGTCCTGACGTAGGTCGGCTGTTCGTCTCTTCTTGCGTTTCTGGCGACACACCGCACCGGTTCATCAGCACAACAGGCATCCCACGAGATGATCTATCTGCACGCGTCTTGCGTGCAGATGAGAGGATGTGGGTGATGGCAGGTCGAGGGTCGGGTGGCACGCCGCGGATGATCCGTGGCTCCGTCGTGGTGCAGCGGCGCCGATGCGGCAAGGCAAACTGCCGGTGCGCGGACGGCGAGCAACTGCACGAGGCCACCGTGCTGAGCTACTCCGAGGCGGGCCGCAACCGCACGGTGATGCTGGCCCCCGGGCAGGTGGCGACGGTGCGCGCGGCGGTGGCGCGTTACCGGGCCGCGCAGGCCCGGCTGCAGGAGGCCGGCAACGCCGGGCTGGCCGCGCTGTTGTCCCTCCGGGCGGCCAACGGCCGGGGCCGGTGAGTGCGTGGACGGCGCTGCTGGAGGGAACCCGTACGGTGTTCGGCGCGCCGAGCTTCGCCCTGTTCACCCAACTGCTCACCGGGTGGGTGTGCGCCCCCGGGCGGCGCACCATCACCGCGATGATCGCGGTGGCCGACCCGGCCGGGCAGCGCGCCCACGACGCCTACCACCGGTTCGTCCGCGACGGGGCGTGGAGCATGAGCCGGCTGTGGCAGGTCCTCGCCACTGACGCGGTCACCAGGTTCGCCCCGAGCGGGGTGGTCGCATTGGACTGTGACGACACCCTGTTCCACCGGGGCGGCCGCCAGGTCAACGGCGCCGGGATCTTCCGCGACGCGGTACGTTCCACCGCCCGCCACGTCATATACGCACTCGGGTTGAACCTGGTCGTGCTCACCTTGCGGGTGACCCCGCCGTGGGGTGGGTGCCCGATCGCGTTACCGGTCAACGTCCGGCTGCACAAGAAGAACGACACCACGACCACCGTCGCCCACGCGGCCGAGATGATCCGCGAGCTCGCCGGCTGGCTGCCCGACCGCAAGCTGCACCTGTGCGCCGACGGCGCCTACGCATCCCTGGCCGGCGCGGACCTACCCCGCACCCAGGTGACCTCCCGGATGCGCCGCGACGCCGCGCTCTATGAGCCCGCCCCGACGCGCACCGGCAGACGCGGACGGCCCCGGACCAAGGGCGACCGGCTGCCCACCCCGACCGGACTCGCCACCCAGGCCAGCGGCAGAGGGTGGCGCAAGGTCACCGTCGACCTCCGCGGGCGGCCCGTCGAACGGCTGGTCCACGTCCGCGACGTGCTCTGGTACGCGGTCAACAAGACCGACCTGGTCCGCCTGGTCATCGCCGGTGACCCGGCCGGGGTCGAACCCGACGACTTCTTCGTCACCACCGACACGAGCGCCACCGGCGCGCAGGTCGCCTCCCGCTACGCCGGCCGCTGGTCCATCGAGGTGTGCTTCCGCGACGTCAAGCAGCACCTCGGTGGCCAAGACCCGCAGTCCTGGAAACGCCAAGGCCCCGAACGCGCCGCCGCCCTGTCCCTATGGCTGCACGCTCTGACCTGGTGCTGGTACCTCCACACCCACCCGGGCGGCCGAACCTGGATCCCTCGACCCTGGTACCAGGCCAAGGCCACCCCCAGCTTCCTCGACGCCCTCGCCGCGCTACGCAGAACCCTGTGGTCCCAACGAATTACAACCATGTCAGGCTCCGCGCGCGACAACCACCAAATCACCGAGGCCCTGCTCGACACGCTCGCCTACGCGGCATAGGCACCAGCCGACAGTGCGAAAGTCCACCATAATTACCGTTATGTGAATCTCTACATAACGGGATCTGTGGGAGCCGGGGGGTGCGATTCCCCCCGGCCACCCGACACATAAGGGCGCAGGAACTCGCGCCGAGAGTGCCCGTGACGCGATGAAGGAGCGGGCCCTCCGCTTCCATGGCCTTCGAGCCGGGATGCTGGAGGTGACCGGGCACCCTCGATGCTTGGTCGCCACGCCAGCACGACCCACACCGGACGGCCGACCCGGGCCTGGCGCGCGTGGTCGTCGATGACGATCTGGCCGTGTTGGGGGTGACGGTCGACCGGCATGACGAACTCGGCCGGGACCGCATCCGGACGATCAAGAGGCCATATCGCCTTCTGCTGGAACTGTTCCCGGGGGCGAGAGAGTACCTGTCCGAGCCCCAGCCCGCGCGCTGACCGCGACGATCAAGCCGCGGGACCAGGTCGGCAAGACCCCCGGCGACAAGTCGCCTAACGATCTCCAGGCGATCAGTCGCAACGCGACGGTCACGTGGCAGATGATGTGGCCGCTCGTCGTGCGGCCCTGCCCCCACAACTCCAAGCCGCACATCCAGGACGCGCTCCGCCGCGTCGCCGCTGCTGCGGATTTCCTGCACAGCCACTACCGGTATCACGCGTACGTGGACGGCCGCATGGGCGAGGACCACAAATACGACGGCCCGACCATGAACGATCCCGCCCGACCGGAGCCGGCGCGTCCGTGCGCGGCTCCGAAAGTGTGGGACCACTCGATCGCACTCGTCTCCTCAGTGTTCCTGTGGGAGGCGGTGCAGGAGGCGAACCGGCAAGGGCTCGGCCCGCAGATCCTGCTGACCCATCCGCTCGATCACCGGCCCCAGCACAACTGCGTCCCGTTCTACGCAGCGGGCGGCGGTGACCACCTTTCCACCGTCGACGGCCTGTTCGAATACGACCAGACCCAGACCACTCGCGCCGCGGTGGCGCTGGCGGCGTCGATCATGCGCGACATCCAGTCCTCGGAGCACGCCATGCCGTGGTGGCTGTCCTGGCTCGGCGACCTCTATGAGGCGTTCAGTGACATCACGGACGACGTCGCCAACCAGATCTGCAACGCGTTCGCGTTCGACCGGTGCGACCCGATGGACACGAAGGACGACGACAACTGGCGTCACCCGCCCGCTTCGACCTCCGTCAGTCCCGACAACATCATTCGGTCGTGGATGGCGCCGCTGACCCAGGATCCCGGCCCAGAGATCCAGGGCCTGTACGGCTACAACATGCAACTCGTCCTCCGGCCCGGCCACTTCGAACAGCGCCGCACCCGCATCTGGGCCTACAGCGAAGGCCCTGCCACCATCGAAGGCCTCGTCCGCTACAACAACGAGCCCGCCGTCGGCGCCGGCGTCTCCCTCGCGTGCAAGACGACCTACACGAACTCCGACGGCTGGTACACCCTCGACGTTCCGGCCGGCCGTTACGAGCTCGAGGGCACGCTCTACATCGAACAACCGCAGCCGCAGCCGGCTTGGTGCGCCCAAGGCACGCTCGAGGTCGAGTACGGCGCTGGGGCGCAGCGCCTCCCCACGTTGGTCCTCACCGACCCGCCCGGCGAGAACCGGATCGTCCAGATCACCGGCCACGCGGATCTTGTCAATCGGCACACGTTCGGCAAGGACTGGTGGGACCACCCGGCCATCAACCTGAAACAGGTCCACCTCGGCAACTACTACACCGACGAAGGCAACCAGCAGACGGTGACCTGGGGCTCCACGATCGACGACGACTACGGCGTCGGCGTCGAGGTCACGGCCAGGCGCACAACAGGGAACCCCGCCGACCCGTACCCGGTTGACCTCCACGTAAAGGCAACCCTCGGCGCCAAGGGAATCGGTGGCTGGCCCTTTACCCCGGACGCCACCGAAGAGTTCGACGTCCACCTCATCACCGACGGAACCGCCTCGTCCGTCATCGACCTCAAGACCGGCGCCGTCGCTCCCGTCCGAGCCCACCTCGAACTCTCCTACGCCAACTACCGGCAAGGCTGACGAAGGCCCGCCTCGACGGTGTCGAGCTGCTCGGGCACGGTGGCGTGGCCCTTGGTCTTGGTGATCTACGACCGCTCCAACGCTTCCACCGGCGTGTTGCTCGTGTTCGTCAACACACTCGCCCCAGACTCCCCGACTCGCGGTGGGTGGCGTGCCTGGCAGCCACCGGCATGTCGGTCAGTGACATGCGGCAGTACGTGGCGAACGGGCAGCTGGGCCCTGCTGCTGCGGGCGAGCAGATCGTGCTGCTCGCCGAGCAGCAGCCCAGGCTGGCGCTCGAGGCCGAGCACATCGCCCTGCGCCAGCGGTACGTCCGGCTGAAGATCCGTCGTACGACACCGACGCGCGTTGTCCGCGGCTACGGATGTTCCACCCGCTGCCGACCCGTGGATGAACATGCGATCTCCCATACCACGCGTCAAGCGACGGGTCGGGGGCGATCGTTCAATAGACGATCGGCAGATCCGTACGTCCAGAACATCGGCGCCCAGGGAACGGTGAGAGCGGCGGCCTTTGCGCCGGTACCTCTGAACCAGTCCGACTTAGGACCATCATCTCTTGTGGCATGTATCACCTCTGAGTAGCGTCGACGTTACCGCCGGCAGGCGGCGGTGTCCGGAAGAAAGTCGTCGACAACTTGAGGGAAGTGAACGTGATGTCGTCAATGATTTCCCTGATGAACTGGACGGACCAAGGCGTCCGTGATTACAAGGAGACAGTTGACCGATTCGAGCAGGCGAAGAAGCTCGCCGTCCAGTTTGGGACCGAGATCAAAGAGATCTACTGGACGCCAGGCGGGCCCTATGACCTCGTCTGCATCACGGAGTACCCGGACCAGAAGAGCGCCGCGGCGTTCGGGTTGCTCCTGGAGTCGATTGGGAACCTGCGGATCACGTGGGCCGACGCCTATGGGCCCGATGAGATGCGGTCGGTTCTCGCTGCCGGGGGTTGACTTCCGTACCGGCGTGCGGGTTCAGGTCCCGGGCTCACGGCGCTGCGCGCTGCGAAGGTTTCGATCACGAGTCGTGCGCCGACGGAACATCGGTAGTTCCGACGGACCTGTCAGGCCCGCGGTCAAATGCGGATGTGACAGGTGCCTCCGACCCGTGGATGAACATCCAATCTCGCAGACCACCGCGTCTATCGAACGATCGTCCCGTAGCCCAGTGAGGATCGTTCGATAAACGATCCCGCTACGGAACGACGAACACCATGTTTGTGCCAGGTCGGCGCAGCCTCCGCGCGTGCCCGTAGGCCGTTCCGCAATCGGGACTCACTCTCATAGCCGCTGTTGGCGCGCGCGATCGTAGCCGATGAGCGGGAGGGCCTGGACACAGTCGCCCGCGTACGCAGGTCCATGCATTAGTCCTAGTGTCAGCGGCTGGAGGTCTGCCAAGGAGCAGATCGTCGCGCCCGTCGAGGCGGGAGGCAGGTTGCACGAAACACGTCCTCAGTTGCCAAGGCAGGACTGGTGATCTCGTGCTCTGTCAGTGCGGGACTGTTTCCGATCGCGGTGAACAAGTCACCGCATAGGAGAGTGGACGTCGACTCCTCGTAGAACAATCCAGCGTCCCAGCCATGGGGGACGTGAGGAGTCTCGATGCGTCGCATCCGTTTGCTTCCCAACTTCATGACTTCCCCGTCCTGCAAAGATCGGGGTGGTTGTAGGCGGCCGCGTTCGATGACCATGGCCACGTCACGTTGGGTGACGATGCAGATTCGGGCATTTCGGGCGGGCAGGTTGGGGTTTCGTAGCCACGGTGACGCGCTTGTGGTCAACGTGTCG
>Ga0097691_1002148_pt1 | contig 13603 bp, 12 predicted proteins | sample NGESurdeep072012_8_FD_72858 | JGI IMG/M metagenome (GOLD analysis project Ga0097691, IMG submission 72858) | Arctic peat soil microbial communities from Barrow, Alaska - NGEE Surface sample 210-1 deep-072012 | ecosystem: Environmental > Terrestrial > Soil > Wetlands > Peat ...
CCGCGCTTCTCGGCGCTCGCAGCCCACTCGGCGGTGAGCTTCGGGCTCCGGTGAGCCGACATGACGCGGCACTCGTGCGCGACGCCGAAGCGCGTCAGCAGCTCATCGGCGTGTTTCATCGTCTCCCAGTCGGAGGTCGAGCCCATGACGACGCCGACGAGAGGGCCGGCGGGGCGGCTCGGGCGCGCGGCCTTCTTCATGGGCCCGATCCTATCGTGAGGGCTCAGGCGCTCCAGGAGCGGGCCGTCTCGGCGGCGAACTCTTCGAAGCGTCGCGGCGGGTGCCCGAGGAGGGCGGTCAGGCGTGCGAGGTCTTCCGGCGACGCCTTGAGGCCCTTCTCCTGGAAGAACGCGTACATGAGCCGGAAGTCGAAAACCATCCACGCCGGAAGGAACGCGAGCGACTGCTTCTCCCACGCGTCGAGATCGTTCCCGCCGTACGCGATCTTGCGGCCCAGGACGCCACCCCACGTCGCAGCCGTCGCCGTCGCGGTCAGGACGTCCCCGCCGACGAGGTTCACGGTCTCGCCGTCCGCCGCGCCCGTCGTGAGGGCGATCGCGGCGGCTTCCGCGATGTCGCGAACGTCCACGCGCGACAGGCCGACGTCGCCGAAGGGCTGCGGGTACGCGCCGTACGCGAGCATGACGTCTTTGTACCTGGTGTCGTTCTGGAAGAAGTTGTTCGGCCGGAGGATCGTGAACGGGAGCCCCGAGACCTTGAGCGCCGCCTCGACGGAAAGCTTCGCTCCGAAGTGCGGAAGGTGCGGCGCCTTGTCGACGCCTTGCACCGACAGGTAGACGACCTTCTTCACGCCCGCCATCCGCGCGCCGTTCACGGCCATGAGACCTTCGTGGCACTCGGTCGCGCTGACGGCGTTGAGAAGGAAGACGCCGTCCATGCCGAGGAACGCCGTCCGGATCGTGGCCGGGTCGAGCAGGTCGCCGGCTACGGCCTTCGCTCCCGGGGGCAGAGGCTTCTTCGGGTCGCGTGTGAGCACCAAGACCTCCGCGCCGCGCGCGAGAAGGTCCCGACCAACTTGCGAACCGACCGTGCCCGTGCCACCGAGAACGAGGACTTTCATTTTCTCTTCCTCACTTGCCCATGTGCCGGATGATCGCGTCTCCGAAGGCGCTGCACTTTACTTCCGTGGCGCCTTCCATCTGGCGCGCGAAGTCGTAGGTGACCGTCTTGGCGGCGATCGCCCCGTCCATGCCCTTCAGAACGAGGTCGGCGGCTTCGTTCCAGCCCATGTACCGCAGCATCATCTCGCCCGACAGGACGACGGAGCCCGGGTTGACTTTGTCGAGGTTCGTGTACTTCGGCGCCGTGCCGTGTGTCGCTTCGAAGATGGCATGGCCGGTCACGTAGTTGATGTTCCCGCCCGGCGCGATCCCGAGGCCGCCGACCTGCGCGGCGAGGGCGTCCGAAAGATAGTCGCCGTTGAGGTTCAGGGTCGCGATGACGTCGAACTCTTCGGGCCGGGTGAGAACCTGTTGGAGGGTGATGTCGGCGATCGCGTCCTTGACGAGGATTTTGCCGCCCGCGAGCGCTGCTTTCTGCTCGGCGTTCGCGGCGGCCTCGCCCTTCTCCTTCTTCGTCCTCTCCCACTGGTCCCAGGTGTACGTCTGGGCGGCGAACTCGCTCTCGGCGAGGGCGTAGCCGTAGTTCCGGAAGGCGCCTTCCGTGAACTTCATGATGTTGCCCTTGTGGACGAACGTGACGCTCTTGCTCTTGTGCGCGATCGCGTACTGGATCGCGGAGCGAATGAGACGCTCGCTGCCCCCCCTCGAGATGGGCTTCACGCCGAAGCTGGTCGTCTCGGGGAAACGGAGCTTCTTGTACTGCGCCGGGAAGTTCTCCTTCAGGAACGCGGCGACCTTCCTGCCCTCGTCGGTTCCGGCGGCGAACTCGATTCCCGCGTAGATGTCCTCGGTATTCTCCCGGAAGATGACCATGTTCACCTTTTCGGGGTGCTTGACGGGAGACGGCACGCCCTGGAACCAGCGCACGGGGCGCAGGCAGACGTAGAGGTCGAGAGTCTGGCGCAGCGCGACGTTCAGCGAACTGATGCCGCCGCCGATCGGCGTCGTGAGAGGTCCCTTGATGCCGACGAGGAACTCGCGAAACGCGTCGATCGTCTCGTCTGGAAGCCACGTCTTCAGGCGGTCGAAGGATTTCTGGCCCGCGTAGACCTCCATCCATTCGATCTTGCGTTTCCCGCCGTAAGCCTTTTCGACGGCGGCGTCGAGGACGCGCACGGACGCGCGCCAGATGTCCGGCCCGGTTCCGTCACCCTCGATGAAGGGGATGACGGGGTGGTTGGGGACCTGGAGCCTCCCGCCGGAAATGGTGATCTTCTGTCCCGAGGCGGGCACCGTGGGCTTGGCGCTGGGCATGAGGAAACCTCCTTCGTGGGCGCGAATCATAGGCGAACGGATGGCGCGCGATCGCCTTCTGATGCATCTGCACCAGACAACCGGGGGCCTCCCCGGAACCATGCTTTGAAAGGACCTAAAGAAAGGACCTCCACATGGTGAAACACAAGAACGAAGTCCTCGACAAGAAGGCGGACCTCGCGGGTCCGGGCATTGGCAGCTACGAGGAGCTGGAGAAAGTACTCCCGATCGACTACATGCCGCTGCTCGACCCGAAGGAAACGCAGCGGGCGATCACCGCCGTCAAGCGGTACATCGAGGACGGCCTCTGCCGTGAGCTGAACCTCATGCGGGTGGAGGTCCCGCTCATCGTCGACGCCGAGAGCGGCGTGAACGACTACCTCGACCGCGACGGTTCGCGGGGCCCGGTCACGTTTCACATCGCGAACGACCACGGCGTGCATCCCATCGACGGGCAGGTCGTCCAGGCGGCCACGAAATGGAAAAGGATCGCGCTCGCGCAGTTCGGGATGAAACCCGGCGAAGGGCTCGTGACCGACATGCGCGCGGTGCGCAAGGACTACTTCCTCGATCACGATCACAGCGCCTACGTCGACCAGTGGGACTGGGAGAAGGTCATCACCGCCGACCAGCGCAATCTCGATTTCCTCACGAAGACGGTCGAGGGCATCTGGAAGGTCTTGAAGGGCGCCGAGGACTTCGCGCTCGACCACTTCCCGGATCTGAAGAAAAGGCAGCTCCCGCGCCTGCCCGAGAAACTCACGTTCCTGCACGCCGAGGAAATCCTCGACCGCTTCCCCGACCTCCCGCGCAAGGCGCGCGAGAACGCCATCCTCAAGGATCACCCGGCGGTCTTCATCTACGGCATCGGCTGGACGCTCAAGGACGGCTATCCGCACGAGATGCGCGCGGCGGACTACGACGACTGGGTCACGCCGACGCACACGAAGGATGGCCGGATGATGCATGGCCTGAACGGCGACATCCTCGTCTGGAATCCGGTCACGAAGAGGCGCCACGAGCTCTCGTCCATGGGCGTCCGCGTGAACGCCGAGACGCTGACGAAGCAGCTCGAGCTCACGCACCAGCTCCACTTCCTGAAATACCCCTACCATCAGGGCATCGCGAACGGCACGCTCCCGCTTTCGATCGGCGGCGGCATCGGCCAGTCACGGGTGCTGATGCTCTTGCTCCGGAAGGCGCACCTCGGCGAAGTCAGCGTCACCGTGTGGCCGAAGGTCCTGAAGGAGATGTGCGCGAAGCGGAACATTCACGTCATCGAGTAGTCGGACGAAATCAGACGCCGTCTGGACGTAGCCGCCGCTCCGTCGCGTACGGGAAGACGTCGACGATCTCGCCGGCGCGCTCGCGCCGCTGGGTGTCGAGCCAGAACCGCACTTCGAGGAGGTCGGAGTGCCGCTCGAGGAAGGCCGGGAGCGCGGCGCCCCTGAGGCCCATGAACGTGAGGAACTCCTCGGGGAAGACGTCGTTTTCCCCCACGTAGAACGACGGCTCCGAAGTCGCGGCGTCCTCGTCGGCCCCGGCCGGCAGCTCGCGGAAGTTCACGACCGTGAGAAACACGATCTCGTCGTAGTCGTAGAAGACGACGCGGCCGTGCCGGGTCAGGCCGAAGTTCTTTGGGAGGAGGTCGCCCGGAAAAATATTCGCTTTCGCGAGGTCGCGGATCGCCTCCCCGAAGTCGACGATCGCGGCGCGCGCCTGCTTGGGAGATGCGTCCCTGAGGTAGAGGTCCAGCGGCGTGAGACGCCGTTCCGTGTAGAGGTGGTGGAGGACGACCTCCTCCCCCCGGACCTCGACGGTCTCGGCCGCGCTTTTCAGAAGGGCGTGGAGGAGCGCCGGGTCGAAGCGCGCGACCGGGAAGGAGAGGTGCTCGAACTCCTGGACGTCGGCGAGGCGGCCCGCCCGCGTGTGCCGAAAGACGAGTCGATACTTGTCGAGGACATCCGCGCGGCTCGCTGTCTTCGGGGGCGCGAAGGAGTCGCGGACGACCTTGAAGACCACGTCGTAGGACGGGAGCGTGAAGACGAGCATGACCATGCCGCGCGCGCCGGGCGCCTCGACGAAGCGGTCGTCCGAGGATGCGAGGTGGCGGAGGAGGTCGCGGTAAAGCTCGGTCTTGCCGTGCTTGTTGAAGCCGAGGGCGTTGTAGAGCTCGCCGACCGGCTTCTTCGGCATGAGCGTCTCGAGAAACGCGACGAGCGCGGCCGGGTGCTCGGCGTCCACGTGGAAGTACGAGCGCGTGAAGCTGAAGACGATCGAGGCGTCGTCCTCGTCGCAGAGGACGGCGTCGACAACGACGCGGCCCGTTCGGTTCAGGAGGGCGAAGACGACGGGGCGCTGCCGGTCGCCCTTCCGCACGCGGCCGACGAGGTAGGCGCCCTTGCTCCGATAGAAGACAGGCCGGAGGAGGTCGAGCGCGTCGAAGTTGGGCGCGCCCCAGGCCTGCGTGAGGACGGCGTCGAGTCTGCGGGTCGCGAGCGCGGCGTCGCGCCCGGCGTCTTCCCACCCGGCCGCGAACGGGAACGCGTTCAGCGCGCTTCGAATCGCGGCCTCCCGGCCGGGCCGGCCGCTCCATGAGGCGAGGAAGCGCCCCGCGGGCTCGACCGGGCGCAGCGCGGGCTCGGGCGTCACGAATTCGGCGCGGTCGTCGACGCCTACGGTGTGGAAGATCCGACGCGAGGCCGAGTTGAAGAACGTCTCGAGGAGCTCGGCGTCGCGCCGCCCGGCGACGAGCGCCGAGAAGCGTGCCTTCATGCCCGTCCAGACGCGCTTGTCCTCGACGCCGGGGCCGAGAATCCCTGCGAGGTCCAGGACGGCGGGGTCGACCGTCGCCCGGTAGAGCTCGAGGCGCTCGAGCGCGTCCGCGCGGCCGCTGTGCCAGTCACGCGCCGAGAAGCGCACGGGCGCCCGCCGCGTGATCGCCGCGAACGCCCGCGCGTACGCGTCCCACGCGGCAAAAAGGCGCTCAGCGCCCGCGCGGGCGACGTCGTCGGTGCTCACGGGCGCGGGGCCGGGCTCAGGCGGCCTTCTTGAGAGCCGCGGCGTCGATCTTCCGGATCCCGCCGTCCGGGTGTCCGCCCTTCTGCCCGCACGAGCCGTCGGCCGGGTGCGTGAAGTGGATGAGGTCCTTCCCGCCCGGGACCGCGACATACTCGCCGCGGATCTCGGCGGCGTCGCCGGGCGCGAGGGCGATCCGCTCGCCGCCGCACGACATGTCGTGGACGATGTGCACGCGGCCGCTCTGGAGAATCGGGAGACTCGAGTCGGCACTCGCGTCCCCCGGCACCCTCTCGAACGAGATGATCGTCACGTCGAACTCGAGGAAGCGGCGCTGGTTCTTGTGGACCTTCTCGGCGGGGGCCGTTTCGACGCGGCACACGGCGGCGATCTGCGTGTGCGGGCTCTTTCTCGAGGGCCTCCGCGCGGCGGCGAGCGGATCGGACGAGAAGAGGAGGAGCGCGAAGCCAAGGGCGGCGGCTCGGTAGGTTGTCTTCATGAGACGGAATCCTAGCGCGGGGTGCTGGTACTCTCCGCGGCCATGCTCCGAGCCGGCATCGTCGGCCTCCCGAACGTCGGGAAGTCGACCCTCTTCAACGCCCTTACGAAGACCCGCAAAGCCGAAGCGGCGAACTACCCGTTCTGCACGATCGAGCCGAACGTGGGCATCGTCGTCGTGCCCGACGCGCGGCTCGTGCCGCTCGCGAAGATCGCGAAGACGTCCGTGATCATCCCCGCGACGTTCGAGTTCGTGGACATCGCCGGCCTCGTGAAGGGCGCGAGCAAGGGCGAGGGCCTCGGGAACAAGTTCCTCTCCCACATCCGCGAGGTGGACGCGGTCGTCCAGGTCGTGCGCTGCTTCGAGGACAAGGACATCGTCCACGTCTCGGACACGCTCGACCCGATCGCGGACATCGAGACGATCACGACGGAGCTCGTCCTGGCGGACCTCGAATCCGTGACGAAGCAGAGGGAGCGGCTGGAGAAGCTCGCGCGCGGCGGCAACAAGGAAGCGATCGCACAGATGGCGGTTGCCGCGAAACTCATCCCGCACCTCGATTCCGGAAAGCCCGCGCTCACGCTCGACCTCAACTCGGGCGAGCGCGACGCGGCGCGCCCCTTCTTCCTCATGACGATGAAGCCGACCCTCTTCGCGTGCAACGTGGCCGAGGGCGACCTCAAGAACGCCGACGACCTCCCGCTCGTGAAGAAGGTGCGCGCCTGGGCCTCGACCCACCATGGCTCGGAGGCGGTCGCGATCTCGGCGCAGATCGAGGCCGAGCTCTCGGAGCTGCCGGAAACAGACGCGAAGGAGTACCTCGCGTCCCTCGGCGTCGAGGAGTCCGGAGTCGGCAAGCTCATCCACGCCGCGTACCACCTCCTCGGCCTCCGCACGTACCTGACGGCGGGAGAGAAAGAGGTGCGCGCCTGGACGATCCACGCGGGCGCCACGGCTCCGCAGGCGGCCGGGGTCATCCACACGGACTTCGAGCGCGGCTTCATCAAGGCCGAGACCGTGGCCTACGACGACCTCCTGAAGGCCGGCTCGATGGCCGCCGCGCGCGAAGCGGGCGCGGTGCGCCAGGAGGGCAAGGAATACGTCGTGAAAGACGGCGACGTCCTGCTCTTCAAGTTCAATGTCTGATCCGGATCCGGAACGTCTTCTCCACGAGAAGAAGATCTAGACTCCGCGCGCCATGCATCCGGAGTTTCGGGCGGCTTTCAATGCCGCGTTCACGAACGAGCTCGTGTCGTCCTACGCGGGGGACCTCGTCCGGCGCGCGGGCCGCGAGCCGGGATTCCGCCTCGCCGAGACGCCGGTCTTCCTGACGGACGAGCTCACGGCCACCCTCGAGGACGGTGCGCGCGCGATCGTGGCGCAGCTCACGCGTCCGGAAGCGCTCGTTCGGATGAAGCGCGCGATTCCCGAGCGCTGGACCACGCCCGGGATGGACGCCCTTCCCTCGCTCGCGCAGGTGGATTTCGCGATCGTGAGGGACAACGATGGCCGTCTCGTGCCGCGGCTCATCGAGCTGCAGGGGTTTCCTTCGCTTTCGGCCTTTGAAGTGTTTCAGTCGGACGCGTGGAGCGACGCTCTCGCCCGCGTGAACGGCCTCCCGCAGGGCCCCTGGAGTCCGTTTTTCTCTGGTCTCTCGCGTGCAGGCTTCCTCGACCTCTTCCGCCGCACGATCGTCGGCGACGCGGATCCCGAAGAGGTGGTTCTTCTGGATCTGGAGCCGGAAGAGCAGAAGACGGCGATCGACTTCCACGCAACCAGGCTTCTCCTCGGGGTGGACGCCCTGGACCCGCGGATGCTCGTGAAGGAGGGGAGGCGGCTTTTCCGCGTGAAGGAGGGGCGCCGGATCCCGGTCCGCCGGATCTACAATCGCATCGTCTTCGACGAGCTCATCAAGAAGGACGCGGCGCTGCCGTTCGACTTCCGAGAGGAGCTCGACGTCCGCTGGGTGCCGCACCCGAACTGGTACTGGACGTGGTCCAAGTACTCCCTCCCGCTTCTGTCTCACGAGACGGTCCCGAAGTCGCGGTACCTTTCCGAGGTCGAGGTCGTCCCGAAGGACCTCACGGAACGTTACGTGCTCAAACCGCTCTTCTCGTTCGCGGGAGGCGGCGTGAACGTGGACCCGACGCCGGAAGATCTCGAGCGCATCCCTGAGAGCGAGCGCGGTTCCTGGTGCCTGCAGGAAAAGATCGCCTACGACCCGTGCCTCGTCGCGGCGGACGGCGGCGGCGTGAAAGTCGAGATCCGGATGATGTTCTTCCGTCCCGACGGCGACGCCGCGCCCACGCTCGGGCTGAACCTGTGCCGGCTGTCGCGCGGGAAGATGCTCGGCGTGGACTTCAACAAGGACTTCACGTGGGTGGGGTCCTCGGTGGCCCTGAAGCCCGCGTGAAGGGCGCCAGCGCCACTTCACGGGAGGGAAACCGCCACCGGTCGTATCATCCCGGCCGCAACACGTTTTGGAGGATCCCATGACAGCAGCGGCCGATCCGGATCCCACACGAAGGCGAATCACCCTCGCATTCTCGGCAGTCGAAGACGTGGTTTACGTCGGTCTCGGCGTGCTCCTCGCATCTGGGGCGATCTTCCTGCTCGTTACCACGGCCATCAGCTTCGGCACGAGTCTCTTCGCGGGCACGCTCCCAAAAGAGTTCATCGCCCTCCTCGACCGCATCCTCCTCATCCTCCTGGTCGTCGAGCTGCTCTACACGGTTCAGGTGTCTTTCCGGGAGCACGTCATCACACCCGAGCCGTTCCTTCTCGTCGGGCTGATCGCCGCCACTCGACGCGTGCTGATCCTGACGGCCGAGTTTGGGCGCATGGAAGGCACCGCCCCCGCGGCCATCACCAACTTCCTGCTCGAGCTCTCGGTTCTCACGGTGCTGATCCTGGCGATCGCCCTCTCGCTTTTCGTGCTTCGTAAGCGGGGCCCCGTGGCCGCGGTCAAGGCCTAGACGCCCTCCGCCTGCGCCTAGAATCGGGCCAGGAGGGCGGAATGAACTTTGCGATTCCGGTTGGTGCGTCCGCCGTGCGGCGCGACGTCGTCACGAAAGAGCAGACGGTCGGGCACTTCGTGCCGGGGATGCCGGAGGTCTACGGCACCTTGATGCTCATCCTCCACATGGAGACGGCGGCCGCCGAAGCGATCCAGCCGTATCTGCCGGAGGGCTGGGTCTCGGTCGGAATCGAGGTGAACGTGACCCACCTCGCGGCGACGCCGGTTGGCGCGACGGTGACGTCGAAGGCGGTCGTCACCGCCGTCGGCGAGCGCGACGTGACGTTCGCGGTCGAGGCGCACGACGGCGTGGATCTCATCGGCTCGGGCACGCATCGCCGCGCGCCCGTCGAGGTCGCGCGCTTGATGAAGCGGGTGGCTTCGAAGGTCGGAAGGACCACGTAAGGCGCGAAGCCCGGCGCGAGCTGAGATCGACCCCCGGACCTTTTGATCCGTAGTCCATCCTGGCTACCGAAGCCTGCCGAACGCTGCGGCTATAGCGTTGAAAAGCGGTGGGGTGCCAGCTCCCGCTTTCGTTTCCTTTCGAGTTCTTTTGGCAGGGGCGCACGGACAGAAAGCGGCGCTCTCGTTGGCTGCAATGCCCCCGCAGGCACCTGCTCCTAAAGCATCGGGAGATTAGCCAGCGTAATCAAGGGAAGCGTCGCCGCAGGGCGCGTGTCACCGAGCCGCCAAATGAACTCTTTCAATACGGCTTCAAGCCATGCTCTTTCTGCGCCTGTTAATTGCCGCGCCGATTTAGCGACGGCCTTCCGCGCGCTTGAAGAGTCGCCGCGTTTGGTCGTCAGCTCACCTATCTTGTTCAGGACCGGCTTGTCGATTCTGTATTCCTTGGCCGCAGACACCCTACCGCCAGCCTTGGCCTGAAGTACCGTGAGACAGAAATACGCCATTGAAAGAAAGGGCTCGCGCCCGTCGAGATAATTTTGATACCGAAGAAAAATGCTCTCTGCATCCAGGTTCAAGCGAAAGGTACCCGGTGGCCCGGGGTAGCGCGCGCGAGTCACGTGAACTGAGACCGTTCCTACCGCGGCGAGTGATGCCATGCCAAGGAGCGCGATTCCGTGTCCGCGCACCACCCCAGGTGGAAGGGGCGACCGATCAATGATGTCGGCTCCCTCGAAGTCAAAGCGCAGTTCGCCGCGATTCCATCGCAGATCTCCGTCCACCTCCCAGGCCCGGAGGATGGGCGCCACGACAGCTCGGGCCTCTTCCTGCGTCGAGAAGTGGCTCTTCAACTCGCAATTCAACTTTCCCTCTGCCAGACGGAATCGGGCCTCCCCCGTCTCGAACTCCACTGGCGGCGGGTTTTCGTACGTGACCCGGTCGCTCGGCCGCAGCCTGTAGCGCAGGGATACGACGTGGAAGTCTGGCTTCGCGTCCATCGTCCTCCAATCGAGGAAATGCTAGATCTCTCGCGCTCTCCCGGAAGGCGCCTTAGCACTGTCGCTCTCCGGGCCATTTCGTTCTATCAAGATAGCCCATCTGCCTTCCACTTCTTTGCGAGCGCGCGCGCGACCGGCATCTCTTTCCATAGCGAGGCGAGCAACGTTAGCGAGGATGCGGGACGGATGATTACCGGCCCCTCGACGTCGCCACTCTCAGGAACGCAAACGTGCCAGGCGGCGCCGCAATACCAAGTCTGAAAGAAGGAAGGCGGATGCCACGTTTTCTCCGCGCCACCGTGCGGCATCGGGGGGCCGGCTTGCTGCCAGTTGACGGTCCGGTCATCCTCCAAGAGCAGCGAGCCCCAAACTGCGAAGTCCTCAGGTGGACCAGGATCGCCCTCCAACAGCATCCGTCTAATCTCCTCGTAGTAGGGACCGAGATCAGTCGGCGACATGGCGTGGGAAGCGGCGTTCTTCCACAACACAGCCAAATGCAGGAGCTTGAAGTGCGCATAGTCGAATCCGGGGATGACTACTGCATCCGTTAATACCGGAGCGGGAAAGAGGCCGGGAGTCCACGCGCGAGAGAAGTACGTCTCGTGGGACCCGATGATGTCGCCGTCGCATTCCTGGCAAAGGAAGTAATTCCAGCGCGTGGATTGTGTCCGACTGCTATATGAGGGTCTCTTCCCGAAGACTACTTGAACCATCTGCGGGGGCGCCCCGTGGGTGTCGCTCCTCAAGAACTTGCCGCAGTACCTCGGAATGACGTGTCCCTTGACTAGCTTCCTCGACCTCAAGCACAGGGCGCACGTTCCCTCATGTTCCACGTCGAAACTGATCCTACCGCCGAGAGCGCTGCCGCTGACAGCTGACAGCAGTTGGACCATCGATCCAACGGGCCCCAGGAAAGGGCGGAGGACGAATGGCTTGTGAGCTCCGGTCCGTTTTCTGTTCGCCCGTTTCGGCCCGTAGTTTAACGACGACTCGCGCGGCGAAAACCCCCTAGACGACCGCCAGCCCCGCGCCCCAGTGAAGGCCCGCGCCGAGCGCGGTGAAGACGACGACGGAGCCCTGTTTCACCTTGCCCGCGAGCTTCGCCTCATGGAACGCAATGGGAAGCGTCCCGGCCGTCGTGTTCCCGTACTTCTGGATGTTGTTGAACACTTTGTCGTCCGGCAGGCCGAGCACCTTCTGCGCCGCTTCGTTGATGCGCAGGTTGGCCTGGTGCATGAAGAGAAGGTCCATGTCGGTGAGCGTCTTCCCGTTGCCCGCGAGGACTTCGTGAACCGCCGCCGGTATGAGGCGCGTCGCGAGCCGGAAGACCTGGCGCCCCTCCACGATCGGAATCGTGCCGAGGCTGTCGAACATGTCGGGCGTGAAGTAGGGGCGCGACTTGCAGCCGCCGCCGGGCACGTAGAGCTTGTCCCAGTGTTCGCCGTCGGTGTACATCGCGAAGCCCAAAAAGCCGCGCCCGTCGCCTGCGGCATTCGCCTCGAGAACCATGGCGCCCGCGCCGTCGCCGAAGAGCACGGCGCGGTCACGCATGCCGGTCGCCACCTCGAACCAGAACGGATCGCAGGGCCCGGCCGATTTTCCGAGCATCACGTCCCACACGCTCTCGGGCCAGGGCATGAGACCGCTGTGCACCTCGGCGCCCACGAGGAGAATGCGGTCGTACATGCCCGAGCGGATGAAGGCGTCCGCCGTCTGGAGGCCCGAGAGGAATCCGGCGCACTGCATCCGAATGTCGAGCGCGTGCGTGTTCTTCATCCCGAGGCGCCGCGCGAGAAGGCCGCCGTTTCCGGGGAAGTAGTGGTCGGGCGTCATCGTCGCGAAGATGACGAAGTCGATGTCTTCGGCCGTCAATCCGGCGTCGCGAAGCGCCGCCTCGGCGGCACGCGCGCCCAGCTCGGCCGAGCCGATTCCCGGTTCGACGAAGCGCCGCTCCTTGATGCCGGTGCGCGGCACGATCCAGTCGTCGTTCGTGTCCATGATGCGGCCCATCATTTCGTTCGTGACGACCTGGGGGGGCACGTAGAGGCCCGAGCCGCGAATGACGGTCGTACGCTCTTTCTTCGGCGGAGGCGTCAGATTTTTCACGCGGCCGAGTCTAGCGGAAATCGATCGCAGTAACGCCGGGTCAGGGCCTGGGCCGCGGCGGGATCGGGCAGTCGAGATGGCCTTCGCAGAGCGCGCGCATCGCCTCGTTCGCGGAGTTGAACGCGGAGATGATCGAGCCGCCCGACTTTCCCGCCGTCAGGTCTCCCACGAGAAAGAGCCCGGGGATCGAGGTCTCATAGCCCTCGCGCAGCACGGGCGTCTGACCGTCGAAGTCGATGCCGATCGTCTTGAGGAAGTTCTCGGGGGTCGTGCCGCCGAGCGCGAGGACCACATGGTCGAAGCTTTCGGGCTCGGGCTTTCCGTCCCCATCCTCCGCGAAGTGGACGCGCGGACGGCCCTGGTCGCTCTCGACGCGGACCACGTTCGTGCCGCGCAGCACGAGAACCCGGCCCTGCTCCTCGAGCGCTTCGAGGGATGCGCGGTTGATGTCGTTCATGCGCGGGAAGGAAAGGCCGCGAGTCGAGAGGACGACGCGGCAGCCCTCCTGGACGAGGTACTGGACGTACTCGGAAGCCGAGTCGCCGCCGCCCACGACGAGGACGTCGAGATTCCGGAACGTCACGGAGGTGATGTCGAACGTGATCCGCGCCTTGAGCGCGAAGGGGATCGGCCAGTCGGGCTTGCGGGGGCGGCCGAGGATGCCGATCGCGACCGCGCAGGTCTTCGAGCGGTACGTCGCGGCGGGCGTCTCGATGAGGAAGAAGCCGCCGCGGGGTCGAATCGCGCCCACACTCTCGCCATAGCGCACGACGAGGCCGTTGCCTTCGATCGCGCGGTCGAGATACGTCAGCGTCTCGCCCTTGCTCGCATCGGTGAGGCAGAGGACTCCCGTGCAGACCGCCGCCAGGCCCTTGTAGTTCGCGGTGACGACTTTCGACTCGGGGTAGAACTTCCGGATCGAGAAGGAGTGCGCCTCTCCCCTCTCGAGGATGAGGAGGCGCGAAGGCGGGATTCCCGCCACGACGGCTTCCGCTCCGAGGGCGATGCCCGCCGGCCCGGCGCCGACGATGACGAGGTCGAGAAGGACGGGATCGGGCGCTATTTCCTCCATCGTCCTAGAATAGCGTTTCGAATCAAACGAGGTGAAACGATGAACCGTTCCCTTCCGGCCGTCGCTCTGCTTGCCCTCTTCACCGCTTCTCCT
>Ga0097691_1002149_pt1 | contig 13601 bp, 18 predicted proteins | sample NGESurdeep072012_8_FD_72858 | JGI IMG/M metagenome (GOLD analysis project Ga0097691, IMG submission 72858) | Arctic peat soil microbial communities from Barrow, Alaska - NGEE Surface sample 210-1 deep-072012 | ecosystem: Environmental > Terrestrial > Soil > Wetlands > Peat ...
GGCCCCATGCCCGAGTAAACTTTGGCGGTGTCAACCAACCAAAAGGCCCGGGAGAAAGGAGCCGACGATCACTTCAACTGTCTGCGCCGACCACATCTGAATCGCAGCACTTACTTGGCCACAACCAGCACCGGATTCAAATTCCGTAATTTCGTGGTCGATCCTCGTGTGCATCATTCCCGTGCCCGGCTTCGCTGTCATCCAGAGGGCGGAGGGCGGGATGTTTGTTCCGGCCCTACCCTTCTATAAAATGACCCCTAAGCTACGCCTCATACTTCTACGGAGCATGTTTCATGACAGCAAAGCGTATTGGTATCCTCACCGGGGGCGGCGACGTCCCGGGACTTAATTCGGTCATTAAATCTGTAGTCTACCGGGGGGCCGAGATCGGATGTGAGGTCATCGGCATCCGGCGCGGATGGGAAGGATTGACGCACGTCAATTTGAGCGATCCGGCGAGCCGAGCGCGATATATCCAGCCGCTCAACCGCGAGAACACTCGTACCATCGATCGCACGGGCGGCACCTATCTTCACAGCTCCCGTACGAATCCCACCAAGATAGCAAAGTTGCCGCTAGTGCTGGCGGGGCAGACGTTCGCCAGCCGGGAAACCACCAAGCGAGGCGTTACCAGCACGGTGTTCGACGTCACGCCGGCGGTGCTGAAAAACATCGAGGCTATAGGTCTCGATGCCCTCGTGGCCATTGGCGGCGATGACACGCTCAGCTATGCCGCCGAACTCAACCGGCACGGCATAAACGTAATTGCGGTGCCTAAAACCATGGACAACGATGTCCGCAACACGGAGTACTGCATCGGCTTTTCCACGGCGATTACTCGGGCCATGGACGCCATCGAGCGGCAGCGGACGACGGTCGGCTCGCACGAGCGTATTGGCATCTTCCGCGTGTTCGGCCGCGATGCCGGGTACACCGCGCTTTACACCGCTTACGTGACGTCAGTGCGCTGCTGCATTCCCGAATACAAAGTGAATTTGCCGCACTTGATCGAAGTGCTGATTAAGGACAAACGGAACAATCCCAGCAACTACTCACTGGTGATTCTCTCCGAGGGCGCCGAGTGGGAAGGCTACAAGGTGAAGGAGTACGGCGAACCCGACGCCTTCGGCCACCGCAAAAAGATGAGCGTTGCCGAGGATCTGAGCAGCGAGATCAAGGCGGCCACTGGGGAAGAAACCGTTGTCAGCGATCTCACTTACGACTTGCGTTCCGGCAGTCCTGATTTCGTGGATCGCATGGTGGCCAGCACCTTCGCCGGCATGGCGATGGATGCACTCCAAGAAGGAAAGACCGGACTGATGGCGGCAATCAATGGAGGCTGCTACGCGATGGTACCGATTCCCGATCCGAAGCTTGGTCCTCGCAAAGTTGAGATTGCCACCATGTACAACACGGAACGCTACCGCCCGACGTACGATCACAAGCTGGGGCTGCCGATTTTCCTGACGCGGGCCTAAATTCGAGGAGGTCGGCTTTTCGTTGGGTTCATTTCTGGACGACAAACAGCTAATTCATGCGAAACCCTGTTTTCACTAAGTGACACCACTGCATTTACAAGCTACGTGGGGAGGCGTCCCCCAACAACTTGGTGTAAAAGCGCTCAAAATGGAGCGCAGGCATCGATTCGGAGTTGCTGTTTACCATCGGGTCACTGCCGATCTCAAGGTATGCTCAAGTGGGTGTTGCCGGGCATGATATCGCGCTCAAGAGAAGCAGGATCACTCGCATCATGGCCGGTTCTGACCTGGGTCCAGCGGAGATGAAACATCGGGCCTACATTCTGCAAATCTAAAGTGAAATGTCCGTGCTCCGAATGCCAGTCGAGATCGACGATGCTCTTGCCAATACGCACATGTTCAACACGCAACGACTGGTATGAGGCCGGGACCTGCGGCGCGAAGTGCAGCACATTCTTCCTCCCGTCGGATTCCAGTCCCAGCATGCCGTGAATTGCCGCAGAAAGAAATGCTGATGAGGACCAGGTCTGCTCCGGCACTGACTCGCGTTGCGGTGTGAAAAAGCAGCCAGACATCACTTCATGCATGTGGCCAAGTGAATCGACTGACTCCCAAGGCACGAGACTTTGCCACAAAGTGTTTGCAGAGTCGGACCGATGCGCCTGCCACATTGTCTCGGCCGCCCCAGCCGTACCAAAGGCCCACACACTCCCTTTCGCGTATCCGCTCGGATCGTAATCCGAAGCCGTGGACGGCTTACTACGCAGCCCCCACGAAGTCAGATAGGGCGGCGTCAACAGCAGGTCTAGGGTTGCTGATGTCTGTTCCGGCGTCGAAGCGCCTGAAGCAATTGCCGCCAGGTCCGCCCCGGACGTGCTCTCCGCCGCCTTGCCGGAGCGCGTAAAGCCGCTAATCCAGCGATGCGCGGTGTTATCCCAGTATCGCGATCGGATGCTCTCGCGGGCGCGCAGACTCGCAGACTCCGCCTGCCGACTAAGTGCCTCATCATGCATCGACGCAGCAAGTTCCGACATTGCATGGGCTGCCTTCACCCATGCGGCGGCGAGTGTCAGTTCGTCCGTGAGGTGATCCTGCTCGTTGCCGCTCATCTTGTCCGCTGGTACGCGCGGCAGGCCGTCGCCTTTATCCAGCGTGGAGAGGCAGTATTGATACGCTTTCAAGGTCGCGGGCCAGTGCCGGGAGAGGAAAGCCTGATCACCTGTGATCCGGTCGTATTCCGCAAGTACCGTTAGAAAATCGAACGTGATGTCGACATGAATGTAGAGGTACGGATAGTCCTTCGCCCAGTTCAAAAATCCCGCACTTTGAGAGATCTCGTGCCTGTGCCTCGCCAAAACTCTGCACAATCGCAGAATCAATGACTTGGAGGAGCCTCTGCCCAGCGCGCTTTTCGCTATGATTCCCTGATGTTTGTGCGCCTTCGACATCTGCTCGGCTGGGTCTTCTCCGTCTTTCGCTCCCGAGAAGAACTCCTCTTGGAGAACCTCGCCCTTCGGCAACAACTGCTGGCTCTTCACGCCAAGCGGCCTCGTCCTCGACTGAGTTCCGTCGACAAGCTGTTCTGGGTCGTTCTGCGAAAGGTTTGGTCTGGCTGGAAGAGATCGTTGATCCTCGTCACCCCGGAGACCGTGGTTCGTTGGCATCGAACCGGCTTTCGGCTGTACTGGAGCTGGATCTCGCGAGCTCGAAAGGTGGTGGGAAGAAACCCAATCAGCAGGGAAGTGCGCGCCCTGATCTTTCGCATGGTCGCTGAGAACCCAACGTGGGGAGCGCCCCGCATCCACGGGGAGCTGCTCAAGCTGGGTTTCGACGTCTCGGAACGAACGGTTTCTCGCTGGGTCAAACGTGCAAGCAAGAATCCTGATCCAGCCCAGAGCTGGCTTTCTTTTCTTCGCAATCACCGTGAAGCAATCGCTGCCATGGATTTCTTCACCTTGCCGACTTTGACCTTCGGAGTTCTGTACTGCTTCTTCGTCATTGGGCACGACCGTCGGAAGATTCTGCACTGCAATGTGACCCGTCAGCCAAATGCCTTGTGGATCATACTGCAGCTGCGCGAAGCTTGGGGACACGAGCAGGCACATCGGTTCTTGATCTTCGACCGGGACGCCAAGTTCTCCACTGACGTCATCTCGATCGTCAAAGAACACGGAGCAGAACCTGTCCGAACTGCTTTTCGCAGTCCCTGGCAGAATGGCGTTGCCGAGCGCTGGGTTGGAAGTGTGCGCAGAGACTTGCTGGACCACGTGATCGTTCTGAACCAGCGACATTTGAGAAGATTGCTGAAAGAATACGTCCGCTATTACCACGAAGACCGAACTCATCTCGGACTGGGGAAGGACACGCCCGGAGGTCGAGTTGCAGCGTCGGTGTCGCCATGCGCGAGCAAGATCATCTCGTTGCCGCGACTTGGTGGACTGCATCACCGTTACATGCACGCCGCCTGAATGTGCGACCGGCCGTGAATCACTTTCACGGTCTAACTTGCTGCGGAGTCCAGGGAGATTCGCATCTCCAATCCTCTTCAGGTTCACCAAATTGCTGCGGATGCCTCAAGCAGCTCCGCCGAGATTCGAAGTTACAGGCCGCCCCACGTGCAATTACAGCCAACTAGAACACCTGAAACAGGGCGTTTTAAGTTCTGGCGAACCACACCACGCTACTTCTATAAGGGGAAGGGGACTATCCGGTCGCGAGCTCTGTACGCGATATCTGCAACTGTGATCGCCAGGGGCGATGATGGGCAATCGGAACCGAATTACTCGCGCGTGCTCGGCAACTTCTCAGCGGCAGCCATTTCGAACCTTTACTATCCGGCTTCCGATCGCGGAGGTTCGCTAGTCGTTGTCAACGGTTTGGCGAGCCTGGGTGCGGATGCTGTGTCGAATGTGATCCGCGAATTCTTTCTGAAACGGATCACCTCGCACGTTCCCAAGGGGGCAAACGGCCAGCCATAGGGATGGCTGGAGAACATGCTTGCCCTCCCATCCAGCTGTCTAACTCGCGTTATTGTGGGCAACACGGAGCAGTCAACTCTCCGAAGCGGATCGCAAGCCTGATCTCCAAAGGCGGTTTTCGATTCCTGTTGCGAAATCGCCATCTGGTAAGTAATCCCGGCTGATTGGCCCGTTCGGTTTAGGTCGCGAGTTGGCGTATTCACGACGTCGTATCGGCGCGGGAAAGAAGTCGGCTTCGAGGGAATGTGGCCTTCCTTCAGCTTCCATTCATGTCGCACAGTTATTATTTACACGGAGAGCTTATGAAATCGATATTTAGCAATCGGATCATGATCGCCGCTGTGATGCTCGTGGTGACCGCTTTCGCCGCCACCATGATCAACTACCACCTGATGAACACCTATAAATTCGGTGCTGCACCGGGGGGCCGAGAGTACTTCGACTACATCACTTTTGATCCCGACTCGCGGCGCTTGTACCTGACGCATGGGAGCGAAGTGCTCGTTGTAAATGCAGACACCGGTGATGCAGTGGGAAAGATTTCCGGGCTAAAGGTGAGTCATGGTGTGGCAGTAGTACCTGAGGTAGGACGCGGCTTCATCAGCGACGGCGAGCAGGGAAAGGTAATCATATTCGATCTAAAGACGCTGATGGTAGTGGGAGAGGCTAAGGCTGAAGCGGACGCCGACTGCATCATTTACGATCCCGCATCCAAGCGGGTCTTCACATTTAACGGCGACAGCCACAACGCGACAGCGATTGATCCGTCTACGGGAAACAAAGTGGGCACGATTGACCTGGGCTCAGGACCGGAATTTGCTGTCGCCGACGGACGGGGGACCATCTATAACAATCTGGAAGAAAAGAGCGAGGTGGTGGCGATTGATTCCCGCAACTTGAAAGTGAAATCGCATTGGCCGATTGCGCCCGCTGGAGCGCCAGCGCCGATCGCGATGGATCGAGACCACCGACGACTGTTCGTCGCTGGCCGGGAACCGGCGATGATGGTGGTGATGAACGCCGACGACGGCAAGGTGATCCAGTCGTTCCCCATTAGCGGCGGTGCCGATGCCGAGGTGTACGACCAGAAAAGGGGGCTGATCTTCGTTTCCACTCGCGAGGGCTGGGTCCACATTTTTCACGAAGACTCGCCTGACCACTACAGCGAGGCTGGCAAAGTGAAGACGGAGTTCGGCGCCAAGACCATGGCGTATGATCCGAAGACCGATCGCATCTTCGTGGACACAGTCGAGTTCGGAAAAGCGCCGGAGCCAACCAAGGAACAACCGCATCCGCGCCCGATACCGGTACCCGGTACGTTTCACCTGCTGGTGTACACGCGGTAATAAAGGTTCAACCTACTGAGCGATTAAGCGCCAAACGAGGACGCGCGGCAGCGACGCCAGTGGCACTTAATCCGAAATCGCCTTCCCGTAACCTGAATGAACAAGCAAGGCGAACACAGAATCGCATAGGTGCTTTTTCGGACGGCAAGACGCGAAGTTCCCCAGAAGTCCGCTTCTGGTCCATCACGGTATTCGGGAGTCCCTGCCGCGGCAAATGCCCTCGAAGCCGGTTTCCTGTTTGCCGACCAACCATCCAGAACCACTGCATCCGCTGCAAAAGTGTGAGCGGGCTATAATGACGCGCACGCTTCACATTTGATGAGATGGCTGATTCAACATCGCTGCGTATTCATCGCTGAGCCCGCCTCGACGACGGTGGGCACGGTTCGCGGCATTCTTTGCCGCATGTGCAAGTATGAGTGAACACGACCTGCGCCGGCACGGATAACGCACAGGTTCCGTGCCTCATTACTACCGCCGCTGAGGCAAGTCGTTAGGTGCTCGACCAGGGGATACGTATGACAACCGACATCGACAGCTTGAAAGCAAATATCAAACGCTGGACTCTGATTCTAGGGGTTCTCCAAATCACGATCGGCTGTACAGTCGGATTCATCCCGCCTGCAGCCGTGGCGTGGTTTCGCGGTATCGTGATGGCGCACATTGAGTTCACCGCCAATGGCGTCTTGATGGTGGCATTTGGCTTCCTAGTCAGGGAACTCAGGCTGAGTCCGGCGGCATTGAAAGTGTGGTTCGCGACGCTACAAATTGGCACTTGGGCTAACGGAGCAGCGGGTGTTGCAGCGGCCTTCATCGGCGCTTCGTCGAAGCTCATGCCGACGATCAATGAAAAATTCCCGCCACCCAGCGGCACCGACAATCCAATTGTCTCAGGCTTACTCAAGGTGTGCGGTGTGACCATCATGATGGCGTTGCTGCTCACCCTTTACGGCCTGTTGCGCTCCAAGACTTCGGGCTATGACTCAAATGCCTAACCGTGCACTGCAGCCAACTTGCCTCACAGACTTTGGCGTCGTCGGCTGAGGCGAAGAACCGAGCGCAATCCAAGTCAACGACCGTTCCCGTGGGAAGAGACTTTCAGCTTCCATCTCGCGGGCATGGTCGGCCACGATTTCTACAAGCCCTATGCGGGGACCTTAGACTTCGACAATATGCAGCTATTCCTCGTCGTTCTGGAAGATCGCAGCGGGCGATGGGGCAGGCGGCAGCAGTGACACCAAGTGGATCTGATCGAGCACTTTCAACATGAGGGCATTGGCTGTCGGATGTTCGTCGAGCGATACGGAGTCCAGGCGTCCGCGCTGCCCATCTCTGTCAGCCGACACCACCTCTACTTGGCCGGTATGCTATCGAATTTCTCCGACCCTTCCGTATAAAAGAGCGCGCCTTCGGTCTTGTCGCCGCCGCTCCAATGTTTGTGGCCACCCGGGATGAAGAGGAAATCGCCTGGCCCGACACGCTTTTCGCCGGCCTCATCCTTATATAGGTAGGCGCCTTTGATGACCACGAGGGAAATGTCGTTCGTGTGGGTGTGCATGCCCGCATCGTACCCGGGATCGAACTTGGTAAATGTTGCATGAGGGCCCTTGTCCATGTCGCCCCAGAGGACATGCATGGAAACGCCGCCCATCGGCGATGGTTTATATGTGGCTTGAGCTGAAGATACGTAGATGATCTGTTTGCCTTTCTGAGTCTGCGCAACGCCTACTAAAGCCGCGACGATGGTTAAAGCCGCGACGGCCGACACAATCAGTGATTTCTTCATCCTTATTTCTCCATGTAATTCGAGGCTGGACCAATGGGAACTTACTGAACAGAGCAATCGTCACACTTGGTCAAATTGGATACCGAGCAAAATTGCACATTTCCCGAAAAATAGCGGGGCCTAGTGATCGTTCTAACCGGCCGCTGGATCGCAAAGCCGGATTAGGAGCGGAATTGCAGATCCAACTTCTTAGTTCCGGTTCTGGATGGTTCGTTGGCAATCCGGAATCGATGCCGAGCTCCGACTCGTCAATTGGCGGAACATCTCCTTAGCATGAGCGGAGACATGGCGATATCCTGCGAGAACTCTCAGGAGCCGAGTTTCTCCCGAGTAACGACCAATTTTGAATGTATGCGAAGGCGGACACTGAATCGCATCGGCTCTTTACGGTCGGAAGGACGCGAAGTTCCCCCCTCCGTCCGATGTGGCCAAACCGGGCTCTCCAGTTCAATTTGCCAAATCGGACCTCCAGAATAAAGAGGGCCTCTTGACTTGACGAACGCTGGAGCCTCACCGCGCAGAATCCAAACATGGATGTCCGGAGGCTGTTTCCCCAGCAAGGGCGCCACTAATCCGGTGACGCCCCCGATCTCTATTTTCACGATGTAATGTGTAGCTTTGCGCTTATCGCCGCCGACCACAAACGTATCTTCACCTTGGGCGGAAATTGCCAGCCTTACAAGCCGCGGCTTGGGTGTGGTTACTACCATTGATGCTTTCATCTCTTGGCTTTCGGACGGCATGTTCTTCAATAGCGTGAAAATCATGCCATTGGCGAGGTCCGGAGGTAGTTTCATGTGCTCGGTCTTGACTTGCTCCTTGCCATCGTCGCCGGTGTAGCGAACCGTGACTTGGCCTGAAAGCACTTCGATTGAGACGTCCTCTGGATGCGAGAACGATGGCCCCTTCTGTACCAAGTGGTCCCGCAAGAGTCGAAAACTTCGGAGTTGAGAATAGACCGCAGTTTCGTCGTGCAGGGAACCGTCTTTAAAGTGGAATATAAGGCGGGCGGTGACGCGATCAGCATGCGCCACCTGGATCAGGTCGCCGTGGGCCAAGGTTTCGCCCTCCAGCGTCCGCAGAACAAGAAAGCCATGAACCAATCCTTCGGTGTGGTGCACGGGGACCTGCCCGACGGCCGGCTGGCAGAGAAAGAGGAACACGCTGCACACTAACACCAAGCGGAGCGTCTTTGAGCTAACGTTCATCACACAATCAGTATAGCCAGGTCTCTGCTGGAGGCGGTCTATGCAGCGCGACGTGATTCTGTTTACATGTGTACGGCTTCCCGTACTGCGCCCAGCATCAGCCCTCCTTCATGAGTTTGTTCACGCCCCATTTCTATCGAGTGACGGACAAACCGGCAGTTATCGGCGCATGCGGTTTGGCGTGCGACTCATCGGCTAATGAACAGCGACCCACACCGGAAGCTGGCTTCGGAAGTTGTCCCGAAGTCTCGTTCTGGGAGATCTGGCCGGATTAGGAACGAGAAACGCCGCAGGGTCTACGAATACTATTGGGCGCATTTCGCGGCGGAAATCCACTTGAGCGAGAAGTCGCCGATACGGACTTGTGGCACTAGCGATCCAGATACGACGCTCACGGAAGCCACATGAGTGAGAAGTCGGCGTCCCGTAGAATTGCCTTTTCTTCAATGTCCATGGAAACCGGCAAGTGGGAGATGCCGGACTGTGGTACCAGAGGCATTGTTGGTGGCTCAGACATTGCCTTTCGGCGCGATCGCCGGGTAGTGATCAATCTGAGCGCGCCACTTGCATCCTTTATATAGACATCGTCCCGCTTAGCGACCTTTTCTCTGCTCTACCCACCCTCAACCCTAGTACTGCCAACAAAACAAGACACTTAACGCACCTTCCCCTGCTTTGCCAACTGACGTGTGCGCCATCGGTGGCGTCTTGGCTTTCAACACAACACAAATCGGGCGGACTGCCCGGAAAGGATCACTCCAATGTTTGGACAAATGATGGTTAACCCGGTTGTGCAGCTCGACCCCGGCGTCGATCTGCAGACAGCGATAGCCACTCTGATAAAGGTTGCCGAAAACGTCGAGATCGTTCGTTGGATCGAGTTGCCGGCGTCGGTCCTGCTGTTTTTGCTGGTGCCCGGAGATCCGGATTCCGGGGCGGTCTACGTCCTTGATCGCAAGAAAGGAACTTGGTACGCCGTGGACTTCGAGGACGAACAATTCGGCGGCTACAGCGTGAGCCAGCTCGAACTACTCCTGAAGGACTGTAACTTCCTCAATCTTATTGAGCGGCCGGGACTTTGGCGCTCCGGTTTGCGGTGGGTGGTATTACCCGGAATGCGGCCTGAGACCGCCGTTTGACAGAAAAGTTATTCCGGGTTATCTAACGACACCCACATCCGAAAACTGTGTGGGGAAATGGCGAATACGAGCCCCGGATTCGCGAAATTGTCAGAAGGAGGTGACGGGTTAATGGAACCGACAATCACGGCAACCCGGCAGGTCGTCGAGGATTACCAAAGGCTGTTCGTGAACCGCCGCGCGTACACGATGCAGTCCATGCGGGCGCACCCGGAAACAGGGCGGCACTACTACTTCCGGCCGAGCAAGAAAGGGACAGACATCCCCCTGATGCTGACGGACGAAACCATCAGCCAACACTTGGAAGGCAAAATCACGGTTGGCCTGTATGCCATCAACCCGTCAACCCAGCGCTGTAAGTGGGTCGCCATTGACGCCGACTACAAGAACTCCATGGACGACTTGCTCAAGCTCCAGTACCGCCTGACACAGGACAGGGTGGAACCGGCGCTGGAGATGAGCAGGCGAGGAGGGCATCTTTGGATCTTCCTGGCTACGCCTCTGCTGGCCAAAGAGTGTCGAATTTACATCCATGATCTTGCCCTGAGGTTGGGAGTGCCCGTGAAGGGCGCGGGCTTGGCGGAGGGCATCGAGGTGTTTCCCAAGCACGACGCCATCGGATCCGGCGAGTTCGGCAACGCCATTCGCGGACCCCTGGGAATCCACCGAGGCGCCAATCGCCGATTTTGGTTTTATGGCGCCGACTACACGCTGGAGGACCAGATCGCTTACCTGAACCGTCTGCGAAAAGTCACCGAGGAAGAACTGCGGAGGTTCATCGCTGGCAAGGAAAGGCCAGAGCCGGATGTGTCACCCCGGCCTCAGAGAAGTATTCGGGCTGGACGAAAAGAGGGAAGTGCTCGTTCAGAATTTCGCATTTTGGAGCACGTGGGTACCGTGCGGAAGATTGGCCGGAACTACATCGCGCGGTGCCCATCCTGCGCGGACTGTGGCCACGACCGAAGCGGCGACAACCTGGCCATCCTGATCGAAGACCCACGCTTTTACAAATGCTGGGCTGGATGCACCAAGGAGATGATTCGGGCTGCTCTCGGCTGCCCGATTCACGTACGGCATTCCGCCTGAGACAAGGAGAATGTTGTTGTCATGAAGCAGATCCGATTGCCAGATGTACTGGGACTGAGGCTAACGCGGCAAGCGCTGCGCGTGCTGAAAGAACGAGGCATCTTCGCCCATTCGCCGGTAAGCCTGGAACACCAGCACCTAGCGAATCGCTATGTGGTGCGCGGGTTGGAGTCGGGCGGCGCTGCCGGAGAACTTGGGCGATACGTTACTTTCACCCAGGAAGATGGTCAGCCAATCGAGTGGCTGCATCCGGTTGAGGCGATCGGAGTGAACGGCTTACATGCCGTAGTGGTGGCGCCGGTGCTGGTGCGAGTTGAGATGCTGCGCACGGGACGGACCTACGAGTTACTGATTACGCAGCACCGTCCGGGTGCGACCAACGATGGAAAGAGACCGCCACTGGAAACAAGACTCCTGTTTCGGGGCATTCACGGTCGCTTAGATCTGGATTTGTTCGGAAAGGAGAAGGACAAAGCTGGCACGGTTCTGCCAACGTTCTATTCGCGCGCCGGCGAGGAAGTCAAGATACCGAAGCGGTTTCGCCAGTCGGTGCGCGCGATAACCGGGGCGGTTCATTGCGACGGATGTTTCCATTGCCACTATGTCAGGCCGCAGCAGAAGAAAGAAGATCAGTCGTGCGCCGCGGAAAGTGTGACAGCCTGACATGGCTGAACGGAAGCAGGGAATAGCGATGCATAGCAAGGTCAAGAACTACGCGCTGGTTATCTGTCTGTTTGTATTTCTGTTCGTCGTCCTCGGAGGCGGACTGCACATGAACCCGGGCGGCGCGCTGCTCGCCGCACTGAGCGGCACTCCATTGGTCATTTATGCCTTTAATCGCAAGTCCAAAGGGGATTGCCGGCCAGAGCATGTGCCATCCCGGCTTGCGGGAAATGAGGTTCGATATGGCAGCGATAGATCGGATAACCCCGATTGACGAAAGTGAAGTCGCAGTGAACGAGAGCGCAGGTTCAGAGCGTTCCGAACCAACGCGCGCGGTTCGGCGGCCCTTGCCGGACGAGCGGCGGGCACTCACCCATCACTTTTCCATCGCCGGGCAGGAGGGATATCTCACGGTCGGGGTGTACGAGGACGGGCTGCCAGGAGAGATCTTCATCACCATGGCAAAGCAGGGTTCGACCATCTCTGGGCTGATGGATGCGTTCGCGACGGTAGTCTCGCTTGCCCTGCAGCACGGCGTTCCATTGCGCGTGCTTTGCGAAAAACTCAGCCACATGCGCTTCGAGCCCAGCGGTTGGTCTGGAAATCCAAAGATCGGCTACGCCAAGTCGCTCATGGACTACATCGCGCGTTGGCTCGAACTCAGGTTTCTGACGGGTGACCAAGGCGATTTGTTCAAGGCCCTCCCGATGCCTGTTCAACCAGCGATTGAAGCCAATAGCAGTGATCCGGTTGGGGCGCTCGGTGAACTTATCCAGATGGGAGATGCACCCGCTTGCAACATCTGCGGCTCGTTGATGGTGCGGAGCGGAACGTGGTACCGCTGCATGACGTGTGGGAGCACGAGCGGGTGTTCGTAGCGGGCAAGCACGAGAGAGATAGAAAGGATGTGGGTTTACGCATAAGGTGAGAATGGGACCCCATAAGGTGAGAATGGCATAGACCCACCGCTCTTCGCCAATTTTCCGCATGCTGGCAAAGTTCCGCAATTCGCTTTTCTTCGGCATCGATCTCTCGAGCAAGCACAGCGAGTTCCTGTTCGCGCTTGCGCCGGGCTGCTTCCTCGATCCGCTGATTCTCGGCCAGCCGCCAAACTACAACTCCAAACTTCAGAACTGTAGCGACAAAATCGGGCAACAAGTCCTCTGCTTTTCGCCGTTCGGATTCTGCCCATGTTTTCTTCAACCCCTCCGCATATTCATACATTTCCATTATCAATTCGCCCGTCGGAACGTAGATATATGCCGGATAGTCAAAAATCGGGTTCTTGACCTGTCGGACTCGCTCGCGAATCCCGAACCGGCACTAACCGACCATTGACTTCCGGGGAGAAACAACATAAGCTGACCCACCACCTCAGCATGCTCTCGCTATGACTTAGATGTGCTCTTTCCCTAGCGACGGTCATTACTGGCTGACCACTGAGCCGTTTACCGGGAGAATATATGGGCTTGTCTAGTTGCTTGCTCCTTTCCTTGGCGGTATATGCGCTGTTAAGTTTCTTCCTTTTGCCAGCCCTTCGCGCTGCGTGGAGATCACAGCGTACCCCAGCTAAAGTTTCCCGCGCCGGTGCGATCGCTGGCTTGGAGACCATTCGTCGGTTCGCTGCAATATCCGCCATAACCCTTGCAATTTGTATCGTGCTTCTCTGGGCCGCCACAGCCGGGAGCGCGGTGACGGTCGGAGAAGTGCAGCATCTTTTGACGCGTGCCGACCTCGCACTCGAAGGAGTGAAGCTATTCCGTTCAGGCTGGGAGACGCTCCTCTTCGCCGTTTTCTTTCTTCTAGGGAGACTCTGAACAAGTACTTCGATTTCCACCGATCTGCGGTTTAGATTGAGAGGAAATTTGGCGGAGGGCTGGTAGAGCGATGCAACAGCAGACACTGGCGATGGCGAAC
>Ga0097691_1002150_pt1 | contig 13601 bp, 11 predicted proteins | sample NGESurdeep072012_8_FD_72858 | JGI IMG/M metagenome (GOLD analysis project Ga0097691, IMG submission 72858) | Arctic peat soil microbial communities from Barrow, Alaska - NGEE Surface sample 210-1 deep-072012 | ecosystem: Environmental > Terrestrial > Soil > Wetlands > Peat ...
ACTGTCCTGCGACAAGCGCATCTCGTTCATCATCGTCGACTGATCGGGACCCGCCGACGCTCCGAGACGTCCCACCTGCGAGGCCGGACCGAACTCAATGGCGTCTTCGGTGCCCGTGGTCAACCCCCGCGGATCGATGCCATAAATGCTGACGTTCGCGCGTGTCGCCGCTGCGAGGACCTCGCGAGTCTCATCGTTGATCGTCGACGCATTCGGATTGTTGAATGGATCGCCGATGTTGTAGTCGACTCCCTCGCTGACAAACAGAATCGTCTTTCGCCGGCCGTGGATGCCGTCGAACCAACCGGCCACCTGCCGCACCGTCTCGAGGGCCATGCGCGCGTTGTGCGCGCGCTCCTGGTCGTTCGACAGGTTCGCCACGTCTCCACGCGCCTTACTGATGGCGGCGGAGTCCGCCTTGATGCCAAGCGTGCGATCCACTGACGCGAGCAGCAGGCGCTTGTTGCTCGTCAATTCCTGGCCCGCTTTCGGACCGCCGGCGGTGTGCACCACCGCCATCAGGTCGTTCGAGCCGAGGTGCTTGTCGATGAACTCCTTCGCCGCCCGCTTGACCGGCTGGGTGCGTGCGAACGCGGTGTGTTGATCATCGATGATCATCACGTACAAGCGCCCATCGAACGGACGCACGTTGTCCTTGACGTCCGGTTCGATCGGCGCTGGTGCGCCGAGCGGCCGTTGCAGCTGTTCGACAGGAATGTGGACGAACGTGAACGCCGTGATCGTCTGAGGCTGGCCGTCCTCGACGATCTTGAAGTCCTCTTTTTTCAGATCGGCGACGATGCCGCCGGCGCGATCGGTGGCGATGGCATCGACTTCGACGTAGTCGACCTGCACTTTGAAGGTCGGCTGCGGCGGAGCCGGCGTCTGGCCGGCGGCCACGGCGGTGGCGGCACAGAGTATGGCGAGGGCGGCGGCGCGCGGCCTCACTTGATCTTTTCGAACCGGACGTCGCCCGCGCGCGCGGGCACAGCGGCCAGGTGATATGGCGCGGTCAGAATCTGCGCCGTCATCGCCTCGCGCGCCGGCGCGGTTTCGCGATACGCCACCACCAGCGCGCCCCCCTCTTCGCGGGTTCCCTGGATCGTGACATCGTACCCGGCCGTCGTCCGCGAGCCCATGAACACGGCCACGACCATCTCGTGCGAAAAATCGACGGCAGGCAGCGCGCGATCGGGCGCGTGGCCCTGCCACAGCTTCTTCCACGCGGCCGCGTCGCGCACGACGACGGTTGTGGCATCGTCGACGTTCGACTCGGTGCCTTTGTCGATCGTTCTCAGCATCGGCTTATGAACCGGCGGCGGCGGCGCACCGGCCTGCAGCCACGCCGCGAGCAACAGCATCAACATCCTGGTCCTTTATCCGGGCGGCGCCGCAGGCCGCGGCCCGCCGATCGTGAACTGCATTTCCCGACTCACCGTGGCTCCCTGGCCGAGACGCGATCGCGCTTCCACTTTCAACACGTAGATCCCCGGCTCGATGTCGCGCAGCGGAACGCGCGTCGCGTAGCCGTAGCCGCCGCTCTTCCCCTGAATGTCAGACGACGCGCGCTCCTCGGCGGCCTTGAACACCACCTTGGCGGTGTCGGAGGTGACGGTGGTCGTGATGTCGACTTTGTGAGCGGTGGACGCGGCGTTGTCGTACACCTCCGCGAAGATCGCGAGCTCGTCGTTCGGCGGGAACGTCCGCTGCGCCGACGGTGGAGCGGGCAGCATCGCCCTGAGCGGTTCGTCGGCCTTCGCCGTCGGCAGCACGCTCGCGGCCATCGACGTGATCGCCAGGCCGCTCATGCTGAACGCCGTCTTGTAGAAATCGGGAACGTCCAGATCGTAGAGCACTGACCCGAGCGCGCCGCCGCCCGTCTCGTGCGCCGCCACGCGCAGCTGATAGCGGCCGGGCGGCAAGTCCATGCGGTTGAGCAGGCGGATGCCGGTCCGCTCGATGAGCGGCTTGGTTTCCGGCTTGACGTTGGCCCAAGGGACCACGTTGTTTCCCCCGCCGCGGACCTTACCCTTCGAGTCGACGGCGATATACGAGAGATCGACGGGGCTGTTCGCCGCCATCTTCAGATCGCGGCCGCGCATCTCGATGCCGACGAGCACGGAGGCGTTCGGCGCGGCGCCCTTGAACGGCGCGGCAAACACGTGGAGCGTCAGCCCGCTGACGGGAAGCGGGCTGTCGAGCGCCTCGCGGAGCTCGACGGGCGTCGCGCTCGCTGAGTTGGCGAGCGTGGCCGCCGGCTTCGCTTTCGGCGTCGCGTAGCCCTGCCGCGCGCGCACGATCAACCCGGGCCGCGTCACGCGGACGTCGATCTTGTGGAACTTGTTGTCGCGCTTGTCGGTCGTCGGCGGATAGTACGCGAGCACATAGTACGAGCTATTGTCCTGGACGATGCGATCGAAGGCGGTCGCGAGATCGTTGCGATTGACCGCCGCGAATCCGCCGGTCTCGTCCGACAGGGTGCGCAGACTGTCCTGCGAGAGCCTCAGCTCGTTCTCCAGCGAGTTGCGGCCGACGCCGACCGTCGGATCGTCGGGATACGCGGCGATCTCGATGTCTTCGTCCCCGAGGTCGGTCAGCCCGCGCGGATCGATGCCGTAGATGCTCACGTTCGCCTTGGTCGCCGCCGCGATCGCCTCGCGCGTCGCGTCGATGACGGTCGACGCGCCCTGGTTGTTGAAGACGTCCGTAATGTTGTAGTCGATGCCCTCGCTGACGAAGAGAATCGACTTGCGTCGGCCGTGGACGCTGCCGAACCAGTCGGCGACCTGCTTCAGCGTGTCGAGCGTCGCACGCGCGTTGTAGGTCCGTTCCTGATCGGCCGGATCGGCCAGCGGAGCGCCGGGCTGCCGAGGGCGGTAGTACTCCTGGGTCTTCCCCGCGGTCGCCGAGTCGAGCTTGCGTCCCATCGTTCTGTCGACAGCGGCCGTGAGCAGCCGCTTGTTGCTCGTGAACTCCTGGGTCGCTTCCGTTGAGCCGGCCGTGTGCAGCACCGCCATCAGATCGTTCGACCCGAGATTCTTGTCGATGAACTGTTTCGCCGCGCGCTTGACGCGGTCGGTCCGCTCGAAGCGCGTGTGCATGTCGTCGATCACCATCACGTACACGCGGCCGTCGAACGGCACCTCGTTGGTCTTGACGTCAGGCTCGACCGGCAGCGCCGCGCCGAGCGGCCGCTGGAGGTGCTCCACCGGAATGCTCACGAGCGAGAAGGCGGTGATCGTCTGCGGCCGGCCGTCCTCGAGCACCTGGAAATCCTCTTTCTTCAGGTCGGAGACGACGGCGCCGGTGCGATCGGTGACGAGGGCGTCGACCTCGACGTAGTCGACCTGCACTTTGAAGGTCGGCTGCTGCGGCGTGGCCGGCGCCGAAAGGGAGGGCGCCTGGCCGGCGAGGAGGGCGCTTCCGGCGAGGAGCATGGCGAGGGGGGCGGATAGACGGACGCGACCTAGCATCTTCTTATCCCACACACGTCGCGTGAGCGACGTATAAAGTACTGGCATCTCAGGCGTTATCCAGTATAGCGCGTGAGCCACGCTATACTGGACCCCATGGACATCGTCGCGGTGCAGGCGGCGCTCAAAGCCGACGGCATCGACGCGTGGCTGCTCTACGACTTCCGCGGCCTGAATCCGATCGCCGCCGACGTCACGGGTGTCGGGCGGCAGGGCGGCCACCTGGCGACGCGCCGGTGGTACTACCTTGTCCCCGCCGAGGGCGAGCCGCGCGGGCTCGTGCACGCGATCGAACGCGACTCGCTCGCGCACCTCCCCGGTTCCACCGAGCGATATGCCGGGCGCGATCAGCTCGAACGCGGCCTCAAGCGTCTCGTCTCGGGGCTGACACGAGTGGCGATGGAGTATTCGCCGCGCTGCGCGATCCCGTACATCGGGCGCGTCGACGCGGGCACGATCGAGCTCGTGCGCGAGTTCGGCGTCGACGTCGTGTCGTCGGGCGATCTCGTGCAACGGTTTGCCGCCTCGTGGAACGATGAGGCGATCGAGACGCACCGCGCGGCTTCGGCGATGCTGCACCGTGTGAAGGATCGCGCCTTCGACGCCATCGCCCGCCGGACGCGCGACGGCGTGCCGACGACCGAGTACGACATTCAGCAGCTGATGGCCGCGTGGTTTCGCGAAGAGGGACTCGTCAGCGACTCCGACCCCAATGTGTCAGCCGCGGAGAACGCCGGCGATCCACACTATTTGCCGACCGCCGCGGTGCACCGGCCGATCCGCCGCGACGAGCTCGTGCTGCTCGATTTGTGGGGAAAGCTCGAGCGCCCCGGCGCGGTGTTCGCGGATATCACCTGGGTGGGCTATACCGGACACGCCGTGCCCGAGCGCTACGCGCGCGCGTTCGGCGCGGTGTGCGCGGCGCGCGACGCCGCGATCGCGCTCGTCGAGCGCGCGGCGCGCGAGGGCGGCGAGGTGCGCGGCTGGCAGGTGGATCGCGCGGCCTCGTCGGTGCTGCACGAAGCCGGGTACGGCGATCGCATTCTGCACCGCACCGGCCACAGCCTCGGCGAGACGGTGCACGGCAACGGCGTCAACATGGACGACTACGAAACACATGACGACCGCCGGCTGCTCGTGGGCACCGGGTTCACGATCGAACCGGGCGTCTATTTCGACGATTTCGGCGTGCGGACTGAGATCAACATGATCGTGTACGAAGGGCGCGCGGCCGTGACCGGCCCGCGGCAGACCGGGATTCAGGGGCTGGTATAGTTTTTTGGGAGGTCCGATGTCGACCCGCAAGACCACATTCTTCTACGTTCTGCTGACCGCCGTCGCCACGCTGGCCGTGAGCACGGTCATCTTTTCTCGGATCGGCCTCACGCCGGTGTCCTCGGCCCAGACGATCGCGGTGCCGCCGATGAACAGCGCGCCGATCACCGGACCGATCGACGCGTCCACGTTCCGGAACATCGCGAAATCGCAGTCGCCGATGGTCGTGAACATCCGGACCGAGATGAAGGCCAAGGCACAGGACCTCACCGACTTCCTCGGCAGCGGCAACATGCCGGACGATTTGCTGCACCGCTTCTTCGGCGATCAAGGCGGACGCGGAGGCACGCCGGACGACCAGGGCGGCACCGGGCGTGGACGCCGGCCGCGCGAGCCGAAGATGGCGGCGACCGGCACCGGCTTCATCATCAGCAGCGACGGTCTCATCCTCACCAACAACCACGTCGTCGAAGACGCGACGAAGATCGAAGTGGGGTTGTACGCCGACGATCCGGACATCAATTACTCCGCCAAGGTCATCGGACGCGATCCGCTGACCGACAGCGCGCTCATCCAGCTCACCGAGAAGCCGAATCACCCGCTGCCGGAAGCCAAGTTCGGCGATTCGTCGCAGGTCGGCGCGGGCGACTGGGTGATGGCGATCGGGCAGCCGTTCGGCTACCAGCACACGGTGACCGTGGGCGTCATCAGCGCGACCCAGCGCACGTTCCCGGTGACCGATGGACGCACCAACGACATGCTGCAAACCGACGCGGCGATTAATCCCGGCAACTCCGGCGGTCCGCTGCTGAACGTGCGCGGCGAGGTCATCGGCATCAACACGGCGATCATCACCAACGCGCGCAGCGAGGGCAACATCGGCATCGGCTTCGCGGTGCCGATCAACACCGTGCGCGAGCTGCTGCCGCAGCTGCGGCAAGGCAAAGTCGTCCGCGGCCGGATCGGCGTGCAGGTCCTTGCGGTGCCGCGCGAAGGCTACGAGGAGATGTTCGGCCTGAAGTCGCGCATGGGCGCGATCGTCAATACCGTGACCAGCGGCGGCCCCGCCGCGAAAGCGGGCGTCGAACCGGGCGACGTGATCGTCGAGTACAACGGCCGCCCCGTCCCGAAGAGCGACGACCTCGTGAAGATGGTCGTCGGCACCAAGCCGGGGACGACCGTGCCGCTGAAGGTGATACGGGACAAGCAGGACAAGATGCTGAACGTCACGGTCATCGAGCTCGATCTCGAGGCCGAGCAGGCGGGACGCACGGCGCGGCCCAGCACCAACGAGACGGCGCCGCCGGAAGAAGAGACCGGCAGCGGATTCGGCCTGACGCTGCAGGACGTGACGCCGCAGATCGCGCGGCGGCTACAGCTGCCCTCGGGCCGGACCGGCGCCCTCGTCACTGACGTCGACCCGAGCGGCCCGGCAGCGGCGGCGATTCGCGCGGGCGACGTCATCGAGCAGGTCAACCGCAAGCCGGTGGCGAACAAGACCGAGGCCGCGCGCGAGCTCGCGAAGGTGGCATCGGGCCATTACGCGCAGATCTTGCTGTGGCGCGAGGCGAACGGCGATACGTTCGTGACGATCAAGAAAGACTGATCGGTGATTTGAGATTGCAGATGGTCGATTGCAGATTGCAGATTACGGATTGCGGATTGCAGACCTAGTTCGCGAGCGGGGACCGATCACGGTCGCCGCGTTCATGGATCTCGCGCTCTACGATCGCGAGGTTGGCTACTACGCCCGCGCTGCCCAACGTTCCGGGCGCGCGGGCGATTTTTTTACGAGCGTCGATGTCGGACCGCTCTTCGGCGAGCTCATCGCGATTCAGCTCGCCGAAATGGCGGACATCCTGACTGGCGACTTCGACCTCGTCGAAGCCGGCGCGGGCAACGGCCGTCTGTCAGCCGACATCCTGCGCGCTGCGCGGGCGCACTTCCCGTCCTTCTACGACCGCATCCGGCTGCATCTGGTCGAAACGAGCGCGGCGGCGCGCGGCGAACAGCGCGCGACGCTCGGCGAGGTCGGTGGCCGGCTCGACTCGAGTGCCGCGACGCTGCCCGAATCGTTCGAGGGCGCATTGGTGGCCAACGAGCTGCTCGACGCGATGCCCGTGCATCAGGTCGTGATGCGCGAGGAGGGCCTGCGCGAAGTCTACGTGACCGCCTCCGCGCCGTTCAGCGCGGGAGGAGACAAAACCGCGTGCCTCGTCACCGTCGAAGGACCGCCGTCCACGCCGGCGCTCGCCGCGTATCTGGATCGACTCGGCATCGCGCTCGAGCCCGGATGGCGCGCCGAGATTAATCTTCACGCGGTCGATTGGATTCGAGACGCGGCGCGGCGTCTCGGCCGCGGGTTCATCGTGCTCATCGACTACGGCCACGACGCGCGCGAGCTCTATTCGGCGGCGCACGCCGACGGGACGCTGACGACGTTCACGCGGCACACGTCGGCGGGGCCGGAATCGGCCGGCGGGGCGCCGAGGTGGCTGCGGCATCCGGGCGAACAGGACATCACGGCGCACGTCGATTTCACCAGCGTGCGCGCGGCGGCGGAGGCCGAAGGGCTGACGACGCTCGGCTTTCTCGATCAGACATATTTTCTGATGGGGTTACTCACAGGGGGTCGGGAATCGTTTGCCGTTTCTGCCATGTGCATGGCAGAAACGGCAAACGGTTCCCGACACCTCAAAACACTCATCATGCCGGGCGGCCTGGGCAGCACCCACAAGGTCCTGATCCTCGGCAAAGGCGTCGGCGCGCCCGCGCTGCGCGGCTGCTCGTTCCGGATGCGCGTCACATGACGATCGGTGCGTGGATCGGCCTCCTCATCATGATCGCATCGGAAACGGCCACGCTCGCGCACATGGAGCCGTTCTGGTCGTGGAACACACCGATCGCCTGGACCGGCTTCATCCTCTTCGCCGACGCCATCGTCTTCCGCGCGCGCGGCACCTCCTGGATCCGATCCGACCCACGCGAATTCCTATGCCTGGCGCTCGCGTCAATCCCACTGTGGCTGGTGTTCGAGTTCTACAACCGCTTCATCGACAACTGGTATTACGTCGGCTTGCCGGAGAACGCGGCGCTTCGCTATTTCGGCTACGCGTGGTCGTTCGCGACGATCTGGCCCGCGATCTTCGAAGGCGCGGAGCTCGTCGCCGTCTGGCGCGGCCCGTCTCCCACCCGTCCTGCCTGTCCGGCCCTTCCCGCCCCTCCGGCCCTTGTTGCCGTCTCGATCGCCGCCGGCGCCGCCATGCTCGTCTGGCCGCTCGTCTGGCCGTCGCGCTATCTGGCGGCGCCCGTGTGGCTCGGCTTCATCCTCGTGCTCGATCCGATCAACGCCCGCCTCGGCGCCGAATCGCTCCTGGCTGACGCGCGCCGGGGCCGGTACGACCGGCTCGTCAACCTCGCGTTCAGCGGATTCCTCTGCGGATTCCTGTGGGAGTTCTGGAATTACTGGTCGCGCTCGAAATGGCACTACACCGTCCCGATCATGGAACATGTGAAGCTCTTCGAGATGCCGCTGCCCGGATTCCTCGGCTTTCCGGCCTTCGCGCTGGAATGCTTCACGATGTACGTGTTCGTGCGAATGGCCTTCACCAAGCTCGGCCGAACGATTGCGTTGTAAATTGCGCGGCGCGGCGCTTAAATAGACCGTCATGGCCGCGACGCTCGAGCGCGAAATCAAGCTGCGGTTCGACAGCGCCGAGGCCGCGCGCGCCGCGGTCGTCGCCGCCGGCGCCACGCCGATTCATTCCCGCCGGCTCCAGGAAGACTGCCTCCTCGACACCGCCGACAGCGAGCTGTGGCGGCGCCGATGCGTGCTGCGCGTCCGCATGGAATCGGGCAAGAGCCTGCTCACGTTCAAAGGGCCCGTGCAACCGTCGGACATGAAGCTGCGCGAAGAGCTCGAAACGGTGGTCGGCGACGGCACCCTGCTCCTGCAGATGCTCGGAGAGCTCGGCTTCCACGTCTGGTTCCGCTACCAGAAGTTTCGCGAAGAGTTCGCGCTCGACGATGTGATCGTCGCGGTGGATGAAACGCCGGTCGGCACATTTGTCGAGATCGAAGGGGGCGAGCGCGGGATCGCCGAGATGGCCGCCGCGCTCGGCCGCGGTCCGGCCGACTATCTGCTCGACTCCTATCGCGGTCTCTTCACCGAGCACTGCCGGCGACTCGGCCAGCCGGCGACCGACATGCTGTTCGACGCCGAGTGACGCGGCCGTGTCATCCCTTCACCACGCGCTCGTTCTGACCGCCGGGCTCGGCACGCGGCTCGACCCGCTCACGCGCGTCCGCGCGAAGCCGGCGATCCCGGTCGCCGGCGAGCCGATCATCCGCCGCATCATCGCGTGGCTGGCGGCCAACGGCGTGACCGAGCTCGTGCTCAACCTCCACCATCGTCCCGACACGCTCACGGCGGTCGTCGGCGACGGCAGCGATCTGTCGGCGCGCGTCCGCTATTCGTGGGAGCAGCCCGCCGTCCTCGGCAGCGCCGGCGGACCGCGTCAGGCGCTCGCCATCCTCGGCGTCGAGACCTTCTTCATCGTCAACGGCGACACGCTGACCGACGTCAGCCTCCGCGCGCTCGCCGCGGCGCACGGCGCGTCGGGCGCGCTCGTCACGCTCGCGCTCGTACCGAACGTGGAGCCGCAGCGATACGGCGGCGTGCAGCTCGACGCGGACGGCGCCGTCACGGGGTTCCCGCGGCGCGGGACGGCGGCTGACGGGTCGTACCACTTCGTCGGCGTGCAGGTGGCGTCGGCCGAGGCGTTCCGTGCGCTGACGCCAGGCACGCCGATCAACTCGATCGGCGACGTGTACGACACGCTCATCGCCACGCGCAGCGGCAGCGTCCGCGGCTACGTCTGCGACGCACACTTCTGGGACGTCGGCACGCCGGCCGACTATCTGAAAACATCAGACGCCTTCCGTGCCGGCGGAGCCGAGGTGCACGGCCGGCGCGTCCGCGTCGATCCCACCGCGCGCATCCGCGATTCGATTCTCTGGGACGATATCGACGTGGGTGCGGCCTCCACGCTCGATCGGTGCATCGTGACCGACGGCGTGCAGGTCCCGGCGGGATCGACGTACCGCCGCGCCATTCTCCTGCGCGCGGATGGCGAGGTCCTTGTATTCTCTTTGAGCGATTGACGTATGACAGACCACCGTACGCTCGAAGGCGCCGCGGTCAGGGACCGCATCGGCCAGTACCTGCGTGAGCGCGGTCTGACCGATCGCCACGCCCGCGTCGTCCCGCTCACCGGCGATGCATCGGACCGCAAGTACTTCAGAATCATCACGGCCGATGAGGCGTCGATCGTGCTGGCGCTGCATGCCGGACCGATCGACTTCGCGTCGCTGCCCTTCGCCAACGTGGCGGAGCTGCTGCGGCAGGTGCCGCTGCCGGTGCCGCTCGTCATCGATCATTCCGACGCGCTCGGTATCGTCGCGCAGCAGGATCTGGGGGACGTGACGCTGCAGGCGCACCTGGGCGCCTCGTCGCCGAGCGAGCACGCGGCGCTCTATCGCCAGGCGGTCACGCTCATCGAGCTGTTGCAGCGGCGCGGCGCCGAGCTCGCGTCCGACGCGCATCTGCCCTACCGCATCGCGTTCGACGTCGAGAAGCTGACGTGGGAGCTCGACTTCTTCATCCGCCATTTCGTCGAAGGGTATCGCGGCATCGTCCTGACGCCTTCGGAGAAAGCGGTGCTGGCCGAGGAGTGGGCCTCCATCGTCACCGAGCTCGCGTCCGAGCCGCGGGTGCTCTGCCATCGCGACTATCACAGCCGGAACCTGATGCTGCACGACGGCAGCTTGTACATCATCGACTTCCAGGACGCACGGATGGGGCCTGACACGTACGACCTGGTCTCGTTGCTGCGCGACTCGTACGTCGACACGGCCGACGCCGCCGTGGACGAGCTCGTCGCCTACTTTCTCGCGCTCAAGGGCGGGCAGGACGAGCAGGAGTTCCGGCGGCGCTTCGACCTGATGGCGCTGCAGCGCAATCTGAAGGCGCTCGGCACGTTCGGCTACCAGACGATGACGCGCCGTAACCCGGTCTACATTCAATACATCCCCCGCACGCTCCGCTACGCGCGCACCAATCTCGAGAGGTACGACCGGTTCACACGACTGCGCGATCTACTGGCGGCGCACATCGACGAGCTGCAGTAGCCTCCAACTTCACCCGGACCTTCCATGCGGGCGCGGCGGGCCCTGCGATACAATAGGGAGTTCGCCCAGTGTCCAAACGCAAGTTCGGGGTGTCGACGCACCTCTACCACGGCCAGCGGCTGGGCCGCGATCATCTGATGGAGATCGCGGCGTACGGGTTCGAGGCGGTCGAGCTGTTCGCCACGCGGACGCACTTCGACTATCACAACCCGGCCGCGATCGCCGATCTGCAGGAGTGGCTGGCGGACGCGGGGCTCGAGCTGCACGGGATTCACGCCCCGGTGTCCGAGAGTTTCGTGGGCGGACGATGGGGGCCGGCGTTGTCGCTCGCGAGCGTGGATCGCGATCGACGGGCGCAGGCGGTCGGGGAAGCGGAGCGTGCGTTGCACATCGCGCGCCGGATTCCGGTGGGCGTGTTCGTCATGCACCTCGGCGTGCCACGCGCCCAGCAGCCTGCGCCGGGGGACAACAATCGCGACGCCGCGCGGCGCAGCGTCGAGGAGTTGCAGCCGATCGCGGAGCCGCTCGGCGTCCGGCTGGCGGTCGAGGTGATTCCGAACGACCTGTCGCGCGTCGGATCGCTCGTCCACTTCGTCGAAGAGGATCTCGACGGCGTCGACGTCGGCATCTGCCTCGACTTCGGCCACGCGCACATGGACGGCGATCTGGTCGACGCGATTGAAACCGTGTCGGGGCATCTCATCGCGACGCACGTGCACGACAACCGCGGCCGCGCCGACGAGCATCTGGTCCCGTTCGACGGGACGATCGATTGGCCGGGCGTGATGACGGCGGTACAGAAGGTCGGCTACGACGGCACGCTCCTGCTGGAGCTCGCCACGCACGGATCACCGAAGGCGACGCTCGTGCGCGCACAACAGGCGCGCGCGCGGATGGAACGACTGCTCACAAGCTGATATGGCGACACACGTTTACATCGAGGACATCGGCCAGTACGCGGGGCAGGAAGTCACCATCAAGGGCTGGCTGCACAACCGGCGCTCGAGCGGCAAGATTCATTTCCTGACCGTGCGCGACGGCACCGGATTCATACAAGCCGTGCTGTCGAAATCGGCGGTCGGCGACGAGCTGTTCACGACGGCGGATCACCTGTCGCAGGAAACCTCGCTCGTCGTGAGCGGGGTGGTCCGCGCCGACGCGCGCGCCCCGAGCGGCTACGAAATCGACGTCAAATACTTCGAGGTCGTCGGCGAGTCGCACGACTACCCCATCACGCCGAAGGAGCACGGCGTCGATTACCTGCTCGATCGCCGGCATTTGTGGATTCGCGCCGAGCGCCAGCAGGCGATCCTGCGCGTGCGCCACGAAATCATCAACGCGGTGCGCGACTTCTTCAACACGCGCGGCTTCATCCTGGCCGACACGCCCATCTTCACGCCGGCGGCGTGCGAGGGCACGACGACGCTCTTCCCGGCGCAGTATTTCGACGAGCAGACCGCCTATCTGACGCAGAGCGGTCAGCTCTACAACGAAGCGAACGCCATGGCACTCGGCCGCGTGTACTGCTTCGGGCCGACCTTCCGCGCGGAGAAATCGAAGACACGGCGTCACCTCACCGAGTTCTGGATGGTCGAGCCCGAAATGGCGTACGCCGACCTGAACGACGTGATGACGCTCGCCGAAGGCCTCGTCGTGTCGGTCGTCGCGCGCGTGCTCGACAAGCGCCGCGGCGAATTGAAGGTGCTCGAGCGCGATACGAGCAAGCTCGAGGCGGTGCAGTCGCCCTTCCCGCGCATCTCGTACGACGATGCGGTGAAGATCCTCAAGGAGAAAGGTCTGCCGTTTGAATGGGGCGGCGACTTCGGCGGCCCGGACGAAACGGTGTTGTCGGCGCAGTTCGATCGGCCGGTGATGGTGCACCGCTACCCGTCCAAGGTGAAGGCCTTCTACATGAAGCCCGATCCCGATCGTCCCGACGTGGCGCTCGGCGTCGACGTGCTGGCGCCGGAGGGATACGGCGAGATCATCGGCGGCGGCGAACGTCTGGCCGATCTCGATCTGCTCCTCGCGCGGATCGAGGAACACAAGCTGCCGAAGGACGCCTTCGAGTGGTATCTCGATCTGCGCCGGTACGGCAGCGTTCCGCACGGCGGCTTCGGCATGGGCATCGAGCGCGTCGTCGCCTGGATCTGCGGGCTCGAGCACGTCCGTGAGACGATCCCGTATCCGCGGATGCTGAACAGGTTGTATCCGTGAAGATCGGCCTGATTTCGCTCGGCTGCCCGAAGAACCTCGTCGACTCCGAAGTCATGCTCGGCCTCTCGCGCGACGCGGGGCACGAGCTGACGAGCGACGCCGCCTCCGCGGAGGTGCTCGTGGTGAACACGTGCGCGTTCATCGACTCGGCGAAGCAGGAATCGATCGACGCGATTCTCGAGATGGCGCAGCACAAGAAGGACGGCGCATGCCGGCGGCTCATCGTCACCGGGTGCCTCGCCGAACGCTATCGCGAAGAGCTGATGGCCGAGATCCCCGAGATCGACGCCGTCCTCGGCACGGGCGAGGTGCCCGAGATCGTCACCGCCATCGGCGGCGCGGCGATGCCGCGCGGTGTCGCCCCGCTGATGTTTCATCGCGCGGCGCTGGGGCGGTCGTCAGTCGCACGTCATCAGTCGTCAGTCGTCAGTCGTCAGCCGCTGCCCA
>Ga0097691_1002152_pt1 | contig 13594 bp, 13 predicted proteins | sample NGESurdeep072012_8_FD_72858 | JGI IMG/M metagenome (GOLD analysis project Ga0097691, IMG submission 72858) | Arctic peat soil microbial communities from Barrow, Alaska - NGEE Surface sample 210-1 deep-072012 | ecosystem: Environmental > Terrestrial > Soil > Wetlands > Peat ...
CAAACCGGTGCCTGCGTATCCGCGACGCTCCATGTCTGCTTCTGGCAGATAGTGTTGAAAAAGTCTTTTTTGCGTGACGAGCTAAATTTTCTAGGACCGCTGATGCGTTTCGTACGTGGCGACGTGAGGGACCACATTGTTTCGCACAAAAACGACCATGGACCATCGTATCGGCGCTACAGAGCGTTGCAGAAAAATCAGTTTTCGCGAGATTTTCGGTATCGTTCGATTTTCGACTTTTGCAACAGTATCTGCCACTAGCGACATTTTGCGCTGCGGAAAAACAGCACACTATTCGATCACCTGGTTGGCGATGACGGAGACCTCATAGCACCGAGGTCTTTGTATTATCCGCATCCAAGCGCCGCGGTATCATCAAGTTCCGCGATCAACCATTACCCCGGAGGTCATCGATCATGGATATCGACCGAGACCGCATAGACGAGGCCATTCTTGCGTTGTTATTTCTCGGGCGTCACGACGGGATTCTCACCTGGAAATCCTTCGACTGGGCAGCGATGGAGCGGCTCCATACCAAGGGACTAATCTCGGACCCAGTCGGCAAAGCTAAATCCGTCGTATTCACTGACGAGGGCCTGCGCCAGTCCGAAGCACTATTCCGAAAGCTGTTCGCAGTTGGACGCCAAGCTTAAAGCGCGTTACTCCTAAATCCAGCCCGCCTGCTGCGCACGCGCCACCACCGGCCACCCAGCCGCTGGGTCAATCGCGTCCTTGTCGGGACGACCGCTATTGGCGCGTAAGCGACCACCGGTGTGATGCCGGTGGTCGATGATTAAAGCTCTATCTGCTCGGCGATATTCAGGGCGTCATCCACCTCAATCCCGAGATATCGGACCGTGCTCTCTAGCTTCGTATGGCCGAGGAGGAGTTGAACAGCGCGCAGGTTACCGGTCTTACGATAGATCTGGGCAGCCTTCGTGGGAATTTGAGGAGCTGCCCCGAACTGTGATCCAAGATGCGAGTTGCTGCATGCGTCGCGCGAACATCTACGTTCGCGAAGTGAGTGACAATCATGAAGCGTGCAATAATTATCAAATTACATTTGCTCGCGCTCACATTGCCGCAGATCATTTTATCGGCCCGTCGAGCGTTGAATCTGTAAGCGGCAGATTCATCGCGAACGCAGAAAACATTTTAGCAACGGGTTGTTGAAGGTCACTCGTCAAAAAGAAGGATGAGGTGGTCCGTGCCGTCGCGGACCTGCTCGATGTTTCTTCGTTAAGCGCGGCGGCCCGATCGAACCGAGCTTACCAGCGACGCCAATGACGGTGGTGCCAATAGTGGCGATGCCAGCCATAGTGGCGGTGCCAGCGCACCTCAGTCGTCAGCTTGCCGGACTCTTCCTGAACCGCCACCGCGCCGGGATTGATCAGCGACAGCGCCATGGCACGCTCACTCGGTGCCGCGATGATGAGCAATCCTGCAACAGCGAGAAAGCCCAGAATCCTTTTTGAGTTCATCTGCATCTTCCCTTCAGGCTCAGACTGCCGCCGGAATTCACCAGCGGCTTAAGTCTTAAAACGGTAATGGCCCCTCAGCCAATGCTTAGTAAACGCCCCGGCGAGATCGTGGTCTTTGATCCTCATCAATGTGGCAGCTTTTGGCGTTCAGCATTCTGGCGGGTGCGATGCATGGCTTCGTTCCCGGATGGGGCGAGCGTCTTTGCCGACCACCTGCTTGACTGTGCCCTTGATTTGCTTCGCCGATCCGACGATCCGATCTTTGTCTATAAGTGTATCCTTCGATACTCAGTCCCTGAACGGGAGACCCTCGCGCCAGATGTTTTGTCGTGAACGGGATGCCGATATAGGGCGATGCGCACGGATTACGCCACAGATTGTTTTGGAACGAATCGGAGACCCCAAGCTCAACTGTTTGTTTCCTGGGATAAGCGGCCGCGTTCGAGATCTCCTCAAAATTCCAAGGTTTGCCATGATCCCTCCACCACTGACGCGCCTTCAATTGGCGCGGTACCTTATCTGTCCAGCACTCTATGTGGCGTTACTACTACTCGTGGCGGAGGCTTTGCTCTCCGCCACGACCACCTATCTTGTGATCAAGGTCGCTCGTGACATCGCGAATAACGAATTCCTTGTATACGATCTCTTTTACATTCTCGCGTCTCAATCGGCTTCGTACTTAGTCGGCGCCGCGAGTTGGATCTTTTCCGAAATGGCCGGTTGCCGCGCATTCGGGCTCTATATGCTTCGATTTGCTCGGGACAATCGTCACGAGGTTAAGCTGCTTAACGAAAGAAATACACGAGAGCGTGTGGAGCCATTTTTGACTGGAGAGACATTCTACGAAATCTTTAACATGATGTACGACGTTCAATCGCAGCTTGAATTGTTTCTCGGATTGGTGTTCACCAGTATGATTTTGGGCGTGGAAGTCGACAAGGTGCTGCCAATTGCGTATTTCTCAATATTTGTAATTCTGGCGTCGATACAATGGTTGTTGTACAAGCGTGCTGCGCGCGCTTACCTTCAAAATCAGCGGATGTCGAACCGCGTGACAGCCCAGGGGTATACGGCCTGGGACAACGTGGTCTCCGGCAACCGGTACAACTTTCGTCTGTGGTTTGCGGACTTCAAATTAAGGCTGCGCGACTGTCTATGGGCAGAGATCAAAGCGATCGCTTGGCGCGAGAGCCTCAGTTCCGGGGGCGGTATTATCGGACTTATAGTGGTATTCGTGACGATGGCGTTCATTGCGTCACAAGAGAGCGGGAATACAGATCTGCTGATCGCACTTGCAGTTACGGTCCCCCGGCAGATTGATATGGCTTCCGAGGTGTATGAGTTCGTTTCAGGATGGAATGATATATTTGCACATTGGACACGATGGGGCGGGATCATCGCTAATATGCGGCCCGATATTGATCCGAAGTTTGAAACTCGCATTAAGTTCGATCGGCTTATTCTACAGGAAGGCCAACGGATTCGAGAGTGTTCATCGGTAGAGGAAGCACTGCGAATTCTTCTCGCCCAACCAACTGGACGTATTAATCTTCGCGGCGGTAATGCATCCGGAAAATCAACACTCCTGGCATCGCTCAAATCAAGGCTGAAAAAGCATTCATACTACTGGCCAACAGCCGATCGGCTTTCGTTTTCATTTGAGAGGCGCGCGTTAATGGCAGAGGCGGGTTACGGTGACGACGAGGAGAAAGAAGACGAGGATAGCAACGGAGCGCAACGCGATCGCGTTAAAAAAGTTGGTTTTTCGTCCGGGGAGCGAATGTTGAAGGTGCTCAAGGAAATCGTCGATTGCACCGATGATGCCATCTATCTGTTTGATGAATGGGATGCGAATCTTGACGCGACCAATAGGACAGCGGCAGATAAACTCGTCGATAGACTGGCTACACGCGCCCGCGTGATTGAAATATCGCACCGAGATAAAGAGTCCACACCGCCAAGGGGCTCGGTCTGAACGTGCCGCTGTCGCTGCTTGGCCGCGCCGACGGGATTATCGAATAGGCCGACTTCCGGTATTGGCAGTTTTGCAAGGTTCCGGCCGACACCGCAGACGTCCGATTATCGGGTAGACCGGAAGTGACGGGCCGACTGTCAAAAACGGCGCTTTTTGATCCATCCCGGACATCCAGCCTTGCAGGCGTCCGGATCCGCCAGCGCCAATTTGCCATGCCCGCGCTCGATTGCGGGGAGAGAATTGAAATGTCAGCTCAAATTGTTTTACTGCCGGTCTTTGTTTTGGTCGGACTCACCTTTGTGCTTTTGTTGATGGCCGGCAAGCGCCAAGGGGCGGACATGGGCGGCGAGACTAAGACTAAGGGAATCGCCCTAGGTCTGTTCGAGCTGCCTTTCTTGTTCTACATCCTGATCGCGCTGGCGCTGCCGTTACGACATGCCGACCTCGTGATCGTGATGCTCTCCTGGGTGTTCGTGGTGACGTGCTTTGCTCGTGTCGGAATTTTCGCAACGTCAAACGACGAGCGGCAGCGCTCGCTGGCGTGGCTTGCGGGCGTGTTGGTGCTTTTCGCGATGTGGATCTACTTCGCGCTGAGGATTCTTTTGTTGATTTAGCGTGAAAGCGCCGCGCGCGACAGTCCGCTTTTCTCCTGATAGCGACCACATCGCGGACGCGCCGAGCGTGTCGGGCTTTGTTCCGATCAATGCGGTCATTGAGTCCGCCCTTCTGATTATTTCGCCTTGCCCGTCATCTCCGTCGGCTCATGATCGGGCTCAACGACGTTCCTGTTTTGGCGAAATGCCAAACCGATAAATCCAAGCGCGACCAAGACGGCTCCGGCTACCATCAGCCAATGCGGATATTGCATCGCGGAGAGAATGCTCAATTAGGGCTCCTCATCTCTTCGCCTGCAGCCTGTCTGCGCCTGCCGATACAAAGGTGCGCGCAGCCTTCAGCCGTTCGCTCGGTGCGGACTTCGATAGTCCGAGCCCGACAGGCCGATTATTCAAGCGACGCTTGCGTGTGCGAACGGCTTGCACGGTGCGCTTCAGCTTGCGCGCGACCAAAGCCGTGTCCATTCCCGAGGCAAACAATGCAAGAAGTTGAACGTCATCCGCTTGCGTCCTGGTTGGCTGGCTGTGCGCGGGCCTAACTTCATTTCCCTTTCGTCCTCAGCCCAGCCCTAAAAGCGTAGTTGCTTGCCTAATCGCAGTAGGCGGCGTGACAACATAACTGATGACCGCAAGCGCAAGCACAGCGAGCGCCGCCCATATCCACTTCGGCATTTTTGATTTCATGACGCGATCCCCCGACCGAGAAAGCATCCAAGCGTAACCTGCGGGCGCAGGCAAGAAGGAGAGCAGCGCAACACAAACAACAGCAGCGTTGCTGTCCTATTTCCACTGCGCCTCCAACCCCACGCGGCTCCAGATTAAAGCCGTCCAATGCAATAGTAATCAAGGATTGCGAAGGCGATCAACGCGATGAAGAACCACTGAAAGGGAATTTTCGGCGGCCTTCTGAATTGTTCGTTGGCGTCGTTATGTAATCTTTCCATCAACTTATTTATTCACCGCCGCGCGCGCCAGGATGTTTCTTGGCAAATCTTGTAGCTGGTCCTCAGGCTCAACCAACTCAACCAGATAAACCAGCATGAGATCGTCGGCCGATTGTGACGCGGCAGCTGCCTGCCTATAAAGAGCCGCTTCGTCGGGTTGGGCCAGCCGCACGTTCAGAATGGCTTTGTCGCCGCATACCGTCAGTGAGGCGGTCTAACTGCCCCTGACGACCAGCACCCACGGCGAAGATGTTTCGTATTCAACGATGTACTGATCGGCGTTATTGCACTTTGTGCATTCGAATGTGCGCAGATCGTAGCCCGGCTTGGCTGGCTCGATGCGAGCAAGCGTCATTTTCGCGCCGCACTTCGTGCATGGTGCCTCCATCAGGCGATCGCGGAATAAGGTGGGGGCTCGGGGAGAAGCGGGCATGAATGCTCTCCAGATTAGGGGGGCACAACAGTTCTGTGCCCCCAACCAGAAGTCCTCTCGTGAGGATGCGGAGAATCAGTGCCTGAACAGCATGACCAAAAGGACGATCACCAGTATCAGGCTAAGGCCCCCACCGTGGTAATGGTATGGAGGACCAGCATAGAAGGAATTGATCTGGGTCAACGTGAGCGCCCAAGCTGCCCGATGTCCGGGATGGGGCAAACTCAGACGTGGGCGGACTCTTTCGGCGATGTCGGTCTTGCTTCAGATAGCGGACAATCATCAACGCGGTCGGAGCTAAATCGGCAGCTACCCGCCGTAGCTCTGCACCAAGCTGCCCGCCACCAGCGACCGGCCGTCGACCAGCACAAAGAAAATCAGCTTGAACGGCAGTGACACCACTACCGGCGGCAGCATCATCATGCCCATCGACATCGGTACCGAAGCGACCACGAGGTCGATGATCAGAAACGGCAGGAACAAGAGGAAGCCGATCTCGAAGGCGCGCTTCAGTTCGGAGATCATGAATGCCGGCACCAGAATCCGCAGCGACATTTCTTCGGGCGTGGCCGGCGGCGGTTCGCCCGACAGGTCCATGAACAGCTTCAGATCCTTTTCGCGCACGTTCTTCTGCATGAAGCCGCGCAGCGGCACCGAAGCCCGCTGCAGCGCCTCCTCGACGCTGATCTGGTTGGCGACCAGCGGCTTGATGCCGTCGTCGTAGGATTTCTGCAGCACCGGGCCCATCACGAACGCGGTCAGGAACATCGCCAGCGCGATGATGACGGCGTTCGGCGGCGCGGTCGCGGTGCCGAGCGCGGTGCGCAGCAGCGACAGCACGACGACGATCCGGGTGAACGACGTCATCATGATCAGGATCGACGGCGCGATCGACAGCACCGTCAGCAGCGCGATCAGCTGGATCGCGCGTTCGGTGACGCCGCCGTTGCCCTGGCCGAGATTGATGCTGATATCTTGCGCGAGCGCCGGATCGACCAGCGACCCGGCGGCTATCAGTGTGGCAAAAAATAAAACTCTACGCGGACTGCCGCCGGCCTCACGAAGGGGTCTTTGGACGGCCCAGCAATGACGCCATCTCGTCTTCGAGATTCTCAAAGCCGCTCTTCGGCGAAGGCGCAGCCACCGGCGGCGCCGTCGGTTGCTCGTTGCGAGGTGGGCCGCGGCCGGGCGGCGGTTCGGGCGCCACCGGCGGCGCGCCGACGCGCGGTTCGCCCGCCTCGCCGGCCGGCCGGCGAAGTGCTGCCTCCAGCCGTTGCGCCATCTCGGCGAGATTTTGGTCCGCTGCCGATAGGGCGGGGGACGGCGGCGGCGGCGGCGGCGCGGCGGAACGTTCGGGCGCGCGAACCGGAGGCGCCTTTGGCGGTTCGCTCGGACGCGGCGGGCGGGGCATGATCGGTTCGTTGCGCGACGTCACCCGCGATGGCATCGGTTCGCCGCGCAGCTCGGGGCGGGACTCCGGACGGCCGCCCAGCGGCTCCGGCGTGAAACCTGCCAAAGGATCGCTGCGCCGTTCCGCCGGCGCCGGGCGGCGCACTTCGTCGACAAAAGAAGGCCGGACCGGGCGGGGGGGCGGCTCGGGCATTTGCGGCTCGGTGTGATCGAACGCATCGGATCGGGAGCCATCGCCGACGGCGGGCCGTTGCGGTATCTGATCCCGTCCGGGCATGGCGCGCACGATATTGGATTCCACGACGATATCGGTCGGACCGCCGATCATCAGCAGATGTTCGACGTTGTCGCGCCGCACCAGCACCAGCCGCCTGCGACCGTCCACGGCGGCGGCATCGATCACCGCCAGCCGCGGCATCCGCCCGCGATTGGTGTTGGCACCCAGGCGGTTGCCGGCGAATCGGCGAACCAGCCAGGCGGCGGCGCCGATCAGGGCCAGAACAGCCACGAATGCGAAGAAAAATGTTAATGCCTGCATGCTTTGTCCCCGGCAAGTAGCGTTTTCTTCAAGTTTCTGTTTCGTCGAACGCGGATCGGAAACGACACAACAAACGGCGACTGAAGCCTGAGATTGGCCCTATCTCTTAATTTCCGGCGGCAGAAACTGCCGCCCCGTATCTTAATAACCCATGAATCGGTTGGGCCAAAACGACTTCTTGGGTCTCTCGCATCAACGACTTGGTTGGTTAACGCAGCTTTCGTGGCGAAAATGCGCACAGATTCACCTTATGAGGCGTTATGAGGCGAATTCGCCCTGGACGTCGTGCTTTCCACCGCAATGCATCTTAACCCGCCGTTAACCATACACGCGGCAAATTCTGCCCACCTCAGGGCGTCGCGCCCGGAAGCGAGGAGAGCGGCCGATGTCCATCAACGATCTTCCGGTCCTGGCGGCGCTGCGCACCAAGATGCAGTGGCATCAGGAGCGTCAGCGCGTGCTGTCCGAAAACGTTTCCAACTCCGATACGCCGAATTTCAAGCCGCGCGATCTGGTCGAACCGAAATTCGACAGCACCGGCGCCAGCGCCGCCGGCTCGATGGGGTCGCTGGCGATGATGCGCACCAGCACCAGTCATATTGCGCCGGCGGGTGCCGCACAAAGCTTCGCGCCGGATCGCAAGGGAGTTTTCCAGACCAGACCCGCCGGCAATGCCGTCAATCTCGAAGACCAGATGCTCAAGGTCTCGGCCAACCAGATGGACTACGCGGCGGTCACCTCGCTCTACAGCAAGAGCCTGCATCTTCTGAAGACCGCGATCGGCAAGGGCTAAGACCGGATTAAGGACTAAGGAGACGACACCATGGCAAACGATGCAGGAGATTTCGCCCGGTCGATGAGCATCGCCACGTCGGGCCTGCGCGCGCAGGCCGGGCGGATGCGGGTGCTCTCGGAAAACATCGCCAACGCGGACTCCACGGCAATGACCCCCGGCGGCGATCCCTATCTCCGCAAGGTCCCGACGTTTTCCTCCGAGCTCGATCGCACGCTGGATGCGAAGGTCGTGACGCTCGGCAGGGTCAGGACCGATACATCCGCGTTTCGCATCAAGCACGAGCCGGCCAATCCGGCGGCGGATGCGGCCGGCAACGTCAAATATCCCAACGTCAATTCGCTGATCGAAATGACCGACATGCGCGACGCGCAGCGATCCTACGAGGCGAACCTCAACATCATCAGCGCCACGCGCCGGATGATTCAACGCACGCTCGACATCCTCAAGGCCTGAACAGGAAACCTGAGCCATGGCTTCACCTACAGTCGCTGCAAATGCCTACGCGAGTCTCGCCCGCATCATGGACACCGGCGGTGCCGGCAAAGGTTCCGAAGCGGGCGGCCAATCCTTCGGTGCGCTGCTCAAGGATGCGCTCGGAAGCGTCCTCGACGCGGGACGGAAATCCGACGCGCAGACCGTCGCGATGGCGTCGGGCAAGGCTAACGTGATGGACGTGGTGACGGCGGTGGCGGAAACCGACGTCGCGGTCTCGACGCTGGTCTCGGTGCGCGACCGGGTCATCCAGTCCTACGAAGACATCATGAAGATGCCGATCTGATGCACAATCCGGAATTCACTCGGGCTTTCTTTCACCTCTCCCATGGGGACAGGTCGGATTGCGCAGCAATCCGGGTGAGGGGGCACGGCCCATCGAGAGACCGTAACCCCTCACCCCAGCCCTCTTCCCAAGGGAGAGGGGGCGCGCCATCGCTTTTGGCCGGCACATACGCACATCAGTTGAGAAGACAATCATGACCGGTGCTGAAACCCTCGACGTGGCGCGCGATGCGATCTGGACCATCGTCGTGGTGTCGTCGCCGCTGATGATCGTTGGCCTTGTCGTCGGCGTTGTGGTGTCGCTGTTTCAGGCGCTGACGCAGATCCAGGAACAGACGCTGGTGTTCGTGCCGAAAATCCTGGCGATCTTCGTTACCCTGCTGCTGGCGCTGCCGTTCATGGCGGACTCGCTGCACAGCCACATGATGCGGATATCATCGCGAATCATAGGTGGTTGATGCACTATTGTCCCGGCTCTGACATTCGCATCTCTTCGCAGCTGGCTCTTTTGCGAATGTCAAATCCACCGCACCGGGCGTGAATCATGCGGATCGATATTTCACTGCTGCCCGCGCTCGCCGCCGCCTTCATGCTGGTATTCGCCCGCATCGGCGCCATGGTGATGCTGTTGCCGGGGTTGGGTGAGTCCAATATTCCGGTTCGTATCAAGCTTGCGATCGCGCTGTTGCTGACGCTGGTCATCCTGCCGTTGCACCGCGCCGCCTACCACATCGACATGCAGTCGCTGACGCCGCTGCTGGTATTGATGCTCCACGAGATCGTCATCGGCGTCGTGCTCGGCGCCACCGCGCGGGTAACGCTCTCGGCGCTGCAGGTCGCGGGTTCGGTGATCGCCCAGCAAATGGGTCTTGGCTTCGTCACTGCGGTCGATCCGACCCAGGGCCAGCAGGGTCTGCTGATCGGCAATTTCCTCACCCTGCTCGGCCTGACGCTGCTGTTTGCGACCGACAGCCACCATCTCGTCATCGCCGCGCTCAACGACAGCTACGCCATCTTTTCGCCCGGCGAGATGAAGTCGAGCGGCGATGTCGCGGCACTCGCCACCCGCGCCTTCGCCGCCGCTTTCAGGATCGGCATGCAGCTTTCGGCGCCGTTTCTGGTGTTCGGCCTGGTCTTCAATATCGGGCTTGGCGTGCTGGCGCGGCTGATGCCGCAGATGCAGGTCTATTTCGTCGGCGTGCCGCTGTCGATTCTCGCCGGCTTCCTGATCTTCGCCCTCGTCATCGCCGCGATGATGGGAACATTCCTCGATTATTTCGTCGGCGTCATGCACGACCTGATACCGCTAAGCTGAAAGCCTGAACCATGGCCGACGAAAACGACGCATCGGAAAAAACAGAAGACCCTACGCAAAAACGTCTGGATGACGCCCACGACCGCGGCGACGTCGCCAAGAGCCAGGAAATCAACACCTGGTTCGTGATTGCCGGCGCAACGCTGGTGCTGTCGACATTTTCCGGATCGATCGGCGGCGGGATCCTGATGCCGCTGCGCAACCTGGTCGCCAATTCCTGGATGATCCACGCCGACGGGCCCGGCCTGCTGGCGCTGGCGCAGTCACTCGAATACGCGCTGATGGCCGCCCTCGGCGTGCCGTTCTTGATGCTGGCGCTCGCGGCGATCGCCGGCAACATGGTGCAGCACCGGCTGGTGTGGTCGGGCGAGTCGCTCAAGCCGAAGTTCAGCAAGGTCTCGCCGGCGGCCGGAGCCAAGCGGATCTTCGGCAAGCAGGCGGCGGCGAACTTCGCCAAGGGCCTTTTCAAGGTGATCGCGCTGGGAGCCGTCATGATGGCCATCCTGTGGCCCGAGCGTTATCGGCTGGAATCAATGGTTCGGTTCGACCCCGCGGCGATTTTGGGCGTCACCACCAGCCTGACCCTGCATCTGCTGGGCGCCGTCGTGGCGATGCTCGCGGTGGTCGCGATCGCGGACTATTTCTTCCAGTACCGGCAATGGTTCGAACGGCAGAAGATGTCGCTGCAGGAAATGAAGGAAGAGTTCAAGCAGTCCGAAGGCGACCCGCACGTCAAGGGCCGGATCAGGCAGTTGCGGCAGGCGCGTATGAACAAGCGCATGATGGCCGCGGTTCCCAAGGCCTCCGTGATTATCACCAACCCGACCCATTACGCCGTCGCGCTTTCCTACGAACGCGGCATGTCGGCGCCGGTCTGCGTGGCCAAGGGCGTCGATACGATCGCGCTCAAGATCAGGGAAATCGCCAAAGAGCACGATATTCCCATTGTCGAGAACGTGCCGCTGGCGAGAGCCCTGCATGCGACCGTGCAGATCGACGACGAAATCCCGGTGGAGCACTATCATGCGGTCGCCGAAATTATCGGCTACGTCATGGGTCTGAAGCGCGGGCTTTCCGGCCGGCAGGCGTGAACCGGGAACCCCTGAGGGAATGTGCTGGAAAAGCGCGCAACGAACGAAATAGCCGCCTGATGGACTTGCGCTTGCCGGTCCGATTCAGGCACTCAGGAGCAGGCGTGCTGTGCCAGCGCGCCACATCCAGCGCGCGCAAGCGCGTTACATCAATGTCGACAGGCCGCATTCCCCGGTATGACCGCCGAACCTGACCACGATCCGTCACCAGAGCCGATGACCGCGCAGGAGCCGGCGCGGCGCAGCGGCAGCATCGTTCTGGTGCTGCTGGTGGCCGCCGGGATCGTCGCGGCGGCGGTCGCGCTGATGACCATCGGCCGTGCGCAGGCGCAGCCCTATATCCTCGGGCTGCTTGCGCTGCTGGCGATGGTCGGGCTGTTCAACCTGTTCGCTTTCGCCGCGGGAATTATTCGTTTCGCCGATCGCGCCGCCGACGACCCGGTCATGGGCCGCATCGCCGATCAGGCCTATGATGGCCTGGCGGTCACCGACCCCCGCGGTCATGTGGTCTATTCCAACGCGGCCTATCTCGCCCTCACCGGTGCTGCGACCGCGCTCGACGCGCGCCCCGTGGAGCGGGTCTTCATCGGCAACCCCGATGTGTCGGAAGCGGTGTTTCGCCTGCTCAAGGCGGCGCGCGAAGGCAAGCGGCAGCAGGAAGAGGTCCGCATCGCCGGCACCGATGGCGCGCATGGCCGCTGGCTGCGGATGCGGGTTCGGCCGCTCGGCCGGAGCAAGCGCGAGGCGAAATACGCGGTGTGGTCGATTGCGGACATCACCCGCGATCGCGAACGGCAGGAGGACGTGTTTCAGGAACTGCAGCACGCGATCGAATATCTCGATCATGCGCCGTGCGGGTTCTTCTCGGTCAATGCCGCCGGAGATATGGTCTACGTCAACGCCACGCTGGCGAACTGGCTGGACCACGATCTCGCGGAGATAGGGTCGGGCGGTTTGAAGCTGACCGACATCGTGTCCGGCGACGGTGCTTCGCTGCTGACATCGATCGTGCCCGTGCCGGGCGAAGTCAAAACCGAGGTGTTCGACATCGATCTGCGAATGCGCGGCGGCAAGACCATACCGGTGCGCCTCTATCACAAGCTGGCATTCGGGGCGGACGGCGTGCCCGGCGCGTCGCGCACGCTGGTGATCAGCCGCGCGCGCGACGAGCGTTCCGACCCGCAGCGCGCCGCCGAAGTCCGCTTCATGCGGTTCTTCGATCACACCCCGATGGCAATTGCGACCGTGGACCGGTCGGGCACGGTGGTCCGCGCCAATGCCCGGTTTGCGAAATTGGCGCAAAGCCTGAGCCCGGACGGTGTGGCCAACAAGTCGATTTTTGCAGCGGTGAGCGCTCGCGACCGCAACCTGCTGATCGCGGCCATCAACCAGGCGGCGGAGGGGCAGGGCGATATCCCGCCGGTCGAGGCGATGCTCGATGGCGCCAAGGAGCGATGGGGGCAGTTCTTCGTGACCTCGGTCGAGGAAGACGAACGCGAGACCGAGGCCGCCATCGTCTACATGCTGGAGACCACCGAGCGGCGAGCGCTGGAGAACCAGATCAACCAGTCGCAGAAGATGGACATGGTCGGCCAGCTCGCCGGCGGCATCGCGCACGACTTCAACAATGTGCTCTCCGCCATCATGATGGCGAACGACTTTCTGCTGAACGCGCACAAGCCGACCGATCCTTCTTTCCAGGACATCATGCAGATCAAGCAGAACGCGACCCGCGCGGCGACGCTGGTGCGGCAGCTATTGGCGTTCTCGCGCCGCCAGACCCTGCGGCCGCAGGTGCTCGATCTCGGCGACGCGCTGTCCGATCTCACCATGCTGCTGCGCCGCCTGATCGGCGAGAAGGTCAAGCTCGATCTGGTGCATGGCCGCGATCTCTGGCCGGTGAAGGTCGACGTGTCACAGTTCGAACAGGTGGTCGTCAATCTGGCCGTCAACGCCCGCGATGCGATGCCCGACGGCGGCAAGCTGACGGTGCGAACCGGCAACGTGACGTCGGAGGAGTCAGGACATCTCGCCTACAAGGGCATGCCGCCGGCGGATTATGTGCGGATCGACATCACCGACACCGGCAGCGGCATTCCGCCCGACATCGTCGACAAGATCTTCGAGCCGTTCTTCTCGACCAAGGAAGTCGGCAAGGGCACCGGGCTCGGCCTGTCGACGGTATATGGCATCGTCAAGCAGACCGGCGGCTTCATCTAT
>Ga0097691_1002153_pt1 | contig 13593 bp, 5 predicted proteins | sample NGESurdeep072012_8_FD_72858 | JGI IMG/M metagenome (GOLD analysis project Ga0097691, IMG submission 72858) | Arctic peat soil microbial communities from Barrow, Alaska - NGEE Surface sample 210-1 deep-072012 | ecosystem: Environmental > Terrestrial > Soil > Wetlands > Peat ...
GGCACGCAGTGGAGAATTGAGATTCGCTCGCCGCGGATGGTGTCTGCCAGGTATCGGCTATCACGATGGCCGCCAGGTTCCGCAACTATCAGGGTTCCTCCCGCCAATAGCGTCGCGAACAATTCGCGTCCAGAGGCATCGAAGGTGATGGGAGTCTTCAAAATACAGCGGTCGCTGGATGACAGCTCAAGTGTCTCCATTGTCCAGTTAATAGTATTAGTCAGTCCGCCGTGTTCGACCATTACTCCCTTCGGCTGTCCGGTCGAACCTGAAGTGTAAATCACGTACGCGAGGTTTGTGGCGGTTGCGTTAGCTTGCGGGGTGCTTTCGCCATGCCTCGCGATGGTTTCCCAGCCTGAATCCACGCACACCACCGCGATTCCAAGCTCCGGCATACTTTCCCGCAGAGTGTTCTGCGTCAGCACCACCTGCGTGCGAGCATCTTCCATCATGTAGGCTAAGCGCTCTTTGGGATACTCCGGATCCAACGGCACGTAAGCTCCGCCCGCCTTAAGAATGCCAAGGATCCCCACGACCATCTCCAGCGAACGGTCCATGCAGATCGCGACTGGAACTTCCGGTCCGACACCGAGACCTTGCAGGTGATACGCGAGTTGATTGGCGCGAGCCTCGAGCTGAGCGTAGGTCAAACGGTGGTTCTGAAAAACGACGGCGACGTTCTCCGGCTGTTGCCGGGCCCGTTCCGCGAAGAGTTGGTGTATACACTTGCTTTCAGGGTAGTCGGTTTGCCTATCGTTGAACTCAACCAGCAGTCGGCGCTGCTCATTGGGGCTCACGATATCCAGAGCTGCGATTGGCGATTCCGGGTTTGCGCAGACACTCTCGAGCAGGGTCCGGAACTCTTGCGCCAGGCGGTCGACATCCTCAGCGCAGAAAAAGCTGGAATCGTAGTTAAGCTCCGCGACCAGAAGACCCCCTCGTTGTACGCAGGAGAGTTTCAACTTGAACCGGTCAAAACAGCTGTATTGCTTCTGAATGGAAAATATCGTGTCGCTCTCGGTATACTTCGCCTCCGCATCCTGGAATTCAAAAGCTACCGGAAAGAAACGGCATGGCTCGATTTCGGCATCCAATCGAGGAAGTTGTTCAAAGTCGAAATACTCCTGCCATTCAACGGCTTCTCGCGCCGATCCATTAGTCCGTTCCAGAACTTCACTGAACCGAAGCTGCTCTTCGAGCCGGAATTGAACAGGCAAAGTCTTCGCAAACAGGCCCAGCGCTTCCTGCAGCCCTTCGTAAGTACGCCCATCGCACGCCAAGCCGACCACAAAGTCTGATTCGCCAGTGAGACGCCAGAGCAGGATTTGCCAACAAGCAAGGAAGAACGCAGAGGCCGAAGCGTCATACTTGGCCACGAGCTTTCTAATCTTCGGGGTCAACTCAGGATTGACCGGCGACGCCAGAAGCCGGGGCTCAAAGGCCGCCCTTGCGGAAGGTCGCTTTTCGAAAGAGAGCTTCGGAACCCGTAAAGCTGGGGCTTCCGCTTCGCGCCAATGCTTTTTTCCTTCGTTCGCTTCTTCCGATTCCAACAGGTTATTTTCCCACTCGGCGAGATCGGCATATTGACTGGGTTCGCCTGATGGTTCTTGGCAGCGTACGGAAGCTGAATAGCGGCGGCTAATCTCACGCACCAGAATCCTGAGCGATGCCGCATCCGCACACAGCGACGGCACGTTGACGAGCAACATGTGCCGGTCGGCCGCAAGGGTTAGCAAAGAGATGCGCAGGACCGGCCCGTTCGCAAGGTCCAAGGGAATCCGGCCAACTTCCTGAAACAGCGACTCGATTTCCGCCTCTTGGCGTGAAGTGTCACAGGTGCTCAAGTTGTATTCCTCTATCCAGGGCGCACTTTGCTCGTTCACCCCTTGGAGAGGAATGCTTGTTCCGTGCGGACAACGAAAGGTGGTTCGGAGGATCTCGTATCGGTCTGAGACGTCCCGCAGGACAGCCTTTAGAACCTGCAGGTTGAGACTCCCCTCGATGAGGACGGTGCATTGCGCACGATACTGCCGTTCGTCGCCGGCCTGCTCCAGTGACCACAGATGCCTCTGCTGAGGTGAAAGCCGGAACCCTTCAATAACGTCCATTTGCATTCGAATAATTCTACTTTCGCGCGACGGCTTCACTGCTCAGTTGCGACGTTATGAGGTTCTTGCGCTTGACGTGTTTCAGCTTTTGAATATTAACTTCCTTCTGCTCTTTCCGGACGCTCACCCGTTGTTGCCGGTCCGCCGTGGCGAGCGTTAGCTTTAGCGCATCCAGTCTAGCGGTTGGCTCTTGAAGTATGCGCCGCAGAAGTATTTCGAAATGCTGCGACATGCGGGCAATGGTCGCGGTATCAAACAGGTCGCTGTTGTACCGCATCGAAGCGGCAAGCGATTCCGGCGTCTCGATTATCAACAACACCAGGTCGAGCGTGGCGGCGCGGCGTTCCAGCGCCACCGACTCCAGAACAAGTCCCCCGGGATTCATGCGCAGTCCTGTTTCGGCCGCCAGAAATGGAGACGCGTCTTGTTGCGCGATCCGGTGGGGCTTGTCGAGCACGAACATCACCTGGCACAGAGGTGGGCGGCTGAGCTCGCGGGGTGGCCGCAGGCGCTCAACCAATAGAACGGTGGGGTAATCCTGATGCTCGAGAGCAGCCAGTACATTGCGGCGAACCTGGCCAAGAAATGCTCCGAACGCAGGGTCCCCGGAGAAATTTGCCCTTAAGACTACGGGGTTCGTAAAAAGGCCGACGATACCTTCGAATTCGGCCCGGCTCCTGCCCACCATAGGAGTTCCCACCAATAGGTCTTCCTGGCCGCTATGGTAGGACAACACTATCTGGAACGCTGCCAGAAGCACCATGTACAGCGTCGCTCCATGAGCCTTGGCGAGAGCCCTGAGCCCGGAGCTCAGCTCCGCGTCCATAGTGAAGTCGTGCGATGCCCCTTGATAAGTAGGAACCGCGGGACGCGGCCGGTCGGTCGGAAGATCCAGGACGGGCAGCTGCCCGGCCAGTTGCTCCCGCCAGTATTCCCACAGCCGTTCTCCATCCGGGCCTGCCAGCATCTCGGCCTGCCAACGGACATAGTCAGTGTATTGCAAATCAAGAGGCGGTAGATGCGCTGTTACGCCGGCGATTTCCGCTGGATATAAAACGCCGAGTTCATCCAGGAGTATTGCGAGAGACCAGAAGTCGATCGCTATGTGATGCACGACCAGCAGAAGGATATGTTCCCGCGCCGACCGCATGATCAGGCTTACCCGCAGCAACGGCCCTCGTTCCAGATCAAACGGGCGATACGCTTCGTCGAGCAGTCGGGCCTTCAGTTCGTCGCCGCTCCAGGTCGAGCCGTCCACTTCCTCGAAGCAAACCTTCAGGTGTTCGTGGACCTGCTGGACCGGTTTGCCAGAGTGTGCGGGAAAAGTAGTGCGCAGCGAAGAATGGCGATCGAGCAACCTCTGCAACGCGCGTCGCAGTGCCGGAACGTTTACGTCGGACGAGATGCGCGCCGCAAAGTTGACGTTGTAAACCGCGCTATCTGGCGCCAGTTGATAAAGAAACCAAATGCCCTGCTGGTTGTACGAAAGAGGATAAAGTGATTTGGAGTCGCGCGCCTGCTTGCGAAGAAGCTCGGCAAGAAGCGCCCGCTTTTCGTCCGGTGAAAGATCGGCAATTCGTTTGGAAGTGTTGCTATTCACTTTTCACTGACTTCCTCTTGAGCCAATAGATCAGTGAGCAACGAATTCACTTCCTCATCCGAATACTGGTCAAGATTCTCCAACAGCTGTTCATCGACGCCGCCGTTTCCCTGCTGTTCTCGAAAGTGACCATTTGCCGAGGCAAGAGGCACTGACGAGGCGGAAGTCTCGGATGTAAGCAGATGAAGCAGTTGCGACGCAGCCTGTTCGACGCTGGGTCCCGAGAGAAACGTGACCATCGGCACGTTCACTCCCAGGTCAATTGCGATCCGGTTCTTCAACTCGACCGCCATCAAGGAGTCCAGTCCCAGATTGCTGAGCGGTTGCTGTATGTCCAGCATGGATGCGGACAACCCAAGCACACGAGTCACTAGCTCAGTCAGGTGGGACTGGATTAATTGGAGGCGCTCCGCTGGTTCTGCGGCAAGGATCGTATTCCTCTTCTCGGTGGAATGACCCGCTTGCGGTGACTTGTCTGCTTCCTCACGTGCAAGCTCAGAGAGTAGCGGTGATTCTGTTCCCGCCGGATAAAACTGGCGATACAATGCCCAGTCAACGGGTACCGCTGCGACCTGAGTCGAGCCTTGACGAAGCAGGCGTTCCATCACTTCCAGCGCTTGCGCGGGTGCGATGCTCCTGATTCCCGCCAGCGCGAGGCGCGCGGCAAGGCGCTTTCCTCCCGCCGTTTCCGCGAAGCCCAATCCGCTCCATGCTCCCCAGTTGATGCTCAGCGCCGGTTTGCCCAGTGCTCTTCGATGATGAGCCAGTGCATCGAGGAAAGCGTTTGCTGCCGCATAGTTCCCCTGCCCAGGCTGGCCTAAGAGGGAGCCCGCGGAAGAAAAGAGTACAAAGAAGTCCAAAGGGTCGTCTTTGAGAAGCCGATCCAGCAGCCAGCCACCGATCATCTTGGGCCGCAAGACCGAATCCATTGCCGCCGCATCGAGTTGCACCAGCAGTCCGTCCTGCAGCACTCCCGCCGCGTGCACTACGCCTCGGATCGGCGGCCAACCCTCAGCTCGAAACTCATCTAAATAGGCGCGTAACTGTCCTTCATCCCCCACATCCACCGCGGCCAGATGCACGCACGCTCCGAGGGCTTCCAGCTCACGAATCGCGGCAATTTGATGGGCCAGCCGGCTTTCCGCTTCTGCTGAGTTCCATCGCGCGCGTGGTGGGAGCTTGGTGCGTCCCATAAGGATCAACCTGCGCGCCCCTTGCTCTACCATCCAGCGGGCGACCGAAAGGCCCAGCTCTCCCAGTCCGCCGGTGATCAAGTAGCTGCAGTCAGCGCGCCAGCTAAGGGGAGCGGGCTGCGTGGCGGAACGAGGTTTGCGGATCAAACGCCCTGCGTATCGTCGCCCTTGCCGGAACGCAATCTGATCCTCTCCGTCTGGAGCGGTGATTTCTTTCCACAACTGATGAGCGGCGTCCTCGGGAACCGAGGGCCTGGGTTCCAGGTCCATCAGTCCTCCCCAGAACATGGGATGCTCCTGAGCGACAACGCGACCCAATCCCCAAAGAGGCGATTGAGCCGTGTCCAGGGGCAGGGTCTCTTCGTCCGCTGGCTGGGCGCCGCGCGTGATCAGCCACAAACGGGGCAAGTGATTCCGTTCCTCCCGAGCCAGCTCCTGAACTAACTCTAAGACACTGTTACAGCCAAGAGTCTGAGCTGCCTTCAGCGAAGTGACAGTGGTCTCCTCTGGACGACCAGCATCAAGACTCCAGAGATGGACAACCGCCCGGCAGATCGGCTGATCCTCCGCCAACACCGCATCGAGGAGCTGTCGGATGTCCTCCGGTCGTTCGGCATTGATGCGAAAATGCCCACCGTCCGTGCGCTCGTACGATTCGCCGCGCGTGACCAGGATGATCCCGTCTCCTTGTGCCTTGATCAGTGCTCCAAGCTTTTCTCCGACGCCGTTGCTGTCGGCAAAGATAAGCCAGTTGCCCGGGCTGGCTGGCGCGGACGGTTCCGGGGTTGGCGGTTCATTCGAACGCTCTCTTGGCTGCCACTGGAATTCGTAGAGCCAGTCGTCAATATTTTCATCGGCGGCGCGTTTTGTATCGCGGCCGATGCTATCGAAGCGCAGTCCGACAATTTCGACCGCCACATGGCCAGTTTCATCCAGGAGCCGCACGTCTCCCTTGACGCTGTCGGCGCCGGGTTCTTGCAGATGGGCGTGACTCCACAGATGCAAACCCTGACCACCGCGGACCTGAATCTCATCTATATGAGTGGGCATATAGGTGCCCTGCTCGTCGTTTCCTGTCGCTTGAGCGGCTACACCCGCTCCAAGGGTCTGAAAGCAAGCGTCCAGAAGGGCAGGGTGGAATTGACAGGCGTCGAACTCTCGATGCGATTCATCGGGAACCTTCACTTCACCCAGCATTTCACCGTCGCATCGCCACAACTGAGTGATGCTCTGGAAAGAGGGGCCATAGTCGACGCCACTTTCGCGAAGCCTTAGATAGTAGTCTTGTCCGGAGATCTGCTCTGAGCATCGAGCCTGGACTTGAGCGGGCGCTTCCTGCTCGATAAGCGGAGAGATGACAGGGTCTGGCTCAGGACAAATCTTTGCCGTCGCATGCAGCGTCCACGATCGATTGGCTTGCTCCGCATCGCGCGGGCAACTGTAGATATGAACGGATGCGGCGGCGTCGGCGCCGGGAGAGAGGATCACCTGAAGCGTCCGGGTTGCGCCGTCGGGGATGAAGAGCGCTTTCCTGAATTCCACATCTTTCAGCACAAAGGACTGCGACGGGAACGCCTCAGCCGCGGCCGCCAAGGCCATCTCCACGTAAAGCGCGGCGGGGAGCACCGTGAGTCCTTCGACGCGATGGTCATCCAGGTAAGACAGCGCGCTCCTGTCCAGAGCGCTCTCCCAGAAGTGGGTTTCCGTCTGTGCCGATTTGAAATGCCGGCCCAGAAGAGAATGCTTCGCCGCTCCATCGCTCGAGACGTACTGCGATCGATTGCCGATATCGCCCGCCGGCGGGTCCATCCAACAACGCTCCCGCTGCCATGGATAGGACGGAAGCTGAACGGATCGGCCGCGCTTGGGATAGATGCGGCTCCACTCGATCGGATATCCCAATGTGTAAAGCGCCCCCACCGACCCGGCTAATACTTTGCCTGCTTCTTCTTCGTGCCTTAGCGACGGGATTACCGCGCCTTCTATCCCGGCATGACGAAATTCCTGCTGAATGCTACTGAGTAGAATGGGATGCGGACTGAGCTCCAGAAAAATGTCATGTCCGTCTTTCAGCAACCGCTGAACCGCAGTTGAAAAGAGGACGGGCTCTCTGAGGTTCCTGCTCCAATAGAGCGGGTCGAAGCTCAAGCCGTCGGCAACCTGGCCGGTTACTGTCGAGTAGATCGGCACCGATGCGGATCGGGGCTGCAATCCTTCCAACGCGCGCTCCAAATCAGCGCGAAGAGGCTCCATCTGCGGACTATGAGCGGCAAAATCAACCTTGATCATTCGGCAGAAGATGTCCTGGCGCTGCAATCGACTCACGATTGTTTCGAGCGCCGCTGGATCTCCTGACAAAACCGTCGAAGTGGGACCGTTGCTGGCGGCGATCGATACGCGATCTTCGCAGCCGGCAATGGCGCGCCGAGCGTCCGCGATGGAAAGCTCCACGGCAGCCATGGCTCCGCGCCCAATCGTCGGCTTCACGAGCCGGCTGCGGCTGCATATAACCCACACCGCATCTTCGAGGCTTAGCGCGCCCGCGACGTGAGCGGCCGCGACCTCGCCCATGCTGTGGCCCACCACCGCGTGCGGCACGATACCCCAGGAACGCCACAGGGCCGCAAGCGCCACCTGAATCGCAAACAAAGCCGGCTGCAGAACGTCGACTTCGTTCAGCCGGGAGCGGGCCGCATCGGTCGCAGAGAGTTCCGCAAGCAAGGACCAGTCTCCGTGGGGGCGCATCGCGAGGTCACAGCGTTCGAGGGCTTCGGCAAAGGCCGCCTCCTGCTGCAAGAGCGTTCGTCCCATCCCAAGCCATTGGGAACCCTGCCCGGGAAATACAAAGACCAGTTTTCTCCCGCGATCGGAAAGCTTGCGGCCGGAAGACAGTCCTGGACAAACCTCTCCGCGGATAAAAGTCTCAAGTGCATCCGCCAATTGCGATGCTGAATTGCCGGTCGCTGCCAGCCGGTACTCGTGATGACTTCGCCGCGCGCCAGCCGTGTAACAAATGTCGTAGGGCGGCGCCGTCAACTGCGGATCAATCAGGAAATCGTGGTAGCTTCGCGCGAGAGACTGCAGAGCCGGCGCGCTGCGTGCCGACAAGGGCAGCAGGTATGTGGACGTGGCATGGCGATTTCCGTTCTCGCCTTGCGCAGCATGCATTTCCGAATCGGATTGAGGAGCGCCTTGCACAACCAGGTGGACGTTGGTTCCACCAAAGCCGAATGAACTCACCCCGGCGAGCAGGGCTGTATCCGGCTGCGCAGGCCATGGGCACAGCGTCGTGTTCACGCGCAATGGGAGTTGATCGAAGGGAATATGAGGATTGGGTTCCTCGAAATGCAGGCTCGGTGGGATCTCCCGATGCTGAAGCGCCAGCGCCACCTTGATTAATCCAGCGATACCGGCTGCGGCCTCGAGATGACCCAGGTTGGTTTTGACCGAGCCAAGGAGACACGGCCGGTTAAGAGGACGGTCGAGAGCAAGCACCGCGCCTAGGGCTTTAGCCTCGATTGGATCGCCCAGGAGCGTGCCCGTGCCATGGGCCTCGACGTATTGAACGTCGCCGGGCGAGACCTCGGCGCGCCTATAGGCTTCTCGCAGCACCGCTTCCTGGGCTTGAGGATTCGGAGCCATCAGTCCGTTGCTGCGTCCGTCCTGATTTACCGCAGTCCCGCGAATGACGGCGTAGATCGGATCGCGGTCGGCTAAGGCTCTCGATAGCGGTTTCAGAACGACGACCCCGGCGCCCTCGCTGCGAACGTAGCCGTTGGCTCGCGCATCGAAGGCTTTGCAGCGCCCGTCGGGCGCCATTGCTCCCGCCTTGGTGAAATTGATCGTAATGGCAGGCGACAGGATCAGGTTCACGCCCCCGGCCAATGCCAGAGTGGACTCTCCGCTTCTCAGGCTGTTGCAGGCTTGGTGGACCGCAACGAGTGACGATGAGCAGGCAGTGTCGATTGCAATACTCGGTCCCCGGAAATCAAATACGTAGGAGATACGGTTGGCCGCGATACTCAGGGCATTGCCCGTGCCCGCGTAGGCGTCAATACGATCCAGATCATTGAATTGAATCCGGCCATAATCGTTGTTCGAGACGCCGATGAACACGCCGGTGGGCGTGCCCGCGAGGTGCTCCCGCACCTGTCCCGCATCTTCCAGCGCCTCCCATGCCACCTCGAGTAGCAGGCGTTGCTGCGGATCCATGCGCGCAGCTTCTCGCGGCGAGATACCAAAGAAGTGCGCATCGAACTGATCGACGTGCTCAATAAAACCACCCCAGCGCGTGACAATTTTGCCCGGCGCCGCGGGATCAGGATCGTAAAAATCGTGCAGGTTGAAGCGATCCGCAGGAACTTCCCGGATTGCATCCACTCCGTTGCGAAGCAGATTCCAGAAAGCTCGCGCGTCCTGTGCGCCAGGAAAGCGGCAGCCGATCCCGATTATGGCGATCGCTTCGGCATTTGCCTCCCGAACCCGGCTCGCTTCGGTGGCCGGCTGCGACGGGCTTGATGAGTCCGCCAAACCGCGGGCGAGAGCTTCGATGGTCGGAAACTCATATGCCAACTCGGCGGGAAGATCTCGTCCCAGCCATTGCGCAAGATCGCCAGAGAGACTGACCAGCTCCGTCGATCCCAGTCCATAGCTGGCGAATGGTTCCCCGACCTCTATCTCGTTCGCTTCGATTTCCAGCAGCTCGGAAAGCTTGGATACCAGCCAGGCCTGGATCGTTGCCGCGCCGGGTGTGGGATTCCCTTTCTCGCGCTGTCCATTGAGCTCCGCGTCATGCCGGATAGCGCCGTTAGTTTGATTTCCGGCCATTACTCACTCTTTTCGCACTGTTCCAGCGTCCCGTCCCGAAACCTGGCCTCGCACATACGGCGCTGAACCTTGCCGCTGGGAGTCTTCGGAATGCTTCCAGCCTTGAGGAGCACGACCGCATGCACTCGGACGTCATGCTCTTCCGCCACCGCCCGGCGAATGGTCCGAACCACCACGTCGAGGTCCGCTGGAAACCGCCCGTTCGGGTGGCTCGCGTGTAAATTATCGCGTGATTCGTCGTTAAGCTGGTGCCGCTCCGGTTGGTAGTGGCGCTCCACTTCGGCTGCGACTATCAGACGTTCCTCGTCGGCGACATCGGCCGAAAACGCGATGCAACACCCCGACCGTACTGCCGCATGGCTTTGTTCGACCGTCAATTCGATGTCGTTGGGGTAAAGGTTGCGGCCGCCGATGATGATCAGATCCTTCAGCCGGCCGGTGACAAATAGCTCGCCGTCTCTCAAGAATCCCAGGTCCCCGGTGCGAAGAAACGGCCCCTCGCCCGTGTCTGCCAGATAAGCATTGAAGATGCGCTTGGTTTCCTCTGGCCGGTTCCAGTACCCCTGAGTCACGCTCGGACTTGATACCCAAATCTCCCCGACCTCATTGGGCGCGCAAGCGGTCATCGATTCAGGATGGGCGACAACAATTTTCGTATCGGGCATCGCGCGTCCACTTCCAACCAGTGTGCGTATACTCTGCGCGGCGTCCGAGGCCTCCGCGACGCCGTTGTGTTCAAGCGCCGCCACCTGGGTCGTGCACAGGACGGGCTCATCTTCGACGACTCCACCCGATACGATCAGCGTGGCTTCGGCAAGGCCGTAACACGGGTAGGAGAAGCTCGGTCGGAAACCGCAGGATGAAAAAGCGGCGGCAAACCGCTTTAAGGTATCGCCGCGGACCGGCTCGGCGCCGTTGTAAGCCACCTTCCAACTGCTGAGGTCGAGCGCGCTGCGCTGCTCCTGCGTAATCTTGCGAGCGCACATTTCATACGCGAAATTGGGACCTCCACTAATCGTGGCTTTGTAGCGCGAAATAGCCTGAAGCCACCGCACCGGCCGCTGAAGAAAAGACTGCGGGGGCATGAGAACGCACCGGCGTCCTCCGTACATGAGTTGGACAATTCCATTGGTAAGTCCCATATCATGAAAGACTGGCAGCCATGTCACTGATACAGTATCCGATGCAATCTCGAATGCCTGGCTGATGTGGGCCGAGTTCTCCAGAAGGTTCCCGTGACTGACCATTACGCCCCTCGGCACAGCGGTGGAGCCCGAGGTGTATTGGAGCAAAGCGAGGGTATCGCTAGTCGCCCCAGGGTCTCGCCAGTCCTGCGCCGCACTGCTGAGAACCTTGTCGGTGGCCAACCAGCGCATTGTCTGCAGTTCTGGAGCTCGCGCGAAAAGGCCCTCAACCTTGGAGAGGATCGATGACGTGGTCAGCGCCAGCATCGGCTGAGCATCGTTTGCGATGGTGCGAAGCCTCGGGAGAGTCCGTTGCGGCTGGGCCATATTCGGCGGCGGCAGAGGGACGGCAATGACCCCCGCATATAAGCATCCAAAGAAGGCAGGGATGAACTCAAGGCCCGCCGGATAGAGCAACAGGGCACGCTCCCCGCTTGCCCTGTAGCTTTGGAGCAATGCACCAATAGCTTGTGCTTGCCGGTCCAAGGCCGCGAAGCTCAAATTCGCTCCTTCTATCTCTCCGTCGATCAGGTAAGTGTAGATCCCCTGCTCTGGCTGCTGGAGCGCCCGCCAGCGAAGAAGTTCGACGAGAGTAGAAGCTTTGGCCGTAGTTCGACTCATCCGTAGCTGACTCGGTTGCATTAGCTAAGCGATATCCATGTTCATTAGAATTACTTGGTTGATCCACGCGGCCAACGAAGTGCCGGCCTTGCCCTTACGAATCTTCAAGACTGATTCGCTTCTGCGAGGCATTATTTACCGCAACTGGGGTTTTTAGGGAAACGAAACGTCACTGAAGACACTGCCTCGCGTTCTTTAGAGAACCAAATGGCGAAGCAAAAACGAAGACTTGCTGTTCGCGTGGCTTCTCATGCTGCTGGGGTTTCCAAAAGAACTCAGCACTCCGGTTTCAACAAATACAGTTTCCGAGGCGCTACGAAGCGCTTACCCGATATCATCCGCAATTCAGACGCCCAACCGTCGCGAAAAATCATCTCGCAGTTGCAGAGGGCGGTATGGTCCTTGCGTCACTTGATCAGAGACTCAGTCAGTCCTTAGCACGGATCGTGATTGGTGGCGGGTTCATACGGTGAGTGACTGCCGCTCAACGTTACAGGCCGATCCCTCACTCAAGAGCAGCAATATCGATGTGCAGTCCGTGAACCAGGGCGTCGTGCTACTGGGCGGCACGGCAAAGACTTTGAGTGCGCACCTGCGCGCCGTCGAGGATGCGGCCGCGGTGCCGGGTGTCCGCCGGGTCGCCAGTGAGATCCAGAGTCCCGACACCCTGGCCGATGCGGAGATCTGGCGCGCGCCCACGCCGCCGCCGCCCAGCGCGGGGTACGGAGCTTGGGATACCGCCAGCGACATATGGATCGCGTCGGCCGTGAGGATGAGCTTGCTGGCCGATAGCAACGTTCCGGGGCTCGAAATCGATCTGGACTCGTGGGACGGGGTGGTGACGCTGTTTGGGATTCTGTCGTCACAGGACGCGAAGGGCGCCGCGCAGGCCGATGCCCTCAAGGTGCGCGGAGTAAAGCGCGTGGCGAACGAACTGCAGGTGGTGCCGAGCGCGAAGCAGCAAGCTGTGAACGCGAGCGACGACGAGCTGCAGAGCACGGTCAGGAAGGCTCTCGACGAGCATGAGTTCAGAGAGTCGGCCTGGAGGTGAAGAACGGCGTCGCGTGGCTGACTGGGACCGTCCCAACCGGGACGCGGAACCTGGAGGCCGCAGTGGCAGCGCGCTCGGTTCCGGGCGTGCGCGCGGTCCAGGACGATCTGCGCCTCCGCGACTAACGGGGATATACGACCCTTTGGTTATATGAGTAACCTTAATCAACGATCGAAGCATACTTTATATTACTAGTCATGCTACCGTGATGCTGTGACCAATAGAAAACTAACTACAGCAGTATATATCTCAACTGTGATTCTAGTTGGTAGCATGTGCGTCGGCGCGTGCGCCGTGTTCGTGCCGGTGGATACCGGCCCGCCTCCCGCGGAGGTCTCGCGGACCACCACTACGACTCAGACCAGTGTCCCGAATCCGAGCACCACGACGCAGAAGACCACGGTCACACAGACCCGCGGCAATTAGCGCAGGTCTCGAATTGGCAGCGCTGCGGCAACCAGCCTTGTGTTCAAAGTAACAATTGGCGGATTGGAAAAGTCCGAGCGCCAACTCACAGCCAAAGTCCAAGGGAGAAAATAAAATGAATTCAGTGCAACGATTTGCCATCAGCGTCGTGGCGGTTGCGGCGTTCGCTTGCGTTGCCGGATGCGGCAGCACCACCAAGGAAGTTGAAAAGACCACCACTTATGTCCCCGCCGCACCGGCTCAAGTCGTCGTGCAGCCCGCGCCGGTAGAGGTGGTTCCTCCAACTACGACCACCAACACGTCGAGCGAGCGCTCAAGCAAGTCAAGTGAATCGGGCAATGCAGGCACCGTGGATAGCTCGAGTTCCCATCACAGCGAATCCACCACCGTGACTCCCAGCAACTGATCGCAGCTTGGGGAGAATACTGCGATGCGAAACAATCGCAACCGGAAAAGAACCGCCGTGGCGACCTTCGCGATCGCGTCATTGATTGGCGGCGGACTGCTGGCCGTCAATGCCCGCGCCCAATCCGGTTCTCCCGACTCCTCGAGCTCTGAGTCCCGCCAGAACGACAGCGTAAAC
>Ga0097691_1002154_pt1 | contig 13592 bp, 11 predicted proteins | sample NGESurdeep072012_8_FD_72858 | JGI IMG/M metagenome (GOLD analysis project Ga0097691, IMG submission 72858) | Arctic peat soil microbial communities from Barrow, Alaska - NGEE Surface sample 210-1 deep-072012 | ecosystem: Environmental > Terrestrial > Soil > Wetlands > Peat ...
CGCGGCGGGGGCGACGGCGGAAGGGAACGGAACCGCGCGCGGGAGGGGTTGTAGTTGGTTGTATTGGTGGTGAGACCCTGCAGCGAGCTCGCGGGAATCTTGTTGATCTGCGCTTGCACGGCGACGATCCGCTCCTCTTCTCCCGGATGGGTCGCGAAGAAAGCGTCAACAGCGCCAGGGTGGCTCTTGCGCTCGGCAATAAGCTTCTGGAACATCGTCACGACGCCGTTCGGGTTGATTCCAGCTCGCACGGTGTTCGTCACGGCGCCGGCGTCTGCCTGCGCTTCATCACCGCGACTGAACTTCGCGAATACCGCCGTGCCGGCGACGTTGATTCCGGCCTGCGCGAGCCCGCTGTTGCACACGTTGGTCAACACGCATGCGAGTGTTACGCCGATGTTGGCGCCCTGCATCTGTTCCATCTGCTTGACGCTGTGACGGCGAACCACGTGCTCTATCTCGTGTCCGAGGACGCCTGCAAGCTCGTCCATCCTGTCGGTTCGTTCGATCAGTCCGCGATTCACGTAGATGTAGCCGCCGGGAAGCGAGAAGGCGTTGACTTCGGCTGCGTCGACAACGAAAAAGCGCCAGTCGAGGTCGCCGCGGCTCGTCTTCGTCGCGATCTGATCGCCGAGAAGATTGATGTATCTATTGATCTCGGCATCCCGCACCATCGGCAGCTGCTGATTGACTTGAGCGGCCTCGTCCTGACCCATTTGCACTTCCTGCTGGGTGGAGATTCCGCACGCCGTTGCCCCGATTATCAGCGCAACGGGGATAAATATTCGTTTCATCTGGACTCCTGCGGTAGATTGCTTTCCGGCTTCAAAAGCAAGTCCCATTCCAAGGTCTACCCGAGAGGCTCTGCTTGCGATTATTGACCCTTGCCCGCGATTTGAGAAGGCGAAAATCGAGGGAGCGCCAGGCGCTGTTTGTGGTGGAAGGGGTGAGGTCGGTCGAGGAGCTGCTCCAGTCTCCGCTGGTCGTTCGCGGCATCCTCACTGCTCCGCAGCTCGCCGAGGCCCCACGGGGCCGCGCGCTGCTGGACCGCATCGCCGGGTCGGCGGTCGAGCACTCCCAGGTCAACGAAGCGGATTTCCGAAGCGCCGCCGAGACCGAGTCGCCTCAGGGAGTTCTCGCGGTCGCCGAGATCCCCGAGCGCCGGCTTGCCGTGCTCTCGGGGGTAACGCCGCTGCGTCTGCTGGTGCTCGACGCCGTCCAGGATCCGGGAAACGTTGGTACGATTCTGCGAACCGCAGCGGCGCTTGGTGCCGACGCGACAATAGCTTTGCCCGGTACCGTCGATCTCTGGAATGCCAAAGTGGTTCGCGCCGCGATGGGCGCGCATTTTCGCCATCTGGCCTTTCACTCCGGCGCAGACGAACTCTTCGCGTTCCTCGAGTCCGAAGCCATTCCATTCTGGGGCGCCGATGCTGGCGGCACGCCGGTCGATTCCGTCAATCCGCCGCCGCGTCTGGCACTCGCCGTTGGAAACGAAGGCGGCGGTCTGTCGTCTTCTGTCCGCGAGCGCGCCGGAGTGACGATTTCGCTACCCATTGACCGCTCGGTTGAATCACTCAACGTGGCAGTCGCGACAGGAATACTCCTATATCAGCTCAGGAAATGACGGAAGGCCTGTGGGCGGTATACAGCTTTATCATTGGCGCCGTCTTCGGCTCTTTTCTCAACGTCTGCATCTCACGCTGGCCCGAAGGCCTATCGGTTGTTTCTCCGCGTTCCCGCTGTCCCAAATGCGGGCGCCAGATTTCCGCGCTGGAGAACATTCCGCTCGTCTCGTGGATCGCGCTCCGCGGAAAATGCCGGGGCTGTGGCAGCTCCATCTCGTTCCAGTACCCGCTGGTTGAGCTCGTCGTCGGTCTGGTCTGGCTTGCAGCGTACCTGCATTTCGGTTTCACCTTCACCGCGTTGCGCGTTGCTGTGTTCGCGACCGTTCTCCTGGGCATCGCAGTCACCGATGCGAAGCACTACCTCATTCCCGACGGTTTTACGGCATTCGGGTTGCTGTGGGTAGTCGTAACGGCAATTGTCGCCATGTTTTTTTTCGAGAACTCGCCCTTCGCCGGCGCCTACGGGGCCCTCATCGGCGCGTGTGCCGGAGCGGGCGCGATCGCGATTGCCGGCTGGCTGGGAGAGCTGGCGCTGAAGAAGGAAGCGATGGGTTTTGGCGACGTCACACTGATGGCAATGGTTGGCGGTGCGGTCGGTCCAGGGAGGGCGATACTCACCATCTTCATCGGCGCGCTCATCGCGACCATAGTATTCCTCGGCGTCGTTTATCCGTACGCCTGGGTCCGAGCTCGCCGCAGCGCGGGCGAGTTCAATCCGCCTCTCATTCCATTCGGCGTTTTTCTTGCGCCGGCGGCGATGATCGCCTTGCTTTGGGGCCGTCAACTGATTGCCACCTATACACAGTCTATGGGCCTCTGACCCGCGGCCAAAATGCGACCAGGATGTTCGGGTAGCTCGCTCAAAACCACACCAATCGCACAGCACCTGGGGCTCGCAGCTCTGGCGGCCCTTGTCATCGTCGTGGGCGCCTGCCGTGAGAAGCCCCCGGAATACGCGGGCCCCTACGGAAAGCAGGTGGCTGAGGCGGTGCCGCGCATCGAGACCGCGGTGGGGCTCAAGTTCAAGACTCCACCCCGGGTGGAAGCGCGATCCAAGGAGCAGGTGCGCGACTTCGTCACTCGACAGTTCCGTGATCCGCAGTCGCTGCGCGAGTTCAACGGCATCGAAGCCGCGTACAAGCGCCTCGGCATGGTGCCGGACACGCTCGACCTGAAGAAATTTCTCGTCGATCTCCTGACCGAGCAGATCGTCGGCTACTACGATCCGAAGACCAAGGTGCTCTACGTCGTCAACGGATCACCGCCTGAAGCAGCGTCCATCACCATCACCCACGAGCTGGTGCACGCGCTTCAGGATCAGTACATCAGTCTCGATTCGACCCAGAAGGTGGAGGGGCAGAACGACCGGCAGTCGGCTGCCCAGGCAGTCTTCGAAGGCCAGGCGGTCTACGAGCAGATTGCGGCGATGCTGGGCGGAAACAACGTGGCCGTGAATCTGCCCGGCGGCTGGGACAGGGTGCGTGAGATGATACGCGACAACCAGAGTTCGATGCCGGTGTTCGCGTCAGCGCCCGTCGTGATCCAGGAAACATTGATATTTCCGTACCTGAGCGGCGCCGAGTTCGTGCGCAACTTCAAGGAGCGGAACCCGGGCAAGTCGATCTACAAGGACATGCCCCAGTCCACGGAGCAGATCCTCCACCCGAGCGCCTTTTTCGGACAGCGCGACAAACCAACGGACATCACGCTGCCGCCCCTCATTGGGGCGACACCCGTCTATCAGAACACATTTGGCGAGTTCGAGACGCGCCTTTTTCTCTTTCAGCATCTTAAGGATCAGAATGAAGCTGTGCGTGGCGCCTCGGGGTGGGACGGTGACCGTTATGAGCTTTTCAACACATCCGGAGGGCAGGGCATAGTCTGGCTGACGGTGTGGGATTCCGCCGTCGACGCGTCCGAATTCTTCGACCAGATGAATACCGTGGTGGACAAACGTTACGGGATGAAAGCTGCAGGGTCGCCAGGAGCCACCACCCGCGCCTATACGGCGGCCGGCCGCAGCGTGGACATCTCGACGTCGGAGGTGGCGGGTCGTCCCGCAGTGCTGTACGTGGATGTTCCCGCTGGAGCCGCGACCAAAGTGATCGACCTCGGCAAGGTGAAGCTCAGGGAATAAGGGCGGCTAGAGTCCGATCATGCGGGAAATGAGAAACGTTCCCAGGCCGATGAGTCCGCCGAGGACGTACCCGGTGATGATGATCATCCTGAGCTCGTTGTCGATCACCGAGCGCAGTATCTCCTCCACGCGGTCGACGCTGAACGCCATCACCTTGCGCTCGACCATCGCCTGAACGTCCAGCCGCTGGACGAGCACGGGCAGCTGGGCGTGTATCCACTCCCAGATGTGTGGCGCCGTCGAGTGCGCGAGCTTGCGTCCCGCATCCGGATCCTTGCTGCTCGACGCGACGTCGCCAATGATTTCCGAGATCGGCTTCTGCAGGTAAGTGAGCAGAGCGTCGTGAATCGTGTTGGTGATTTCCTCGCGGATCATGGGTTCGTCGAGGAGAACGACGAGCTGCTCGACACCATCGGTCTCGATCGCGTCGAGCGCGGCCTCGAATTTTCGTTCGGTCATCATCAACTTCGCCAGCACCTTCTCGTGAAACTTGAGGTCGTCCACGAACCTGTTGAACATCGAGTGGAGCGCTTCCCGCATTTTCGTGCGCGTCGTCGGCTGGCCGAGGAAGGAGCCAAACTGTCCCATGGCGACAGGCAAGTAGGAGCTCATCGCTCCTTCGAGGGCGGTCACGGCGGCCGGGGGGACCTTGTCGATCAGTGGCTCGCGCGACGCGATGATGGCGTCGATGACGTCGCCGAGCCTGTCCTCGAACGCCTGTCGCAGCTCGGGGCGCCCGAGCTCCTTCTGCAGGTCTCCCGGCGTGACGAGGCGCTCGCCGACGGTTTTTCCGAGGCTGCGCGCCATGCGCGCCTGGTTCTTCGGGATGGCGCCCTGGAAGCCGAAGCGCTTTTGCTTCGGATTGAAGAGCATCCATACCGCGACTGTGTCCGACAGCCCGCCGGCCACGGTGCCGACGAGAACGTGCACCGCGAGCTGGACCCACACATTCTCCATGTTCACTACGGCTTCACCTGGTCCGCTGATATGCTCGATTCGTGGTCGGCCGGCCCGGCGGCCAGCGGCTGTGATGCGCGCGACTCGCCGGCGGGAGCGGAGTCGGCGAGCACCGGCGCCGACGGCTGGAGGAGCATAAGGTGGATCGCTTCGTCCATTGTCGAAACGAAGGTGAAAGCCATCTTCTCCTGCACCTCGGCGGGGATGTCGCGCAGGTCTTTTTTATTTGCTGCCGGCATGATGACATGCCTGAGCCCGGCGCGATATGCGGCCAGCACTTTTTCCTTCACTCCGCCAATCTCCAGCACCTTGCCGCGGAGAGTCACCTCGCCGGTGAGCGCCGTGTCACGGCGCACCGGCCGCCGGCTGAGGACGCTTGCGATTGCCAGTGTGACCGCGGCGCCCGCGCTTGGCCCGTCCTTTGGAATCGCTCCGGCCGGAAAGTGGATGTGCAGGTCGGAATCCTTGAACTCCGATTCCGCAATTCCCAGTATGTCGGCCCGCGACCGCACGTAGGAATAGGCCGCGTCCACCGATTCCCTCATCACGTTGCCGAGCTGGCCGGTGACGGTGAGGCGGCCGGACCCAGACATCCGCAGAGCCTCGATCAGCATCAGGTCGCCGCCGGTGGCCGTCCACGCCATACCGGTGACGACTCCGACTTCCGGCTGCTGATCTGCCTCCTCGAGCGTGTATCGCGGGTTGCCGAGAATCTCGGTGACCCGGTCGGTGTCGATTATCCATGCGCCTTCTTCGCCGTCGGCTTTGCGGCGCGCACGGCGGCGCATGATCGACGAAACATCGCGCTCGAAGTTCCGCAGTCCGGCCTCGCGCGAGTAACGGCTCGCCAGCAGGCTGAGAATTTCGTCCGTGAACTGAATATCCTTGTCGGTTATGCCGTGTTCCTCGAGCAGCCGCGGCAACATATAGCGCCATGCTATCTCGACCTTCTCCTCGACGGTATAGCCGGCAATCCGGATGATCTCCATCCGGTCGCGCAGCGGCGGGGGAATGTCGTAGATGTTGTTCGCGGTGCAGATGAACAGAACCGCCGAGAGGTCGAACGGGACATTCAGGTAATGGTCGACGAACTCGTCGTTCATCGATGGATCGAGAACCTCGAGCATCGCCGCCGTCGGGTCTCCCGACGGGCCGCCGCCGCTCATCTTGTCGATCTCGTCGATCATCATCACCGGATCCTTCACCTGGACGCGCCTCAGCGCCTGGATGATGAGACCGGGCATGGCGCCGACGTATGTGCGCCGGTGTCCGCGAATCTCCGCTTCGTCTCGAACTCCTCCGACTGAGATGCGGTAGAAAGCCCGCCCGATTGCCGACGCGATTGCTTCGCCGAGCGACGTCTTTCCCGTTCCCGGGGGGCCGGCAAAGCAGAGGATGGGCCCGTGCGGATCACCGCCCCGCAGCTTTCTCACCGCGAGGTACTCGACAATCCGCTCCTTGGCTTCGTTGAGCCCGTAGTGCCGGCTGTCGAGCAGCTCCTCGACTGCTTTGAGCTCGATCTCCTCGCGTCCGGACCGTTTGTCCCAGGGGAGCGACAGCAGCCAGTCGAGATAGGTGCGAATCACCTGGTACTCGCTTGCCGCCGGAGAGAGCATGCGGAGGCGCTCGGTCTCCCGCTTCGCCTCCTGTGCCGCGCGCGGGGGAAGCTTCGCCTCCTCGATCCTGCGAAGTGTCTCGACGGCTTCCTTCTCCCCCGGATCGGCTTCGCCGAGCTCCGCCTGAATGGCGCGAAGCTGCTGCCGGAGATAAAACTCCCGCTGGTGCTGCTCGATCTTTATCTCGGTCTGACGCTTGACGTCTTCGACGACGTGTGCGCGTCCTACCTCCCGCTCGAGGCGGGTGAGCAGAAAACGCAGGCGCTGGCCGATGTCGAGGCGCTGAACGATCTCGTCCTTGTCCGAGATCTTGAAGTTCATGTTCGTCGCCGCCAGATCCGCGAAGCGCCCGGGGTCGGACACGTTCATGCGGAGAATTGCCGGTACTTCGTCGGGAATCCGGTCCACCATCCGGGCCAGCGTTTCCGCGGCGGTCACGACGCGGGTCACGAGCTCATCCACTTCCGCGGGCTCGGCCGGAATCTCCTTCGCCGTCTTTACGTGCGCGACGGGGTAAGGCTCTGTCTGGACGATCTTGTCGATGACGATGCGGCGCAGCCCCTGGAGGGTGATCTGCACCGTGTCGCCGGGGAGATTGATGCGCTCGTGAACTCTTGCCGCAACGCCAACGCGGCCGACAAATCGCTCGAGATCGATTGGGTCGTCGTGATCGCCCGAGGCGATTACGAGAGCGACGATGAGGCCGGCGCCTTCGTTGTCCCGGAGAAGTGCCAGGTTCTCCGGCGCTCCCATCTGCACGGCGATCGTACCCAGTGGATAAACGATCGTCGAGCGGAGCGCCATCATCGGCAGATTTGGCGGGATGTCCGACTTGAGAATGTCGTCCTTGCGCGAAGGCTTGGCCATTCGTGGAAGTTAAGTCCGGCCGGTTCGTCGAGCCACACGGCGAGACGCCGCTCGCCGGCGTTTGGTTATGCGACTACTTCCTGGGCGGGCCTTCGGTTCAGCAGCTCCGCAAACCCGGGCTCGGACCGTATTCCATCGAGCGATGTATCGTGCTCGATCCACTTCCAGTGGCCGAAGCCGTTATCGAGTGCTTTCGTGAGCGCGGTTATCGCCTCCGGGGCCTGTCCTTCCTGCGCGAAATTACACGCGATGTTGTACAATACCGACGGATCGTCCGGCTCCATGGCGAGGGCGCGGCGGTTCCAGTCGCGTGATTTTTCCGATTCGCCCAGATAGGTGAGGGCCGCGGCGCCCATGTAAAGCGCCCGCGGGTTGTCAGGATTGAGCTCGAGATGCTTCCGTGCGGCGTCGTAGGCGCGGCGGGCGCTGCGAATGGAGTCGTCGTTACGGCCGAGACTGCGGTAGATGTCAGCAACGAGAGTGAGAGTCGCGAAATCGTCAGGGCGCACCGCAATTGCCCGCTCGAACCATTTGGTGGCTTCCTCCGCCTTACCCTGCGCCATGCATGCGCGCGCGTAGAAATAAGCCGCCTCGAACGATTTCGGATCGAGACGCATGGCGATCTGAAACTCCTTTTCCGCTTCATCGAAACCACTGCTGAGCGAGAGGGCGAGACCTCTCGAGGCGTGAGCTTCGGCGAGATCCGGAGCCAGCTCTACCGCCCGTCTGCTCGCCGATTCGGCACGAGCGAGATTGGCCGGGGTCGCGTGGAAGTACTGGTAGAGGAATGAGCAGCAGTCGGCGATGCCGGCGTGAGCCAGCGCATACCCGGGGTCGAGCTCGATTGCGCGCTCGAACATCTGCCGCGCGAACTCGTGGCTCTTGCGCCGGTGCTGATGGAAGTACTGCCTGCCCCGCAGATAGAACTCGTATGCTTCGACGTTTGCCGTGGGAACCTGCTCGATTGCTTTTTTCTCGTCTTCGCTGAGCACTACACGCAGCGCGGCGACGATGCTCTGCGAGATCTCGTCCTGAATCTCGAAGACGTCCTCGAGCTCCCGGTCGTACCGCTCTGCCCAGAGCTGTGAGTTGTCCGTGGCATTCACCAGCTGAGCGGTCAGCCGCAAGCGCTTGCCTGCCTTGCGCACGCTTCCCTCGAGGACCGTCGCCACCTGAAGGCGGCGGCCGATCTCCCTGATATCCTCGTTCTTTCCCTTGAATGTGAACGACGACGTTCGCGACGACACCTTGAGCGCCTTGATCTTGGAAAGGGCGTTGATGATTTCCTCGGCGATGCCGTCGGCAAAGAATTCACCCTCGGGGTCGTTACTGAGGTTTGTGAAGGGAAGCACGGCGATGGATTTCGCGGCACCGGACCCGCCTGGCGTCAGCGGACTGCCGTCGGGTGTCGAGAGATGTGACGCGACGAGGGCGCGCGCGAACTCCATTGTCGTCGAGTACCGCTCGGTGGCATCCTTGGCGAGAGCCTTGCCGAGAGCGACTTCGACTTCTTCAGGAGCGGAGGCGAACACGGTGCGTATGGACGGCACGGGCTCGGTGAATCGCTTGCTGAGCACCGCCTGCGCCGTCGCGCCGACGAACGGCTTCCGCCCGGACAGCATCTCGTACAGCACGCAGCCCAGGCTATACTGGTCGCTGCGCCCGTCGACGACGCTGTCGCCCGCCGCCTGCTCAGGACTCACGTACGCGGGAGTCCCGACCATCATTCCTGTCTGCGTGAGCGTGTCGCCGGCCGCCACGCTCACCGCCTTGGCGATTCCGAAGTCCATCACCATCGCCTCGCCTTCCTGCAGCATCACGTTCTCGGGCTTGATGTCGCGGTGAACGATGTTCTGGCGATGGGCGTAGTCGAGCGCCGATGCAATGCCGCGGACAATCTGGAGCGCTTCCTCCAGCGGTATCTGCCCGTCGCGGAGAAGCCGGTCGCGCAGCGACTCGCCTTCGACCACGGGCATCACATAGAAAAGAAAGCCCGCCGCCTCGCCCGAGTCGAACAGGGGAACGATGTGAGGGTGATTCAGCCGCGCGGCGAGCTTTATTTCCCGCAGGAAGCGGTCGGGTCCCAGGGCCGAGCTCAGCTCCGGATGAAGCACCTTGAGTGCCACCCGTCTGTCATGGCGGAGATCATTTGCGAGATAAACGGTGGCCATACCTCCACGGCCCAGCTCGCGCTCGAGCTTGTACCGTGAGGAAAGCGCGGTCTCCAGTTCCGGCTGCACAACGCTCCGTTAATGAAGGTTCAGTGGCCAAAGCTACATATGTGGCGGAACGACGGCCAGAACAGCCATATACCGACAGGGCAGCAGCCCCAAGTTGATTCAGCTATGAAATTCAGATAAATTTCAAGGCTATGTTCGAAGACCTGAGCGAAAAGCTCGAAGCCACGTTTGCCCGCCTCCGCGGGCGCGGAACGCTCAGCGAATCCGACATCAAGGACGGCCTTCGTGAAGTGCGGCGCGTGCTGCTCGAGGCCGACGTCAATTTCCAGCTCACTCGCGAGTTCCTCGAGCGGGTCGAAAAGAAAGCAGTCGGCGTCACTGCCCTGAGCGCTGTCTCTCCGGCCCAGCAGCTCATCAAGATCGTCCACGAAGAGCTTGCCAGCATGCTGGGCGAGCGCCGGGAAGGGCTGAAGCTCAGCTCCGTTCCGCCGACGATCGTGCTGATGGTTGGACTGCAGGGCTCGGGCAAGACGACGACGGCAGCGAAGCTCGCGCGGAAGCTCACCGGCGAAGGCCGGCCAACGCGCCTCATTGCGGCAGACGTCTACAGGCCTGCGGCAATCGATCAGCTCGAAACGCTGGGCCAGCAGCTGGGAGTTCCCGTTTACGCAGATCGCACCACCCAGGACGTGGTGCGGATTGCCAAAGCGGGCATAGAGGAGGCAAAGCGGGCGCGCGATCGCGTGGTGATCGTTGACACGGCCGGCCGTCTTCAGATCGACGAGGAGATGATGCAGGAGCTTCGCCACCTGAAGGAGGCGATTCATCCGACGGAAATACTGCTCGTCGCCGATGGCATGACGGGCCAGGAAGCGGTGAAGATCGCGCAGGGCTTCGACAGCGCTCTCGGCGTGACCGGCGTCGTGCTGACGAAAATGGACGGCGATGCACGCGGCGGTGCAGCACTGTCGATCTATGGAGTTACGAAAAAGCCGATCAAGTACATCGGCGTCGGCGAGAAGTCGGATGCGCTCGAGGAGTTCCATCCCGACCGCATGGCGGGGCGGATTCTCCAGATGGGCGACGTCGTTTCACTGGTGGAAAAGGCCCAGGCCGCGTTCGATGAGGACGCAGCGAAAAAGCTCCAGAAGAAAATGAAGAAAGAAGGGATGGACCTCACCGACTTTCTTCATGCAATGAAGCAGATCGAGAGAATGGGTCCGCTGGAAGGGGTCCTCAAGATGATCCCCGGCGTGAACACGAAGATGCTGAAGCAGGTAAAGATGGATCCAAAACGGATGCGGCACGTCGAGGCGATGGTGCTCTCGATGACTCCCGCCGAGCGAAAGGATCCGTCGATGTTGAACGGCTCACGGCGGGCGCGCGTGGCGCGAGGGTCGGGCCGGTCGATCAGCGAAGTGAACCGGCTGCTCGAGCAGTTCCGCGAGATGCAGAAGATGATGAAAAAGATGTCCCAGGGCGGAGGCGGACGGATGGGAATGCCTTCGATGCCTGGGATGTTTGGAACGCGGCACTAGATTCCGCATGTGGTACCGGGTGCGCGCCGGAAGCGCCGGCGTCGCGATGAGCCCGGAGCAGCACGAGACCCCCTCAAGGGAGAAGCACCGATGGTAAGAATTCGTCTCCGCCGGATCGGGCGGAAAAAGGCACCTGTATATCGCATTGTCGTCGCCGACTCGCAGAGCCCGCGCGACGGAAAGTTTATCGAGATCATCGGTCAGTACGCTCCCCGCCAGCAAGGTGGAGAGGGTGGTCTCAAGGTTGACGAAGAGCGCGCCAACTACTGGCTCGGCGTCGGCGCGCAGCCAAGCGATACAGTTCGTTCCCTTTTGCGTCGCGCGGGCGTGCTTCGACGCCGCCACGAAGAGCGGCTGGGTATCGAGCGGAAGGAAACAGCAGTGCCGCTTCCCGAGCGTACCGAGGAAGAAGAGCGGGCTCTGCACGCGGCAGACTCGACTCCCGGCACCGCGGAGAACACCGAGGCGTAGCATGCCCGATCCCGCGTTGGCGGTCGTTGGAATGATCCGCAATGCACAGGGGATTCGCGGCGAAGTGGTGGTAGAGCCGATAACCGACGCGCCGGATGCGGTATTCGCACCCGGCCGTCGCGTTTTCCTGGGAGATTACAGCGGCAATGTGCCGGCTGAGGAGCCCGCGTCATCACTCGTTGTCGAGTCCGCGCGGCCCTTCAAGGGCGGCCTCATGGTGAAGTTCGCGACGGTCGGCGACCGCAACGCGGCCGAGCTGCTCCGTGGACGCTACCTGATCGTGCCGTTTGACGAGCTCGAGCCTCTGGCCAAGGACGAGATATATCTGCACGACCTGATTGGAATGAAAGTCGAGCTGGACACCGGCGACCACGTTGGCCAAGTGACGTCGTACTACGAGCTGCCGCAGGGTCTCACGCTCGACGTTTCGACGCCACGCGGAAGCGTGCTCGTACCGTACCGCCCGGAGGTTGTGGAGCGCGCCGACGGCGATGCCCGGGTGATCGTCGTGAAGGCCGACGTCGGGCTGTTCGAGTAACTGGCAATGCCGCTCCGGATAAACGTGGTCACGATCTTCCCGGAATTCTTTGCCGGGCCGCTTTCACTGAGCATTCCGTCGCGGGCTGCGGCCGCCGGAGCGGTGGAATACAACGTGGTTGACCTGCGGGAATACACTCACGATCGGCACCGCACGGTTGACGACTATCCGTATGGCGGCGGGGCGGGGATGGTCATGAAGCCGGGTCCCTTCTTCGAGGCCGTGGAAGCTATCGCGGCAAAGGCACCCATCGTTCTCCTGTCGCCCCGGGGGCGCCTTTTCACCCATGCTGACGCGGTGCGCTACTCCGAAGGCGACGAGTTGACACTGCTATGCGGCCACTACAAGGACGTGGACCAGCGGGTGGCCGACCATCTGGCGACAGAGGAGGTCTCGCTCGGCGAATTCGTGCTGAGCGGAGGCGAGCCGGTAGCGCTGGTAATAATAGATGCGACAGTTCGCCTGCTGCCGGGGGCGATGTCCGACATGGACAGCGCGCGGGGGGATTCCTGGTTCGAGCGCGGGCTGAGCGCCCCGAGCTATACCCGTCCCCCCGAGTTCCGGGGTCACCGGGTGCCGGACGTGCTGCTGTCGGGAGATCATGCGAAGATCGCCGAGTGGCGCAGAACCGAGGCGGAGCGGCTGACGGCAGAAGGAGGCCTGGTGGCAAAACGACCCTCCACGGCTTAACTTTCACGTTCTACACCACTTCACATCCCGGGCAGCCCAACCTTTGCCCCGAGCTTCATATGCATCCATTTATCGAAACCCAGAAAGAATGGCTCCGCACCGACGTGCCGGCCTTCCGCGCCGGCGACACGCTGCGCGTCAACGTCCGCGTTAAAGAAGGTGACAAGGAGCGTCTCCAGGCCTTCGAAGGTGTGTGCATCGCGCGCCGCGGCAGCGGCGTCAGCCAGACCTTCACCGTTCGCAAGATCTCGAGCGGCATCGGAGTCGAGCGCATCTTCCCGACGCACAGTCCCATGATTGCGTCGATCGCGGTTGTTCGCCGCGGACGGGTGCGTCGCGCCAAGCTCTACTACCTCCGTCACCTCACCGGAAAAGCCACCCGGATTCGTGAGCGCAAGATTCGCGTTCACGTCCCGGGCAGCGAGACACAAGCCTAAGAAAAGGCTTTCCGGCACGTCGCCGCCGTTGCAGTTTGAGGCGATGAGATGCGGACAATGAGCTCCGAGACGGGCGCCGCCGAAGAAGGCGCGCCGGCCGTATCAGCAACGGAGCGGCGACGCGCGCAACATCGCCGAAAGCGATGGACGACAATCGAGAAGGAGATCCGTGCCCTGCATGGACCCCTCATTGCCGGCGTGGACGAGGTTGGAAGAGGGCCGCTCGCCGGCCCCGTCGTCGCCTGCGCCCTCGCAATGCCCCTCAACAGCCGCCCGATCAAGGGCGTGCGTGACTCCAAGACTCTCTCAGCGGCGCAGCGCGAGCGGCTCGCCAAGCTGATCCTGCGGCGTGCTTCGACCATGGGCCTCGGTGCGGCATCCGTGCGCGAGATCGACCGGCTGAACATCTACCACGCGACGGTGCTGGCAATGAAGCGCGCGGTAACGCACGCCGGCACGCATGACTTCGTGATCGTCGACGGGCGCCAGATCCGCGGTTTCGAGGAGCATGCCGGGCCTTACCGGGCGGTCGT
>Ga0097691_1002156_pt1 | contig 13577 bp, 22 predicted proteins | sample NGESurdeep072012_8_FD_72858 | JGI IMG/M metagenome (GOLD analysis project Ga0097691, IMG submission 72858) | Arctic peat soil microbial communities from Barrow, Alaska - NGEE Surface sample 210-1 deep-072012 | ecosystem: Environmental > Terrestrial > Soil > Wetlands > Peat ...
GACTCCGCTGGACTTGCCGAACGCCCTCTTGGTGGAGGTTGACACTACGGGTCCCGTCGACCTCGAATCGCTTGCTAGTGCGATTCACGCCGTCGCATTCGGTCGCTGACCCGTGTCCCCGCCCGCCGGGAGTGCGGCACACGCAAGCAGCCCCTGAAACAATGGGCATGTGCCTGCTACCTCTGGTTCTGACCCGATTCCCAGTTGGCTCCTAGACGAGGTCGCATCCGCTGGACGGGAGAACCTCGATCCCGCGCATGTAGCCCGGTACGACGACAAGGAGGATGCCGGAGCAGAGGAGGAGATCACCGCCTGTGAGGCCCTTGGCATCGGGCCGTTGTCCACAGTGGTCGAGTTCGGTAGCGGCACTGGGCAGTTCACGACAGCAGTGGCATCGAGGTGCGCACGCGTTGTCGCCGTCGATGTGTCAGCCGTCATGCAGGATCGGCTCCGCACCAAGCTCAACGATGAAGGCGTCACCAATGTCGATCAGGTGCAGGCCGGTTTCCTGACCTACCGGCACACCGGCGAACCAGCCGATTTCGTGTATTCCCGATTCGCCCTTCACCACCTCCCCGACTTCTGGAAGGCCTTCGCCCTGCATCGGATCCACGGGATCCTCCGACAGGGCGGGATATTTCGATTGTGGGACGTGGTGTTCAGTTTCGAGCCGGGCGATTCAGCGGAGCGAATCGAGAGGTGGTGCTCTGCAGGGGCTCCAAGCGCCGAGGATGACTGGAGTAGGGCTGAGCTTGAGGAGCATGTTCGAGATGAACACTCCACGTTTTCCTGGATACTTGAGCCGATGGCGGTCAGATGTGGGTTCACCGTCGAGTCTGCGGACTACTCGGATGACCAGTTCCTCGCAAAGTACGTGTTGCGTCGAACCTGAGACCTGCCCCCTACCGCCGGTTGGGTGGGGCAGGAAGGCGTCCGTTTACGGCCCCAGGTGGCGAACGGTTCGCTCGATGTCCCACAGATGGTGCATGGCATCGTGAGCATTGGAGAGGACCACATCTGAGAGAGTCAGTTCTCCACGCACTGGATGGACCATGACTACGCCGGAGTCAGGAGAGACCTCGACCGACCTCAGCCAGTCGTCGACGGATCGAGTGAGTGACCACATCGCCGCCTGGATCGGAATGTCCTTGTAGCTACGGGCATCGGCCAGGTCATTCTCGTCGTAGCTGCCCACAAGATGCGGCGCGCCTCCGAGCACCCCCATAAGCCTCTCGGCCCAGATCCTGAGATTGTCGCCGACATGAAGCACATACCCGGTGACCGACCAGGTGAGACCTGGATGTTGCTCCCTTCCGGACCTACCTTCGAGAAGCTCCCCGTAGACGAATGGGAGGTTGGCGACGAGTGAAATGGCGTCAGCCACCGGGGTTGTCCAGGGGAAGCTGCACTCGCGACACGGGTCCCCGTAAATGGAAGGTCCCCAATCATTCATCGGAAGATTCTCTCACCTCGAACTGGCACCGCTAACTGCCCCATACCGCCGGTTAGACGTCGCTCGCTAATCGTCTCCATGGGCGCGTCGTGACCTCGCATGCCATGATCACGCCCGTGGTCGAGCCGTCGATTCGCCCAGGGTCAGTTGACGTACTTCTGTTCGATCTCGGTGGAGTCGTAGTCGATATTGACTTCCGGCGCTGCTTCAGACGGTGGGCGGACGCCAGTGGCACGGACATCGAGTTCATCGCCTCTCGCTTTAGCTTCGATGCTGCATATGAGCAGCATGAGCGCGGTGCTTTGGACGTAGCCGCCTACTTTCAACGAGTGCGGCTTGCCCTAGGGGTCGACCTTGGCGACGCCGAGCTCTTGGAAGGTTGGAACGACATCTACGTCGGTGTCGTGCCGGGCATCGGCCCGCTCCTCGCGGCGGCCAGTGTCAAGTTCCCGCTGTACGCGTTCACCAATAGCAACTCGACGCATCATGCCGTCTGGTCCAAGCGCTTCTCCGGGGATCTCGAGGTGTTCACGGCTACGTTCGTGTCGTGCGACATCGGGCAACGAAAGCCTGAACGTGTCGCATTCGAAGCCGTCACCGAAATGATCGGGACGCCCGCGTCGAGGATTCTGTTCTTCGATGACCTCGCCGAGAACGTGGACGGAGCCCTCGACGCCGGCCTGCAAGCGGTGCACGTCAGCACCACGAACTCAGTACCTTCTGCCCTCGTCCAACTTGGTGTCCGAGTGCCCGGCATCGAGTGCCATCGTGAAGTGCGCGACTGACCCCTATCGCCGGGAGCGGGTCGGTTATCGACCGGGGTCCGTTTGCTGACCACTAATGGGGATCGACCTCCCCTTCTTGTCTGAGATGACTCGCCTAGGCGATCTCGTTGCGGGCGTTGAAGGTGAGACGGCCGTTTGCATGTGACGGGCAGTAGTCGTGGTCCTCGTCGTCGTTTCGCCACCCTTGACCTTCTGACCAGTTGCGAATGGTGCGCTCTGGCCAAGTCGGATCAGGCAACACCAGGGGAGACACGTCGCACGCCTCCTTGTCGCAGAGCATGAGATGTTTCGACATCGTTAGGGTCATTGACCTGGACTTTAGCCTGAACTCCGTCCCAGAACGCCGGGAGCGGGTCGGTGATCGACCGTCGCTGACCGGCACTTCTGGGCGTGGGGATAACCTCCGGCGAGGGTCACGGCCATTGCCATCCAAGCAACGCCGCAGCAATGATGGAGAGATGCCGCTAGCCGTTTGCGTCACATGAGCTGGCTCGGAGCGATCCTCGTCATCGTCGCCCTATCTGCGTTCATTTGGCAGGTGAGGAAAGTAGCGAAGTACGCCGTGGAACGCTCCGTCGTTTCGAGCAGCACTCGGGGCACCGTGGAGGTTCTGGTCCACCGGCAAGGGATCTTCCTCATGACGAGGGGTGATCAGTTCTGGGGAGCGTTCACCCTGTGGCCGCTCTTGTTTACTGTCCTTCGCAATAGGGGTCGTGAATGGCAATGGGCAGTCACCGTGAGAGAAGTCTCTCTTGGAGTCGGAGTCAATCCTCCGATCTACCACGAAGTGTGCGGGTCTCATGATGCTGCCGATCAACGCTCCGATGAGCTGATCAGGGAGATTCCGAACGGTGATGAGCACTGGCTCTCGCCTGCAGAGTGAGCGGAAGGCCTGCCCCAGTTCACCGGTTCGGTGAGACAGGCCGGTGCGTTCGAAGATGCCTGGCGGGCTGGTCCTATCCAGCGCCTGGTATGTGGATCGAGTGGATCACTGCCCAAGCCGTTTCGGCACTGTCACTGGCAATGGTGACGTTGTACAAGCTGCCGTTTGCGAACACCTGGAATCCACCTTGATACCCAGGGCAAGAACCCGCCGGCGTATTACAAGGCCGAACCCCAGCGTCTGCGGGGGCACCATGCCACGTCGTGAGCCGTTCGGGGTCATTGTTGAAGTAATCATTGATGATCCAGCGAGCGAGTGACGACGCAACGGGGCCGGCTGGGACACTGATCGCCACCTGGACCGTGCCGTTGTCGGGGAGGGCCAGGCTCGTGGCGTAGTTCACCGCACCGGGCAAGACCGAAGTACCTGCCGAGAGTCCTCCGGCCTTTGCGGGGCGCAGATGCTGTTGCGCTGCGGCGGCAATGTGAATCTGATGCCCCTGGGGGCCGACGGAATAGCTGTCGAGATTCGGCGGAGATGAGCATCCGGCCATAAGGACTGCTGCCGAACAGACGGACACGACCAGTGGCGCTCGCTGCACGGATCAATCATGCCCCGGAAGCGTTGGCCGAAGTGTCCCCTACCGCCGGCTCTGGGCGCGTTGAGCGACCGGGATGATCCTCGTCACATCTCCAAGATCGGCTGCCGCTGTCCAGAGCACGCCCGGTCGGGTGGAGGTCGCGTCTCCCGGTGCCTGGGATACGAAACGGGGTTAGTCTGCGGATACATCCGATATCTGGGAGGTCCCTCCATGCCCGAGTTTCCTGCGATCACGCACGTTGCTCTCACGGTGAGCGACCTCGGGCGAAGCCGCCCCTGGTACCAGCGTTTGTTCGGCTCAGATCCGGTGATCGACGAGGACACCGGTCCTTTCCACCATGTCGTATGGCTCATGGGAGGGACACTCGTAGGCATTCACCAGTTCCCGGATCTGAAGAGCGCAGAACCGTTCGACGAGCGTCGCCCTGGTCTGGACCATCTGGCCTTTGCCTGTGCCAACCGTACTGAGCTCGACGAGTGGGAGCGCCACCTGAACGAGCTCGGTGTCACGAACGGCGGCATCGTCGATGCGCCGTATGGTTCAGGCTTGTCGTTTCGTGATCCTGACAACATCGCCCTGGAGTTCTTCGCTCCTCCTGGATGAATAGGTGGGGTAACCGCAGAGCGGACGTGCCGACACGGTACGGACTGCTGGGTATCCCGGAACACCGAGTAGGTGGGACACCTAGCCACTTGCAGAACCTTCTCGCCAGACAGCGTCGCGGCTCATGACAGCCTTCCGCTATGTCACCTGAGCAGACTGCCCCCGACCGGCACGAGTGGGGCACCCCTCAGTTCTCGATCATCAGCTGTACCATCGCCATCTAATGCGATTGATAGCGGTCAGCGGTCAGGTGCTCGCCTCAGTTCTGACATTGGTAGCTGTGGTGGCCACGGTCCTCGTTGCTTGGTGGGCAAAACGTAGGCGATGATGAAACTCCTGGGGCTACAGGTCCGGTGAGATGTCCCTGAACGCCGGTTGGGTGGGGCACCGATGGGGCTCGTTCAAACTCAGGTGCTTGCTTTCGCGAGCGCCACACCCCGCTTAGATCCGAAGGGCCCGTGTACCGATCGCTCAGCGGACTGGACTCGGGTGACCTTCAGCACATATCTCATGGTGATCCTCCAGGGTCGGGGGTGGCGTACAGGGGACGTCGATGGTGTTGCTGTCCCCTGGTGCGGCTTTCGCCGTGGGTCCGGTGCCCAATGCCGCCCTACTGGCCGACGAGCCGGACCGAGGAAATCATCATCTCCTCGGGGGACGCTATGACGTCATGCGGAAACCGCAACTCCGACACTTCGCGTGGGTCTTCGGTGCGAGGACGCCCGCCACGGCCATCCCGCCGACTCCTCTCGCCTTCTTGAAGCCCGCTCTTCCGCATCGGGGGCATACTCGCTGGTCCCGTTCTTGCCCTCTGCTCATCTTCACGGGCTGCCCTATCTGGAGATTGTGGCCGGGCTTGTAGAACTCCTGAGTGATCCCTCCGCAGATCAAGTTCACGTCGAACCTCATGGCGTAATGCCAGTAGGGACCTCCGTCTCCAGGGTTGTGCATCCATTGGACGAGGATGCGGTCTGGCGGTACGACATCGGTTGAAGTCGGCCGGCCCAAGATCTCAACGATTTCCGCTAGCGGCCGACCGGCGATCGTTCCCATGCCGACGAGTCGTTCAATGGGATTGCCGATAGCTGCTGCCTCAGGAACCGGTCCAGGGTACGGAAACTGCGTGCTGTAGTCAGTTGTCTGGGGTGGGGTGGATTCAGCGTGACTCGGCTGAGGCGACGACGGGGGAGAAGTCGAGGTGCCATTGTCGTCCAGTGGAGATTGGACAACAGCACCCGGAAGTGGATCGGCAATGGCTGGATCAGGAACAGGATCCTCGAACTCATCCAGGCCATCACGAGCGAGTTCCGTCGGGGAGCCCCGACTGAAGTAGCGCTCTTTATGCCGTCCGTACGGGTCGGGGTGCCACCCCTGAAGTTGCTCCGCCACCGCCACCGCTCCTTGCTCGCTGACCTGAGAATCTGGCATCAGGATATCGGGATTACAGATATCTGGCCCGATAAGGCGGGATTACTGGGTGGCCCGCACCACCTATCTCCCCGAGACGACCATGCTGAAGGAACTGCTCCGTGACATTCGCGAGCGGGCAGGCCTTCGTCAGGTAGACGTGGCAGAGGCGGTCAATCGCCCGCAATCGTTCATCAGCGAGTACGAGGCAGGGCAGCGGCGGCTGGACCTGGTCGAGTTGAGAGAAGTCTGCGTGGCGTGCGGGACGACGCTCCGCCGGTTCACCGACGAGTACGAACGTCGCTTGAAGAAGTTGAGCGCGTAGGGATCAAGTATTGGGACAGAGTGACGCTGCACCACAAATCGGGGATTCTGTCGTGATGGTGCAGCAGGAGATACTGCACCAATAGGGATGGAACAGAATGGGGATGTGGCCCGGCGAATCTGCGAAACCTAGGCTTCCCCGCGTGCGGATCTCACTTCTGGCGGCAACCAATCATCACCACGCCGCGGCTGCTACGAGCCATCACGGGGGTGCAGCGCTCGGACTCGTGGCGGTACTGGTGGGAGTAGCCGCCTCGCTCTGGTTTCCCGGTCGGGCCAAGGTGCCCGTTGCCATCGCCTGCTACCTGGTGGCTGCAGCCCTTGCCGTGTGGACCTGGGTGCCAAGCCGCATGTGGCTCTTGGCTGGTGTGATTGCTGGCGTGGTGATCCTCGTCGGCATTGTCGTGGCCGCCATTGTTGTCCATCGGCGTCCTGGCGATCCCGTTTCGGACGGTCACCGGGACATCATCAAAGGAATAGCCGCTAAGTACGCCGCGTCCATCTCAGTGGGTAAGCAGGTTCCAACCAACACGCATGACTGGGCCACGGTCCGCGACCACCTTCCGCAAGTTGCTAAGAGGATTGAGTCGTGGAACGCCTGCCTGGAGGCTTTGACCGGAGCGGAGACAGCACTTCAGGATCGGCTGGTGGTCGAGGTCGACAAGCTGACCTTGGCCGACCATCGGCGTGGCACCGTTAGAGATTTGGTCAACCAGCACGTCGGGCGGCGGGCCTCCAATGACCAGTTGGCGCTGCCGATGACAATCACGTGGAGCGAACACCAGAACACCATTTGGTGGGCATCGGACGTGATCCCTGGAACGTTGTGGGGCGTTATCGACAGCGGAGACCCCACTGCCCAGCAGCAGAAGCAGGAGATTGAGCGCCTCGCAGATGACGCCTACGGGTGGGAAGAGTCTAAGGCGGTAGCAAAGGCCCATCGGGAACAGCGCGAAGCGTCACGAGAAGCCAAGGAGGAGTTGAGTCGCATGGCACGCCTGGATGTGATCAGGGGTCGGTGCCCCGATTGCACTTAGATCCTCAGACGGTGCACATCGCCTCATCCCACTTAGGGGACTGCTCACCGAACGACGGCTGCACGAGATGAGTACGCCAGCTTCTGGCAGGCCAGCTAGCGCAGAACCTCATTGGTCTACCCGGTGTTGAACTTGGCTTCAGGAAGGCACCGATTTGCCTGGCGATCATCGTCGTCCGGCCCACCCTCGGGGTCGATCCAGTCTGACCCTCGATCAGACTGAGGCCCAAGGATCACACACGCGAAATCCTCCGCCCACTCTTTCAACTCGGCCTCCGTAGCGTTGGCCTTCGGGCGCGAGTAGTACCGCACTGGTGGCCGGACGGTGGCTTCGAGCGGTGTGAACCCAGAGGATTCGCCGGTCAGTTCCATCTGAAGGACGGGGAGAGGCCCTGCTCCCTCAAATCATCAAGGACCTGCTCCGCCTCCTGAATCCAGGCGTCGACCGACGCAACACCTGATGACACCATGACGGTTCCTCCACTCATCGAACCTGGCGGTACCACCGTGCCCGAAGGGTCGGTTGGTGGAGTTTCGTAGGCCCAGGTGCCTCGACTCCTCTGGATGGGTGCGGGTCCTTCGTACCTGTGACCTCTCCTCTAGCCGATGGCCGGCCTGACGGCGGCCAATCAGGACCACAGGACTGCAGTTTTAGGCACCCGTGACGGTTGGGACCATGCTGCATGAAGTCCCGTTAGATCCCATGGGTCCATGACGCCGACAATCGCTAGCAACGACGCGGAAGCCTCAGCAGTCTGCGCTGCGACCTGCTGGTTCCTAAGGCGATCGGGAGATAGGGCCGATTGATTCATGAATAGTTCCGCAATATGATGGAGCTCATGACGCCAGGGAGGTACCAATTCGTTCTGCCGTCGGAGGTCGATGGGAAGTTGGAGGGCCTTCGTCTGCATGCCACTCTGCAGGGCAACAAGGTTTCACGATCTGACGTTGTCGCGGCGCTGATCTGGGGTGCGACTGTCGACGGTGACGAGCTTGGTGTCATGATCCGCCTATGCCGCCGGGAAGTCCTCAGTTCCGCCCCGTCCCCGAAGGTCGTACGTCCACCGGGACCGCAGTCTCTCTCGAAGAGGATCGAAGCTTGATGAGCGAAGGCGACGGGGCTGACCGGGGGCCTGTGCTGCAAGGAGAACCGAGCACCGATCGCTCTTCCGCTTCCCGATGCACGAATCCGGACGTCCAGTCCAACATGCACGTCGACGGCTCAAAGTACGCCGCGATCATGAGACTTGACGGTGACGAGCACAACCGAAGGGGCGTTGGAGGTCTCGGGGCATTGACGGGCACCGGGCTCCTTCATGCACTTTGGGAGCTACCTGTCGGCATTCCCTGGCCCGTCGAACAGATAGCCATACGGGACCTAGCCACCTTGCGGATGGCGGAGCCGGGGTGGATCACGATCGAGGATGGATTGGTAGAGCGGAAATACCGCCCGCCAGGCCGAGTAGCGACTGTGATGACGTCGGACGACTCCCTTGCAAGGTCGGTGAAGCGCGTAAGTATGCATCCACCGACAGTCGAGCGGATCGCCGTCTGGACCAGAAACGCTCAGCGGCCTTACCGAAACATAGCTTCCACCGCCAACCTCGCAGAGAACGGCGGTATTGGGATCATCGTTGAAACAGATGGCGAAAGGGAACTGCTCGTTTCGCCGCGCGCCGCTGTGATCGGTCGCCCCTCTATCTACCGATGGTGGCAGGCGGAACTCGTCTATCGAAACTGGCTCACGAATACGTCGCCCACTGCACCAACTGCGACTTCGGCCTGATCTCATTCACCAGGTTGCCCATGCTCCCGTATTTTTCGAGGGCCTGAGCGCACATAGTCCCGAATAGTCGTCGGCGATCGGTACTGTCGGGGACATTCAGAATCTGCTCTGCAAGGGCAGCCAGAACGGTCCTGTTATGCAAATCGGCCACCGGCGCGAGCCGCGCGTCGAGAAAGCGCACGATCTCCAGGCCATTGCAGCATGTCTCTCGACATTTCGGGCTGACACGGGTGGTAGACCACCCGCCGATTGTGCTCGCCGTGAACCAGTCCATGAGTTCCGGCACGAATACTCTTGCTGTGCGGTCATGGGGAATGCCTGCCGCACGTGTTCCAGGAGGAACGGCATGCCGGTGACTGGCTTGAAGACCCAGACCGGCATGCGCTGCGTCAAAGGCCAACGCCCCAATTCCAGCATGATCAATTCGAATGAAGCTCAGTCCCGAGACGGTTGTCGTCAGCGCGACGAGGCTATCGACGGATCCCTGATACCGGAGTGGATCGCCCCCGTCTCCGAGAATCAGCGCAGCGGGAACGTCGAGGACTCCGAGTGTTGCCCTCATATCATCGAACCGCTTGCTCTGCGTTAACCAACGATGGTCAATAGCGATGACCAATGTCGCCATGTGTGACCTTGCGAGGTTTGCGTCGCGTTCGATTTGGTCCGCGAAACTGGGATCTGCTGACTTTGCCGACACCCAGCATCCAGGAGTGAGGATCCGGTCACTTCCAGCGTCCAACTGCGCCGCGATCCAAGCCTCTCTATCGATACTGCCCGGCTCATCTCGATATCCGGCCCTATCGAAGAGGACGGGATGATGCCAGCCCTCGGCGCGCAACGTGTTCACAACAGCTGGACCGTTCGGACCCGATACCACGACAGCATCCGCAAACCCGGCACAAAGGCGGATCCGCTCTGCATTTCGGTCACCTACGTAGAACGAGAAGGTCGATCGGAGTGTGACTGGCGTGGGAGCAATTGACATAATTTGAGGCCTCAACGTTCCACCGTCACGAACGGCCTGACGCGCGGAATCTGCCGCCTAAGCAGGCTCCAATCCTTCCGTTCTCTCTGAATCCGTCCGATGATGAAGCACGGGTGGACCCGGTACCGTCCGGCGTAGGGAATGATGGCGCCGAGAGTTGGCCGTCCGGGAGGGAGCAAGGCATCGGCTGGCAAGATCCACGAGGCTGCAACGTCGTTCGCCTCCCTTTCTCGTCCAGTCAGTTCACCTTGGCTGTCAATGTCTTCGTCGATTGTGATTCCAAACTCGTCGATGTGTCCGAGCAGGAGGTGGGCCATCTCGTGGAGAAGGGTGAAGACGTATCCGTCCATTCGGTCATGTCTGCTGCTGAGGCCGATGACAGGAGTTCCATTGTCGAGGAACATCGTTGCACCGTCCATCTTGGACGACTTGAGCGGCAACAGATTGACTAGCACGATCCCACAAGCAGCAAGCCAGTTGGCAACGTCGCTGAGCTCCGTCGGGCCATGCAATCGATGAACTAAATCATTTGCCAAGGCGCTCGTCGCCTCCGAGTCATACGAAGGCACATTCTTAGTCTCTCCGAGTCTCTTCACTCGAGCCAACCAGGCAACTTGCTGTGGCGTCAGCTCGGCGTCTTCATTAGATCGACGCGCAGCGATGGCATAGCTTGGCTGAGCCCCGAGGTCGTCCACGCCGAGGAGACGCAATGTCGCTGACTCCAACGCGTCAATGTCATCGGTATCAGGGAGCCAGCCCCTTCGGCGCAATTCTGCTACGGGCACACGGCTTCGTAATCGCGATCGGCGATGCACGTCCGTAACCGCTGGGCGGTTCGACTTAGCTAGATGAAGATTGAAGGATGACTGCAGGTTCATCCAAACCTCGGCGCTCGTGCCAAATGCCTCTCCGATCGCGACGGCCGTCTCAGGAACGATCTGCTTTCTCCCGTTGAGGATCTCCGACACCGCCTGCACGGGTCGACCCAAAATTCCAGCGAACTCCTTCTCCGTCCATCCGCGGGCCGACAGTTCGTCACGGATGTACTCACCGGGCGAGAACACCTCGGCCGCTGTCAACGCTTCTGCCATGTCCAGGTCCTCCTTCCTGAATTCAGTGGTAGTCAACTATCTCGATCACCACAACGGTCTTCCCGTCCTCGCTACGTTCGATCCTGATGATCAGCCTCCATTGGTCATTCAGTGCCAGCGAGTGTTGACCGTCTCGCTGGCCCTTCAACTTTTCGAAGTGCAGAGACTTCATTTCACGAAGGTCTCGCTCATCCTCGGCCTGGTCGATGAAGCCGACCACCTTGCGGTATGCCTTCGTCAGTTCAGGTCCGATGGCGGGTACCCGGAACGCGGCCTCCTGGTAGAGCTGTCTGAGGTCCTCGTCGCCGAACTCGATCTGCATGAGCCACCATCTTCACCCCTTGGATGAAGACACTATAGCCAAAACTGATGGCCGATGCATCACCTTAGGGGTGAACTACGGGATGGCAACAAAGCTTGGCTAGGCAGTCAGGGGGTACTGAGGGTGGTGGACGACAGAGAGCGGTGAAGCGATGAAGAGAAGGGAGCGGTGGGAGGATGGGCGAGGAGGGACGACGATCGGGAGGATGGAGTTCCACCCAGGTGCCGGACCGCCTCGAGGGAGCGTTGATGACAGCAGATAAGTTTGAGAGTTTCGCATCTCAACCGCCTGCATAACTCCTGTTCAGCACAGCGTTCAGTCGTCAATGGTTTACAACCAGCAGGTCATCGGTTCGAGTCCGATAGCGCCCACATGGTTTGAGTAACGACCGCTCAGGTACTCCTGGGCCTGGTTGTTCGAACCGCGGCGCCTGCATGCAACGACAGCCTGCAGTGGACCCCATCCTTGAACAGGTGGAGCAGTTCCGACCCTCCAGGCGCGAAGCCGGTAGCCGTTGGATCCCCTGCCCGATCATGACCGTGGACGGCTCGACGGCTAGAACCGGGCGATCGCCGAGCTCGTAGGATCCGGCCCCAGCCCCGACGCTGACAACTCTTTGGGCCAGTCCAAGCGCCCCAACTATCATCGCCGGTATCGCCGGATCGGGACGCCGATGATTGGCGTATCCCTCGCCAATCTCGTCGTAGAGAGGGGAGGCACCCATATGGTGATGCTACGCGTGAGTCCTCAGCGCACCGGCTCGGTACTCCCGACGTGCCGTTCTGCGCTGCGGCCAGGGTGGCGACGGCCGTCGTTCTGGCGCGTCGTTCTGAAGTCGGTCGGAGACGCGAGATCACCGATTTGAAGTGCGCTGACATCCGTCGCCACTCCCAGTCCTTGTGGTTTCCGGGAGCGTCATTTGAGCCGGAGAAGTCCCTCCGGCGACCTTGCTGGTCGCGAAAGTTGCATGCGCCCGGAACGGCACTTATGTGACACCCTGCTCTCCAGGTATGCCCTCCAGTTCCACGGTAGAAGCGTCGACGATTGAAGGTGCTCATGCCCGATTTCATCGACCGTCGCCATGGCGCCATTCATGGCACTCGAGCGGACGACGGAATGGGTTCGATGATCTTCAATCTGCGAGTGAGATCACCTAGGCGATTGAGCACCTTAGCTTCGGCGCCAGATAACTGCTCCGTCGTCTTTTGGGGACCTGAAATCAAAAAAGCCGTGATGATCCGCCCCCAGAATCCCGGCCTTTCCTGAGCGTTTTCAATAGCGAATCGGGTCGAATTGATCTGAGCGAGACTTCGAAATAATTCGGGGCTGCTGCTCGCCTGGCCCAAATAGTTCTCAATCTCATGGAGGAGCGCAGACCACCTCCGACCAAGTCTCCGATCGTGGAGCAGATCGATTGCTGTTCGAGCTTCCTCGAATGCAGTCGGCATGAGTTCAGGAATATCGTGCCAAAAGGAATCATTTCGTCGATCTCTCCGGAACTCACGGATCGCCGAGACGATCTCCTCGACTTGAGGTCTATCGACGAATGACCTGCTGGTCCCGCGCTCGCGCAAGCGTCCAAAGGCCCATCCACTGAATGCCGCCACCAATATCGCGAGGGCACCCCCAGCGCCAACGGCACTGGACCACCAAGTGTCAGCCATCAAGAGTCCTCAACCTCCTCCTGCCCTGGTCCATGCGCTGTAACGGAGTCGGTATATCTCAGCATCTCTTGCACCGAAACGTCGAGGGAGTTGACCAGCAGTGCTCAACATCGGGGTCTTTCTGATCGTGACGGGGGAAGATTCTGCCAATCCACACCCCGCAGCGGGAGATCCGCCAAATAATCAGGACCAAACCGCACGACTGTCCCCTGTTCGCCCGAAGGAGGCCCAGGACGCCTCCAATCGGCTCTGAGCCGGGGCCGAGACGTTCTCGGTTCGGACTTGGTCGGTGCACTATTGGATCAATGCCCCCTATTGTCATTCTTCCAATGGTACGCAGGTGCCCCAGTACAATGGCTGTGGGCGGGCCACCTGCCACGGAGTTTCAGGACACGGTGGGGAGCGCATACCGGGTGGGTGAGGCCTGACGACTGGCGGTAGGCCCTCGCATGCCACCGTAGATGGGCTGTTCGCCCAGAAGGTCATCCGACTGGCGCAACCCATACCCTGGGAACTGTGTCGCTGCCTGTCATTACCTACCGGCATGGCTTCAGCTTCGACCTGGCACCGGACCGGCTATGGGATCGGATCGAGGAGTTCGACCAGTTTGAGCGCTGGTGGCCCTGGCTCACCGGTT